>Ga0123357_10002202_pt1 | contig 21526 bp, 18 predicted proteins | sample TergutEmb28metaG_FD_89873 | JGI IMG/M metagenome (GOLD analysis project Ga0123357, IMG submission 89873) | Embiratermes neotenicus P4 segment gut microbial communities from Petit-Saut dam, French Guiana - Emb289 P4 | ecosystem: Host-associated > Arthropoda: Insects > Digestive system > Gut ... | reverse complement strand
GGCCCGAAACATGTTGAGCAACCTATAAAGGAGAAATAAACATAATACTAAAAGTGACATCTAGTTGGTCTCTTTATCCACATTGAACTACGATGCACGGTCAACCATACATCAAAATCACTTTCATCCTTTGAATCCCCATCTTTTATTCTTAGTACATTGTAATCTTACTAAAAATTAACTCCAACAAAGTGTAGTAAGTATGTCATCATTCATACACATTTTAATAGTATTAAGTTTCTTTGGAATGTACATTTGTTGAGCAATTTTAGATTTAAACATTATTTTATGATTATTTTAGGAACGTCTGAAAAGTTTATACCGTTTGGTGCATGACATAGAAGAGGAACGAGTAAGAAGTGAACACAACCTCAACAATATCACAAAAGCACATGAGAAGATAAATCAAGAAGAGAAAGTTTCACCATATTATCAGGTATGGTTCATTTGTGATTATAGGCATTTAAACATTATATCTGCAAAGTCTGTTAAGTACTACAGTATGGTATCATTCAGTATTGTAATGTGTGTATGTCTAATTGTGCCCTTGAGCATGACAGGTGTCACAGGAGCTGTATTGTACAGAAGCCTGTTTCCTCCAGCAGGAGTTTAAGAATCCATTTTTCTTCTGCTGTTCAACTTAACTTTAATGTTGTCTTTAAAGTTCTGTCCTCCAACTTTGAAGAAGTTCCGGCACCTTCTGAAAATATTGCTTTACACAATGGACTGCTTGTCTTGAAATATTAGCAGTTTTTCTTCACTTGTTGTCTTTCTCTTCTTACAAAGAATGTAGATTGTTCACATAATTTTTATCTTCAGTGTCCCCCCTGCAATTCCAAATCTGGAGATCTAGGAGGATACAGTCTGTGAGTTATTACTATTTCTCTGAAACACATGGGCCCTAAAATTTTGTATGCACTCAGTACAAATGAAGATCATGAACTGAACAGGACAAGTATCTGTTATTCTGGCTGTTTACATTTGGCTGTATTGCTGTAATTTTGTAAGAGCATAGGTTTAAATTTTTTTTTGTACTGTGAGCTGAGGATTTTTACACACCATTTTGAATAGCCAGCCGGAACAGTTATTTTTTTAGGCCTATTTCCATCTAAATGCCAGTGTTGCCCAATTTATCTTTGGTCACATAACAGTGTCCTTGTTTTCTTATTAGCCATATCCAACCCTGTCATTGAAAATTTTCCTTCTGTTCTGTGTATTGTTCTCTTATGTGGCACTATTGATGCAGGATTCTTTTCTATAAAACTTCTGCACCCCTTTTTTTCCCTGTAGCATGCTTTGCAGAAGTATTCCAAAGAAATCCTTTTCATTCACACAGGCACACCATCTTGTTGCTGTCTGTAAGTGATAATGCAATGGAGTGCCTGTGTCACATTGCAGTAATAGTGAGGTGAAAACTGTGTGATCAGCTCCCTTCAACCAGTTGGCTTTGTATTTTCCTGTGCCTGGGGACAGAAACAGCAATACTGTGTGTAGGTTTTGCTAAATATCATCTTCTTCATTTCTTTTTTAATATTTTACAAGTCCTGTAAAAGTACATTCTTTCAAAAGTTAGGCTTCAGAGTTATACAAAATCAGGTATTACTGAACTTGTGAAACATTAATGCCACATCATTGAACTTAGTAGTGGTTATTTGTTTCTGTTTTTTTTTCATTACCATATATTTCAGGTAAGAATTGGGTACTGGTATCAGCAAGAATGAGATGCCATTGTGAATTTTTATTTTTTATGTTCAGACAGTTCCCAAAATTATATTGTGTTAGAAATTTCTGTAAGATTGAAAATCCAGAATGGCTGTAGCTTGATTTGGGCCATATCTGTGAACTGCATGTCAGACTTTGTAGTCCTGTTTGCAGCCATGCAGACAATTGTGCATAGCTGGCACAATGTTCCAGTAGAGGCAGTTGTAATATAGATAAGAACTAGCCTTGTGCAAAATCCTGCATTACTGTGTGTGTGTGTGTTTGTGTGTTTTTGTGCGCGTGTGTGTGCGCGCGCGTGTGTGTGTGTGGTCCTCTCGAAAATACTGCGTACACCAATATGTGGGTTCTGCTGCCCTAGATTCAGGGCATTATCTTCTCCAGACGTGGTTGTCCACATCCTTTATTCACTCTTAGGAAGGAACTTGTGTACATTTGGATAGGTGTTTTGATGTGGAGCTGTGTGGCCTGTCTGTTACCACTTGTATCTGAATGCAACGGCTGTACCATTTCCATTGCAGAAACCATACAGAATCCATGTTGGCATATTCCTTACATGTAAATGTTAAGAGGCATTTTGTGTGTGACTTTTCAGTACAAAACATAACCACACCAGCTTAAACTTGTGAGTATATGGAGAATCAAATGGTGACAACAGTGTCAGTTTGCTGTGATAGCCCCCTGCTGGGTGCAGTTTACAGATCAAGATCAGTAGTGGCTTCAGTTTGACATATTGTCTGTGGGATTTTATTATTCCAGATGGCCTCTGAAACATGCCCAGAAGTTTGGCCAACTCGTTGCAGAGCAGTAAAGGACTAATTGACATCAAAAACATTTCAGAATATGATACTTGTTTTACCACTTTATTATCCTTACTGTGTATATTGGGCACCTGCCTGTCAATCGATAATTGGCATGCTATGTTTTTTAGGAATAAGTTGCAAATCAGTATTTAGTAATCTTCTGTCTCATTTGATGCTCTGAAACTTTCATTGTTGATGTATCTCCATTAAATTTTTGACATATCAAGTTTTGTAACACATGAAATGGTTTTGGTTTTCTGGGTAAATAATTATGCAATCTGTCTAAACTAATTTAATTAAAAAATACACAGGAAGTTAATAACCTATTTTGGTTGTTTTCTCCAGCAAAAATTAAAAGGTCTGTATTCTGCTGCTGTAGCAGATGCTGAGCAAGAAGAAGAATTAATTCGTAGTGCATTGACTAAGGTGAATGAGATTCGGTCCATCAGGAATGAAAGGAGGATACAAGCCAGGAATGCGGGTAACAAAGAAACAATACGTAGAGGTGCACTGATGAAAATGCTGCAGAGCTCAGCACAGACATTGCCCTTATGGGTAGGAAAACTGGGTGAGAAGGCCCCGCCACTTTGTGGTGCAGTTCCCGCAGAACCTACATATATAGCCAAGGTAGATCACGCCAATAAAAATATACAATGTATAGCTCATAATTATGGTATTTGTCACTTGACTCAAGTGTCGCAATGTCAAAGTCAAGATGAAAGTGTAGTAGATTTCTGAACATTTTATGTTACAGTTTATTAGTTAAGTATTACCGAAGTTCACAAGAATTATGGGCTGTTCAGCATGACATGAGCTATAGTATTGAATGCATGCTATATATGGTTAACCCTTTAATGCTGAATTAAATCCCTCCACGCAACGGCAGCTTGCTGAGATTTTTAACTGGGGATTTTAATTTTTACTGCTTACTCTTAGAAAAATTGGCATATCTCATAGGCTTTTCCTTCAAATTTAAGAAAACCAAATTTTGCACCCTGTTTATGAATTGGTTAATCCAGGAAGAAAATGGTTGTGTATTTTTATAATAAATTTAGGCCTATGAATTGCATTCATTATGTAAAATGTTGTGTTAATAATTCATTACTCTCATAATTCTGGTTGCAGAAGGTCTGTGGCACCTTGAACACTGTTTTATCATGACACACAGTATGCAGAATTGGGGTGATTTACAAATTTACTCTGGTGTGATATTCTGCAAAACAAGGCGTCATGCTCGGGCCCACGCCACATCTGGCATGCTTATTCACTGTGCCTTTTCTCTGGCTGCAAGATGAACACAGATGGTAGCAGAGTTGAGAGAATGATTTCGTTGGCCAGTGCTGGTTATGGTGGCTCTCAAGTCGCACAACATTTGTTGCGTCCGCACTTGGTCTTCCAACCAATCTGGGGGTGGGGCAATCTTGGCTGTTTCCAGGTTCTTCAATCAAATTACTCACCAGAAGGAGCCTGAAATCTCGGTGGGTATATTTAGCCCCACATGAAAATAACAGTATCCAACTGTGAGTACTGTTAGATCCAGAAGGTGGAAAAACAATTTTGTGGTCCACTTGAAGGTCAACTCATCAAATAGCTGTTGGCCATATGATCAGAACTGTCGATGTAACCCATGTGCTGGTTGCTACGGCAACGAAAGTCATAATGCCTGGCAATGTAATCTCAGGCATTCGGCAGTTAGGCCTGGCTTTTCCGTCTCAGTGTTGCTGGTAGTATATGTTCGTCTGTTCCACCAACAGATGAAAAATTTCTGTGAAAACATCAACACAGACAGTGGCAAACTGTCTCTTTCTATGTGTGGAGCCTCACTTTTCTTTCATACCTTTTGCTGGACCAACAAAAGGATGAATATTTATGTTCCTTGACGTGGTCCCCAGTTTGGTAATCCTCCGCCACTTGTTGCAGCCTGTGGTACAGCTTCTGCCTTGGCTTGCTGCTGTTATTAATATTGTTGCTGTTTTTGTTCCCCTTCTTCTTCCTCAAACTCTTCTTCAACATCGCTAGCCTCAGCACATGATTCGGAGTCAGTGTCAGAGGAATTTCACTGATGGCCTCCTCCTTGAGTTTTATTTTTTCCCAGCCATTGCTGAACACCTACAATGGTCTGCCTTATTTAGACTCCATTCTGTAACTGGGCCCAGTTGCAGAAACGTAATGCCACAAAGATATGAGCTCTTCCACAGTGACAACAAAACAGGTATATACTATACTACTGTATAAAATTCCAGCTATTTGAGGATGCCTAAGACGTTTTTGACATATTGACGGCTGTGTGTTGCATGTTACTGCCCCACAACCTCTACAGAGTACCCCAGCACTACAAGAGGAACGTCAGGGGACCTCCTGTAGCTGGAAACATTGATTTTTGTGGATATCTCTGATTTTGGAGCATTAGTTTTTTCTGAACTCTACGGGTACAGTACGCCACTGAAAACATTTCTGCTCAACAATAAGTGTTCGTTTCATAGGCCAGTGTTGATATTTCAACCCACAGTGGACTCCAGTGCAAGTGATAAACAAAAGCATGCTGTGTCTGTGACCCTATTAGTCAGCTGTTTCAAATATGCAGTTGCTATTTGTTGACATACAAGTCAGGGTTTTTGGAGGGGTTTAGGAGGTGGAGGGTGGGTCCATTCTGGCTCCACAAAGAAACCCTGACCTTCAAGGGTCCTGCAGCTTAGCAAAACACTGTGGTATATTGGATAGGAGTGAACAAAATTCCTCCAAACTTCTACACACTGTGACTTCTTCGTAGGTCATTCGGCAGTTTAAAGGGCTCATTGCGCGATGCCTTTGTAAGTCGTTTTGCAGCAAAGGGTTAAGCCACTAGCAGTGTTGTGCCCTACTTGTGCAGCTTAACCCTTACCCTGCTAACGTGGAGAATAAGGTGAGCTCCTAATAATGCCAGCAGATGGCAGATGAGATTTAACTCGGCGTTTAAAGGGTTAAAGCTTATGTGTCACTGAACTGCCTGGAACTGTTCTATTTTTGATATGCAGATGGGGGACATGGTTGCTGCCTTAGTAAAAGGTGCAGAAGAAGAGGAAAACTGGATTCTAGCAGAAGTTGTACAGTTTAATGCCGCCACAAATAAATATGAAGTAGATGATATAGATGAGGAACAGAAAGACAGGCACACTTTGAGTCGGCGTCGTGTTGTACCTCTCCCACTGATGAGAGCAAATCCTGAGACCGATCCACATGCTCTCTTCCCAAAGGGATCTATCGGTTTGTATTCATATTTTGTGTTAAAGAGGGAAAACTGGTTGTCATACTGTTGATAGTACCTTATCTTGACTGTAGTGGAGTCTCCAAATACATTCATTTTTAAGACTTATCCTAATAGTTTTTAAAGTTTCATTCCTAGTGTTACAAATGTAGAGTAATTTATTTGATTAGCTCATTCTACTTGGTACTGTAATTTGTTCCTCATCACTTAAGAATTATGGTAACAAATTTTCAGTGCATAAATATGTATATCTCTCTCTCCACAGGACTTAATTAAAGTTCTCTCTTTTCCAGTAATGGCTCTTTACCCACAGACAACATGTTTCTACAAAGCAGTTGTGAATCAGCTTCCTACATCTTCAACTGAAGAATATGAAGTTCTCTTTGAAGACCCATCTTATGCTGATGGCTATTCTCCACCCCTGACTGTTGCACAGCGCTATGTTATTTCTATCAAAGACAAGAAAGGAAAAAGTCAAACATGACAGTCTCCCACAGTGACAGATATTGTCACATTACCTTCGAGTTCTTCAGAATGATAAAGCAAACTGATATTGAGAAATGATGGAGCACCAAGAAATGTGGAAAATGTCTTCTGGCAACTAAACTGAGGTTGGGTTTTAAGTACCAGTGCTTATTCTGGTTTGAAGGTTAATAAAAATGAACTAACAGAGGAATTGAAGAAATTTACATTTGAGACATTTGTGATTAGGACAGATAATCCTAGGATATGAAGTGATCCCACCCATGTCTGAAATTTGTACACTTTTTTAAATAATGCAGTGTGAATTCTACTTTGAAAGCACATTGGCTTCCTTATTAAAGTATACCATTTTTTCTTTGGAATAAATGTAATGAAAGTTATGTATGATAAGATGCTTATAATGTGAAGTTCACTTGTAACATGTTGGTGCCTATTACCTGTTGGCTTTGTGACTGTGATGCTTGATGCACCGTTATGGTCTATAGGCATCTTCCAATTATGGCCAGTCTTGTACCCTCTAATTTAAATTCAGGTCTTCTGTGGATCAGTCTGGGCATTTAATTCCGGCACCAGATAGTTAAAATAGCATAGAGTAGAATGTATGTGTTTGCTTTGTAATAAAATATGAACTACTTGAACTTCACAATCTTTAATACATATTTCCTTGCTTATACAAAGTAATTTGCTGAGAAAGGAATGCAGTAACAATTTTGTATCATATGCCTCAGTGATTTTACATTAATGATACTGGCAGTATGACAATAGTGGAGGTACAAGAGAAGTGAACTGCATAGGTGAGAAATGTGAAAAATACATATCAGATGAGGCAACTTTGTTTGGTGCAGTTGTCACAAAAGTACAAGTTCCAAGACAGTTGAAGACATGATGGATTTGTGATTATAAAATGTTTGCGGACTTATAAGGATACTTACAGGATGATTTCATACTGATGGGGCTAACAAAGAGCAGACAATGACTACACACAGAAAATATAAGAGGCAGACCAGTAAGTGGGATAAAAGGCTGGACCATGCCTGCTGTTATACCATAAAACTAGGGAGTTTTCATAGTATGTAACTAGTGGATGGTTTGATATTTGTTGTATTAATTTATTCCTTAAACAAACATACTTGTGTTATGAATATGGTCACTATTAAGACCTTTTTTTCATTATATATAATGCACATTGTGTTGTGTTAAACGCCATGTGTTCACGTGGTCGCTGGGTTGATGATAAAATTCAATGTATAAAACGTTGTGAGCTGTCAGCTTTTATAATTACAATACGTGTAAGTTGTTTGCTTGATAGCTGCATATACGGTCTGGTCTGTCTAAGCCGCAGTTACATTTGAGCCAGAACCAACACAACACTGCAAACCAACATTTGTCTGGGTATACATCGCCAGGTACATGTGGCTACATTTAATCCGACATGTCTATCCAGATTTCTTGCTACACAAGGACTTCTTGTTCTCAGTCTGCTTTTTGTAAGTGATGTGAATGGTACATGATATATGCATCAGATGATGACTGGCACAAATTTTTGCTGATGGATAGTAACCTTTGCTTAAATTACGTGAACAGACGAAGACAGTGGATGCATCAGCTTTGGGAATCAAGAACTGATGGAGAATATTTTAAACTGTGCACGATACTGAGAGAATTTCCCAATAAATTCAGAGAATGTTACAGAATGAATATAAAAACTTTTGATTATATTTTGGATAGTGTGAAAGAAGATTTGCAGGGTCATTCTAATTTCATAGAGTACATTGAAGCGGAAGAGAAACTAAATGTTGCCCTTCAGTACGTGCTGGTTATTGTGGCAAAGATAAACATAAATTACATTTGCACAATGGTAAATGCTATAAAAAGCCAGTGTAATCTAAAGGGAAATTACACAAGGAAAAGTAAGAGCTACACTAAACTGAAGTAAACTATAGATGTACAAACAAAAACACACACAACAAGATATTGCATTAACATATCTGCTCTAAATTTTTCGAAGTATACAACTGCGTAGACAGAACTGGTAAACCATTTTTCTTCATCTGGGTAGGGATACTCCTTCATAAGTGCTCAGAATGGAACTGAAACTGACGTGGTAGTAAATCTGCACTTGAAATACAGGAAATCTGTAGTGTATGAGCTGAAGTACCTGAATCCAGAGAATATGTTGAATCGAGACTTGCTGCACACGGATGTGGATTTGGAGGGCACAAACTGTTAGATGCTGTGGGAACAGTATTAAAAGGCAGCGAAAGATCTTATCAATTTGAATTCTCCTGGTTACACTACTCAGAAATTCTACTCTGAGTTCCAGTCTTTGAAAATCATCCAGTAATTTTATGGATGTTAAAAGACTCATCAGAAACATGTAGTCTCCTCCTTTGCCAGCTTGGGACTTTTTCATCAGCCTCTCTTCCATAAGTTTAATCTTCCTTTTCTCCAAATATAAAGCTCATTCTTGAAAGTTTATCTTTCTCTTTGTCCCTAGATTTTTCTTTACTTGGTGTTCATCAGAAACCCCTTCACTGTATTTATCATTGTCAGTATCATTAATCGAAACATTTGTTGAAGCATTACAATCTTCAAGATTTGGGGTACTCCCAAGGACTGAGGAAGCTGCTGGGTCATTTGATAGTGTGGGTTGTGGGATTATTACAGCATTCACGAATGAAATTGTCATGAAATATTGCCATTTTGATTCATGTGTGGTCCCTGCTGCTTGGCCAGATTTTGTATCGTGTAGCTTTTTCAGTTTTCTCTGATACTCTTTTCTTCAAGAAACTTCACAAATTCGTGGATCCTGTCAGGCCAAAACAAATGTCAGCAGTAGATCATTTAGTCAGTCCTCAAAAGGAGCAATAGATGTAAGAAATGCTTTCAAAGCTTACTTTAATGATGCTACTGCAGCTATACAATCACAACCAGTAGGTTTATTTGCTCTGAGTTTTCTCTTGAGCACCACATTATGTAACATTTGTTATGTATAAAGTATATTATAAGTAGATAACATGTATTTGTAACAGTTGTTACCATTCTGATACAAAGTGTACCAATATTGAAGATATTTTATGTATATAAGTAAATAGCCTGTTTCATTAGTGTTATTATTTCAGTACTTACCTATGAAGTTTATTTTCTCTCCTGTTTCATCCCAAAGGTTTGGTTTGAGATCTCTGTTATGGTTATTTTTGTCTCTTTGGTCCCAAAGAGTCCGCATATCTCTAACAAGTTCTATTAGATATGTTTTGTCCATTGCAACAACACTCAAATCCTCTGCACCCTATGCACACTGCAACAGGTATCTGGCCAGACATCTGCTGCAGTTTGCACAGGATTCGAGTGTCGTTGCAATGGAAAAACGTATCTAATAGAACTTGTTAGAGATACGCTGCCTCTTTGGGACCAAAGATACAAAACATGACCATGACTGAGACCACAAGCCAAAACTTTGGGTTGAATTAGGAGAGAAATACTGAAATAACACCAATGAAATACACGTAGGTTTCTACTTCTGTACCTACAGTATCTTTAATTTTGGTACATTTTATATCAGAATAGTTACCCTTGTTCCGAATATTTACTTATCATATACTTTATACATAATCATATGTTCCATAATGCAGTGCTACAGTGAATATTCAGCGCAAATAAACCTACTTGTTCTGTGATAGTATAGCTGCAGTAGGACCATTAAAGTGTGCTTTTAAAGCATTTCTTACATCTGTTGCTCCTTTTGAGGACCCTCTGAATAATCTACCACTGACATTTGTTTTGTCCTGATGGGATACATGAACTTGTGAAGTTTCGTAAAGAACAGAAGGATCATGTGTTCCTTTAGTATCTATGATGATGCTATGCAGTAAACAGATACACCTCACTATTCTTTCAGCTTTATTGATGTTCGTTTCTATTGCTTTATTTAACAGTCACCATTTTGCTGTTAGGATACCAAACACACATTCAACGCATCTCCTCGCTCACGACAGCCTGCAATTAAAAACACTTCCTTCGCGTGACATATCCTTTCTCGCAAAAGGCTTCATTAGGTATGTCTATAGAGGATAGGCCTTATCCCCAAGGATGACGAAAGATGTTTCTGTTCCACTTCCCTCAAAACTTGCAGGCTTTGGTAGGGTAGATTCCAAGCGTTCCAAGAAGTGATATAAAGTAGAACCAGAAAAGTACCGCCATCACTTTGCCGACTATAAGCACCTGTGTCTAATCTGCTCTCAGAATCTGCGACATCTTGTAACACTACAGAAAAAAATGGTTTGTAATTGTAAAACAGTGAACAAGCTTTTGTAGGACATTTAAAGCAAATGTGCTTTCTATCTATGCAGCCTCAAGGAGCGTCATCCCATTGTGTTTGTTAGAACCTAAGGTAATAATTCTATAAGGATATAGCAGTCATAACACAACTATATTATCAGGTGTGTATAACTTACCAACTACATGTTTCGACCATTGCTGCTGTGGCCATCATCAGGTTCGATACAATTTATCAGAGAAGCTATATAACACACATCTAGCATGACTATCACTAAAACACAAAATCATCAACTACTTCAGATATGTTGATGACATTCTCCTGATTTTTGATTCCTACCACACAGATATCCAAGCAATCCTAGTGGGCTTCAACACTTTACACCCAAATTTGAAATTCATGGCAGAAATTGAAAGGGATAACATCATAAACTACTTAGACATCTCCATCAAAAAAACTCCAAACGACCTAAAGACATCCATATACAGGAAACCTGCCTTCACAGACACCTTTCACCTCCAACTTCCCCACACACCACAAATACGCAGCGGTTAAATTTCTCTTTAACAGAATGAACACTTACATCTTTCAAAAACAAAATACAAGCAAGAGCTCAGTGTCATCCAGAACATCTTACACAACAACTGATTTCCCATCACACCACAGAAACAACAACCCAATAATACAAGACAACATTCAGCACAAACTTCCAAACACAAGTGGGCCACCTTCACATACGTAGGCAAAAAGACTAGCTGATCATTTTTAGTATAGTTGTTTCTTGGGATTGCTGGTGTCAGTTACGGATGGTTCATGGCATGTTGGTCATAGGTAGGAGGGGAGAGATTTACACGCCGAAACAGTAAGGAGCTGATAACGGACGCTAGCAGGCCAGTAAGGAAGTCAGTTGCGTACGAGTGTGGTGTAAGTAGGAGTACAGAGAAGTGACTGTCAGTTTCCTAGAAATGATCTAGTTGTTTTACTGGATATTGCATTCCATTATTTTATATCAAGAATAAATTGAGTAAATAAAACAAGTAAAAAAAGAAATAATTAAAACTATATGTGATTCGGTGAACCCATTTCCTGAAAGAGGATCACCTTCCAGACTGAGAACATCAGGACAACAAAGTTATGAAGGGTGATTGTGTAGAGAAGGACACTATACATTATCAACATGTTCAGACACACGGACTTGAAAATAGCGTTCTGTACTAACAACACCTTAGAAACCGTACTTAAGCACAGGAAACCGCCCACAGACAAATTTGCATTATCTGGCTTATACAAATTGACCTACCCAGATTGCAACAAAGCCTACGTGGGACAGACTGAAAGGTGCTTCTCCTTACGTTACAAAGAACACAAAAGTGCCTTCCACAACAACAGCCATACTCCTAAATTCACACAACACCTCCATGAGGAAGCACATTCCTTTGGCCCCATCAGCAACATTATACAGGTGTTACATCATCAGAGGAAAGGGGAACATCTAAACACAATCGATAGGTTTTACATCCACAAAGAACACGCAGCCAGAAACCGTCTGAATGACGACCAAACCATCTTTCCCAACAAAATCTTTGACTCCCTCATCAAGAACCCAATAACCCCCACCCACCTTACACCATAAGAGGCCCCGACCCAAACACTCCTTACATTCCTCGCTACCGTAACAAAGCCATCCCATTAGTAAGCAGCTGGCACCCCTTGATTCAGTACTCCACGGTCATTCAGTACATTCAACAGTGCTTTACTCCGTAAATAACAGCTACCAACGCTAGTGAATAATGCAATATACAAGATACATGTAATTATACATGAAAATGGTGACATACAAAAAAGACTCAAAAGTGATAAAACAGTGATACCACCGCATGTTACTAAGATACAGGATTGTTGTTTGTGTTACACGTAATAACCTCTATAGTGACGAAGAGGTCTTCTCATCTTCTTCACCTATCAGGACAGGATCGTACCCACTGACACTGGCACAAAGCCAAGGAACCATAATGTTTGTAAGTAATATCCTCCAATCTACTACCTTGCACTTCTATTTCTTGCAACTTCGCACAGCTTCCCAACTCTGATTGTCCATCTTATCTTATTTATTATTCCAGCACGGCACTAAGATATCCCTTCCCCCACTACAATACACCAGCAGCTGCCAACCATATCGTAGACAACTTAGGATATCTACACAGCCACAGTAGCAGACCGGTGTGACACTTAGCCCCCACCACAGGCAAGAAAATACTGCACCGTAGGACCAAACAAGGGCCCAGGCCTACCACACCCCACGGGGCATGAATCAACTAGGCATGTACACTACATTGTCATAGACAAACAGGATAACACATGTTATATGCATGCTTCTTTACCATCTGCATGCATGCCAACTGACTTTGTGTAAACGAGATCTCGTTCCCTTACCTACAATAGTACTAATAATTGTTCTGTGTTGTATCTATATAGCTTCTCTCATAAATTGTATCCAACCTGAAAATGACCACATTAGCATTGGCCGAAACATGTAGTTGGTAAGTTATATACACCAGATAATATAGTTGTGTTATGACTGCTATAATCCTTATAGAATTATTACCTTATTTGACATTATACTGATTAGTGCATTGTTTTACGGACTGTGTTACATACTAATTAACCCTTTAACGTCGAACGGCCACTAAAGTGGCTGCACAGTGGCCCTTTAAATAGCTGAACGGCCACTAAATTCCAGCGTCGAAGGGTTAAACAAAACAAAATGAGATTTGTAAAGGTTTGCAGGGCAGTAAGAAACTGACAAAGACACATTTTGTTACACTAAATTATTACAAATTTATGTCATGAAAGACTATAGCAGTCAGTACCAAAAAGGAGTTTCTTTCAGGTAAACAAGAGCAGAAAGATGTGGGAAACATTGAGAGATACGTATTGGAGAGAAGTTGAAAAGCTACATGGTACAAAATCTGGCCAAGCAGCAGGGACTACACATGAATCAAAATGGCAATGCTTAATGCCGATATTGTTTGTGGAAAAACTGTAATGTTCCCACAACCCACACTATCAAATGTACGAGTGGCTGAGGAATTAGTCATTGGGATTACTCTAAATCTTGAAGATGATAATGCTTCAACAAATGTTTCAATTAATGATAATGACAGTGATGAATTCAGTGAAGGGGTTTATGATTAACGCCAAGCAAAGAAAAATCTAGGGACAAAAAGAAAGATAAACTTTCAAGAAGCTTTACATTTGGAGAAAAGGAAGATTAAGCTTATGGAAGAGAGGCTGATGAAAAAGTACCAAGGCAATGAAGACTACATGCGCCTGATGAGTCTTACACTGTCCATAAGAAAAAAAATAATAATAAAATAAAAAAAAGGGGTGATATTCAAAGGTTGGAACTCAGAAGAGAATTTCTGAGCAGCATAACCAGGAGAATTCAAATTTCTAAGAAAATTTGCTGCCTGTTAATAGTGTTCCCACAACATCTAACATTTCATACCCTTCAACTCCATCTCCATGTGCAGCAAGTCTCGATTCAACACATTCTTGTGATTCATACACTTCAGCACATACCTTGTGGATGTCCTTTATCTCAAGCCAGATTTACTACCACATCAGTCTCCAGTTCAATTCTGAGAGCTTCTGAAGGGGTATTCCTACTGCAGACAAAGATGATTGTTTTACCAGTTCCGTCTACATAATTGTATACCTTGAAAGTTTTCAGGTAGATATGTGAATGCAGTATCACTGATGTTTGTGTTTAAGTTTTTAAATCTGTAGTATACTTCAGTTTTTGTAGCTCTTATTTTTGTTTTGTAATTTCCCTTTAGATTGCACTGAATTATTATAGCATTTAAAATTTTGCAAATGTAATTTCTGTTTATCCTTACCACAAAAACAAGTACATACTGAAGAGCAACATTAAGTTTCTCTTCTGCTTCAATTCACTTTCTAAAATTAGTATAACCCTGCAGATCATTCTTCACACTATCCATAATATAATCAAAAGTTTTTATATTCATCCTGAAATATTCTCGGAACTTATCAGGAAACTCTCTCAATATCTTGCACAGTTTAAAATATTCTCCATCATTTCTTGATTCCCAAAGCTGATGCATCCACCATCATCTTCTGTTCTCATACTTCAAACAAAGGTTACTATCCATCAGCAAAAATTAGTCCCAGTCGTCATCGGATGCATACATCAGGTACCATTCACATCACCTATAATAAGCCGAATAGAACAAGAAGTCCTTCTTTCAGGGTTGTTTGACCGTGCATCTTCGTCATGAAATAAAGTGAAATGCCAACTTGATGCAACTAGGTAATTTTATTGATGTATTCTTAGCTCGACATGTTTGGGGTACATACTCCCATCATCAGGAGCATTACATGTTGAGTTGCAGCATATGGTTTTCTGCACTGAGTTTTTGGAAGGGTGGTGGTCTTGAGAGCCACTGTGTAGGTTGTGTGTACGGTCCTGATGGTGCCGTCGCATGGCACCATCAGCACAGAATAGAATTTGGTATTATGCATAACCAATGTGTACAACTCTTAAGTCATGTTATAAGATGGTAGTAACAAGTTGTATAAGAACAGACATGGTATGCCTTTAAATCTAATGGACGATTAAAAATAACATAATTGTAAAAGGAAGTGTATTATGTAACCAACCAAGATCTTGGGATCTTGGATACTATTAAAATTAAAATAGTCATCCACTGTATAAAAGAATTTGAATAAAGAAAATTCCTTAAAATCAATTTAAACTGTTATATGAGACATCTGTTATACGAAAAAGAAGACAACTGAAAACCTTAATGCCTTTGTAGTAGGTACCTCTTTGATAACGTGATGATTCAGATGTAGTCTGATGAAGATAGAACTTTGTCTAATATCCTTACCATATATATTGGAATTAACCTTGTACTTTTCCATATTCGTGACAACAAAACATAATAACTAGAAAATATATTGAGACTGAATGTGGAAAAATGTTTAATGCATTGCACTGATCTCTATTGGACTCTCTATTCGTAGTACTTGTAATAATTCCAAACGCCTTTTTTGTATCCCAAAAATTTTTTGCTATATGGAGAATTACCCCAGAAAATGATGCCTTAACTCATTAACAAATGAAAGTAAGCATAGTAGACCATAACTAATGTTTCTTGAATTATAAATATTTTGGAAACTTACAGCATAACAGGCTGCACTAAGTTTACATAAATGTTGATCTATATGACTTTTCCAACGTAACGTTTTTTCAGTAATTTTCCACGGAACTTGCTACGAGATGTATTGGTAATAGGTGTACTGTCACTTTCAACATTCATATCTAAACTGAGGGTACCTATCATTTTGAAATGAATTGAATTTGTTTTGTCAGAACTTAATGATAATAAATTTGAATTAAAAATTTATTCGAATGTTCGAATACTTATTTAATATTTCTTTGGAAATCAAAAGGATTTGAATTAGTTATAATTACACTTTATCATCCGCAAAAAAAGCGAGTATGGAAATATTCATATATTACGCAAGTCATGAATGTATTATTAAGTATATATTATTAAAAGTGCTGTATTGTTCGGAATCAGTCTTCCGTTCGTTAGGCAATTGTTCAACTCGCAATTCACTGCTTCTGTTGAAACTTCCCTCAAATATTTCCTTTTTTCTCTTCTCTTCTTTACTTATAAATTGCCTCAGGGATATTTATTTCGAGGACAGGAGAAACTCTTGCGTGTGGATTGGTGGCACTGAACAAACAGAGAGAGCAAAAAAAAAAAAAAAGAAAAGAAAGGGGAACGAGGAAGCGTTACATTACCGGCGTTAAGTTGTGTGCGTTTTGTATTAACGTAATCGATCATCATCGTAGTTTAGGTGATGAAGTTTAAAATTGTTTACTTAATGTGAAGAAATCTGTTCTTTCTCCTATCAGATGTGGTACAAAGTACTTAAACTAGTACGCGTATGGGTATCAGCTCTTGTAGATGAGTAAGGCGTTGGTAGTTTCTGATTTTTGTCTGAACGATATAATTATTGCTAATTGGGTGAATTCATAATTTTTATTGTAATTTGATATCGTATTGATCTTTTGGTATTAGAGACTACGTATTTCAGGTTAAGGAGAGAATTCAAGGTGCGTTAGACCCTCGAACCGCGGGTGTCGGTAGATTGTTTTAGGTCCCTCAACATTGTATAGAAGTACACGACAGCTGTTAGGCACATGGTCTTTCCCGCAGTGAAACTAGAGCCTATAATATTTGGTAATTGCAGGAAAAATGGCCGAAACCGAAGAGTTGGGTCTTACCACAGAAGATCAGTTAGAAGCTTTAGATGCACTGGAAAACGGTCAAGAAGTTGATGCTTCCGAGGGAGGAGGAGCAGGAGATGCGTCTCTTGTTGGATCAAATGCAGTAGATGATCCAGTAAGTTTCATATGAAGCGTCTGACAATATTACTGGGGGAATCCATTTTTTTACTTGAAGTATATTGTGATATGTTTGTGCATCAGAGTGACCTTTATAAGTTTAGCTTCTCGATTACAGGAGTTGGAGGCAATAAAAGCAAGAGTTCGTGAAATGGAAGAAGAGGCAGAGAAATTAAAGCAGTTACAGTCTGAAGTTGATAAACAGATGAACCTTGGCAGTCCGCCAGGAATAAGTTAGTACATAAATGCAGATGTCATGCAAAGTTCTTTATGATTTCTAGATTCAGGAGTGCCTTTGACTTTGTTACCTGTTTAATTCAGAGTGGCAATTTGGGCAGGATGTTATGAGAAATGAAACCAACACGTGCATGTACAAATATGTAAATTTATTGTATTTTAAACAACATAAATTGTTATGACCTTCTTTGTAATATATCCTTCAAAGACCTCCCTGAAGATGGCCTCAGTAGGTGGCCAAAACATGTAGAAGGCTATGCTGTTTTATAATACAGTAAATTTACCTATTCATATGCGTGATTGTTGGTTATGTTTCTCGTAACAAATAATGAGGGCATGGTCATGAATCATTTAAAATTGGCAGGTTAGATTTTTCACAATTTAAAATGAAAAATGCAGCCACCTTGCATTATAAAAACAATAGTTTCAGATTAATAGAGGAGGGTTACCCCCTTTTTCACCCCTTTTACAGTAGCACATGTACTCCTCAAGTTTATACATCCTATTGTAAATTGTACAGTGAAAATAATAGACAGTCATTCACAGTTTAATTGTTATAATCAATCATCACTTAGCACAACATGTTTTGTCCTTTGTGACAGCCGTAATTAGGTACAGTGTTTAAAAACACTTTGAGGGAACTAAATCCTAGTGTGTAATGTAAGGTATAAGAGTAAAATGAGATGTCATTCTTTACAGACAACATTCAGTTTAAGATAACAAAAAGACCAATCCTCCATTTTCTACATAGAACTCATGTCTCCCCTATGAAGCAGTTCCCGTATTTGGATTATGTACCTCTTAATAAATTTCTGAAACAAACTCCAAAGAGCTTTTTATTTAAGAGCAGTACTGTGATAGTATGATATATGTACATAGAAACCAGAAATAAGGATTTTGATGATTATATTTTCATGGGTTTTTTGTGCCTAGAGTATTGATGTGTTAGAATATTATGATTAATAAAATATTTTTTTATTTTATTTGTCACACTCAGTGTGAAAGTGTATGTTAAGTCATGGTATTATATATATATATATGCTGAGTGTTGTCTATGCACAGGGTATTTTGTTAGAATAATCATTCAGTTTATAGCAACCACATACATAGGGGTATTTTACTTAAGATATTTTGTTCTGTGTAAGGTTGTTGATATCAGTACTTGTTCTGCTGAGTAAAAATATGACATAAACAGTTGGAAGATCTACCTCCAGCAGTACATAAGTACACCATTTTTTTTCTTTCAGATTTTAGGTCATACCATCGTGTCATATTGATTTATGAAAACAGAAACCATCAGAATACACACTTCAGGCTCATTGCATTTTTTCATGATTCTTATTGAGGACAACATTGCAAGTGTCATAAAGTGTACCTTTCATATCTGGTACATATATACAGGGTGTCCTGGGGGGAATGTGCCAGACTTTGGGAGAATGTTCTTTAAGTGAAAGTACACCGATATAACCAAAAACACCTATATCTGAAGTTGAACAATTATGGAGATATTGGCGAGAAAAAAGTGTGGTCTTCTTGCAGTTCCATGTACTGTATCTGTTTCGCGTGATGTTACCTGTACACTGCGCATGTCCGTCCTTCAGTCTACAGCCAGGTCAAGTGCATTGATGCTGCGACATCATTGTCAACAATTGTCACTGTTACAGTTAGTTGTGAGGAGTTGTAAAAATGCCTTTTTTGTTTTCCCACGTGGAATATTGTGTCATGCATTGTGTGTATGGATTTTGTGATGGCAATGCATGTGGTGCTGTTGACGAATACCAAAGGCGTTTTCCCGACCAAAGGATTCCATCTAGGGGTGTATTTTCTCATATTCACCAGACAATGCCTGAGACTGGTTGTCTTCCAAGTGTTGCTATGCAGTCTGAAAGGGAGGTGGTACCATTGATTAACACATGAGACGACATTCTTGAGATGGTTCAGAGAAGTCCACGTCTGTGCACTCGTAGAATTGCCTCTCGCATTGGTGTGTCACGTATGCAGGTGTGGCGAACTCTATGTGAGGAAGATTTAAATCCTTGTTGTGATCACATGGTACAACATCTGGAACCATGGGACCCTGCTCAACATATGGATTTGGATAACAGCACATCCCCAACTGTTAAGTGTCCTTTTATTCACAGATGAGGTGTCTTTTACCCAGGACGGTATAAATAACTCATGAAATTCGCATACGTGGTCCCATGCTAATCCACATGAAACAAGTGTAACCAAGTTCCAAAGGAGATTTTCAGTGAATGTATGGTGTGGTGTGCTTGGTAATATGTTGATCGGACCTTTTGTCTTTGACAACAATTTAACAGGTAACATGTACGAATTCTTCCTGAGAATGAGTTACCAGGTTTGTTGGAAGACATCACGTTAATGATAAGGAGCCAAATGTACTTCCAACATGATGGGGCTCCCCAACGTTACACTCTGCATGTGAGAGTGTACTTAAACAGATCTTTCCCTAACCGCTTGTTAGGTTGTGGTGGACCTGTTTCATGGCCACCAAGGTCACCAGATCTTACACCACTGGATTATCATCTCTGGGGGCACATGAAGACATTAGTGTATGAAACTAAGGTCAATTCAAGAGCAGCACTGCGCCATCGTATTTTTGTAGCGGCAGATCACATACGCAACCATCCCAACAACATTGCGACTGCTACTCAGTCTAGAGGGCACTTTGAACAATTACTGTAAAGCAGGTACTGTATTTTAGTACAGATAAGTAGTAGGCTGATACCAAAGTCTGCAGTCAATAATGGTAAATGAGTACTTCAATACTGCTGGATATTCTTGTGCCATGTAAAGTGCTCAGAACCCTAAGGATGATTACTTCATTAGTGCGAGTATTTATGTAGTTTAACTGAATGGCTTTGTGTCACTCAGATGTTAATTATATATTAAGTACAGATATTAACGTTACAGAAAACCCATATTGCTGCCAGTTTTAGTATTTATTTGGTAATCAATAAGTGTGTAACAGCTGCCATACTTTCAAACTTCTGTTGCCATTATCTCCGTAACCGTTCAGCTTCAACTTGGTTATATCGGTGTACTTTAACTTGAGGAACGTTCTCCTGAAATCTGGCACATTCCGCCTGGACACCTTGTGTGTGTGTATATATATATAATAAAATTATTGAACTGCTTTTAAATATCTGCCCGAATGAAGAGTTGTTCTGTGGCAGGCTATGAATTACTGATTTGTATGTTTTTCATCATTGTTGATGACAATTGTAGATGTAGTTCTATTCCTAATTTTATAGTCAGTCTGTGTGGAAAATTACTGACACGTCATCTGTTGTTTGTTCTTTGTTCCAAGTCAAATCAGCTGGCCCAAATTTCAAATTTACAAAGTAATTTTGTACTTTTATTTGTGAAACGTCATTATGTTTTACAACTTGTTCAAGTGTTTCTTAGATTCAGTTTACACATTTATTTTTGTAGGAATTTTTCTTTGTGATGGGATGGGATGTGTGCCTTTTATCCTACTTCTTATTTATTGATCTGTGGTTATTGTCCTGGTGAGAGTTTGTTTCTTGCTTCCTGGCCTGTGTTGTATTGGATGCATTATGTCTCTGTACTTTTTATCCATCAGGGCAATTTGAAAGCTGTATCGAAACTATCATTTTTCCCACAACCTACTTTTTTATTAATTTTCTTCATTGTTTAGATTAATGCCTAGCCATTTTTGTGTGTGTGACCTTTTACCCAGTATCGTCTCTTTCACCATAATTGTGCTAATCATTAAGGATATGCATGGTGTAGCTCAATTTACTTTGTTTTAGGCTCGTTTGTAAACTTGCAAAAAGTGACTGTTAGCTTCAACAAATCTGTCTGTTGGCATGGAAATACTTGGTACCAACTGGATGGGTTTTTATGAAGTGTTACACCTGAGTATTTTTTTAAAATTTCGTAAAGAAAACTCAAGTTTCATTAAAATCTGACAAGAATAACAGGTACTTTACATGAAGACACATAAATTTATGATATTGTATGGAATTATTCTTATAAAGAGAAACGTTTCGGACAAAAGTTGTAGAAAATATCAAAACACACATTTTAAGTTCAGTAACTTTTTTCCAAAAAATCATGCCATTTATGCGATATAGAAAAATGTGGTAGAGTGAGAGGGCACAAATGACAACATAATATGGCACATACACTTTGCATGCTGGACAACCAAGGCTACAGACATACGTGGTAGGGTCCATAAGTTTCCGGCCTGACCAACTTTGAAAGGTGACAGAAATGAAACAACTTTGCTATTTTTCAATATAATCTCCCTTTACTTCAACACACTTTTCACATCT
>Ga0123357_10002200_pt1 | contig 21529 bp, 10 predicted proteins | sample TergutEmb28metaG_FD_89873 | JGI IMG/M metagenome (GOLD analysis project Ga0123357, IMG submission 89873) | Embiratermes neotenicus P4 segment gut microbial communities from Petit-Saut dam, French Guiana - Emb289 P4 | ecosystem: Host-associated > Arthropoda: Insects > Digestive system > Gut ... | reverse complement strand
TTAACGGCCGAAACATGTTGAGCATTGAATGAGCATTGAATAAAATAATAAAATAAGTGGCATCAAGTTGGTTTCTCTTTTACTCAACTATAAAGATGATGCACGGTCCCATAAACATAAGATTTAGTTAAAAACTATTCTAAGCCAAATTTGCAGTTGGTTTTAGCACTGGCACACTGTACTCCCTAATGATGGTATATATTTACTGAAATAAGTACAACTGGCAGAAGGAATCATGGTAGACATTTGAAGAGACTTCTGGATACGTGAGACCCAAATAGGTCAACAAGTGTCCCAACTCCATGAAATATATATGATGATGATGATGATAATTACAAGTAATGTCTTGACTACATATATGTATTTGATGTGGTGTATTTGTTGGTATAATAAAAAACTCTAATAATTATTTCACATCAAGATGGTCAAGGTATTAAGTCCCAGTTCCTTTGGCATGGTTTCATTTTGTCTCATGCATTATAGAACAAACAAAATATGCACCTCGCACTTTCCTCCTGTAACATGGATGAGATGGATTTCCCAAGAAGTTAGAAATTCATGTTGTAAAAAGGATCACATGCAAATGAACACAACTAGAATAATTACAGTAATTTTAAAATAAGTATGTTGTGTTATTCAAATTTATTTATTATTAATGTCATAATGTCTTCACTATTTACTTGTAATAAGTTGCAGTTAGAAGCATATTTTGTTACAAGGTATACATACATGTGAAATCTAAACTATCCATTACATACATAATTTTCAGTAAGTTTTAGTACTTAGGAATGGCCAAGTTAAATGTACAATTTCATAATTCTCTTGCCTGCTCCTTCCAATTCCAACTAACAGCAAAAGGTTTTCTACTCAAGTCATTCTGCTAGCACCTTGCTATTGCAAGGATTCCAGTCTTATGTCTGTGATATGCACCATGCACAGAACTAAACAATAAAGACCACATACCTGAGTTAACAGTGTATCGTGTTTTGGCACTTGTGCAGTAAGCTTCAATCACACGCAAAATCTGAGCATCTTCTTCGTAACTTCTTTCACCTAAAAAACAAATGCATTAGAAATATATGCCACCTTTCAAGGAATGAGCAAAAATTAACATGAAAGTAATAAACCCTTTCAAACAGATTCAAGTTCTGCCAGACGCTGTATTATAAGAACAACTGTAAGTTGCTAGTACAGTTACTTTTACGTTCAAAAACTGTTATAATCCTTTATACTTTCCAAAACACTAATGTAGGAATACAATATAAAAATGTTTTTACTAGTCTGTATGTAAAAGTAAAGTAAAGTGTTCCCGTTACAGGCCTGGTGTGGCCCAGAGGGTGGGTAGAGGTATAGCTCTACTCTTCCATGACCATGGCACTAGAAGGGGATGAGTGGTCAGCAGCACGCCCCGGCCGCACTTTACCCCTGGGAAAGACCTGCTACCCATTTTACAGGAGGCTGGGTGGGCCCTAGGGCCAGTCTGGACGGGCGGAAAATCTTGTCCCCACTGGGATTCGATCCAGGACCGTCCAGCCCATAGTCAGTCGCTATACTGACTGAGCTACCCGGCCCACACTAGTCTGTATGTACAGTTGCAAAACATGGTCACTTACTTTGAGGGAAGAATACAAACATCAAGTGTTGCTGTAGATAAATGTTCATAGATTACATTTAGTTCAATATGTGGTTTGAATGAGAAATACATATAGAATTACAAACGGCAAGGCATTAGGATGGAAAATGCAAGGTGGAGAGAAGTGACATGAGACTGCACCCAAAAATGTAGTTACCAGTGCTAAAAATACTATAATTGTATTTATATTGCCAGGGAGCTACTTTCACCTTGAATATTTGCAGCTGCTTTTAAATTATACATTAAAAAAACACAAGCCTGTGCATGCACACACACAACAGTGTTTCCTGCATAAGACATTTTTCAACAGACCAGTGAAAAAGAACTTCTTAAAATGGAAACATAAAAATTAGGTTCATTTTTGGATCCACTTTGGTACATTTTGTTCCAGAGTGATTGCTTCATAATATTTCCTCTACAAAGACCACAAATGTATGTTATCACGGCAAAGCGAAAAAACAATTATCTTTTTCCTTAAGAGGATCAGAACATATCACACTGGAATATCAAAATATACGTTTCGAGAGACATTTGTTATTGCCTCAAGTGAACTTTCTTCATTTAGTACCTCAATTGTATCAGGACTATAGAAATCTAACTTCTTACAAAGGCAAAGTGTGTATTCAGGAACTTCTTATTCAGGAAACACAGCATATACTTTATTCTGTTCATAATACTTGCTAAAAGGCTGCAATACAACTTTGCTTCATTACAACCAACTATAAACTGAATGACTGGATGGAGTAAAAAGGCTGAAACATGCCTGGATTTCAGTAAAGATGTAGTAAACCATCAGAGGGGGAGAAAAAAAAAGTTCATAAATATCTACTATGCTCATTCAATCCCAACATAAAAGTTTTTGAAAAGGCACTATGTGATCACAAAGTATGAATACTGAGTTTCTTCTTCTGAGTTACACTGCCTTCAAAAAGAATGGAAAACTGATTCCTCAGTGATGCAGTGCAATATCCCAGAAGACAGCGTCCTGACCACACCCATGCTTGTGGAAAAATGTTAACTAAATCAGATAAAATTTTCAGTAAGTAAATTATGGTCAAAGAACAAAACAAAAACTGACATTCACATACATGGACCTGAGAAGCAGAAGGGTGTTTAGTCGAAGTTTATCATACTTGAGATAATACATAATTTTTCTTAGAGCAATATGTGACTTACTGCTGTTTAATTCTCGGTCCAGCTAAGCTGGGACAGTATTTGGAATTACAATCACCTGCAGCTGAAAGGGCTTGAAATTCTAAGAATAATGATCATCTCAAATATGACAAATCAGGATTTACACCCTCCGGCTACTCTTGTCCAGTTATAAAACAATGTATAGTATGACAAATGAAACCCACCACTCAGGAGCTTCAGTTGGTTTCAAGATTTATCTTCAGTCTCAGTTTGGGCCAGACTTACAACTGTTTCAGCAGTTAAAAACATGTAAAATATTTAGAGAAAATTATGACATTCTGCATCTCTGAAATTAACGGATGTAGGGGCATAAAATTTCACACATCACTTATTTATTGAACCCAAAAACCATACCCAACTGTGCCAAACTTCAAGGTGGTCAGAAATGATACTATTACTATCAATATATCTCAAATACTAAAGCAAGTTCAGAGGTGATGCTGTAGGAATGAAAACTAAGTGCAAGGTGTCTAAAGTAGTACAGGTTAAGGACAGTTCAGTTAAGAGATCAAAACCGTTTGACAGTGTTGTATACAATTGTACAATTACATTAAGCATATATGACCAAACAATTTGTGCATTATACACAAAGTGATCCACTTGAATTAAATTCCTCCAAAAGTTCAAATGAATTACGACTCACTCTGCTTTTTAGTGTTGCGTCCAGACTTCCTATGATTGTCATCTCGACCAAGAGCTAGGCAGGGGCGGAGTGGGGGAGAGGGACGTAAACATGACATACTCCACCCCTTGTTAACTATGTGATGTTGGGGCCTCATGCTGCTTGGCTCTGGCACACTCACTCGAGGTGACAGAGGAACTGTCAGCGGTGACATCTGTAGTACAAAACACATTCTAATTAAACCACAGTAAAAACAGCAAATAAAATTGCATCACCCAATTTAATTAAAACCCCTAAATACAGTCAGCATACTCCTGATTTTCATAGCAAAGCTTGGTAAGCAATGTTCTTTTTAATAATACTGACCAAACTATTTGCGATCCATGAATCTATAAATAGAAATGTACCCATTCTGTGAAACATTAATACACTGAGCAATATGTTCTCATTCATTCATTTAAGAAGCTGGTAATAACATCCCTCAGGTGGATAATCCCTAGTGATTCCATGGTACTGAACTTGAAGCTGACGATGGACCTCCATGTATCTCATGACATGAACAATAAACTTCTTCACAAAATCATAATTCACAAGAACATAAGTAACCTGCACACAAGCAAAAACAAGACAGGCAACGTACGTATAATGTAACATTGAGGCATGTTAGTGCAACCATTGTTGCAGTGGAAAAGGAATGAGTATTACACAACCTGTGTGTGCTTTTGTTGCCTTAGGTATCCAGCAAGCAATGTGCATGCACCATATTATCATCTGTGGCTGCCCTGCTCTACAACATTTTCCAACATCATCTCATAAACAGCACAGTTTAAAAATAAAGTTATGGAACATAAAATGTGCATTTCGAGTTTCTCTACAACTTTTGTCTGAAACATTTTTCATTCTAAGAACTGAGGGAGATAAGATCTAAATGTACATTGGTCATCATGTAAAGTACCAGTTATTCTTGTCCGATTTTCAATGAAACTCAAATTTTCTCAACAGATTTTCGAAAAATCCTCATATATGAAATTTCATGAAAATCTGTCCAGTGGAAAACAAGTTGCCCCAAGCGGATGAACAGACATAATGAAGCTAATAGTCACTTTTTGCAATTTTTGTGAACAAGCCTAAAAACATGATGACATGATTGTTACTGCATCAGTAACTGCGTTATTAGATAAAACAACAAACAAACCACATGACGAATTTATGAAATCTGAATATATTTCTTACGTGGTGAGTTCTTAAAATGTTATGACATGTATAAACATACTTCACCTTGACAGGACACATGCCTGTAAGGAAATGTGACGTTATTTACAGTGGTATGTTAATACTGAGATATTGTGTATTTGAACTTAAATGAGGTGGAATGACATACCACTACAACACTGCAAACTCAAAAACATGTATCAGGGATAAGATGTGCATGCGCACGTGTGTGTGTGTGTGTGTGTGTGTATGTACATATGTACATGTTTATAACTGCGACATCACAGATTTACAGCATGAGTCTACTGCAGGCTTAGTTAAAGTTGAAGAAAGAAACCAAAATTTTCGCAATATGAATGCTCATTATAAAGGATAACAAAACTCCAGATACAGAAATCTGCCCAGGAAAAACAAGCATGTTCACAGAATCCATCAGATGTACATAAATTGCACGTGCATTCAAATGACATGTGATGCAAAGCAAGTCGATACAATAATGAGATATCAATACTGTGAGCATGAATGAGAGAAAAATTGTAGTTACAACCAACCAATATTCATGCTGGTACTAGTGATGACTAGTATAAACCTTGCGTTGCTGACGTACACATAGAGAACAGGGTTTAAAAAACCCACAATGATCTGTGTGACATTATAATACATGTAAGATGCACTGCCAAGCTACAGTGTCTGCTCAGTTAGAATTGCACATTGCAGAGCCACAAACAACCACAACCACTCGTTGGTAAAAAGACATTAGAACTGTGCCTATGAATTCAACATAATTATCCAATATCTAATAGTATTACATCAGTGGTCTATTAAAACCCTATGACAACTCACTGTCGAAGTCAATACACTTTACAACAAACATTTACTGCACTTGAATATAATATTCTATTCTTGCTTTTGTCAATAATCTAGTCTATGACTTAAACATCACCTAGTGACTGTTAACTAGAATACTCTACAACTTCACCATCACCGAGCACCTTTTAACTAGAAGAAGTAACCATTCTTCACACAGCATGCATTTACTTCCTTGTCCACATCAAAATAAGCATTTGTTAAAATTTCAGAGAAGGAACAGTAGTTAAAATAAGTATTTAACTGTAAGAAAAAATTGGGAATGAGGATTCAGATCACATCCACCAACTCTACTAAGCCACTTGTACCTTCACAACATACATGTCAAATGTACAGAGTAAATATTAACATTTTCTTCAAATCCACAGCAGGAAAGAGGAAGTTATGTTATTACATAAGTAAATGCAGCAGAATTCCATGAATCTGATGTCTTTAACACAGAAATCCTGACAATCTGGCACTGAAAGAGAGTCATCCAAAGACTGGAAGTTCTGCTTTTAACCAGAAAAAAGTTCATCAACCAAACAAGAAGATCTCAGGGACATGTTCAAAAATGCCTCTGAAAGTGTCTGTACATCTCTGTTGTGGTTTCTCTTGACCCCAGGTCTCCTACTCCAGCGATTTCTTCAGCTATGAAAACTCCAAAAATAACAGACGAGGATCCTGATGAACCCTGAACCAACAAATGAAAGAGATCTCCAAATGGAATACTCCTCCAATTAGTTGTGCAGCCCAAGTATATGAACAGTAACAAAATATCAACTGCAAAAATTTAGGTCAGTATAGGTACTGTCTGATAATCCAGAATATCCAATGTTCATTATGTACATATACACCATTACAGATTAAAAGATTATTCATATGTTAGTAAATTCAGCCTACCAGCACGGACATGCCCAATATTTACAAAACTTGTTATAGCAATATTATATGTGTGTGTGTGTGTGTGAGAGAGAGAGAGAGAGAGAGAGAGAGAAGAGTGAGTGAGAGAGACACACAAACAGTGACACATGCACGCCCACAAAGAGAGAAAGAGAGAGAGAAACTTCTAGCAACCCATCACCTAAAATAAGGGAGGATCACTGTATGTAATCCCACACAAGGTTAAACACAATTCTACATTATGCATTTTTCGTGAAACTCTATTACATTCACAAAGAATCACAACCAACTTGTTGCACAATACTCCTTTCCATTTGTAGTTAGTTCTCCAACATGTTCAGCCAGATTTATTGGCCATCTTCAGGGAGCGATATGCAGCGATGTGTCAACTGAAAATTATGTCATGTTGTTACAACTGTTGTTGTGTTTACAATTATTAAAATTATTAAAAATTTTGAGGTCTGTAGTTTGCAGCTGGAGATCTAACTACAACTAAAAAGTAGTATTGTACAATAAGTTAGTCACATTCTTTGTGAAGGTTAAACACGTTTTATATAAATATTCTCCTAAGAGTTTAGAAGTGTGGTACATATGAAACATACACATATTTATGCTTTCTATGCACGAAGCGCATAAAATGAATGAGTAACATAGTGCATGTGCCTTTCTGTTCACACACTGTTTCACCTACACAGCTACTCAACAAATTTTAATTAATCTTGGTACAGGGGAATAAAGTTTCTGGGAAACCCTATTTTACATGAAGCAGAAATCAACAGTAAACAGTTTTCCCAAAAAAAGAGTAAATCAAAGGAAAATAACCACTTTGTTACAAAATACCCGAACTGCTTACAGTGTATTCCTCAACACAGTCAGCACTATCTTCCTCAATGCATGTCTTCCAAAAATTCACTGCTGCCATGCCAGTGTGAACATACTTTTAGAGCTTATTTTTTAAACAATTCTGCACTGAATAAAAAAAATTAAAGACCTCAAAACAAAATATTTTACAGTGCCACTGGAATTTTATCAATGGCAAGTGATGTTTCCATTTTTTTTAACAGGAAGTTCACCCCTAATCAACATCAGGATCAGACATTAACATATGGATGTGCAGTATATTTCATTCTCTGTCTAACAAAGTACACTAACCATCCTGTACATACAATAACCAAGCAAAATTCTATCACACATTCAGAATTGAATGAAAATTTGCAGCATATACAGTAACACTCTTGATCTTAACCAAATTACGTCTACAGAGTTGCCAAGAAATCACCATACTCCTACTTACATACTTGTTTACCTGTACGTGCATGCCATGTGTTGTCTGCTGTACCTGTAAATTTCACAGTGCATATCACATCCCATGCACATACAGATAACGCATGGTAGGTACACTGTTTTACAGTGACTTCTTGGCCACCATGTAGAATAGTAGCCCTTGCTGAGTTATGTATCATTTAACAATGATGTATCAAATGCAGAGGTTATTTAGCATCTAATGATGTCACACGACCATGTTCGTAGAAAGGATTGGGGAGGAAATCACTCAGTCCAGTCTATCCAGTACCTGCCAAAATTCAAGTATGGCAAACTGCTGAATCCAAGTCATGAGTGTTACCACTTGAGCACACTTCTTCAGTAGACAACAACTCTTAAACACCATTTTGTGCCATACATATTACTAATATTTTTATGTTCATTTCAAGGTCAGTTACTTCATCTTCTATTCATAAAGATTTAGACAATCTTGTAACTCTGACTGCTGTAATTATCTCATAAATATAATTTCATAATTAAACTCAACACAGGCAAGCTTGTTGTGTAACCAATCAACTATTATATCAGTTTTGTGTCAATCTCAAATACACACAGTACCTACACCTCAGTAGTTAAACAAAGAACATGCAAATCTAAGAGTAAGATATTTACTACAATAAGCAAAAATGTTTCTAATCTAAATCTACAAAGTAGTTGTAAAACAGGCAAGGTCATTTTTATTTTAACCAAAATAAGCTGGCCACTCTCAGTATTATATGAAGTGGTAATCACTGTACAAGAAGTTATCACTGCACAAATAAACTCAGAATATTCACTTTAAAATCAAGCAATTTGTAGAATTAGATGTTAATTGCAAACTCCAAACAGCTGTAAGATTGCAAGGCTCATGGATTCCACAGTTACTTCCACTTAAAGTTAGGCATGAAACCACTGAAGTTCCCAGGGGCAATAGGAAAGTTTAAATAGTCATGGGAATTCTACTTCTAAATTTATGAAAATGTGAACATATGAAAACACTGTATTTCTAAAATGTAACATTCTTACACTTCCTACAAACTACTATCCTTTCTTTTAAAAACCAGAGGTACAGAAAGCAGTGTACAATACTATTAAGCCAGTATCACATTTCAACATGAGAGTAGGTGGATAACAACATATTATCTGTCACAGCCCGTTAAGTTCTCTACCTTAGATGTTGTTATGAAACAGCAACAGCCCTCTCATACATTTCACAAGGATCCAGTTTAAAAAAGCTTTCCATAAGCTTAAACCATCATATGCTGAATTTGGAATGAAAAAGGGAATCTCAAAGATGCATTTTTTTAAAGTAAAAAACTTCATGTCTTTTGAACTGTGGATTCCATTAGTATTTTACATAACAGTTTCAACACAGAAACCTTGCCTGTTTGTGGAAGAGATATGTATGACTTGTGTCTGTACGTTGACTCCTCAGACCTCACAGCCAAGGCAGGAATCTTAGTCTTGAGCCACCAATGAGCATACATTCCAGAGCGATAGATACCGCCCACATTTAGGTGGGCTTCCTTCATTTCACTGCTGCTACTCCATGGCTGGGCAGCTGACAATGGGGAACGATCCAAACTGGTTGAGGTAACAGAAGGAGCCACTGAATCCACTGATCCCACAAAGATTTTCTCAGAGGTAAGGGATGCTTGTGCAGAAGTTCTGGGAGTTGAACCAAAAGGTGACGTGCATACACACTGGGCTTCATAATTCTGTTCATCTAACTCTTCACTCTCCCGAGGAGTAACTGACGAAGCAAAAGCAGTTTCAGATGTAGCCATACCAAGACAATTTCCTGGGCCTGCAGCAGGTTTCAGGCAGCACATTACAGCATCTTGGTCGTGCAGGAGACCCGACATGTCAGGCGAAGGTAAAGTGGAATTGCCAGCTATATCAGCCAGTCCAGAATCTGAAGAACGTGAACTGCAGGGAACCTCACCACAGCAACGACAGTGTTCAGTATTGGTACATCTACCTGTATCTGTACAATTGCTTTCAACTATACTAATGTAGTGGTAACTGTAACATCTCCTGGGTACTGAAGGTTTGATTCCCATTCCATGATCATGTCTGCTGCTGCTGAAAAGACTAGAGCCTGATGGACTATTATAGTTAATGGAATTTGTTGTTCTAGAAGATACTGAAGTTTTTAAACACGGTTCTGAAAAATCTGAATTTTTTGTCACAGCTGTGCTAGTCACTGAAACACTGGTGGGAATATCACGTACTGTCTGGATGCTCTCCACACTATGGTCACTGGAAGCACTTTCTTGTTGGTGCACCAACTTAAAAACTGGGCTGTCACTGATTGGTTCCAGGTTGTACAACAACTCTGCCAAGACTGCAGTAGGAACGGGTATCACATTAGCTGGTATATTTAAACTAGAAGAATGTGTTGTGGCCGGTGAGTATGGTTCTTGAGGTAGAACTGGCATAGAATGTGACAGTTGTGGTTTAGGATTAAGGCAAACTCCATGGCAAGATGTATACAGATCCTTCTCACTTGTGAAACGACAACTTGGAACGTACAGTGGTGCAGGCTCAGGTCGGCAGAAGTTACCATGTCCAAATACTGGAAGACTCTGCCGGGCTTGTGGACACGATCCCCTGGGCTCTGTTGGCTCTTTGAGGGTCACTTCATCCAGCTGTGTCAAGTCCTCACACACAACACATGGGAATGACCTATGTGCTGACGTTCTTTCAAAACTTGATTCACTGGACTGCTCAGTGGCTAAAAGACAGGGAGCCCTATCACCTTTCTGTTTACACCTAACAAGTGTAGAACCAAATTTCACATCTTCTGACTTCCCCTGTGGAGTAATATGACCTTCAGGTAAATCACTTTTAGTACCAACACTTCCACAATCAGATTCAACAAGTCTAGCATTCGTTCCGTCTGCAAACCCCTCACTACCCTGCAAACTACTATCACATTTTGGACTGTAATAGTGGACAAAACCAAATGGATTGCTCGCACAGCTGCTTACTGAGCTATCATCACTTCCATAATCAACGGCATTTTGTCTCACCAAACGTCCAGATTTACAACCTGAAGATTCCATTTTCTGTGGAGACAATCTGCTGTTTGTGGCAGTATCAGAACTGGAATCATCATTCTCATCAGAATCCTCTTCTGTTGTACAAGACTTTTGCCAAGTCTGCTTCACAGTGTAGGTTCCCATGTGAACCCGAGTTGGAAATATGACACACTCAACTTTATGACTGCGACGAACTTTTACCCCTAGAATATTAACACCAACTCCATCCTCTTTGAATTGTGTATATAGTAAACACTTCAGAATTTTTCTTGTTATTACACCACGCTGAACCAGATCAGCAAAGAAAGCAGTAAGTTCAGAATAAGGTGATGCTCGATGATGACTTACATGAGGTGGAGGCAGAGGATGGGGCTTAACAGGCGGTGGTGAGGTGGCTGGAGACGGAGATGACACAGAAGACTTGTGCACTGTGCGAATCTGTTGTTTCAAGAGTTCTACCCATGTGTGCTGATCATCTTTGGTTTGACAAACTGCTAGAATTGGGTCAATCATGGGACCTATAAAACATGTTATTTTTAAATTAATTTTTTCAGTACTGCCAACACTGGTACAACAGAGTACCAGGCAGTGTAATAATTAGAATACCCAACAGACTTCATGCAAACAGCAGAGATCTACAATAGACAGGAAGAATAGCAGGAGATAATGGAGACAACTGTGACCAACTTCTGTTGCCTGTTATCTAAACATCAGGCCCTGCAGAAAAGGTGAATATTGCAATGCTTTGATATTTTAATGGAAAAAATTCTGAGCCTTCAAGCTGCAAAGTACTGTAGATATAAGAAGCTTGAGAGAAACTTCTATCACAGTCAGTGAGCCAGAAGGTTTTACACAAATATGAGCAGCCAGTAACAAGATATAGATAGAATCTTATCATTAGCATAAAATTCTTGGTATTTCTAGTGAGTATGGTGCTGTTCAAAGTGTATAGTTACTGAGTGCAAATTAAGTCTTATCAGACTCCTCTACTTTTATTACCTTCTAGCCCAGTGCTCCAATCATTTCATAAGATATAGTATAATCCAGACATTACCTTACATCATAATTCTGAATTTCCTATCACTATCCTTCCCCAGTGGTGCCTGTGCTCAGCCCTATAATATATAAAAATCATGTGATGTCATAAAATTCTGGTACTGTTTTCTCATCTGATTTTATAAATGATGGATAAATACAATAAACTTCAAAATATCTGTAAAATGTACGTGCAATATGGTGCAATATTTAGAAGTTCTAAGACAAGTGCATATTGACATTGCTCATTATGTATGCAAGTTGAAACACAGGTACCACTCCAGAAATGTACAATAACCTGAACAGTGTACTGAACTTTGGTTCAGCCTGGATGATTTGTACCAACAGTTCACACGAAACCCAAGTCCAGAATCAGAGAAATTATCCACACATAATTTACATATTTTGATTACATTTCATCTAAAACCCTCTCAACAAAACCCCTAGCAAAATAACACTTTTACACTGCAGATGCTGAGCAAGGATATTGGTTTTATACAGCACAAAGAATAATTTAGAGTTCACTACTTAACCATATTTATCCTCATTTCCTTCCTTCAACATTTCAATACCATTTAACCTACAAGAAATATTTGAATAATGTGATGATGTAAACATGAAACTTTTTATCTTTGATACAATAATCCACTTTGAAAATATGGCTGTCAAACGCCAAAATACACTTCATGATGATGTCTGGATTCATCTCCCAGCAACACAAGAGATGTGCATTCCATCTGTGTTAAGACAATGAAAATGTAAACAAATACTTGAAATTCAGAATTTACACTAAAATGTTGTACTAAACACTCATTGGTCTTCAATTTCATGCACTAATGCATAGAATACTAACTTGTTATTTCCAATGCATTCTTATAAGATTCTGTATCTTCCAGTTTTGTGACATGTATTCCTGTTAATGGTAATTTTCCCTGAAATACAACAAAGCACATGCACAGTTAGCAGTTTATATCTCTGCACAAAATATTTTGGCATATAAAGCATAATTGGGTTTTAACTCTTTTAACACTTGTGATCCCAAATCAAATCAATAATGTTGGTATTTCTGTTCAAACTTTGGCTAGCATAATGGGGGTTGGCTGGTACAACACACATAAATATCACAGAAATACAAATCCCTTTTCATTCCTTCATGTCACATCCAAGAGGTCAGCAAAGTTCTCACGTAACTACAATAATGAACCTTGCTTCTTGTAAATTCATGATCTATAACACTACCATTTTCTTCAGAATAAAGTATTATGTAACTCTACACCGTGCTAGAAAAAGGAATGACATACACTGGTAATCTACTTTAGTTAAAAGAAACACTTATCTGGGCACTATCTGGCTTACTGCTGTCAGTCTTACACAAATAAGTGTCACTGTGTCACACTATATACATTAATAAATATTTGTTACATCTTTATGCTTGCAACCAAAGCACACTCTTTATGAATTTCATACCCCACAAGAATTAAAGATTAATTGCCTTGCTGATGTCAGAATTCAAATGGAATCATTTGATATGAGACAGTTTTTTTATGTAACATTACCAAGTCTTTGACTTCAAAACAAACTTCAGAAATGACACTGATAAAGTAGGAACATTTACATACAAATATTCTAGATTCTCTATATGCTTAACTGTAGGCAGCATTTAGTATGAAAACAAACCTCATATATGAAAGCACTCATGCGTTGACTAACACTGAGAATAAGTAAAGTGGAGGGGAAAAGAACCAAGTATCGGTCCCTGTGATCTGGACAAACAGCTACAGAACCCATATGAAGAATTTCTCCAAGACAAGAGAGGTCCTCTCCTTCCCAGCCTCGGACACCACCCGTCAGCACTTCCAGCTCTAGTTCCTTCTGGCGACGTGTGGCGGAGCAGGAAGACTACAGAAATCAATAGGAAACTGGTTATCTATCCACCTTCTAACCCTCCAAATTAAAAAAAATCCATCCAAATAATGTTTAAAAATTCAGTTCCTGCCCCAAAGAAACTAGTGTTACCATTATGAAGCCCAATTAATGCTGTTAGGAGAAAAAAACTGCTGTTGTGGCTAATAATAACAGACAACACTTAAGTATATACAGTGGGAAGCACACAGAATTTTTAATGTTTAGGCAGGTAGTACAGTAACTGCCGTGCTATTAAAGCACAGTAAATGCACAGTGGTTACTGTATAGCTGAAGGTGTTGTGGTTGAATTTGAACAGTAATGACAGTGTAGGTATTTAATTTCATTTTCTTGTTAACTGAAAAAGTGCCAAACAAAAAAGTATGTCCATTAAATGACAAATGTCCTTCTAGAAAAATTAAAATAAAAAATTAACATTAGTATTTAGGAAATTTGAAATGTGTGTTAACAGCCAAGACGAGAGTTCCTGAAACTTTATAACATTCCACAAACAAAACATGCATCACCTACTGGCATTATATTGGACTACAAGTTAAATTACAGATCACCTCTGGTGGAGACAATGAGGAAAACACAAGTGTTCATGTAAAATAAACATGCTGAAAGAACATCTGTTTCCTGGCAGATAATGTTAACTGGATACACACACTCTAATTCCTTCAAGGTCAGATCAGACAAGGAAGAGAGTTGAATGATAAAGCAACACATAAAAATAAATAAAAACAAACACTACTATTTATGCAGAAGCATTTATTTTTGACACATTATTCTACGACTGATTTCATGGGAGTAGTTCTGATACACAAATATTGGAATAAATGTCTGCATGTGGTGAAATACTCAGGGAAGACTACCATGCCCTACCTCTTGAATTCCTGCTCCCTATCAAGTGCTTAGGACAAAATTTAGACTACTAAAGTGGTGGCAGAGAAAAACATACGAGTCATCAGTGTGCCTGCCAGTACTCATCAGACTTTCAAAACTTTCTCACTAGTGTAACATATCCTAATCACATATTAAAACACTTAACTTTTTTACTTTCAACCCACAAATGGTACCTGAGAGACTTACTTGTTTTTTTGCAGAATTTCTCTACATAAAGTAGCAATATGGCATTCAGGCTACCTGGTGAATTCGCTCTGTCCACAAGGTATAGAATACTCTTTCTCATACAGACAGTGTTTCAACCATTACATTGAATAGCTTAAGGAAATTTTCACAGTGATTAGAAAAAACAGACTTTGCTTAATGCATACAAAATTATAACAGCCTCTGCCTTCTCCAATTAAACTCACTTAAAACAGTCACCAGTAAGTAATTACAAAAACAAAACCAAAGCTTCCATATAACTATTATGACACAATATCTTTCCATTTTTTGTGTTATAGTTATTTGTGAGAAGATTTAAATGCAAAAAGTGATCAGAGCTGAACAATTTCTCAAAAGTACACCTACTTATTCCTCAAAGGTCAAATAAAAGTAAATTTCACTCTACAATAGGCAATGGAGGTAAAAACGGGCAAGTAGAGGTACAGCTCTACTCATTCACAACCACAGGGCTAGAGGGGGGTGGGTGGTTGATGCAATACACCAGCAACTTTACACTGGGAATGAGATCCAGTACCCACTGTACACGGGGCTAGCTGGGCCTTGGGAAAGGGCCTCAAAATGAAATAAATGAATTATGATGACATATTCATGTAACAGAAATGCTGTGTATAAATCTTTATCAAAATCTGTAAAGCGATCTGAAGATGTTTAGATCTCATAGTGAGATAACCACAAAATGGACTAAATTGAAAGAAACTGTATTTTTAAATTACACAGCCAAGTGTCATACATCAAGTTTCTTCAAAATCTGTTCAAAAATACAAAACATGTGTCAAAGTTTTATTTATTTCTTCCAAAAATAAACCCCTTAAAATGAATTAGTAAAGGAAACACTAAATAATACTCACACGACAGTAGCTTTATACATTCAAGTTCAAAGGATTTCAAAATATGGTAGTCAGACAGACTGTACCAGAGAAAGTTTGTTTTGGGAAGATGGAATGAGCTGTTAGAATGCAAAAATGAACACTCACTGCTATGTCTTTGTACACACTGACTGATCTCTGAGTATCACCCCGATCTGGGTGATTCTCTTCCACATGTCGTTCTAGCTCCTGGAGCATCCCTGCATACTTTTCAAGGCGACGGAATGGTTTGCTTAGACCTGTTGTGAGGACAAGAAGACCTGGGCTTGCAGCACCCTGGGATTCCATAAATTCATTCAGTTCTGTCCTGCAAAGACCACAAACCAATTTAAGCATAGAAAAATGTATAAATTCAGTGGCAAATAAGTTAACATCTATCCATTCGCAGGATTACACTGGAAGATTTCATTAAGGAGAAAGATAAAATCTTGGTACACAACCACACCTACACGGTTCTCCTACGTATCTTACAATTAACTACCATCATATCATTTTCATTTCATAAAAACTCTCCAGCCTCAAACACAATCATGCTGCATAATATGGATTTCTTTAGGCTCTAAGGAAACATATAATATGCTAACGCAGCTGCAGTACAAAGTACCATTTGGAATCTTTGTAGGGTACTGCCTTAACCTTTTCACCCCCACATTTATGAGGTACTGCCACATCCCACTGTGACAGACTGATACAAGTACACTTCTAGTTCACTGCCAAAGGGTTACTAGGATCAAAGCACTGGATGACACACTTCCAAACATGATGTATTAAATGGATACCTATGTCTCAAATGTACTCACTTGTATTTGTCAAGAATACAGACTGCCTTAGGATGAGAGGAGCAATAAACTTGATGGACCTGCTTGATATGAGGGGCAGTGGTGAGGAACACTTTTCCCACACGCTGTTCCACTGGAGGCCGCTGGCTGCACTCTTCCAAGGCGGTGAGCAATTGTTGATGTGTCTCCACAACATTGCCAATGTTACCCACCAACTGTCGGTATTCTTCTTTTGTCAAACTGCACCAACACATGCAAATGAATGCACTGTAATAACCTTAAGTATTTCTTTGCACTTAAAAATCACTTCTGAAAAATATACAAAGGTCTTAAATATATATTCCAGCTAATTTGATCTACACTGATAGCTTATACTAGAAATGAAGAACAAAATGGGTCAAAGTTCCCCAACAAGTTTAAAATTTCTCATTATATCTACTTTTTTTTACAATAATTTCATCAGTTAACAAGAATGCACAACCTATGTTAAACAAGGAAAAAATGAGAGAACAATGTTCATGGACAGAGAACAAACCCAGAATGGCTTATGCCCTGATGACAACAAGAATTAAAAAGTATTTCATTCAGCCATTACACTATTTTCTGATTCTGATATAAATAACCTCAAACAAAGCTACAGATTTCAACAAAACCTTGTTGGGACCTTGCAATGAGTCCTCTTTCATAACACAAATATTCTAAGAAACTCATCTTAAATGTTGGTTGTTAATTTTTCATTCACAGTTGCATCTGTTTCATACGCATTGGATGACACATTACTCCGATAACACACAAAACTGCCCGTTACAATTACATGTCACTAATGAATATTTTCTTACAGGAAGTCCTACATGCATTTCTGTATGCATGCATATTTGCATACCTGCTCTATGCACATGTACATTTGCAACAAACAAATGCTGCACACATACACTATTCCTATCACGCTCAATCACAGTGGGAAACCACAAATTACTGGGACCATCAAATTTGTAAAGCAGCAAAAGTGACACAATATTTATGGTTTGTACATTTTATTAAATTGTATAAATAATACTTTGAGTTTCATAGCTTCAACATCCATAAGATAACAGTTTTATTGATAGAAAGATAAGTGTATAAAATTAGCACTCACATTTCTGATTTCTCCAATGGATGAAGAAAATTCTTCAATAATCCTTGAAGTTCAGCAACATGGGCTTTTTCAGAATCTATCAGATCTTTCAGGACCAAATTTCGGTAGACCTTCTGCTGAGCAACAAGCTCCGGGGGTAACTTGGTAGGTGAATTTTTACCAGCCAAGGAAGTTGTTTCTGAATAAGAAAAATCTACAACACTAAATAATTATGTATTAAACAAAAACACAGCTAGCTATTGACTGAGCATATGTGACATCCCACATTTTCTTGCAGGCAATGTAAAGGAAATGCAAGATTATGACTGCTGAGGAATCTGTTGGAAGTAGTATATTTTAAAGTGCTAACTAATTATTAGAAGGGAACAGTAGATATTGATGAACCTACTAAAAACAACTAAACAGCCTGCAAAGTTCACCAAGTTCATTAACTCTGAGCCAAGGTATTACATGCATAACATACATTCAGGAGTTCAGCTGAAATACATTTATTATGTACATAATGATACGATTTTATGCTACATAAAATTCAAGCAACACAAATAATAAAACTGGGCCCAACTGATTCCTCCCCCTTAAGAAAGTGTGCAGTTTTTCTTCCTGTAATTTTGTACAATAACAGATCGAGTCTTAAGACTTTAATTTACAGGTCTGGCCAAACATTAAACCCAGATAAGAGCATAAAACAGTAGGTGTGATAAGTTTTTCATTTTGTGCAGCTCCATTTACATGTGGTATGATGTAACCACCATTGTGCATATTGAATGTATCACTTCCAAAACAGTAAAGCCTTAAGGCATTAACATAAAAAGGAAGTAACAGTTTAATTAAGTAGCATTAGAGGTCACTGTTCTTGTTTTGGAAATGTGAACATTAAGATTCTTGTACTGTCCATCAAACAATTCATCTGAGTTAAGACTCCTTACAATAACTCATAACAATTAGTATCAAAAAATTAAATCTGTGAAACAGAATTTAAACAAGATCCTGTACTCTGCTGTAAAGGAATCAATTAAAAACAAAGATGCCACAGTCATACCAGTCTTGCCAATATGTTATTCAAATGATTCACAAAATATACAGCGACTAACTAGCAGTGATGACTGAACTAAAAGAGATGTCTCATATAGAGACAAGAACATTAATTACACAATTAAGTCTGATCACTTAAGAGCCATGCCAGGGTTTCCTGACAAGTATGATGACATGCACATCTACCTGCTGTACTCAACTGTAAGGAGTAAAATTTTCCCTGTCCATGCCATTAAGGTATAGAGGAGAAGCAGAAGTACAGCATCCCTCATTCTTAACCTCAGCACTAGATGAAGGTGAGTGGTTAACCTCACACCTTGGCTGCTTTACCCCTGGGAAAGAACCCTGGTTCCCACGGAATAGGAACTGGGTGGGTGCCAGAGTCAGTCTGGATATTTTTGAGAAAAATCTCTTTCCCCTACCTGGATTCAAACCCTGGACCATCTAGCCTGTAGCCTAGTCACTATACTGACTAGGCTAGTCCAGCACCAGCCAACTGTAAGACGTATACTAATTAATGCTGTCAGATCAAAATATGGTTTCAGAGAATGATCTCTTTCAGAACACGTGGATTAAACAGGATATCTTTCAGTTAAAGCAAATAATAAAAGGGTAAGGATTCAGCACAATAAAGTAACAAATGTAATAATATATGCCTGTATATCTACTCGCTACCCAGATTATGAAGAAGAGTTCAGAGAGGACTGAAAGGGGGAAAGAGGGGAGTGAGATGCCACAAAACTTTGGTGAGTTTTTAACAGACCAACCCACTCAACAATACCAGAATATTTCACTGCCATGAATTGTTTTGTTATTATTAAAATACAATTAACAATAAAGATCACCTGAGTTTGACCAAGATATATTCTTTATAGCACAATAAAAGAAAGGTGTGCATTGAATGTAATCTCAAACAAACAAACAAAAAAAGGCACTTGGTCTTCTAAAGGTATAGAAATCACTGTACCTTCAGCACATCAAAACACAGACAATATAGTTAAAAGTATCATTTTTATATATGTCAATGTTCGCTTTATTTCCTTGTAACAATCATGGCCATTAACACAACAAAACAGAAAACCCTAAACCCACTCCATAACATATGTGATGGTATTAGTAAAATTAACCTTTTGGCGCCGGAATTATTTTTTTTAAATTTTAGCACATCCTGTATATAAAATGTGAATGAAACAGGAACCAAATACGTTAGAATTATGAAACAAACTGCATTTTGAAGACAAAGAAACGGAGAGTATATACTATGTTTAAAACATTCAGTACCTGATATGTTGAATAAATATATAAAATGCAATATTTAGAGTTTAGTGGTGCGGTACGACCACTATAGTGGTCGTTAAACGTCAAAGGGTTAAAAGCCCATCAATCTTTTAATCCTAAAAAGTGCATCTTCCTGTGTATTGTCTATACCTTGAGTTTTATAATCCTTGACATAGTTGGAGGGAAACCATCCAGTTTTGTCTCCAAGTGTTCCCTCCCACCAACCACCTTCCTCTCTTTGAGTTATGGTGATTATGTCTCCCTTCCTGAAGCACAGCTGCAAAAGTATGTTACATGTTACAATTTTTTCTCCAAATTATCACAACATAAATGTTCCTTAACACAAAACCTCCCTGTGATATATTTAAAACCTATAACAGCAAGAACAAGTTCAAGGTGTGTAATCTGACTAGGTTTGAATTTTGGAGAAAGAATTAAGATATTTTACACATGGCACTGCTGGGAGTCTGAAAATGACACACTACACTCATCCTGTACATTTTTTGATAGCTTCTATGTCATGCTGCCAACAGCAGCATTATATACAAAACTAATTATTAAAACCAAAAAACAAAAAATACTGACTTCTACAAATTCTGCGCAGAATACATTACTTCAGTGTGGTTACCCACCTACAAGTAGACAACCTGAAACTTATAGAGTCAATGGTACAGGAACAACCTGCACATTTGACCCGAAGGGGGAAAATCTATCAGGCAGGTTTGACATTTTACGTTGATGTAGGCTACTTAAACACATATTTAATTACACATATATTTATGAAATATGAGAGTGTTTTATAAAGCAGTGAGCAGCAAAATGTGCAGTCACTTACAAAATAAAAATACACACAAAACTACTCAACAGAATATCTGCTCAGATGCTAACCATAACTTTACACAAGTAAAAGACCGCAGACTAGGAACCAAACGTCAGAGAACATTATTATAAAATGGAATATTTTCAGAGAAGAATATTAACTGTGGTTCCTCCAACATTTTACATGTAATGAAAATACTCCAATATTTAAATCTCAAGAATACACAGGGGTAACACTTAGCAATTGCATTGCCATTTCTGTGCAGTAAATGCCAGCATTTGTCAGATGGCACATACTAGATTACAGAATGAAAAAAGGTTCAGCAGCTTCATGCCAAAAACAAGGCTTCTCATTCAGAAAATATTTTGTTTGTTTATTAAAAATGATGAGTAATAAACTGTCAGAGCAAAGAATATATATTTAACTTCTAGTGACAAGGACACTTATATATACAACACGCCCACACAGAATGACCAGGGGACGGAACACATGATAAAAGAGCCAACCATCTGTAAACCTCAAGAACTGATACAGAAGTACAGAAGTGACTGCAATGATGTAAAATGAGAATAAACCACCTATTGAGAAGAAATGTACATGAACTGAGAAAATGTGAAACTACATTTCAGTAATTGAATAAAGAGAGACCAACTTGATGTCACTTGCTTTACTATTTCATTATTTAATGCTCAACATGTTTCGGATGTATTAACATCCGAAACATGTTGAGCATTAAATAATGAAATAATAAAGCAAGTGACATCAAGTTGGTCTCTCTTTATTCAACTATCAAG
>Ga0123357_10002199_pt1 | contig 21538 bp, 19 predicted proteins | sample TergutEmb28metaG_FD_89873 | JGI IMG/M metagenome (GOLD analysis project Ga0123357, IMG submission 89873) | Embiratermes neotenicus P4 segment gut microbial communities from Petit-Saut dam, French Guiana - Emb289 P4 | ecosystem: Host-associated > Arthropoda: Insects > Digestive system > Gut ... | reverse complement strand
TTTAGCAGACATAGGTTTAATCGGTTTAGCCGTAATGGGCGAAAACTTAGTGCTTAACATGGAGAGTAAAGGATTTACGGTTGCCGTTTATAACCGTACGGTTTCCAAAGTAGATGATTTTGTAAACGGGCGTGGTAAAGGTAAGAAATTTATCGGAACCCGTTCGGTTGAAGAGTTGTGCAAATCGCTGAAGCGTCCGCGTAAAGTGATGATGCTGGTGAAAGCCGGTCAGGCTGTAGATGATTTTATCGAACAAATCATTCCTTACCTTGAACCGGGCGATGTGATCATTGACGGCGGAAACACGCATTTCCCGGATACGATTCGCCGGACGGCATACGTGGAAAGTAAAGGTTTATTATACATCGGGACAGGAGTATCGGGAGGCGAAGAAGGCGCATTGAGAGGTCCTTCGATGATGCCCGGAGGTTCAAAACCTGCTTGGGAAGTGGTAAAACCAATCTTCCAGTCGATTTGCGCCAAAGCCGACGGCGCTCCCTGTTGCGATTGGGTAGGCGAAAATGGCGCCGGTCACTTTGTAAAAATGGTACATAACGGCATTGAATACGGCGATATGCAGTTGATTTGCGAAGTCTATCAAATCATGAAAGATTTGTTAGGCATGTCGGCTCAGGAAATGCACGAAGTGTTCAAAGAATGGAACGCAGGGGAGTTAGACAGTTACCTGATTGAAATCACACGCGATATTCTTGCCTACAAAAATGAAGAAGGCGAAGTAGTGGTTGATAAAATCTTAGATACCGCAGGACAAAAAGGTACCGGCAAATGGACGGGCGTAGCCGCGTTAGATTTAGGTATTCCCTTGACACTCATTGGAGAATCGGTATTTGCCCGTTGCCTGTCTGCACAGAAAGACGAGCGCGTGGTTGCGTCCAAGCAGTTAACGGGACCAAAGCCGGTCTTTACCGGAGATAAAGCGGCATTTATCAATGATTTGAAAAATGCGTTGTATGCATCCAAGATTGTTTCGTATGCGCAAGGTTATCTGTTGATGCGCGAAGCGGCAAAAGAATATAAATGGAACCTGAACAACGGCGGTATTGCCTTGATGTGGAGAGGCGGATGCATCATTCGTTCCGTTTTCTTGGGGAAAATCAAGGAGGCGTTTGATAGAAATCCAAATTTGACAAACTTGTTGCTCGATCCGTTCTTTAAAGATAAAGTGATTTCTTCTGAGGAAAGCTGGAGAAAAGTGGTTTCGACAGCGATTATGAATGGCATTCCCGTACCGGCGCTGTGTTCCGCGCTTACTTATTTTGACGGATACCGTGCAGAAAGGCTTCCGGCGAACCTGCTTCAGGCGCAACGCGATTATTTCGGCGCACATACCTACGAACGAATCGACAAACCGCGAGGCGAATTTTTCCATACCAACTGGACGGGTAGAGGGGGAAATACTGCTGCTTCGACGTATGTAGTGTGATAAATAACCGCAAAGGGCGCAAAGAAATTTCGCAAAGAACGCAAAGAATAAATATCTTTATTTAAACCATTTGCGTTCTTTGCGAAATTTCTTTGCGCCCTTTGCGGTAAAATTTTTTGTACTTTTGCACCCTTATTATGAATAAGTAAAATTTCTATGGAAAAAACATGGCGATGGTTCGGTAAAAAAGACAAAATTACGCTTCCAATGCTCAGGCAAATCGGCGTAGAAGGGATTGTTACGGCTTTGTATGAACTTCCTCCCGGCGAAATTTGGTCGTTGGACGCGATTCTTGATTTGAAGCGTTTCATTGAATCAGCCGGATTGCGCTGGTCGGTCGTGGAAAGTCTTTCGGTCAGCGAAACAATTAAATACGCAGGCGAAACGCGGGACGCTTTGATTGAAAACTACAAAATCAGTTTGGCTAATTTGGGAAAATCAGGAGTTAAAACCGTGTGTTACAATTTTATGCCGGTCATCGACTGGGTTCGCACCGATTTGGCGTATCCGTTGGAAGACGGTTCTTCTTCAATCTATTTTGATAAAATACGCTTCGCCTATTTCGACTGCCGGATTTTGAAACGCGCAGGCGCTGAAAACGATTATTCCGATGAAGAAATGCGCCGTGTGCAAGAGTTGGATAAAGTAATCGCCGAAGAAGAAAAGGACAGTTTAATTGATACAATCATCGTAAAAACGCAAGGATTTATCAACGGAAATATCAAAGAAGGCGACCAAAATCCGGTGGCGATATTCAGGCGGTTGTTAACGCTGTATGATGGCATTGACAAAGAAAAGCTGAGCCGGAATCTGCAATATTTTCTGGAACAAATCATGCCTGTTTGCGATGAATACGGCATCAATATGTGCATTCATCCCGACGATCCTCCCTGTCAATTATTCGGACTGCCGCGTATTGTCGCCGGACAGGACGATATTCGCCGGCTTTTGCAGACAGTCGATAATCCGCACAACGGATTGACGTTTTGCGCCGGTTCGCTCAGCGCCGGACTGCACAACGACGTTCGACTGCTGGCGGAAGAGTTTGCTTCACGGACGCATTTTGTTCATCTCCGCAGTACGCATGTTTTTGATAATGGGAATTTTATTGAAGCCTCCCATTTAGGAGGGCGCGGACATTTGATTGAGTTGGTTCGTATTTTTGAAAAGAAAAATCCGGGATTGCCCATGCGAGTCGATCACGGACGTTTGATGCTTGACGATAAAGATAAAAACTATAATCCGGGATATTCGTTTTATGGTCGAATGTTTGCGCTGGCTCAAATGGATGGCGTCATTGCTACGGTAAAAGACGAGGCGTTGCGGAAGATTATTTAATTTATGTTTACATCATTTAACACATTTCTTTATACAACAAATAAGAAATGACATATCTTTGCGACTAATATTTTATACATTAATATCAAAATTTTTAATTTACAATTTTTATGAAAAAGCGAATTTTAGGAACAATTTTGTTGGCAAGTTTATTTATCGGAGCAAACTCTGTTTTTGCTTCGAACGTTTATCAAAACGACAAAACTACGACTACAACCAAAGTAGCGAAGAAGGCAGATGATAAAGCTGCGAAAGCTGCTGAAGACGCTAAGAAAGCGAATGATAAAGCTGCTAAAGAAGCTAAAAAGGCGAAAGACAAAGCTGCTAAGGATGCTAAGAAAGCCAAAAAGAAATCCGATAATGCCAAAAAGGCAGCTAAAAAAGCTGATTCTCAAGCAAAAAAGGCAAATTCTCAAGCGAAAAAAGCTGCGAAAAAGGCACAAACAACTGCACCTGAAGCAAATCAAAGGTGAATTGAAAGCATGCGGTTAAGAAAATAAAAACTGTAACCGCATAGAACACAAAAAATTACATATAGTGCACAAGAAATTGGAATTAAAGTACTTTTCTATTGTGTACTTTGTGTTTTATAAATAATAACTTTACAATTGACGATTGGAGATACTTTTTAAAACGCTGGCGCTAGCTCTTTACTGGATGATATAGTTTATTGTCACATGGTGTACTTTCGATTTCTTCACGATTGAAAGGAGGACGAAAACGCATGGTGGCATCGGTATAATAGTCATCAGGCATAGGTGGTGAATAGTAAAACCGGTTTTTAAATGTCGGTGGAGTAAAATTTCCAACTCCCCCATAGTCAAGTAATGAAAATCCGGCGATGTTCAATATTGTAGGAATAAACACTTCGTGATGTCCGGAATTTTCTTCGCAAAGCGTTTTGTGTAAGCAGCTCAGCGCTCTATTTGAAATCCGATAGACAGGATTGAATGACTTAATATATTCTAATTGAGGAATAGAGAGTGTTTTTAGATACAAAGTATCCCACCAGCACCAATCCGGGCGTTGACAGAAATACTCAATATGAGCAGAAACAAAATCAGCATCAATAGCCTCAAACGCATTGAAAAAAATACGCCAGTTGCCGTGAAAATGTACATCGTATTCAATGTTCCAATAATAATCGTAATCCGGAAAATCTCGGTAAAATTGCAGAACAGGAAAATGATTACTGCCGGGAATGATAGTTTCAGCTATTGGTTTATACTTTAACTCTTTTAGCGTATCTATCGAAAAGGTATAGACTTGTATATCTTCAGGAAATTGTATCTTTATGTCTATATCTTCTAACAAAAGAAAAAGATCGGTTTGCTTTGCTAAAGATTTTTTTAACGTATGATATTGAGATATAATGGATCTGCTTATTACATGTGTTGCCAAAAGAATAACTTTTTTACCCATATCGTCTGTTTTTATTTCTAAATTATAGATTTACAAGTATTTTTATAATTGTTTATGACCATTAATACTTGACATGACCGGTTGCATGAGTCTTTTAAACAATGATACGTCTTTTACTATTACGCTGGCTGTTCCCTCCATTTGCTGATTAAATGGAATAGTATCTTTGTAATTAGTAATCAGACTTGGAATTTCAACTTCTGCAATATAACTTTCCTGATAAGGCGCTAACGATTCCTTGTAAGGCACTAACGAAATAGATTTAATTTTTCCAAGTATTACGCCATATTCCATGTAAGGATAATTACTTAATTTAAGCATTATATCTTGATTTACTTTAACTTTTCCTGATCGTTCTATGGGAATCTCCATTCTTCCAATGATTTTTTCTTCATTATCCGGAAGAATTGTCATAATGGGGTCTCCTACATTTACCCATTGATTATTTGACCATAAAACAGAAAAAGATGCAATTCCATTATGCGGACTGATAAAAACATATTTCTTTTTCCAATCCTTAATTTGATTTTGTAACAGTTCTCTGTTTTTAAGAATGTTATCATTTAAATCTCTTGTTTGGTTTTTTTGTTCGGTTTCCAAATCAAGTAAAGTTGATTGTATCTGATTAATTTGAATCAAATCATTTTTGTAATTAACATTTGCATCAATGCAGGCATTTTGTTTTTGATATAATTTACTTTTGCTATCTTCCAAATCAGACGACGAAATAACACCTTTTACAAATAATAGGGAATCTCTGTCATATTGTTTTTCTGTAAGCTCAAAATCATTCTCAAAAACATTTAGCTGACTCATTAACAAATCTTTTCTGCTTAATGTTGTGTTTAGTTGCTGTTTTAACTTTAATATTTTCTGTGGAATAAGATCAAGTTTAAGATAATCGTTATATTCATTTAAAGACTTCTCTAAATCTAAAAAAGTTGGAGTCAATTCGCCTAACTTCCTATTATCAGGTTTTATTTCAATAGTATTTTCTATAATTAGAGAGTCTAATTGTTTTTCAATCCATAATACATCTTGCAAATCTGCAGGATTAATAATATAGGCTAATATTTGGTCTTTTTTTACAATTTCTTTGTCTTTAACGTACAAACTAATTTGTCCCATTGCTTGTGAAAAAATCTGAATAGGAGGATTTGAACTTGTAATAGTAAATTTACAATCAATTTCTTCCGGATAAGGAAACAGCATTGTTGCGATTAGGATAATAATAACAAACCCTAATATCACGCTTGTGCTATATACAATTAACCGGCTGGGAGTCTTTCCAAGAATTGCATCCAATTCTTCGGTTCTTATTTCCATATTGGTTATATCCGCCATATCAGTTTCCTAATTCCAATTGATTATGAACAAGTTCAAAATATATTCCTTTCAAATTTATCAGCTCATGATGATTGCCTTGTTCAGCTATTTCTCCATTATTCAGAACAATAATCTGGTCGGCATGTTTTACCGTGCTTAACCGATGGGCGATAATAACAACGGTTTTCCCTTGATAAAATTCCGCCAAATTTTCCATGATTGTTTTTTCATTATTGGCATCCAAAGCGTTGGTTGCTTCATCGAAAAATAAATAGGCGGGATCTTTATAAATGGCTCTTGCTATCAAAATCCTTTGTTTTTGTCCTTGACTGAGTCCGGACCCTTCTTGCCCAATTTTAGTGTTGAATCCGGCAGGTCTTTCCTCCACAAAATCGCGTATATTCGCAATCCTGGCAGCGTTAAATAATTTTTGTTTATCAACGATTTCATCAGAAACTGCAATATTTTCTGCAATTGTCCTTGAAAAAATAAATCCATCCTGCATCACAACTCCACATTGAGACCTCCAATAGTGAGGATTTATATTGCTTAAATTAGTTTCTCCGATCTTGATCATCCCTGATTTAGGAGCATAATTTCCAATTAATAATTTCATCAGCGTAGTTTTACCGCTTCCACTGGCGCCAACAATAGCTGTAATTTTATTTTGAGGTATTTTAATTGAGATATCTTTTAATACCAGTGGAGCGCTTGGGCTCTGATAGCTAAAAGAAACCTTATCAATAAATATACTATTGTCTGTTGAAAATAATTCATTCACACTTGCTTCTTTTTCATGGTCTTCATCTTTCATAAAATGAACTTCGCCCAATCGTTCAATACTGATTTTGGCATCCTGATAGGAATGGATGAATCCAATAAAATTTTCAACAGGTCCTCTTAATTGCCCGATAATATATGAAATAGACATCATCATCCCCAATGTCAACTTTCCTTCTATGACCGATTTGGCGCTGATAATCGACAAAATGATACCTACCGCTTGGCTGATAAAAAAAGATCCGGCGCTTTGTAACTGCCCGATAGATATACCTTTTACGCTTATTTCAAATAATTCAGCTTGAATGGTTTCCCAATGCCAACGCATTCGTTTTTCACTGTTATTCAATTTGATTTCTTCAACTCCATTAATTAATTGAATAATGTTGCTTTGGTTTCGCGATGCTTTTTCAAATCTTTTATAATCCAATTTTCTTCTGACATGCAAGAATGCTACCACCCATAAAACATATAATGTATAACCAAAAGCAAAGATGAGCAAGAGCGCTATATTATACCATCCGAGAATACATGCAAAAATGATGAAATTGAAAAAAGAAAAAAAGATTGATATGGAATTTCCTGTTAAAAAGCCTTGTATTCGATCGTGATCTCCAATTCGTTGCATAATATCTCCCGTATTTTTTGAATCGAAAAAAGTCATGGGCAGTTTCAACAGTTTTGCCAAATAATCGGATATCAGCGATATGTTGATGCGTGTATTGACATGAAGCGATATCCAGCTCTGAACAAAGCCAACCAACATTTGACTGATTGCAAGTATCAATTGGAATATTAAAATAATAACGATAAAATTGAGGTCATTGTTAACAATCCCAATATCAACCACTGATTGATTCAAAAACGGGAATATCAATTGAAGGATTAACCCAAACAAGATGCCAAGTACCAATTGAAACAATAGCTTTTTGTATGGTCTTAGATAATTTAAAAACCATCGTATTGATTTTTTCCCTTCTTCAAGATTCGTTTTTTCATAAAAATCGGGAGTTGGCGACAGCATTAACACCATTCCTTTATCTTTTCCTTCGACTTTGGTTGCTATCCAGCCATTCATAAACTCGTCAACGCTGTATTCTATAAGTCCGAAAGATGGATCAGCAACATAAACCGTACCTTTATAACCCAATGGCGTTTTTTGAGCTTTTATTTTGTAAACAACCACAAAATGATCCTACCTCCAGTGGATGATACATGGCAATATCGCTTTTTCAGTTAATTTGTCAAATGATGTACGTATTCCCAGCGTTTTAAGCCCTACAGCTTCAGCCGCGTCAGCAATACCCAACATAGTAACTCCATTTCGACTTGCATAAGTTAACTCTCGTAAATATTGCAAAGGGTATAGACGGTCATAATATTTTATTATCATACTCAAACACGATGGTCCACAGTCCATCGCATCAAGTTGCAAAACAACAGGAAACTTTTTACTCAACAGGAATCTTGTTTTTAATTAACGATTTGATAAAGTCCTCAACGCCTATCTCTGCATAGTCTAAGGCGCATCTCTCCGGCTCTTCACTTGAGCCATTGGAATTTTGTGTACAAACATTGAAACAGATGGGTAAATGCTTGCATGCTAAACATTTTTTGTTCTCGAAAGGCGCCTTGGAAAATAAGCGAGTTAACGTATCGCGACTCCAAATAATTTCTCCGTTTTCGTGCAATACGCCTGCTTCTTTATGAGTATTTACAGTGCATTTATATACTTTTCCATCGTAATCTATGACTGTATTATATAGTTTGTCGGCATAGCACTTTATTGGTCTTCCTGCGTGAAACTGCGTTGTTTCTGATGCTGAATATCCCATATTTAAGACAGAATCCATTAATTGAATCAACTCTTGATTGTCGGTTTTGTTTTCACTCTTCACGACTGTTTGCCAAACTCGTTGAAGATTGATAAAAACCCTTTTCCGGTATTGTTTGGGTATGTGCTCAAAAACATTGTCAAAGTTACTGACTTTTAGCGTACTGTCGTCAAAATTAATTCGCAGTGTGATACGGGCGTCTGGAATAATTTTCAATATCAGAATAATATTTTCAATAATGCGTTGAAAACTTGGCTGCCCATGTACATTCCTGATTTTATTATGTCTTTTCTCGTCCCCATCAATTGTTATTTGGAATCTATCAAACTTTAAGTTTTTCATTTTTTTTACCATTTTTTCATCTATCAGATAACCATTCGTTGTGATTTGGTTGATAAACGGAATATTACTTTTTGTAGCTATTTTCATAGCATATTCCGAGACCGGTACCACTGTTTCGTAAAAATACATCAACGGTTCGCCTCCAAACCAATCCAAATGCAAGCCTGTAATTCTATCTACATTTACCATATAGTCAATATGTTTTAGAATCTTAGTCCTGACTTCTTCAGTCATACCTCCTTTATCTTGAGAATGTTGATTACAATACCAGCAATTAAATATACAATCGGTAGTAGGATTCATGATTAAGCGGTAAAACCTATCGCCAAACACAGCCGCTTTATTACTGAATCTTAACCTTTCAATTTCATCAATATCTTCAGGAACAAAAAATCCCCAATCTTCAAATCGATCAAATACGCTTGGATAATTTTGTTTAAATTCAGTAAGGTCATCCCATAACGAACACATTTTTTGATGTTCTTTGGAGTTCATAGCAAAGACAGAGCCTGTCATTCCATTGAAATAAATAAATTTGTTATTATCTTCCAAAAGATAATTATACTTGCTTAATTTATACATGTTTTTTTGTTTTTATATGCGTTAATAACATTAAGTAACTCTTGTTCTGTGAATTCTTTGACATTTTTCAAATTCCAATATATATCGGGTGAAGTAGTCAAGCTCTTAAAATATTCGGAAAAGTCGAAAAAAACAGTGGCAACTCGAAATTTAGCGGATGTATTCGGCATAGAATATTCGCTTGTAATCGAGAATGTTTTTGTGAGTTCTCCGGTAGGTTCTCCGACTAAAATACCCAATTTGTTTTCAGCAATAATTCTGGAAAGATAATCACCACATGATTGGGTTGATACGCTTTGTAGAACAAATAAGATTCGGTCGTCGGGAATGTTGTTATCATTACGATTAGGAAATAGCAGTACCGTGTCCATCCTTTCCTTTGTTACGCCTTCACCGGGTATGCGTGTGGTTTTCATATTTTTAAAATAAACAGTGTCATGCTTTATAATATTTATATCTTGATATTCTTCATGATACCCTCCGGGATTCAGAGTCATATCATAAAAAATATATTTGATACCCTGCTTGTCCACTTCCTTTTTGAATTTCTCTAATTGTTCCAGAAAATATTCTCTTTTTTCAAAGGCAAAAGTTTGTATATGAAAAATAGCGATAGAATTTTCCGGATAAATTTCATAAGTATATAGTATTGTATAATAATTGAGTAAACTTGCTAAAGTTACCCCGGAAAATTCATTCATCCATTCAATTATTGATATACCATTCCTGATTTCTTCTCTTTTGATTTTACCGAATTTTATTCTGAATGGAGGGTTGATATTGTATTTTCCTAAAATCATTGAATTTATGAATTCTTTGGTAGAATTCAAATTAGATTCCGGATTCAATTTTCTATTCACATATTTTTTTGCTTCCGACATCATTGTTTTTGTTAAAATTCCATTAATCTTTATGATATTATGGGTGGAATCTCCCAAAAAGAAAAGTTTGTTGCCTCTCGTTTCGACAACAGGAAAGAAGATCCCGTAGTTGAAAATGCTATCAGGATTTAAACCTCTTTCTTTTATAAACTCACCTAGCGAGTCTGTAAAATTTTGAAAGGAGACAGTGTAAATAGAATCTCTCGAAAAGGAAGATATAGCTTTTTTCATTTTGTCCATTAGTGGTTTCTTTAGTATTTCTCCTAAAGCGTCATCAATGGAAATGTCGGAGTGGGTATCTAAACATGAATTCATCTGAGCTATTGTCAGTATAAAATCATTTTTGGAAAGCGGTTTGTTCAGTTCGCTGTATATCTTTTCTTTCAATTTGTTAAATTTTTTTTTACCAGCAAAGTAATACGGATCGGGATGGTACCGGAATAATGTTGAAAAATAATAATCAGCGTCTTCTTTTAATTCTTTTGGATCATAGAACTTGGTTTGAGCTGTTGCCGTACCTAATAAAATAGAAAAAAACAAGGTAAAAATTGTCTTCATATTTTTTAAATTCATAAATGTTTTTTGGAGACAAAAATAAGAAAACTTTTTTATAAATTGAACATTATGAAACCCAATCTATTGAGTAATTAAGACTTAAGACTATAAGTCTTAAGTCTTAATTGAAAAATAACCTAAATCATTTTTTAAATGCAGATATAACAGATGCTATACCCAGCAGGGCACTTCCTACAGCTGTAATTATTGTTGCCGTTTTATTGCTACCACTACCACTACCACTTCCCGTACTTGAACCACCAGGATTACCACTAGTAACACCAGTACAACCATTTTGGACGCAATTCTTGTCATTGTCAGCACTATCTTTTGTACAGCCGTTTTGGGTGCAGCCGTCTTTATTGTTACCGCCTAAGATGTTATTCATCGCCATCGATTCCAATGTCTCATCACTAAAAAGCGCTACCGCTTCGTCATACCTCATTCCGATTTCTTGAACCAGACTTTCTTTGTTTTTAATTTTTTTGTTCATAATTTGAAAATTTAAATTATTAAATTTTTAAGAATTACTACTTGACCCGTTCGAACTACTCGAACTACTTGAGCTACTACCCTTACAGCCATTTTGGATGCAATTTTTGTCGTTGTCAGGACTGTCTTTTGTGCAGCCGTTTTGGGTACAGCCATCCTTATTGTCACCGCCCAAAATGTTATTCATCACCATTGACTCCAATGTCTCATCACTAAAAAGCGCTACCGCTTCATCATACTTCATTCCGATTTCTTGAACCAGATTTGCTTTTTCTTTACGTTTCATAATACAAAAAAATAAATTGTTAAACTTTTTTAAGAATTACTATTTGATCCGTTCGAATTACTCGAATTACTCGAACTACTACCGTTACAAACATCTTGGGCGCAGTGCTTGCCATTAGTATCGCTACCTTTTGTACAGCCGTTCATATTAGTACCACCAAAGATGTTATTCATCACCATTGATTCCAATGTTTCATCACTAAAAAGCTCTACCGCTTCATCATACTTCATTCCGATTTCTTGAACCAGACTTTCTTTGTTTTTAATTTTTTTGTTCATAATTTGAAAATTTAAATCGTTATATAATTTTTAACAGATATCCTCTTTAACCACCGATATTTCTTTAACCATGGATACTATATGTATTACCATCGTTCTTTAAGGAAAATATAATAATTGTACTCTACAGTACCTAAAAAAGTTACTTATTTGTTCATTTTTCAGTATATTGGTAAATAAACCACAACAATTTGTCTAAAATAAATTTTGCCTATATGTAAGTATGATTAATGACAAACACAACTACCACAACCATATCCCACAGTCAAAGAAAGATATAGAATATACCCAACTTGAATGATTACTACTCGTAGAGCTGGAGTTGCTACTGCTACCTCCATTGCAGCCATTTTGGGTGCAATTCTTACTATTGTCAGCACTATCACTTGTGCAGCCGTTTTGGGTACAACCATCTTTATTAGTACCACCAAAGATGTTATTCATCACCATTGATCCCAATGTTTCATCACTAAAAAGCTCTACCGCTTCATCATACTTCATTCCGATTTCTTGAACCAGACTTTCTTTGTTCTTAAATTTTGCACTCATAATCTGAAAAATTAAATTAATATTAAAAAAATCACATAATTATATCTTGTAATATATTATTGTTAATAGCGTTTTTTAGAATGAATAACTTGATAAAAGAAGTCGATCAAATCCTGAAAATGGTAATCGAAAGAAAATATATTTCGATTGTTCCAAACATTCTCTCTAATCCGGTTAACATTATCTTTATCGCCATTCTTATAAATGATGCTTGATTGAATACAGGCATAAGTACTGATACATAAGTGAAATCCATTGTCATACTGCGTATTTAATTGCGGAGGTAAAAGTACTGTATCTCATAATACAACACAAGAGCGATTTTTACATATAGCAAAGCGATTTTTGCATAAAAAATTACTATATTTGCATTTTAAAAATCAATTAAAATCAAATGCAAGCACAAATTGTACAAAGGATAAAAAAATTGCGGAGAGAAAAGGGGTTGACACAACCGTAAATAGCTGATTTATTGCATATCGATCAGTCTGTTTATGCTCGTTTGGAACAAGGTGAAACAAATACTTGGGCAAAGTATTTTGAAGATTTGCTGAATATTTTTGAAATTACCCCTGAAAAGTTTTTTGAGGGAATAGAAACAAAGGTTGTGATAAACAATCATAACGATTGCACCTATTCGGGTAATTCCAATGTAGAGCATCAATATCCTACAAATCAGGAATTTTACGAAAAACTTATTGCGCAATATGAAAAACTACTCTCCTCGAAAGATGAACAGATAGCCTTGCTAAAAGAATTATTAGAAAAGAATGTACATTAATTTAGAAAATAATGTATTAACATAAAAGTTGATTACCTTTGCCAAAAAAATGTAAAAACCTTTTCTCAAAAATTATGAAATCGATTTCGCTTTGTGTGATTCTTATTTTCTTTTTTTCTGCCGATTCATTGTTTTCACAGGAATCGCAGATGTATCGCTTGTGTTTGAAAGACAAAGGGAATACTCCTTTTTCACTTACCCATCCGGAAGATTTTCTCTCTTTGAAATCTATTGAGCGCCGGCAACGCCGGAACTTGCCGGTCGATAGTTTTGACCTTCCTTTGAATCCGGCTTATATGGAAGCTATTGCAGAAACGGGCGCAACGATTCAAACGTACAGTAAATGGGTAAAAACCGTTGTAGTCGATGTGACCGGTATGGAAATTCTCTCGCGTCTAAAAAGTTTGCCGTTTGTCGATACGCTGTATTGCGTATGGAAAGGGAATTTACCGGTTAAAACAACTATTGATGCAGATGATTTTCCGTTAAGTTCGCCGTTTCGCGACGATATAATCAACAGTTATGGTTCCGGTTTTACTCAAATTGCTTTGAATAACGGACATTTATTGCACGATGCGGGTTTTCGGGGAAAAGGAATGAGTATCGCCGTTTTGGACGGAGGTTTTGTCAATGTTGATAATATAGACTTTTTTAATCAGGATCAAATTAAAGAAAAAAAGAGTTTTAATCACGAGACAACCGATATGTTGCGGGAAGGGTCTGACCACGGAACGAGGGTGCTTTCCTGTATGCTGTCCAATAAATCGGGCGCGATGATAGGAACAGCTCCGGAAGCGGATTATTATCTCTTTCGAACAGAAGTCGTAAGCGAGGAGTTTCCGGTAGAAGAAGATTACTGGATAGCCGCTCTTGAATATGCCGATAGTCTGGGCGTGGATATTGTTACAAGTTCATTAGGGTATTTCACATTTGACGATTCAACGATGAACCATACGCAGGAACAATTGGATGGACAGACCGTTCCGATTAGCCGAGCTGCCGATTTAGCTGCATCAAGAGGAATCGTGTTGCTTAACTCGGCTGGAAACGAGGGGGCGGACAGTTGGAGGAAAATTATTTTCCCCGGAGATGCAGAGAATATCATCACGGTTGGGAGTATTGATAATGATTCAACTCGATCCTATTTTTCATCTGTCGGATTAACTGCCGATGGACGGATAAAACCCGACTTAATGGCATTGGGCAATCAAGCCAGCGTCATAACGAGTTACAATACAATCGTTAAATCGAACGGCACTTCGTTCTCAACGCCTGTTATGGCAGGCTTGACCGCTTGTCTTTGGGAAGCCTTACCCGATTTAAACAGTTTTGAAATACTGCATTTGCTTCGTGAAACCGCCGATCATTTTCAAAATCCGGATTCGTTGATGGGATACGGAATTGCCAATGTGTATAAAGCTTATATCGAAAATCAGGCGACCGGATTTCAATCTGCAACTATTTCTCCCAATCCGGTTTATATTTCAATTAGCGCTTTTGATAATCGCTTGTATATTAATTTAATAGATAATGAACAATATAACGGTTGCATGGTGGAAATTTATACCGCTTTAGGCAACAGGATATTAACCGTTTTCGATTTATCCGGCTCAATTGATATTTCTTCCTTGCCGAAAGGAATTTATATTGTTTCTTTGCGAATTGGAGATAAACAGTGTGTGCGAAAATTTGTTAAAAATTAATTTATGAATTTTTTGACTCTTTCCCAATTAAACGCTTCTGTCAGCAGAGAGATGAAAAACGCTTTTCCTGCAGCATGTTGGGTAATGGCTGAAACTTCCGATGTTCGCATCAATAACCGGCATTGTTATTTGGAGCTTGTAGAAAAAAGTCAAACCGGCAATGGTTTGATTGCCAAAGCAAGAGCATATATTTGGGCAAATACTTTTGAAATGCTGAAGCCGTATTTCGAACAGATGACCGGACGGGAGTTCACTTCCGGCTTAAAAATTCTAATCAATGTTTCCGTTGAATTTCATCCGGTTTACGGTTATGGATTGAATGTTTGCGACATCGATCCGGCTTACACGCTGGGGGATTTACAGGCGCGCCGGCAAGCTATTCTCCGGCAATTGGAAGACGAAGGGATTCTCACGTTGAATAAAGAATTGGAGATATCAAGTTTGCCGCAGCGAATCGCGGTTATTTCTTCGGCGACGGCTGCCGGTTACGAGGATTTTTGCCGTCATCTGGCGGATAACCGTCAAGCTTATGTTTTCTATCCCAAACTTTTTCCTGCCGTTATGCAAGGGGAGCAAACCGAAGCGTCTATTATTTCCGCTTTAGACAGGATATTTGAATACAAGGATTTATTTGATGTTGTAGTTATTATACGGGGTGGGGGAGCTACCTCCGATTTGGCGGCTTTTGATTCGTATGAATTGGCGGCTAATTGCGCTCAATTTCCGTTGCCTGTTATTACCGGGATTGGACACGAACGGGATGATACCGTTTTAGACTTTATTGCATTTTACCGAGCAAAAACGCCTACGGCAGTCGCCGATTTTCTGATTGAGCAAATGGAAGAAACAGCGTCTATTTTATTTGATTCTCAGGAAAATATTCGAAATAATACGCTTGCTATTTTAGATATTCACAATGAACGGCTAAAGACTTTAACTGCTCATTTACCGCTTTTTGTACGAAATTTAATTGAAGGAAAACGTTCATCACTGGAAATGCTCCGGCTGAAAATTCGTAATAGCGCCTCGTCTTTTGTTTTAGCTCAAGAATCGCGATTAAAAGAAAAAGAATCGTTTTTGCGTTTTTCCTCTCCGGAATATATTCTTGCCAAAGGCTATTCTATTACGCTCAAAAATGGGAAAGCGATTAAATCGGCAAAGGAATTATCGCAGGGCGATATTGTCGAAACAGTTTTAGCGGAAGGAAAAATAGAGAGCGTCGTTGAATCCTATATTAATTAGATTGCTTATCCTCTACTCAAACCGGATGGTTTTCGCCGGCGAAATATTGGCAACCACGTAAGACGGCAGTATCAGCATTGCCAATGTGATAAGAAGCGTACCAACATTGATTAACAGAATAGACAGGATTGAAATGTCGATCGGGACTTTTGTCAAATAATATACTTCCGGATTGAGTTTCACGATTCCGAAATACTGTTGAATCAAACATAAACTTATCGCTAAAATATTTCCCCAGAGCAGTCCTTTTCCAATCAAAAAAGCGGAAAGGTAAAGGAAAATTTTACGTATGCTTGTATTATTCTGACCTAAGGCTTTCAATGTTCCAATCATACTGGCTTTTTCCAGAATAATGATCAGTAATCCGGAAATCATGGAAAATCCGGCGACAATAAGCATCAAGGCAAGAATCACGACTACGTTCACATCTAAAACGCTTAGCCAGTCGAATATTTCCGGCTTTATTTGTTTAATGGATTGGGTAAGATAGGTATTATTGAGGCGGTCTTTCCACAGTTGGAGGTCGAAATAGAGCGAGTCGGTTGTTTCATCCAAACAGTTATAATCCTTCACGTATAATTCCAAACCGCTGACCATGTCGTCGTCCCATTGGTTCAGCCGCCGGATTTGCTTAATATCCAACAGCGCAAAAAGGTTATCATATTCCGAAAAATAGGTTTGATAAATTCCTGTAATGTGAAACTTCCTTGCTCGCAGCGGCTCCTGAACAAAATAAGCCGTAAATGAATCGTTTAATTTCAGATTCAGTTTATCGGCTATCGTTTGAGAAATGAGTACGTCTGCAAGCGTTGAGTCGGGATGGATATTCAATACCGATCCGGAGATTAAATTCGACCGGAAAAAATTCCAGTTGTAATGTTCGTCAACTCCCTTGAAAACAACTCCTTGAAAATCATCTTTCGTTTTGATGATTCCCGGTTTCGTTGCAAATGGTTCCACGCGGAGAATATTAGGCTGCTTCTGTAAATAATCCATGAGGGTATCGCTAACAGCCACCGGTTTCATATCGAATGAAGAATTAATCTCAAAATTAGTGATTTGAATGTGTGAACCAAATCCGATGACTTTTTCTCTGACTTCTTTCTTGAATCCAATGACTACTGCTACGGAAAGAATCATTACCGCTAATCCAATGGCTATGCTGACAGTCGCGACACGTACGGCGGGAGGGGAAACATTACGGCTTTCTCCTCTGTCTTTGTATATGCGTTTGGCGATAAAAAATTCGGCGGACATTGTTGAATAATTGAATAACTGAGTAACTGAGTAATTGTCAAATAAATGCTTATTTATTTTCTGCAGCCGGTAAACGGTTGTATTCTTCCAGCGCTTTTTCGAGAACAATCAACGCTTTTTCCAGCTCATCTTTTTTAAGAACGTATGCTATGCGCACTTCATTTTTTCCAGTTCCCGGATTGGTATAGAATCCGGAAGCAGGCGCCATAAAGACGGTTTGTCCTTCATATTCAAAATCCGACAGACACCATGCGCAAAACTTGTCGGCATCGTCAACCGGCAGGCGGGCAGTCGTGTAAAAAGCGCCCATCGGTATTGGCGAATAAACGCCGGGAATTTTGTTCAACGAATCGACAACAAAATTGCGGCGGGCAAGATATTCGTCATACACTTCCTGCATGTATTCTTCCGAAACGCCTAACGAGGCTTCTGCGACAATCTGCCCCAAAAGAGGCGGGCTTAAACGCGCCTGACAAAATTTCATGACCGTTTTGCGTAATTCCCTGTTGCGCGTAATTAACATGCCTTCACGGATTCCACATTCACTGTATCTTTTTGAAACAGAATCAATCAATACAACATTTTCTTCTATTCCAACCAAATGGAAGGCGCTTATGTAGGGAGATCCCGTATAAATAAATTCCCGGTAAACTTCATCGGAAAAAAGATATAAATCGTATTTTTTTACCAAATCACGGATTTTGTTCATTTCTTTCCGCGTATAAAGATAGCCGGTCGGATTGTTAGGATTGCAAATCAAAATTCCTTTGGTGCGTTCGTTGATAAGCGCTTCAAACGCTTCGATCGGCGGCAGGGCAAAACCGGTTTCAATCGTTGAGATTACCGGACGGATGACTGCGCCGGCTGAAATAGCGAATGCCATGTAGTTGGCATAAGCCGGTTCGGGAACGATAATTTCATCGCCCGGATTCAAACATGCCATAAAAGCGAAAAGAACTGCTTCCGAACCTCCGGTGGTGATAATGATATCATCGGCGCTTACTTTAATGTTAAATTTGGAATAATAATGAACTAATTTTTCGCGGTAACTTAAAAATCCATTGCTCGGACTGTATTCCAAAATCTTCCGGTCTAATTTTTTAATTGCTTCAATACCAATAGCAGGCGTTGGAATATCCGGTTGACCGATATTTAAATGATATACTTTTAAACCGCGGGCTTTTGCTGAATCCGATAACGGAGCTAATTTGCGAATGGGAGAAGCGGGCATTTCAATCCCTCGTTCTGATATTTTAGGCATTTGATATTGTTATATTTTTTTAATTATGGCTACAAAAGTACAAGAATCCATTGTTATTACAAAATTAATCATTAATTTCGCAAAAATAAAAAGTTCGGACTATGCCTTCTGTAAAAAAAACATTGATTAACACTGCGTTATTTTTTCTGTTTCTGTTTTCAACTTTAATACAACTATACTCCCAGGAGCATTCTTATGAGCCGGTTGATTATCAAGCGATTGAATTTTATAACATCCAAGAGCCTGACTTGCTTGTTTATCCGGATACGGTGATTTTGTATTCGCCTTTCCTTCCGATTATTGCAGACGGGAGTAATTTAAATATATTGCATCGTCAATTAACGCCGGAATGTCCGCTGACAAAACCCTTGCTTTCTCCGTTGCGTTTTTCTACCCACCGCCTGTTTGCAGACGTAAATCATAAAAACGATATTAACAGGAAAGCTTATGATTATTTGATAAATAATAATTTCGCCCAAATAAAATACACTGCCGCCAATTTTTCGGGAAAAGTAGAGAAAATAGAAGAGTTGCCCTCAAATATTTTTCACTATTTGTTTAAAATTGATTATGATTTTGATCAGGACAAAATAGTAAAACCTGAACGTTTTCATCCTAAACGCAGGTATTGGGTCTATACCGGCAATCATAAAATTCAACTTTCACAAAACTACATTTCACAAAATTGGTACAAAGGCGGAGTGAGGAATTTGAATATAATCAATATGCACAATGCATCTTTTAATTACAGTAAAAATAAAATTCAATTCAATAATTATGCAGAATGGAAATTGAATATTTTTACGAACCCGAATGATACGCTGCGGCTCTACCGTATTGCAGACGATTTGGTTAGAACATACAGCAACTTTGGCGTTCAGGCGTTTAAAAATTGGTATTATTCGTCTTTTCTTGAAATAAAAACCCAGCTATTTCAAAATTTTGTAGAAAATACAGACAATGCGCTTTCGGCTGCTTTTTCTCCGTTGTATATTAATGCCGGTATTTTAGGCATGAGATACCAGATAGAGAAAAAAAATCCAAAAATAAAAGATAAAAAAATCAATTTCAATACGGATATTTCTCCTTTATCCATTGAATATATCGGCGTTTTAAACAGAGATATTAATCAGACGCGCTTCGGCATTAAAGACGGGAAATGGCATCTTCTCAATTTAGGATCGACTTTGAATGCCAAGTTGATAATTAATTTTAATAAAAACGTAAATTTCACTTCCCGTTTCAATTTTTTCACCAATTACGAAAAAATTACAGGCGAATCGGAAAACACGCTGAATATGCCGATTAACCGCTATTTTTCTACGACGCTTTATTTATATGTCCGGTATGACAATAATAAGCAATTAAAGCAAGATGCGACGTGGGGGTATTTTCAAATTAATGAGTTAGTGAGTTTTGGGTTTAATTATAATTGGTAGGGTAGGGCATTGACCAATAGCGCTTGTGAAGAAGCGGAGAAGAACTTATCCAAAGCAATGAAAAAACTAATAATAAATTTTTCATAACATTTTATTTTTTAATAATTTTAAATACCGAAACATGCTCATTGGTAGCATACGCTTTAAGCAGGTACAATCCTTTCGGAAAAGAATGTACATCAATCGTATTTTTATAGGGTTGACTGTACACTTTTTTTCCTGAAATATCAAAGATTTCAATTCGGGATATTGTGCCGTTGGAACAAGAAACAGTCAATATATCATCAACTATATTGGGATGAATACTGCAAACGTCAATCTTTCTTGTTTCTACAGATGTAAAGTCTTCCAAAGAGTAATAACATTTCGAATAGTTGGGATTTTGATATAACAATACGCCATTTTGAGTATAACACAATAATTTACGGAATTCTCCTACAGACAAATACCAATCAGGATACATTAACCCGTGTAAACTTCCTACATTTTCTATTACCGTATCAACTGTCAAACCTTCATAACCAATTATCATGCGTTTTTTCTGTTCGTCATTGACAATTACAGTATCACATTTTTTTATATAAAAATAGGTTGTGTCAAATTCCCATTAATAACAGAATCGCCTTCAAAAAAATGATAAGTAGTCAGCGCATTAACGACAGCATAATTGCCATTGTTGTCAATCCCATCAACATAAAGTAATGTAGTCCAAGAAGTATTGTCATTAACAATAGTATTGTTATCTGTTTGAGCAGTAATTTTCCAAACCGTTTCGTATCCACCGTTTTATCGAAACATTCGCAGAAAATGCGAAAGCTATGAGTGCTAAAAACAGGTCGCATACTCCGTCACAATCTAAAAATCACTATTCAGACTTTTTGTAGCTAATAATCTGTTCCTTTGAATATCCTGTAAAGAAAATAATGTCTTCTATCGCCATATTCTTTTGAAAACACTTTTGGATGATAGAAATTTTTTCTTTTTCAATACCCTCTTCACGACCCTCTTCGCGAGCGCAATCCATAGCGCTACGAACATCCTGATACTCCAATATACTTTTTCTGTATGTTTCCATATCTTCTGCTGTTAATCGTTTTATTTCTGCTAATTCGAACAACTCCTCAAAAATCATGCCTTGAACTGAAGCAGGGCGGTCTTTTAGTTTGGACAAATTTTTCAGTAAATACAACCATTTGTCAAAATTGGTTTCCAATTCTTCTTCTGTTTTCTTGAACTTGGGCAATTCAACAAATGCAAACTTCAATTTGTTTGAGTAAACCGTTTTTGTGTTCTCTCGCACAAGTTGTACTCGCTCTACTATTCGTTCTTTGTCTTCTTTTAATTCATCAAAAAGGATAAAATCCATTATTGCAACCATATAAACCGGTTTCAAACTGAAATTCCAAATGCCTTTTGGCGCTTGCTTTTGTATCGGTAAAGACGCATAAAACAGGCTTCTGTCACGAAAATGCGCTTGCTTTGCATTCTGCATCTCTACGATAAAATACTCGCCCTTTTCAGTAGTACAAAAAATGTCAAAAACCGCTTTCCTCTCTTTCTCATAAATTCCCCACTGCTCGGAAGGAAGGTATTGAATATCTGTTATCAGACCTTCTTCCTTAATAATTTGATTGAGAAAATCAATCAAAAACTTCTTGTTGGACTCCGGTCCAAAAATTTTGTGAAACCCAAAATCAGTCAACGGATTCAAATACCGCTCTTCCAATACTTCCAATATTTCCAAT
>Ga0123357_10002198_pt1 | contig 21538 bp, 18 predicted proteins | sample TergutEmb28metaG_FD_89873 | JGI IMG/M metagenome (GOLD analysis project Ga0123357, IMG submission 89873) | Embiratermes neotenicus P4 segment gut microbial communities from Petit-Saut dam, French Guiana - Emb289 P4 | ecosystem: Host-associated > Arthropoda: Insects > Digestive system > Gut ... | reverse complement strand
TTGGAGTTTTTAACTTTTTAAGTAATATAATATCTTTTAGTGTATTTTAATAATAAAACATTGTGCAATAAGCAGGACATTCAAAATAATATTTGATATTGCACGGTATAATAATGAAATTAACAACAGTGTTTTGTGGCATGCAATAAAAGTTTAGAAATCATGAAATGTAACCATTTCACATGTTAGGGTCAGTGCTTATGGCATCAGGAAGGTAGACATAAGAACCAGTTACCAAATTTGTCTGTTTGTTGCTGTGTTGTTCACGAAGTTTGAATAAGAAATTTTTATTTTAGGTGATTGAAGATAGTAATTTGCAGCAGTGTGCACAGCACATGTACTTTTGAGACAAGTCATTAGCATAATTTTGTCCAAATCTCTATTGAAACACAAAATAAGATACTATTTCATACTTAATATTGATTACTTTCAGGTAAGGACTTTGTGAATTTGTTGTAAGTGCAACAAAATGTGATGCAGACTGAATTTTGTGGTGTGAACAGTGCAACTCGTAGGATGTTATTATTCATTGTCACATTGTAGTGGAAAAGAATATAAATATGAAGTTGTCAATTCATTTTCAGAAAAATACAAAACTTACAATGGCAGGTATAACCTGTAGCAATGGCAGTTCTGACTCTGCACACCCAAAATGGAAGCAAATTTCAGGAACCATCAAGGGTGGACTGGTCCTACCTGATAAGGTCATAAGAACTGCATCTGATGGCCGAAATGGTGAACGTTTATTGAGCACAGAAATTCCCATTCCAAAAAGATCATTAGTTACCAGCACCTATATAAATAGCAGCAATAAAAGAAATATCAGTATGAAAACTGTCAGTACACCTTCAAAGCGCATTTGTAGTAATTCAACAGCTGGAGGTACATATTGCATTGCACGATGGTGTGGTAACAGTGCAAAGAAAACCCCTGGTATTTCTTTATTTAGAATACCAAAGGATCCAGACAGGTGAGTGTCTTTCCCTGTGAAACACTGTGCAACACAGGCACCACTATGTGAAATGTTGCTGAAAGTTACCGTAAGCAAACAGTATGTCTGGTATCAAAATAAACTAGATGCTGGGAACAGTAATTTGAAATGTTTTTTCACTTGATGAGTACTTGGGAAGATATTATACAATCTAAACCTATGAAATGTACATTTCCTAAATTAATATTTTAATTTTTGATGTCTTCTACATGTTTTGAACTTGAGGGTTCATCTTCAGGAAGACAGTTTTATCGAACACACTTTTCTACCTACTAGATTGATTATGCTGATGCATGTAAAATGTACCATACCATAACTGCATATACAGCTGTCCTCCAAAGATGAACCCTTGGGTTCCAAACATATAGAAGACATCAAAAATTAAAATACTGATTTAGGAATTGTGCATTTCTTTGGTCTATATTGTATATTTTTTAAAATGTTTTCCTTCCCGAAGTGTTATAACATATAAATACAATGTATCGGTCAATAACACAACACTTTATTTTATATACAATAAAAATAGTGTATTGTCAGGGCGACATGTTTCAACCTTTATTAGGTCATCTTCAGGCCCTCTGAGAAAACAGATCCAAGAGCTATCCATATTTCAATGCATTGTGGGATCCCAAATACTTACAGATTGTGTTACAGCAATGTAAAATGCATATGGAGCCTTTCATTTCCTTCATGAAATTAACACTAGAAGGTTAAAGTGTACATGCTACAGATCTGAGCTGTGTATACCATGTTTAGGTAGGTTAAGCAGTGTTGGGTTATGGACATCAATGTATGGAATTTTATTCTGGATGGACCAAGACACAGTACAGAAAATGTTAATGGGAAGGAAAGACTGCATTGTGTAACCCAAGGCCTCATTATGAATGCAGTTCTAACTGATGAATAGCAATTTAGTTTCTCTCTGCACTAATATTGTAGTAGGTAAGTTTTCAGTTTGTTAGTCCATCACTCCTGTACATGCTGATCAATTTAGTGAATTCATAGAGAAATTGTAATTTGATACTGGACATTTATGGACATAATATAATATGAGAACCTGACATACAGTGAAGTTTTCTTGGGCAGAGCTGCATCAGGATATGAAGGTATTTTTGACATTTCAGGAATTATGTCCCCATCTTCAGGGTTTACTGCATCAGCACACCCTGAAATTGGGGATGTTGTTAGTTCGTGAAATGTTGGAAAACCTTCACATCATGACACAGCTTTCTGCCCGAGAAAATTTCATTGAATTCTGTTGCTGTGAAAGCTTCAAGACTTATAGAACCTAAAATAGTTCAGAAAGGGGACGGGCCAACACTTGATTCTTCAGAGAAACACCAGAATTATTTATTTTGACAGCATATTCAGAAAGCTGTGGGGCACATCACCTTTCGGGAATTCGGGATTTTATGCATGGAAGCATAATTGATAAAGGCAACTGGAATGTGCAGCCAACCTTTAGGGGTAACAGTAAAGAAATATGACTGTCACTACTCTGTGTTGATACAGCAGTCTCTAAATATTGAGTTTTAAGGTAGCAGTTTCCTGCTGTTTACTGTAACAGAGTTGATTTTTAATTTATTTATAAGTGTTCTTTAGTAGCATTGTCAATTGCAAAATTTTATGGTGATGGTGGTGGTAGGTAAACACATGCTTGGAACATTGGTGGATGATAATGATGGGAAAACAGAGGTACTAAGAGAAAAAGTTGGCCCATTGCCACTAGGTCCACCTCAAATGTCACATGTGGAATGGCCTGTTATTGACCCTAGGTCTCCATCATAAGAGGCTGCTGACTGACTACCTTAACTGTGATACAGCCTACATCCAATAATGTTTTATGTATTTTTCAACTTGCAATAGGATGACCCCCACATCTTTGAATGAGAACAGAAGTAGGAAAAAACCTCATATTACAATCAGTATGATTGAATGTACTGAGATTATCTTTCCCTCTTGTGCAGTTTATATTACTTCCATAATTACTTTCTAAACTTTGAAAGAGGTAATTTCAGCTATTTGAAATGTCAGTTAACATGGACACTGCTGTTCTTATTGTCACAGTGCAGTGCATTTTTGTACTAAGTTAATGGATTTATCTGTCTGAGGGCAGAATATCTTTTTTTCCGAAACGAAAAAAAAAAATCCTCTTACAAAGAATATTGCTTTGTATATCACAGTTCACAATTCTGTGTCACAAAAATGAGTATTTAATTTTGGAAAAAATATATCCTCCTACAAAGAATATTGCTTTGTATATCACAGTTCACAATTCTATGTCACAAAAATGAGTAATTAATTTCTTGCTGGATGTGCAGAGCACTCTTATGGCTGACTAATGCTGAGCGTGAAGATCTGAAAATCCTGAGTATGGAGGTTCTACATACGAAGTATTTATGTATGGAACATTTCAATGAAGACATGTTCATGAACAGTTACAAGAAGAAACTGGTATGGAATGCCTTGCCAACACATTTTCCAAAACCTGATTATGCATTCAGAAAAGAATGTAAAAACAGTGCACATCATAGGCAACAGAAATGTAGTAAGTCGCAGTACTTGGAGAATTGTTAATCAAGGATGATCTGCATAATTTAGGGGTCAAAAATTTGCATAGGGTGTGGGTCGCATTGATAATTTTGAAATTTAAGGCACATCACTTTAAACATCAAGGAGGGTAGATTTTATCATTACATAAAAGCACACTATCAAGAATACTGCATGTTTTTAATAAAACCAAAACATACTGTAAGTAATAAGTTCAGAACTTTGTCACTGTGTTATCTGTCTCTGCTGATGTATGCTGCATGTTACCACACAGGGATAGCCAACATTTCTGAGCCTTTGTGGGTCATGTTGAAAAATACTGTAAATAAAAAAAAATCCATGGATACTGAGCCATACTGTGAATAAAACTGGTGAGAGGGCTATATAATATGAATTGGCAAGTCACAGGCAGTCCTTGAGTCTGAGACTTGAAATGTAGTTCTTGGCCTAATCTGCCACGAGTTCTTCTATTAAAGTTTCAGAACAATGGAGTGTATTTGTTAAATGGCTGACACATCTTACTGGCCTTTATTGGATCACTGTAATAGCACTGGAGCACTAGGTGATTGAACACAATGGCTGTAATGAATGTATCAATGTGACAGAGCTGGGATATTTTTTTGTGTAACTGTAAACTATATACAACTTGAACTTTGATCAACAGACAATTTTAAATTAAGTTTTAAAACATACTAAATTGTCAGTACCCAGTAATAACTCCTAAATTGTTACAGGATGGCCAATAAATTGTGAATGTCTGCATGCATGTTGCCTGTACATGCCACTGTAGATGTGTGAGCTTGACTACATTCAGTCATAACATATGTTGTCACTTAGTAATAATCCAATGGTATTGCCTTTCAGATATTCCACAAACAGCTAAATGCATAGGACTGTCAAAGTTTCATCAACCAACAAAAAGACGGCCACTCAAACCAAAACCATTGTAAGAATTTAATATAATACTAATCTCACATTAATAGGCAGTAATATGCAGAAAATGAATAAAACAGATGAAGGTGTACTGCATAACATTAAGCCAGAATACATGTGCATAATGTGAGCTGAATCTGAACATAAAGTAGGCCTCAGTGCAATGGGATTCCTCTAAAACAAAATTATTCACATGCGTCAGAATCTACATAACAGTTTAAATGTATCAAAGTTTTTTATTCATCAACTAATGCACAAGTGATTGTCTTAAAAACATATTAAAATTTACATTAAAATAGCTCTGACATTGTTTTGGTGCAGTCTCACCATCTTCAGGGAGCTCATTATTCGTGCTTGCTAAAGTTACACTTGTTAAAATAGTCAGTTATGGTACGTTGGTGTGTGATTAATTCAGTGGTGATGTGGCTGCATACTACGTATATTAGTGGGTCTGTAATGAATAACAATGTGCCAAGTACTGAAATAATAGGATTTTCCAAAACAAAATGATTGTAAATTTTAATATTGTTTTTAAGAAAATCACTTGTGCATTACTTGGTGAATAAAAACTTTGATAATATCAAGATGCATGGTATGAATGTGAAAAAAAAAAAAAGTTCAAAACTAGTTTTGCACCATTTAAAAATAAATCTTAAATAAATGTGTGCCTGTGATGATGTGTATGTTCAAAATTCATGAGTGGCCCATATGCTGGATTGAAAGGTCATGTTGTTAATAAATTCCATATGGTATGAGTCAGATCACAGTGGCATGGTTACAAGCTGGATGACTGACATATTGGGATTTGATTGCCAGCAGGGGCAATTGGGCAAGATATGTTTTCATATTCTCCAAAGCATCAAAGACCTGGTCTTGGCCCACACAGCGTCCTGTTCAGTAGGTACCAGAGGCTGTTTGCCTGAGGGTACAGTCAGGATGTGGAGTTAAACATTCACCTTTCTCTGATGCCAGTGTTAGGAATGTATGTGGCGCTCTTCTTCCCCCCATGGGTCTTCATGGCTTGGTGTTTAATTAAACACAAAGATGAATTTACCTTTACAAATATGGATAAAGAACTTAAAATGAGTGATTTTCGTAGGGTTAACAACTCTGGGTTATGTGTGTGAAACACAGTCCAAACAAATCACAGTAGTTCTGAAATGTTTGCAAATTTGAGATGAAGCTGTAGGTAACCGTGTGTGGAGCATGGATGTTTGAGTAGAATTCTAACTGTGTATTGAGCATGAATGTTTGAGTAGAGAGCAATGTCCCAATCAGCACTATCACTACAACAAAAGAATTACAGTTAAGGAACAGGTAGAATCTGATCAGTCTTATGGCACTGCGCAAAGTTGGCGTTAGGTGCTCTACTTTGACGTGTGCAGTAGGTACTGGAAGGATGTTGGGTCAGTTAGTTGCAAGCAGTCTTGGTATGTAATGTCACACTTTGTACACAGTAATTTGTTTTCAATTGAAACACTCAGTCCAGTTGGTGTTTTAATTGAAAATAAAATGGTTACAACCAATTATAGAGCACAGACCATTATGTGTTGGCCTCTCTTAATTGAACAAAAATGTGGCTATAGGCAGAATGCTTGTACTATAATATGGCACTGTCACAGGTATGAAATCATTAAGGTATGAGGATGTGAAACAGCAAAACTGTACGAAGTGCATGTCAGAAGACACATTGAGTGGAATGAAATGATCTAGGGATATAATAACAGAAATCCATGTTCTTAGCAAGAGGGATGACACTGCTGCAGGCTTGTTCATCCTTACATCTGTCCCTGCCAACAACCTCTGCTCTCGTACTCCAGGCTGTAAGCAAACTGCTTGTGGCACAGGTGCCATAACATTTTGATCAGACTCTGCTTCAACTAATAAAGTGTAAGATCACTCTTCCATCATCCTCACTATTTCTCATCTCAACTGTTATCTTTGTCTCTCACAGACCTGCTGAACCTAGCTCAATGGCACGCTTTAACTGTCAACCATACACCTCTAACACTGAAGAATTCAAGAGGGTTGCCATCAGCATATCATCAGTAAGTTCTCTGGCAAACAGTTCACAGTGCGTAAAAAAGGAGAAATCAACACTGAAGGAAATACAGACCATCAAAATGAAGATAAATTATACCAATGCAGTACCAAAGTGTCAGATCACATCAAAACTGTCAGTGCAGGGAAACAGCATGGTGGCCCAGCCAAACACAAAGCTTGCTGCTAAATGCCAGGAACCTGTGGGTCACACAGAGACTGCACATATCATCACTTGTAGTGGTCTAAATGAATTTGTAGGTTTGAAAGAAGACAAAGTACGGAGTGTAACAAGTACCTCTGAATATTTGTCTCTAGGAAGTACAGACTCCATTCATCATGAGGGTGATCATAGTGACTTATCAACCATGGGAGAGAACAAGAGAAATGTGAATGATAAATTAATTAATGATGAATCTTATTTAAATTGTGATGTTGAGAGTTTATGTTTGGAGCATGCATTTCGGGAAACCAACGAGAGGATATATCCATGCCGGTACTGTGGTGAGATGTTTTTAGTAAAAAGTAACCTTGTTTTACATCAAACAACATACCATTCAGATCATCCCATTGGGTGTGAACTGTGTGGGAAAGTACTTTATAAGTCACGAAGTGAATTTATGGAGCATGTCTGTGAACATTACAGTGAAAACACACACAACTAGGTTGCTAGCACAGAATGATGGTTGCTTGCATGTTTATGTAATATTTCTGCATCTCAGGCTACTAGTGCTGAATGATAGAATCATCAGTGAATAATGAATTTGAAAGGATGTGGATGGAAACACTCATAGCATCTTGGAGATGCTACTTTGGCATTTGCCTGAAAGGACTGTGCGACACCATGAAGGATTTTACTATTAACCAGCATATCCTGGACATAACCAGGAGTGCTGCAAACCCAACTATAATGTATTAACACCAAAGATGTGAAAGGGCGAAGATTACATAAGAAAATGTTGTGGGGACATTTGAGGTTCTTACAGCAATGGTGAGCAGTGCTGGGAGCTTGTACACACAAAATAACGATCTTAATCAGAGTTACACTTACATATTTAACTAGGATAATGATCCAGTGAAACTCTTAATACTGCTCTGATATGTCATGCCAAAAGTATTAATACAGTTAGAATTATTCTTGATTTCAAACTTTCGCTGTGTTCTGAATGTTGTATGCTTTCTTCTGGGTAATTCCCCGGCGTCTGAATTTTATATGCCATATAAAATTCAGACGCCAGGGAATTACCCAGAAGAAAGCATACAACAGTTAGAATTACATTATTAAGATGACAGAGCAGTCAGTTGAAAACTTAAATTTCTGGTAACAACAGATGGTTGACATTCTGCTCATTTTGGCAAAGGAACATTGTTACTCCACTACAGTGTACCAGCAATACCTTACTGGTGATAGTCACTTCTTCTTCCTCCTCCTCCTGTCAGGGCTTAGGCCTTTAGACCTGTTCTGGCCCCATCTCCAAACCACTGTCTTTGTTCTTGCAGGATTTGTACATTATAAATCTGTCAACCAGTTTTCTTCAAAGCTCATGTTTTTAAAGGGGGTGGTTGCCATCCTCCTGCACAAACTCCAACCTGGAGGACCAAGATTTTGTGTTAGGGTTTGCTCCCTTAGAAGGGTTGGCTTCACCTGCAGAAGTGCTTATCCATCCCTATGCTGTAGGACACAAATTTTTTGGCTCTTCTGCCAAGGGTTGTCCAGTTTGGGAGGCCCTGTTAGTGGCTGTGCTGCTTTGCTTTGTCAGAATATACAACCATCCACACCATGTAAAGGCAGTGTCATACACATGACTCATTAAACTCTTAAACTGAGGATGCACCAAACACCAGCTTTTATGTCCAAGTACAGAAGTTAATGGATCAGATGTCAGCAAAGGGTAAATAACGGTGGTGTCTATAAAGCCATAATGTCGGTAATCCACCTGGTGAACATGACAATCTATTCTGTAATGTAAAATGGTCGTGTTCATGTATCTGGGTGTCAGGCTGCTCAGGTGTGTTGGGTTTTATATACGCAAGATACAATGAATTCTGAGAGATACAGAGGCAGATACTGTAAGTGAGGTGTGAGTAGAAATGCTGATAACCAGTGAAATGAACAGGCTATACCTAATAAAGTACATTAGCCTCAGTGTATAGCCAATAATGCCTACGATATAACAAGACGGCAAATGATGTATACTCTGTGAAGTACTATACAGGCTTTCTCCAGGTGTTCTTTACTTCCAAAATGATCATATAACTTCATGGTATACATGTAAATGTAATTTCATTTATGCCCTTAATAAAGACAAGTATAGCCTTCTCCATGCTAATTTCCATGAAACTTAGTCACTCAATGCAATTTTGTGGAGAGATCCTGCACTGAATTTTATCCAAATCAGATGTAAAATACACAAAACACAAGGAAAATTTCTTTACACCCCTAAGTGAAGTATGGCTTTCACTGCACTATTTTCATGAAACTCATAATTGCTCAGTGGTCTCATGTGGAGAACTTCTATGCTGAATGATGATTGGATCAGTCAAGAAATATGGAAAAAGCGAGGGCAGAATTCATTTATTCCTTAGGTACAGTATGACTGCCATTGGGCTGATTTTCATAAAGCTCATGTTGGCTAATGAGTTTTTGTAAACAACTATTGAATTTCAGGAAAATTGTATAACTGATGCTGTGTGACTGACAGACAGACAGATGGATGTGGTCTGCATGTAAAGTGTTCTCTGTAATTTGTAAAGAATACCCATATTGTTAAAGAAACATCTGAACAATGTCCAGTTACTCTTCACATCTCTTACAAAATTTTGAAGTTTTTTTGGTATTTGTTTTTTAAAGAAATATTGCATCATAGATGCACTTGATAGAAATACTTGTAAGTACAACTGTGCAGTAGTGTTCATATTGTAGAGAAGTGAGACAGGCCATGAAGTTGACAATCACATTTACAATGCAAAAGGAGGTGGTGTTCGCTCTGAAAATCAGGCTAGATCAGACTTCCTGCAATGTGGATGTGTACTGGACAGTTATGCTGCATGATCAGAGCTGTAGTGTTGCGTATACATTATGTACTGTAAGAACAAATTGTTTTGACACACACACACACACATATATATATATATATGCATACACATACATACACAATGTATGTTGTGACCAGAAACAAGGGTGTAACTGGTATTACGGTTCGATGTTTCTGTAATTATAAATTAGCTAAACACAGAAAAGCTGACAGAGTAAAGATACAAAAGAGATCCCATAAAAAATAGAAATGGCTTATTAAAACACCATGCGATATTTTGTCCTCCATATGATTCTGGTAGTCCAGCTGTGTTTTGAATATATGCATCTTGCCATTTTATATACATAAAGATGGTAATTAATATGGGACAAACTTCACACACAAACTGCAGTCCCTAAGGCACTAAATAAATACTTAGCTGTGTTCTCCATTGTCAATTTAACGTCCATAAACTAACACATGTAGTGCACTCGTATAGTTTCTGGACTGAATTTATTTCTCCATAACACCACCTATCTTCTAATAAATGTTGTACCCTTCAAAGTAGTCTCCTTGAGACTCCGTACACCATGCCCAGCAAATGTGCCACCATTCAGTGTGCTATTTGAAACAAAGAGTTTTGGGAAAAGGGAGAAGTCACACCACCAAGTCAGTGGAGTAGGGAGGGTGTGGAATAACAGTTGCTCTGTTCTAGCTAGGAATTCGGGCACAGACGATGCACAATGAGCAGATGGGGAACACGAATTTGATTGCAATCCAATGCATGCTCAAACTGTCTTTCAGAATGCTCTGACCTGACCCCCACATGAAATTCCCATATTATTCACAGCTTCTTCTGTTTCTGAGAATAGGTTCCTTCACTTTATCCACACTCGCAGCTGTTCGGGTCATTTAATGATGTCCATGGCACTTCACAGCTTCTGCTGAGGTCACACCACTTTCAAACTTGACTGAAAAATTTGTATTCTTCCACTGTCTGCTCTCCAAAAGTTAGTTGCAACATTTTGAAAGTTTCTGTACATTTTTTCCCTACTTGAAAACAAAATTTAATGCAGACATGCTGTTCTTTCAAGAATACCATTTTCAAGACACACCCAAATCACAAATGGGACAACACATACTTGTACTGAACAAGATAATACCCCACAATCACACGTGCTACAGCCTTATTCTATACAGGAAATGACTCTGCAGACTCCAGCGACCAACACTAGTGTCATCACACTTAGTGATCACACTCTGAATTCCTCATTCACACATTTTATTTTTATATTTTTAGCACAAAGTAATATTACATGTATAAATATATGTGGGATGAAGAATAGAATATTGCAGTACATAAAACTAATACAAAAAATCTATATTTTTCTTGGTGAGGGTAAAGGACTTACAAAATAACAAGATTCCAACTCAGTGATTCATTTTTGGCATTATATCCACTAGTACAAATTCCAGCTACGTTAAAAGTCAGATATAAACTCGAATCATAATACTGCCATGTTTACAATTCTCAATATATGGAAAATTCGTGCAATTTTCACACTTCCATTGGCAATGAACAGATGTTCAACACAGATTTCATGCAGCTGTTATGTTGTTTTGCTTTCTAAAAAAATGACGTGACACAATTTCAAAACCAATTTCAAGTGGCACTCATCCCCAAAATCTCCTGGTTTGTATTAATGATCATAGAAAATTGAAAAGTATAAACGTGGAGTGGCATCTGATTGCATGTGATGTGCAGGTGAACAATCCTGCAGCAACTCGGTGTATTGCCGTGAATGACCACACAGCAAATAATGAACAAGAATGAAGGTGGAGGTGGATGCAGTCTGTCTTAAGGTACTATCCTGACATGCCAAAAGGGAATGCTGAAACCCTTGAACACCTTGGTCATTATTAGTATTATCATATATTGTGTGTGCTGGCTGAATTTCACAGTACAGACCTCCTCAACACAAGTAGGATGTATTTCTGCTCCAGTCAACTTGCATGTTAGTGGTACAAATTAATTCATGTTTAAGGAACAACCTGTAACTGGTTGGAAAGTTATTTCTGTGGCAGACATACCAAGCTCTTAAAATATAAAAAGACTGAGAAATACAACTGTGACACTTCCTGTAGGGGGAGGAAAATTAGAGATATGCAGTTTAGATTACAAACAAACTCTATGACTTCAGTGTAGTAGAGTTACTTAGCAGCCAGTTTAAATACTGCTACAACCAGAAATGTACCATGTGTGTGAATTATGCTGAAACAGGATTCAAGCCTTCAGGAATGTGACACTTCTGTTGGGTGAGTGGTTTCTGACATCTGTTCATCATGGTGCCTTCAACTTCAACAGTCAAGCGGTCCAGTTTTTGGTCAACCGGACTGCTTGGCCACCATTATATTTTAGAAGATCAGGGACCACTTGCCCATAAACACAGCGTCACATCCCAGAAGAACTGAATCCTCAGCAGCAGCAGCAGCAGCAACATTGTGGAAACCTCAAATCATATAATGTTAAAACTGCATCAACCATATAAGTTTTGAGGTTTTGGTGACAGTTGTTCACTGATGGTTCTAATTTTGGTTGTTAGCCCATGCACCATTGGTCTGTTCTGACATTTCGTAGGAACCTACTGTATGCATCTTTAGGATGACTTTCATTCAGGTCGATGCTCGCCCTTCCATAATTGTGCCTGGCCACAATTCCCTCACTCTTACAGTTACACATTTTCTTCCCCCCCTATCACGCAATCATCCGTTTGAACAAAATTAAGTCACCCTGAACACAAAGGCAACAAATTCCTTTGAAAAACCAGGATAGACCATCGTACACATTGTAAAAACCCAAAATATGGCTGTGGGGACACCCACATGTCACTCCAGGTCCTACTCAATCCCGTTTCACCTCACTTCTCTCCTTCCTCTGTCCATACACCCATCAACACACCGACCCAGCCGACAGCATCTTAACCACACAGGAAACCACTATCTCACTCCCTCCTTCTCTGTCTACTGCCAAACAAAGAAAACGGCCCCCGGCAAGCGGAACTTCCTGAGGGAAGCCACGCCCAGCAGCTCAGCCAATGGCAGAGCAGACTGGACAGCGGGCAACCTGTATATAAGGAGACCGTCTAACCAACGAGAGGCAGTTCATTCGGAAGGAGTAACTTGTCAGTGACAAAACAAGAAGGAACCTCTGCAAGACAGTGTGACCAACGCCCGGCTGCCCGGTCACGCCGCATCGTGAACTCGGCCTTCCCCTGCAACCGCAAGCAGCCGTCGGCCAGCAACTGCACCGACCACTCTGCCGAGGTCCACCGTGGTCCTCCGTTCAAGCCCAGCCGCGCATCAGGCGGACACTGGGCACACCGCGACCTCACTCTTCAGACTGTACAACCTTTGATGTTAATAAATATTGTTATATATGTGTGATACAGCGGTTGTCTCTCAGAACAGTCCTACAGCATTCCACATATAATTGGTGACCCCGACGTGATTTGAACAGAACCCACATGGCCAATGTTTTAGCAACAACCATATTTAACTGCATTTTTAATGTGCCATACATCAATGACATCTAGAAATGCAACATTTTTTTCTTGATACTCATATGCAAAAGAAACTGAATTGAAGTGAGCTCATTGTTAATAATTAAAATATACTGCATCCTAAATTTTCAGCCAGCAATATTTGTTCAATTCACTGTGAACTTTTAAGAGGACATCAATTTATAAAATTTTGGTAGACAGACTTCATGCAAAGATTAAACATATGAGACAGCCTGCTAAAATTGTCTATACTGAACTATAATTTCTGGCACATTCATCCTATTAGAACTTCAAAATCATTATTTTTCAAAGGTTATGATGCACTTCTTGAAAATACTTGTCATCTCTTTCTATTGTTAACCTTTCTGTGGTAGCAGTGGTCACAACTGGCTACAAACAGTAATACCTTTCATTTTGTAAACCTCTGCTGTTGCAAATGTGAAAAATGTATCTTTAATATCATATTCCTAAATGCAAGATGACCCCCTTAAAATATTCAGTTTTCAGGAAAATACATATGCAGAACATGTTGAGCTTGGTACACAATTTATCAGACAATGAATTAGAGAAAAATTCTCTTCTTAATTATGAGTATATATTGTATTTGAAGATTCAAGATTTTTGTGATATTACCTTGTGTAGTTTGGTGTGAGGTTCCTGATATTTTGAAGGGTCACATATTCCATCTTCAGGCACAAGTAGTGGAGATGAAAGTACTATTCTTGGACTGCCTGTGATTTTGAGCAAATATCTTCCATAGAACAGTGTGCTATTACCATTGAATAAATGGGAAATGTGATGTACATTTTGTGATGCAAGTGTTAAGTACTAATATTTGGGGCAGGGGAAGGCTTTTCCTGTAATCCTTCCAAAGAAAATGTACTTTATAATTGGTTTCTATGTTTACTGTTATCTAATGTGAGTTGGTCAGCAGTGACTGTAGCATAATCTAGTAGTTCTGCTAGGACAACAGACGTGAAGGGAAATTCTGCACAGGAATATAGAAATGGATGCTGATAATTATAAAGAATGTCCTAAAGTCACTGTACCAAAACTACGCTCACTCCAGGGGAACACTACTGTATTAACAACCAGCCACCAGCACAAAGTGAGAAGAGCTACCAAGAGTGTTCCAGTTATTATCCGCCATGTCCAGTGCACACGTCACATCCCCTAAGCACTGATCTGCAAAATGATGTATGAAGCTTTTAAGTACTTCAGTATATCAGTACAGTAACTTGCGGACAATGTTGGATGTTAAGAAACCAGAACAATGACAATTTTTTCTTGGCAAGGAAAGACCAGCAAAACAAAATGGGAGTCACTGATTTGCATTCGTGCATTCAGCCAACTTCGCTTCATCTCCACAAAATACTGTATTTACACAAATGCAAGATGGGAATTTTTTTTCTTCATTCACAATTTGAAAAATGGGGGCTTGCACACAAAATTCAACACGTTCTGTACAGCTATTTTCTGAAAAATTTAAGACTGGGGTGGGGGGTTATCTTACATTTAGATAAATACCATACATGCAGGCCAGTGGCATTAAGCATATACATTTACCAGCACTCTACACTTCCATGCCATTGCACTGAACCAATTTAGAATTGCCTCACAAAATAAGTACCACACAGTTAAGCAGTTGATATGAATCATGGCATTTCTGCATTAATTTCTCGTTGCATTCCTGAATCAATTTCAGTTTCCACTTCAACAATTGGTATATCAATGAGAAACTCACTGGTTATCTCTGAGTCACTGAGTGCAAGTTCTGATATATGTTCTATTTCCATAACAACTCTTTCCTCTTTTACCTTACTGGATGTCACAGGCCCGTCTCTATTGTGAGTTTTAGTATGTTTCAGCATGTCTCCCTTCTGCGCAAATGCACGCCCACACAATGGACATCGGTGTGGCTTCTCACCTGTATGTGTCCGTTTATGTACAATCAATGATTGGAGTCGTTTAAATTTTCGTTCACAAAATGGACAAGCGTAAGGACATTCATCTCTATGGAGTCCAGCATGCTGCTTCAGTGTAAAAGAGCTACGGAAGGTTTTACCACACGTGGTACACTGGTAAGGACGCTCCCCAGTGTGTATGCGCATATGCACTCGGTATGGATCCACTGCAACAAAACGTTTACCACAAACCTCACAATCAAATGGCTTCTTTTCTCCTGTATGTTTTGCCAGATGGTATTTCAGTGTCAACTCCGATCGCATTCTCTTTCCACACATGACACATTCATGCGACAGATCTTCTATGGGCTTAGAATTTGCAGCATGTTTCTTTTTGTGCTGATTCAGGTTTCCTAACCTATTGTATGCTGCACCACATGTCTCACACTTGTGAGGCTTAACACCTGAATGGCTCAGTTTATGTTGCTTGACTAGGGCTTTGCTGTAGAATGCTCTGCCACAGATATCACAAGCAAAATTTTTTGATGTGGAATGCATCAACATATGTTTATTGACAGATGTGTTGTCCTTGAAGCTCTTCCCACAGGTGGGGCATGAGCAGGGTCTGTCATTGGAATGGGTCTTCATGTGCACTCTCATACTCTGAGGGTTGGAAAGCACCTTTCCACACAGATAACATAAGACATTCCTCTCATCTGTATGTATCTTTTCATGCCGCCACATTGAATTCCTATTTGGACAAGTTTTATTACAAATGGAACATGTAAGAGACTTCACCTGTATGTGGATACTACGCCTATGCCGCTGTAACTCCTTCTTGAAATGAAAGCTAATATTACATGTTTCACATTTAAATGGTTTTTCATTAGTGTGAAGTCTTCGATGAATCTCCAACTGACTTTTGTTAAGGTAATAAGCATCACAAAACTCACAAATATTTTCAACAGGGATATGATTTTCCCTTATATGTCGCCTCAAGGGTTTCTTCCCACTGAAGACTTCGTTGCACATGCTACATGTGGACTTTGCATGTTTGTATTTCTTATGCAGAACAGGCATCAATTTTTGCTCTTTCTCTTCGACAATGTGGTCTGTGATTTCATGGATAAACAATTTATGTCTTTCATTAAACTGAATTTTACAGACAGCACACTGATATACCTTCAGGTCTTGTGATGTGTCAATTGCATCTGTACTGCCATTTGAGTCTTCAGTACTTGCAGGCCAAGACCCTTCAGCTTTCAGTGGCACCAGATGGTGATGATCTGTAAATGTATCAGTGTTACTAGGAATAGACGAGTCACAGGATCCTTCTAGTATGTGTATTGTAACTTCTTTTGTTTCCTCTGCTAATAGTTTACCTGATTTGTGTTCAATTGTTGCATCTACTGCTTCAGCAGTGTTTGAACGTTTCACCTGAGTAAGGTGGGGAGATTTCTTAATTAAGCTTGCTTTATCATGCCTCTCCTTTGGATACACGCTGAAATACAAAAATATCATGTTAATTACATTCACTTTACTACATATGCATTTCTTCCCTTGTTGTAAGTGCCACGTGTTGCCCCAGCCACCTCATGCTCCTTCACCTTATCATCCTAACAATATTTGGTTAGCAGTAAAAATCATGAAGCTCCTAATTATGCAATTTTCTCCAGTCTCCTGCCACTTCTTCCGTCTCAGGCCCAAATATCTTCATCAGCACCCTATTACTGACAACAGCATATATTTTAAGATAGAGACCAAGTTCCACACCCATATAAAACAGGCAAAATCATACTTCAGTATACTTCAATCTTAGTTTTTTGACAGCACATGGGAAGACAAAAGCTTCTCCGTGCATGCAATTTTGATTTGTTAATGCTAATTTGAAATCTGCCCTATTTTTAAAGGACTGTTAGTTACCTTTATGTTGTTATTTTGTTACAAATGTGTTGGTGAAACATGAATATATATTAGTGTTCTTAGCATTGACTGTTACACCACTCTCCTTACTACTGACTAATAAAGCATCTGTGTTTTTCTTTATAGTATGTCAAGTCTTTGACCACTATATTACCATTGTCAACACACGCAAGAAGCTGATGTCAGCCAATAAATTACAATCCCTGCTGGTTTTCCTGGGCCATTCTGATGTCACATTCCAAAGTAAAGTTGCAAAGCAATTACCATTAAGCAGCTTGTTTCAATTATCCTGAACAGAAAATGCATCTGACAGGACTTGCCTATTCAGAATTAACTATAATTCACATTTAAACTGATTTCAACTTACCCCCCCTAACTTCATGGAAACTTGAAAAAGATACAGAAAAAATTACTAATATTTCCGGGGAGGCATTGTTGAATTATTACAGTGCCGTTGTTTACCCTGAGTAATCCTGAACATTATTCAAGATAAAATGTACAAAATCATATAATCAGTGACTTACATGAAAGTAAAACTGCAGGAATATAACCAGCAACTCACACAAAATTAAAACTGCAGTAATATAATCAGTAACTCAAATGAAAGGAAAACTGCACCAAAATGTTTGAAGTAAACAAAGTGAAGAAGCAAACACTCCTAGAGGTAAGCCTGTGCAGTTCTATAAGCCTATATTTATAGAAACCTTCCATGGTGCCATACCTGTTTTATATAATTAATGTAAAGCCCCCTCCAAAAAAACTATGTAAAATAAAATAAAAAATAAAATAAAATTAGCCTGTGCATACCAGAAAGGCATATAGGAGAAGAAGAGGTACAGCTCCATTCATTCTTGACCTCAGCACTAGACAGAGGTAAGTGGTCAATTTCATGCTCCAGCTGCTTTATTTCCAGAGACCGTGCCCCTGGTACTGTAGAATAGGAAGCTGTATAGCCTCCAGAGCTGGTCAGGATGTTTTGGTGAAAAGAAACATTTCTTATCCTGCCAGGTACACCGCATTGTCACTACATCTACTGAGCTATCTCAGTTCATGTACTTAATATAACTTTCTATAACACTACTGTTGTAAGCTGGATAGCATTAAACTGTGAATAGTAAAGTGTGAAAATTACCTGTCTAACAAGGAATCTTGTGGTGACATATCTCTTACTGCAAGCAACTCAGTAACACCAATTGGCATCCCAGAGTTTTCTACTTTAAGTGTGGATAATTTTGGATTTGCTGCATCATCCTATGATAGAAATGTAAGAAAACAACAAATCAAGGAAATAACAGAGGAATCAGCCTTCTGTGAAGTGATGCTGTTCTGTTGGCTGTGTTGTTTCTGACGTTCTGAAGGGTTGACCCGGCCAACAGCATAGCATCACAACACAACACAGGAGACTGGATCCTCAGGAACACTGCTGTGAAGACCAGTTCCTTATGCAAGAAAAAGAATACTGATGATTAGACATTATGCAAGATCAGAATGTAAAGACAATGGAACACATATTTGTAAAATTGATGACTATACAAGGTGGATACCTAAACTGAAGGCAAACACATCAGAGACAGAGAAGCAGGCAAAAACAAAATGAATGCTTATGGTGAGAAAGAGAGGAGTTCTGTTGTAAAATTCTAGAATGAGTTACGAGGGTGGTACCACTTGCAATGCACAATAAAACCAATATACTAGTACCATTATTGTAACTACCACCAATTCCCCCACCTCCACTCCCACCGCACCACCATCACAGCCACCGCCGCTCCCACCCCTACCATCACTGTTGCCACTGCCATCATTGTGGCACAGGATGAGCCATTCTAGTGGCAAAGTTACTGAACAATTATGAAAAGTTTAATATTCTTTAATTTTTAAGTAACATGATAACTGACATTCAACACAAAAAAAAGAAGACACAGATGAAATATTCAGGTTCAGTATGGATATGCACATTACAAATATGCCTTATATAAATTACTGAATAAAATACTAAATCACCTTATCTGCTCCTTCATCTGGTAAAGTTGATATGTTATTTTGCACTTTAAACAAATTTCTTAACTTTCTGTCAGCTGCTATGAAAGTCTGGATCATTAGATCACACTCATTCAGTTTCTTAACGCATGAATTACACACATGTTCAGGCAATCCATCTCCTTCCAGAACCTACAATAAAGTATAAGTTTTAGTGTATACTTTCAAAAGTAAATGCTATGAAAATGGCCCATAATGAATTAGGTTTATTTCTGTTAGTCTATTGTCCTTCCACCACAGTAACACATGCCTGGCACAGACAATGGCAGTTTCAATCCATCACATATATAGAATTTAACACCACCATATCAAAACTAGATAAATACATTTACACTAACAACAGTTAAATTCTATATGGCAAATCATCTCTCACTCAAAAAGCAATGACAACCAGATTTATAGGACACACATTCCTCCACTCAGAAAAACACATACATACATACATACATACACATGTGTGTGTGTGTGTGTGTGTGTGTGTGTCTCATGATATTTAATGTGCATTATTCTTCTATAACAGTTTAACATCTGTCATTTTGAAAGTGTTATCTAAATGGTGCTGTACTCTCAGAAGTAGCCCCTTTGCAACTTCATACAGTGAGTCTAGCAGTGAGAGCACGTGTGCCATGCAAGTTGAATTTGAAGAATGGTTATATAATTGACATTTCCTTCCCTTTACAGCTATTTAAGTTTTGGGAAAGAAAGAAATTACACAGTTCTGGGCCTCTTTTGAGCCTAGGTGAAGGAACAGTTGAGCATTATTGGGACAATGTGTTTACTTTGAGGTAGCTCCCGAAGCTTAAAGAGACAGTTGAGCATGAAGCATATAGTACAACACACTAACAGATGAAAAGCCTCCCATAAATCCAACCCCTCATCTGTACCTTGGGGTGTCACAGATTTGTACTCTACTTTACCCTGGGTCATGTAGGAGACCTTAACAGGTGTGCAGGGTATACCCTGTTAGGGGTTGCTATGACACACACTGGTTAACAGGGCTCTGGTCTACCGAAGCCAAGGTGGAAGGTATTATGTCGAGGGCTGCATGGGACTGGGGTAGAGATAGCAGTATTGTTAACAATCCCTTTGGAGAACCAGGCTGCACCCCATTGTATGTAGGCCTTCCATCTGCACGGGGCTCTGTGGATGGTGACCTTATGTTTTTCCCCACTTTGTAAGAAAGCTCCTTTTTTGGGGACTCTGGCAGACATAAATGTACAGATAGACCAGTGGCATTGCAGACGCATTATCTCTCTCTCCACACAGACCCTGCTGGGGAACATGGAGGGGGCTCCCTTACCAGGAACTTTGAAGAAAAGATGAATTTTCGGGGAATGGGATGTAGAAGGTTCTGTAGACAGTTGTCTCCCTCTGTAGGGGTCCTGTTGGGGAACTGGGGGGAGGGGGTCTATTTAGAGGGAACTGTGAGAGATAGTAGAAGGAGGGCTCCAGAAATGGAGCATCTCTCTTTATGGGAGCTCTGTTAGGGGAACCTGGAGGTGTAAAAGAAGGCTCTGGAGATGGGCACCTCTTTCCATAGGGGCCTCACTGGGAAACCTGGAAGAGGTCTTATATGCCAGGGGCTTGTTTGTGGAAGAAGGTTCTGGGATGGGCATCTCTCCCTATAGGGGCCCCGTTGGGGAACCTGGGGAGGGAGGTCCATTTACCAGGAACTTTGAGAATTAGCTGAAGGAGGGCCCTGGCTATGGAGCATCTCTCTCTATAGGAGCTCTGTTAGGGGAACCTGGAGTGGGGGCTCCTTTGCAGGTGACCCTGTAGGTTATGAAAGGAAGGCTCTGGAGATGGGCATCTCTCTTCCTGGGAGCTCAGCTGGGCAACCTGGAGTGGGCTCATCTACTGGGGAATCTGAGAGATGATTGAAAGAGGCTCTGGAGGTGGATTCTCTCTCTCTATGGGAGCTTTGTGAAGAGAACCTGGAAGGAGGGCTCCCATGCTGGGGACCCTGAAGGATAGGTTGAAAAGGCTCTGGAGATGGGCATCTATTTCTATACGGGCCTCACCAGGGAACCTGGAAGAGGGATCATCTACCAGGGACTTCGAGAGATGGATGAAGGGGGTTCTAGGTATGGAGCATATCTCTGATGAGGCTCAGTGCAGAGGACTCCTTTAATGGGGACCCTGGGTTTTGAAAGGAAGGCTGTGAGGATGGACATCTCTTCATGGGGGCTCGGTTGGGCAACCTGGAGTGGGCTCAACTACTGGGGACTTTGAGAGAAGGTTGATGGGGGCTCTGGAGGTGAAACATATATCTCCCTCTCTCTCTCTCTCTCTATATATATATATATATATATATATATATATATATATGGAAGCTGTTTGAAGGACACCTGGAGGGAGGGCTCCCTTGCTGGAGACCCTAAAGGATAGGTAGAAAAGTCTCTGGAGATGGGGACCTCTTTCCATAGGGGCCCCGCTGGGGAACCTGGATGAGGGTTCATCTACCAGGGACTTTGAGAAATGGATGAAGTGGGCTCTAGGAATGGAGCATCTCTCTCTCTCTGAATAGGCTCAGTGCAGACAGCCTTGAGGGAGGGCTCCTTTACTGCGGACCCTGGACAATATGTT
>Ga0123357_10002197_pt1 | contig 21546 bp, 15 predicted proteins | sample TergutEmb28metaG_FD_89873 | JGI IMG/M metagenome (GOLD analysis project Ga0123357, IMG submission 89873) | Embiratermes neotenicus P4 segment gut microbial communities from Petit-Saut dam, French Guiana - Emb289 P4 | ecosystem: Host-associated > Arthropoda: Insects > Digestive system > Gut ... | reverse complement strand
GCGCGAATCGATGCGTCGGTTGGGCGCTGCGGTGCCTGCGCACGTACCACAACGTACGCTTACGCGGGCTCCTCGCGCCCGCCCTAGCCTCAATTCGCTCGCGACGGCTGGTAAACATGCTCTTAGCCCTTTCAAGTGTCGCCGTCAGCTCTTGCTGCGGATCCAGTGCTCGAGATCATCCCAACGAGCGAAAGTGGCTTCGGCAAGGGGATGCTCAAGGTTTCCGAACATCACGGCTCTGGTGCCCGCGGCGACACCGGCCTCGATGTCAGAAGGCTTGTCCCCAATCGTGATCGAATAGCGAAGGTCAATGCCCAGCGTAAGCGCAGCATCGAGGATCAACTTTGGCAAAGGCTTTCGGCAGTCACACGCGTCGTCAGGGCCATGAAAGCAAAACCAAGCGCCATCGAAGCAAATGCCCTCACAGGCGAAAAGGGCTTCGACGCGCGCTTGAACCGCGTTTGCTTCGCTTGGCAGGATGACTCCGCGAGCTACTCCAGACTGGTTGCTCACGATGACGAGCTTGAAACCGAGCTCGCGGGCAACACCAAGTGCCCGCGCCGCGCCATGCAAAAGTTCAACGGCGTCCGGATCGCGCGGATAACCAACGTCGTGGATGAGCGTTCCGTCACGATCGAGAAAGAGCGCGCGGTCCCCTGCCCTCACCATCCCATCACACCATCATGCATTGGCATTCATTGGCCTCCCGCCGACTCACGCGTCTCGCGAAGACTCGCGACCGTGGCAGTCGTCGAACGACCGGTAACGAGCGGCAAAAACTCGATGCGTCCGCCATACGCTCGCACGGTCTCTGCCTCGGGCATCGGAGCTCCGTTTGGCGGCGCGTAGTCGGCGCCCTTCGTGTGGATGTCAGGCTTCACTTTCGACAGCACCTCGACAGGCGTGGGCTCTTCGAACACGACAACGTGATCGACCACCTCGAGCGCCGCGAGCATCTCGGCGCGCTCGGCCGCTGGAAATATCGGTCTTGATGGCCCCTTGGCCGCCTTCACCGTCGCGTCGGTGTTGATGCCCACGACGAGCACGTTGCCGAGCGCCTTTGCCGCCCGTAGCGACGCGAGATGTCCAGCATGCAGCACGTCGAAGACCCCGTTCGTCCAGACGACCGTTTTCCCTTCGTTACGATAGCGCTCGCGGACCTCGAGGAGCTCGTCGAGCGCCAAGACCTTCCCGCGTCCGCTGCTCGCATTGCTCGCGTTCGCACTGTTCGCGTTCGCGCGAGGCGAACCCAACACCGCATCCACTGCCTCGCAGATCAGATGCCCAATGGTGATGTGGATCTCCTGGATCCGCGCCGTATTCGTCGAAGGCACGACCACACAAGCATCGCAAACGGATGGGAATTCCGCACCCTTCGTTCCGGTGAGCCCGATCACGTGCATCTTTTTCTCGCGTGCTGCAGCCACCGCTGCAAGCACGTTGGGTGACTTCCCACTCGTGGTGATGGCAATGGCGACGTCGCCCTCGCTTCCGAGCCCACGCACTTGCCGCGCAAAGACTTGTTCGAAGCCATAGTCGTTCGCGATCGCGGTCAACACCGATGTATCGACGGTGAGCGCAATCGCCGGCAACGGAGCCCGCTCGATCACGAAGCGCCCGATGAGCTCCGCCGCGATGTGCTGCGCGTCCGCCGCGCTTCCCCCGTTTCCGAAGATGAGAACTTTCTTCCCACATGCGAGTGCATCGACCACGAGCTTCGCGGCCTTCGCAATCTCCTCGCCGCACCGTTCGAGCGTGAGCCCGCGGAGCCGTGCACCATCGCGTAGCGCAGCGGAGATCGCCTCGGAAATTATGTCGTAGCCGTCGTGACTCATAGCTCAGTGGATTGGCGCCGCCGCGGCTGCGGCGACACCCGAGTTGGGCATGTCGAGCATGGATCGGCACTCATCGAGGACTCGCTCCACGGTAACGGATCGAGCCGCGGTGTTGTCGAGCGTGTCGACGGGACGCCCCGCAACGACGTCTTTGCCGTTATAAACGGTGAAGAGCGGGATCGAGTAGAGCGACGGCGATACCGTTGCCGTGCGTGTTGCGACAGGGCCGTAAACCGTCGGCGTATCCGCGAAGAACAGCCCAACGATCGGTGTGTCGACAAGGCAGGCAAGGTGCATCGGTCCGCTGTCGTTCGTGACGAAAAGCTCGGTTCGCTCGAAAAGCGCGAGGAGCTGCCGGAGCGACAGCTCACCGGCGACACTGATCGCACGCCGATCGGCGATGGCATTGACGATGCTGTCGACGTAAGGGCGCTCGGATTTTGCTCCGATGAAGACGATCGACGCGTCCGGGTTCTCGTTCAAAAGGCGCCGCGAGAGCTCGACGTAACGCTCGACGGGCCACTTGCGGACCTCAGGAGCGAGATCGGTCGACGTGTTCGCGTTGATCACAATGATTCGCGAGCCGCCAATGCCGCGGCTGGTAAGAACCTTCTCGACATGCTTGCGCGCCGCAGCCTCGACCTTCACACGCGGATAAGAATAGCGGCTCCGAAAGGCTTCGAAATCGAGATAGAAAAGATCGCCTGTCTTGAGCAGGTAGATGAGCGACACGAAGATGTCCTTCGTGTGAAAGTAGTGGTTGTACGAGCCTGGAACATCGAGCAGCGTTTGGCGCCATGGCTCATTGGTGAGGTAAAAGCCCGCTTTCTTTGGGATGCCCGCGAGGCTCGCGAGCACGAGCGGGAATTTGGCGAAGAACTCGAAGTCGATCATCAGATCGAATTTCTCTGCGCGAAGGTCGCGCGCCAGCGCAAGTGTCGACGCGGCGAACGTCGCCGGCGTCGAGTTGTCGACAAACCAGTTTTTGTCGGTGAGTCCGACGATTTCGAGGATTTCCTTGTTCGACTTGAACGAAACAAAGTGAATCTCCGCATCGGGGTACGCTTCGCGGAGAGCCTGCAGCGCCGGCGTTGCGACGATAATCGATCCCATTCCGAAGAACTTCGTGACAACAATCTTCTTGTAGCTCGTCGTGTCCTTCTGAAACGGCGCGCCGACTCGCTTGGCAGCGGCAAAGACGGAGCAAGCCAGGTTGCCAATCTGGCTATCGATCCATCGCATAAGTTTTACATCGAACACAAAATTACTCCCGGACGGATCCATCGAGATCGTAAGCAAGTGGGGTCGTCGTGAATGATCCGGGCTAGTGCCACCCTTGCCGTTGAGCGTCAAGCAGCGGGCGAACTGGTAAGTGGATTGTCGACGGCGTTTCTGGCAAGCTCCTGCCGATTTCCGCGCACGACTATGTTCTTTTCTCGTCTGGCACTTGCCCTCCGCGCACGAAGTAATCTCGTCTCGCGGATCTTCCTTGCGACAGTTCAGATCCTGGCGATTGGCTGGTTCTCGCCAGGGCCAGGACTTCCCCTCGACGATGCGTGGATCCACCAGGTCGTCGCGCGCACGTTCGCCGAGACCGGCACGCTCGGCTACGCGCCCGGGCAGCACGGAGCCGCGGCAACAAGCTATCTTTGGGCCGCGCTCCTCGCGATTGGCTTCAAGATACATCTTTTCGAACCGAGCCGCTGGGCGCTCATCCTCAATGGCCTGGCAACGCTCGCGACTGGGCAGCTCCTTTTCACGATCCTAAAGCGCACTCGTCCGCGCGATGGATTGACACAGGTTGCGCCAGGCGCCTGGAGTGCGCTGACTTTCGCATCGGCGCTTTTTGCATCGACATCACCGAACATTCTTTGGTTCGCATGCTCTGGCATGGAGGCAATGCCGTTCGTCGCGCTCTCGCTCGCGGCGATCTGGGCAGCGACCGACGAAACGAAGCGAAGCCGCGCGCTTTTCGCTGGGCTCAGCGCAGGCGCGCTCGTGCTCTTGCGCCCCGACGCAGCGCCGTTCGGCGGCCTCTTAGCGGTTCATGCGTTCGCACGAAAACGCACCGAGCGCCTCGCACCGATCGCTCTTCCGTGGCTCGCTTGCATCGCGATCTACGTCGGATCAAACCTCGCGAAAACCGGCCATGCGATGCCGAGTACGCTGTCGGGTCGACGCTGGCTTTGGTTCGAGATGACGAGCGGCCTCTCGCGCGTCGATCTCGCGATCGATTTCCTCGATGCATGGGCAACGCGGCTTAGCAGCTTCACGTTCGATACCAGCCCCGCCGCCTTGTGGGTCTTCGTTGGGCTTGCGGCGTACGGCGCGTTCAGTCTCGCGCGCGGAGCAATGGCGTCGTGGTCGCTCGGCGAGCTTCGGGCATCGACGCTCGCGGAAGACGCACCGCGTTTGCTCTTGATCTGGGCGCTCTTCCACGCGGCGTTCTACGCGCTGCTCTTGCCGACACCGGGTCACGGCGGTCGCTATCAGCCTTTGACGCCGCTCCTCTTTACATCGTGCTTGCCGATTGGAACGGCGTTCTTGCTCCGCGAGATCGCGTCTATCGCGAATGGCATCGGCCTTGTCACACGAATTCGTTTTGGCTGGTTCGTCGCGCTCGGGCTCGCGCCTTGGGTGGCGATGGTGGTGCCGGTCGCCGGAGCGCTCCGAGATGCCAACGCGCTCGCGGTGGCGCACATCCAGACAACCGAAATCGGCACCGGGCACTTCCTCAACACGCTGCCCGAAGGCGCAATTGCAAGCTTCGATATCGGTGGAACCGGCTTCGCGGCGAAGCGACGGATCTTCGATCTCGGGGGCTTGTCCGATCCGAAGACCGCCGCACTCATGGAAAGCGGACGCATCGCCACTTGGCTCGAAGCAAACCACGTGCGCTGGATCGTGCTTCCAGAAGCTCACGAGACGATCTTGCCGACGTTTGAGAACTACCGCACGAGACTTCACATCGAAGACAACCCATCGCTCACCATCACGCCGGTGCACGAGATCGAAACGCCGTTCTACAAATGGGACCCGGCCATCCGCGCGACGTGGAACGCGGCGCCGAAGCAGGTCGTCTACGAAGTCACGTATACGGGTCACGAAGGACCGCGCGAAGTGGGTGGCGTCGCGCCTGACGCGCGTAGTCCAATCGCCGATCCAGCGAGACTCATTCCTACACGCGAGCGCATCGTCGCCGAGCACATGCTCGCAACGCTCGCTGCTTGGGGACTCCCCGTCGATGTGACGATCACGAGTGCCTTGCCCGCGAGGCGCAACGTCGATCTCGCCGCCGTGCCCTTGGATCCGTGCGCGATCAGGCTTGGACCGTGGGGCTCACCGGTTTGCCTGCCCAAGGGGGCTATCTCCGCCTCGGATCCGTGCGCGATCAAGCTTGGACCGTGGGGCATCGCGATCGACGGCTGCGCGAGCGTCGGTGATCCGCAGATCCTCCGCGCGAACGCGTACGAGCTAGTGGGCCGCTACCTCGATGTCGGCGATCTCGCCGGCGCGCTCAAGATGCTTCCGCACGTCATCGCCAAAACACATCGCCGAATCGATCCGAGCTTCCATCCACCGCTTGCCTCCGTCATGGCGCCGGACCCGATGGGAGTCTCCCTCTCGCCAATGAGCTCCGGGCGATGGGGTCTCGCGGTCTTCGCGCTCGTCCTCGTCACCGCCGTCGCAATCGAGAAGATTGCCGCGCGACTCCGTCCCTCTAAGCACGCTCGCGTCGAGTCGGTCGAGCGCGTTAGCTCGCCGATCGCGGCCACGTTCTTTCTCGTAACGCTCGTCGCGCTTACGGCACTCGCTACGCTCGTAGCGGGGTGTGGGCCAAACAACGACGTAACGCGCGCGATCTCGCGCGGGCGTGGTGGAGTCGAGATCGCGATCGAAAACGGCGGCAGTGTCGATTACGGTGCTGGCCGAGCCCCAATCCTCGAGGCCGCTTGGGTCGGAGATGTTGACATCCTTGCGCTGCTCCTCGACAAGGGCGCACGCACCGACGTGCGCGATGAGGTCGATGCAACGCCGCTTCACCTCGCTGCACGAGGCCGTCACAGCGCGGCGTTGGTGGTGCTGATCTCCGCGATGAGCGCGAAGTCTTCTAACGCTTCGTGCGTCGACTGCATCGATCTCGCCGCTGGACCACGTCGTCGAACCGCGCTCCACGAAGCAGTCCTCGCAACATCGCTCGAATCGGTCACTATGCTCCTTCGCGCCGGCGCCAACGCAAACGCGATTGACACGTTCGGGCAAACGCCGCTTCATGTAGCCGCTTCGATTGATCCAGCTCGCTCGGTTGCGATTGCCGAAGCGCTCCTCGCGAACGTCGCCAATCCAGCCGGTCCAGCCGATCCAAGCATGCCCGACGCACGAGGCTTCACCGCGCTTCACGCCGCCGCCTCGACTGGAAACGTTCCGCTCGTAACCATGCTCGCGTCGCGCCGATCGCTTCTCGAAATCACCACGCCTGCTGGCGAGACTGCACTCGATGTTGCGCTCCGTTATGGACGCGATCGCAGCGCCGAGGCACTCCTTGCGGCAGGGGCATTGATGAAGCACGGCGTGTGGCCGCCACTGCATCAGGCGGCCCGCATGGACGCGGTGACACGCGCAGCGGTCCTTGTGGCAAGCGGCGCGGATCTGAGCCGACGCGTGGACGGGAAGACAGCCCTCGACGTCGCCGCCGAGAGCGGCAGCAAACGCGTCGAGGCGCTGCTTCGCGAGCGAGCCCAATGACGAACGAGGCCAGCGCGACGACAGCTCGACGCGATTCCGATCTCGCCGCACGATTTTTTACAATCGGCGATGCGCTTCGCACACGAGTTGCGTGGCTCGTGCCTCTGCTCGTTGCTGCGGTCGGCATCGTACCGACAGCGATGGCCCTTCGTGCGCAGACCTACGCCATCTTCGGTCGCGATCAAGGGATCTTTCAATACGTCGCGTGGGCGCTTCGTCATGGCGAGCGTGTCTATCGCGACATCCACGAGATCAACGGGCCGCTCCCGCACGCGTGGTTTGCCGTCATGCAGGTGCTCGGCGGAGAGGACGAGCACGTCTTTCGGACGATCGACACGTGGCTGCTGATCATTGCGTGGGTCTCCGCTGCGCTGACGCTGCCGCGGTGGATCGGTCTCGACGTCGGCAAAGACAAAACTTGGCGCCGTCGCCTCACGCTCCTCGCGTGGGGGCTCGCCGGGCTCACGCTCTTCGGCGCGCAGTATGCACGCTACGATTGGTGGCACACATGCCAGCGCGAGTCGCTCTACTCCGCGCTCATCCTTGGATCGCTATCGCTCCAGTCGATTGGCCATTGTACGCGGAGTCATGCACGCGCCACTCTGGCCTTTGTAGCGGCAAGCATGCTCACATCGCTACCGTGGTTTGGCAAGCCGCTGTGCGTGATCTTCTCGCTGCTTCAGATCGTTGTCGTCCTCTTCGATCGCAAGAACATCGCGCTACCGATTCGCCGCATTGCGCTGAGCGTGACGGCCGGCGCAATCCTCGTCACGCTCGGAATGCTGGCGTTTGTCGTCGCCTACGAAGACCTGGGGCGCGGCATCGATCTCATGTTGAAAGTGCCGCGCCTTCACCACACGATCTGGAACGTGACGCTGCTCGGCGCATATCGCGCTTACAACAATGCGCCACGGCTCGATTGGGCGATAGGCACATTTGCCGGTTTTGTCGTCGCGTTCTTCGCGCTGAAGCTCCCGCGAAGGGCGCTGCTGGCCGGCGTGCTGCCAGTTGGTGGTTTCATCGTTTTCGCGATGCAAGGCAAGGGGTTTCCGTATCACCTGCACATGCTGACGCTAGGTACATCCGTCATGCAGTTGGTGATCCTTGGCGCAATCGCGCGATGGGTGCAATCTGCACAATATGCCATCGACCGAGCGAAGGTTGGACATGCAATGGTTGAAGCGATCACCCTTGCGCTTTTCTTAGGCGCGATCGCGTTCAGCGCGAAGTCCGGCGAGGACGCGTGGAAGTCGCCCTCTATCCGCCAGGATTGGGCGACGATTGGCGACACCGCGGAGAAGCGCGCGAGCCGCGCCTACGTCAATCGATTTCCATGGGGCGATTTTTTCGCGAGCGATCTCCGCGACACCGCCGCCTACCTCAAAGCACGCACGCGCCCCGACGAGCGCGTGCAAACGTACGGGTTCGATCCGTACGTCCTTTTCCTCGCCCAACGTAAAAGCGCGTCACCGGTGATCTACAACTTCGAGCTGAACGTCGATGCGGCGCTCGAGGGTGGTCCTGGCGCGAAACCCTCTCCGGAGCTCCAGTCGTGGCTCCACGCGTACCGCGATGCCGCGGAGAAACTCGTGCTCGAGAGCGTTGAGGCATCACCCCCTGCAGCCTTCACTCTCCACGATCGAGCACCGTTTACACACCCCGACGATGCGGAGCGCGATTTCGCGGAGCATTGCCCAACGCTCTTTGCCTGGATGAAAGATCGCTACGTCTTCGCGAAGTCCTTCGGCACCATGCGGATCTGGCTCCGTCGCGATGTGATGGTGCGCGCGCCCATGACTACTACGGAATGATCCCGACAATTCCTACGTGCTACGGGATGACGATGCCGGGTTCATGCGCGCGCAGGCCTTTTTTCACCAGGAAGTTGTAATACACTCCACACATTGGAATAGACGCCGGTTCGTAGCTATCGAAGACGATCTTGTCGGCAGTCCAGTTGAAGAGCGCGAGTTGCCTATCCGTTGACATCCCCGCTCGATCTTCGATGGTAGGCGCGTTGGTCGAACGAAAGAGATCGTAGATGAAGAGGATGTCATAACTGCGCTCGAGAGCGACGTCCCACCCGAACTTCCCCCACATCACGTGACCAGGTACGACGCGATGCGCGATGGTCACATCGTTGAGCCCGCTGAGATCTTCGACGGCAAGGCGATCGTTGTGGAACTTCAATCTCTGAAAGTCCGTTTGACCAATGCGCGCATGAGGGAATGCGGCTTCCAGCTTCATGGCAACTTCAGTGTCGCATTCATGCCCCCGTTCGAGCCCCCAACGATGTCCATTGTAATACGCTATCGATTCTTGCAGTTTGGGTACGGACGCAAAAAAGACGTTGGCGCGAATCACAACGAAGCCGATCAGGGCTAGGCGCACGACCCAAGAGAGCCATGGCGATCGTTTCGACGTCGACGTCACGTCGACCGACGAGAGAAACTCGAGCGCCCAAAGAAAGAGGCTGAGAGTCGCCGTCAGAGACGACAGTACGACAAACCGACCGAGCTCCACGTAGCCATCGCCACCTCCATACACGGCTGCGAGCAAGCCATAGACACTCGTTCCAGCAAGCACCAGCGGTAGCGGCATCGAACGCGAGCGCGCAGCGCGGTAAAGGAGAAAGGGCGTGAGCAGCACGACGCTAGCCACGATGGCCGCCTCCAGACGGTGAACCCGCGCAACGTCTTGGAGATAGTGTAGACCGTCCTGAATCTCGAATTCGAGAGTGGCAGATCGCTTGGCATAATACGTATTAGGCGCCCAATACCCGAAATACAGCCGCCGCACCAAGAGCACGACGGCGGGCGCCGCGAGTGCGATAGCGTCTCGTGGGTCCACGGAGCGACGGATTAATGAACGCACGATGATCAACCCGCAGATCGCGCCTAAAGCTTCGGGTCGGGAGAGCGCAAAAAGCAGCGCGAGCGTTGTCAAAACCCAGGCACGAGTCTCCTCGGCGAAAGCGAAGAGAAATGCCACGCCGGTAAGAACATAAAGAGGCGTCTCCAGCGAATTCATGCCTGTCATCGCGAGAAGCGGATCGCAGGCGATGAAAGCCAATCCTGCTACGGCGAACCAACGGCATCGCACGTTGTTTAGGTACCGGCGGGTCCGCCACCAGATGAGGACGATGGTTGTGGCAAGCCATGCACAAGACACGGCGCAGCTCACAATCATGGCTTTACTTCCGGCGAAAGCGACGATCGGCAGCTTGACCAGGAGGTCGAGGGCGCTCGTGAATCCCTCGACGCGAACATCGCGCGCAGAAAAGTACGCTATGCCATCGTGCAGAACGTGCTTCGCGTAGACGAAAACGATGTACGTGTCATCGACTGGTCCTGGGAGGTTACGCGTATCCGCAGTAAGCGCAACGGATACCGCAGCCAGCAGCAATGCCATGACGAGCACGGCAGCATGCAGAAGCTTGGCCTTTAGCATGCAGTTCCGGCGCACGGATTCGAACCGCGATAAGAGGATCCAAAATCCTCTGTCCTGCCATTAGACGACGCCGGAGAAACGCGCGACAACCTAGCACGAACAGATCACGAGACTGCTCTCGATTTGACGCGTCTCTTCAATACGAGCGCGCTGGTGCGGGCGTTTCGGCTGGCTTCGGATGGGTCGATTCGACCGAATCATGAGGCGGCGGCGCCGAGGCGTCAGCCGGCCATGGTGCACGCGCGTCGCCGTCCTTCGTGAATGGCGGGACGGTCGGCAAAGGCGGCACGACCGAATTGTAGGGTGTCGGCGCCGGCGTTTCGATCGACTTCGGTAAGCCAGCGTCGGCGCCGCCAGCGTCGGCGCTGTCATGCCTGTCATGAGGCGCCTCGGTGGAGGCATCCGCGCCTTCTGGTGTTTCCTCGGGAGCTTCGACCGACGCATCGGGCGGAGGCTTCGGAGCAACATAGCGTCTGCGTGGGTGCGGTGGGCGAGCGGGCACGACACGCGGCGCGGCCGTTGCCGCGGAGGCCGCCGACGCGTCGCGCGCTGTCCCGGCGTCCACAGATGCATCGAGATCTGCGCCAGCCTCATTGGCTTCAGCAGGCGTTGCCGGACTTGCTGGAGCCGACGCGCTAGTCCCGTCCGCCTCGTCCGTAGAGGGCGGTTCGGAGGGCGGCGGAGCGCTCGGCACGGCCGGCGGGGCTTCCATCGATGGCGCGGACGGAGGCGCGGGTTCGGTGCCCGTAGACTTGGAAAAGAAGCCTGTTTGCCACGCGTACGCAGCTCCGGAGATGACAATCACCGCGGCAAGCAGCACAAAAGCGAAACTGCCCCCCTTTTTCGGTGGCGCCTGGATCTGATCAATGAGCTTGACCGGCGCAGACGAAGCAGCAGACGAGACAGACGAAACTGGCTCCGCCGCGATCGGCGAAGGGCTTTCGGTGTCTTCCTTCGATGTGTCGTCTGACTTCGCGAGGCTTTCCACAGACGGCACAGACGACACAGCCGGCGCGCTCTCGACCGCAGCATCGGTTGCGCCCGCGCCTTCGTCGGCTTTCTCGGCTGACGCGTTTTGGGTCGCGTTTTGCGCGTCACCGTTCGCATCGGCTTTCTCGGCCGGCGCGGGTTGCGCGGATTGCGAAAAAAGTGGGTTATGGCTGATCTCGTCGAGCGACCCACCGGCCTCTTTGAGCGCCTCTTCGAGCAACTCGGCCGCTTGCTTCATCATCGTGGGCTCGCGGGTCGATTGAGTTGCGCTCTCCGGCGAGCTTTCCGGGAACATTGATTGGGCGCCTTCTACTTGCTGCCCTTGCTGTGACGGTGCGGCCTGAGCCTCCGTAGCCTTGAAATCCTTGGTTTGTGCGCTTTGTGCGCTTGGTATTCGAGGAAGAGCGCCGATGCCCAACATCGTTGACCGACTGCGCACATCTCCAGACGACGGGCGGGGCGGCGGTGGCCCAAGCCTTGGTGATTCCGGTGGCCTGTCGGACGACCTTGCTGGCGAAGATGGAGGAATCAGCGGGGGTATCGAAGGCTGCGAAGCCCGTGCAGGAGGAGGAGAGGATCCCGATGGCGGGGCAACCCCGATTATCGTGCTCCCCCGTTTCATTGGCGCTACCGCAGGCGGCAATGCCGCTCCACGTGCTGCCGCGGGCGCTGCGGGCGCCGCAGGCCTGGGCGGGGCCACGACACGCACCGGCCGCGGTGCAGCGCCGATTGCCGGCACGCCGACCGGCGTAGAAGCCCCCGGCGGAAAAGACGAACGAGAAGAGATGGGCGAGAGCCACGGAAGCGTGGATGGGCCTTCGCTTTTATCGTGCGCATCGAGTGCGGCTTTCTCGGAGGTGTATGCACGCCCGGCATCCAGCTTTTCGGAGACGAGCCGGTCGATGACAGCGCGCGATGCGTCGTCGATCTTGATGAACTTCACGCCCATGCCGGACGGCTTTTCACTCGTGGCCTTCGAGGGCTCGCGTTTCCACACCACGCGCCCAACGCCCGCAAGTACCTTCTCGTGGCCTGCTAGATGAATCTCGAACTTGAGAAGCGTTCCAGGCGAAAACGGCGTCGGCGTTTTGACGAAAATGCCGCCTCTGCTGACGTCGTGCGAGTGGTTGTCAATGAACTCGTCAACCGTTGCGCTCTTGTATCGAACGTTGAGACTGACGGCCTTGGCGCGCTTGTCTTTACGCGTATCTTGGTTCATTTTTTTGCCCCGAGACACCACGCTCGCGGAATTTTCTACATCCTAAACCGTGCAGATAAAAAAACGTCAAGCCTTGGGGTCTTTTCTCTCTATGCCATGCGGAACGGCCAGGGACGGCCAAGTGAGACGGGAAGCAGCATTGCTCGCGGTTAAAGCTTACCGCCGCTTTTTTTCTTGGTTGCCTTGGTTGCTTTGACCTTGGGTAGGCGCGGCTTTGGCAAGGCAAACTGGGCGGTTGCGAAAAGCTCTTTTTTTCGCTTGTTGATCTCTCGCTCGAGCGCGCTGACCGCCTCGGCACGATGATCATAAAGGCGCCGGGGCTTTCTGTGCGTTCGCGGATCGGACAAGAGAGCATAGGTTAGCCACGGCAGCACGGCGGTCACGTCGCAATGTACATACACCGAACCGTATTGCACGCTTTCGGCTGAAACTTTGCCCCAGGTGTGGCCCTCGCCTGCCGGACACGACGAAAGCGCGCCGTTGTCGACCGGGTCGACACAGAACTGGATGTCGAAATCGAAACCGTGCGTTGGCACGCCGAGAATTTGGTCGAGCAATGGCTCGCCTTGCAGCGTGTAATTTTTTGGCACACCGCCGCCCCAAATCCAAATTGCCATTTTCCTTTTCATGCTGCCAAAGCAGTACTGTTGCATGGCGCCCATTTCGAAAACGTCGTCGTTGATGTCGATCTCGAGCTTGAATTGAGCCCCATAAAGACGCTTTAGTTTGACCATATTGAGAAAGATCGATCCGTCTTGCACGGCGCCAACGAAAATGGGCACGCCGTAGCGCCACGCGGTCGACAAAAGCGACGGGCTTTCAACGCCGAGCGCGTCTTCGATCTCGGCCATGTTTTTGCCGAGGAGCCAGTGCAGCTCCACGGTGGTCATTTTCTTTTGGAACTCGGGCTTGAGAAGGATGGCGCTGAAAAGCTTGTCTGTCTCGAGCAGCGTTTCCTCCCAAAAACCGAGATCGTAGATTCGAATGATGCGCGCGAGGCGATACTCGAGATCGCCCGCGTTCGGATCGATCTCGCGGATGCGATGGCCAAGAACACGGTGCGCGTCGTGGTAAAGATTTGCGCCCGTGGTCGTAAGGCAGTCGACGAGGCCTCGTTCGATGAGCGGGATGAGACACGACTGATGCAACCCCGCCGGCGTCATGGCACCCGACATCGTCACGAACGTGCAGCAGTCTTCCTGCGAAGTGCGACGCATTAGCTCGAACGCCGTTCGCTCTTGCCGACCAACATACGCGGGAAACATGGTTTCAACGATGTCGACGGGGCTTTCTCGTCCCGTGATGCCAACGGGATGCACGTTGCGCGCGCGATCGAACCCCTTGCGAAGCGACTGCTTTGACGTGGTTGTCATGGTAGAGAAGCGCTTTTTCTTTGCACTTTTCCTTGGCGTCAAGCTTTCCTGTAACCGGACACTCTGGAATCGACAGAGAGATGCGGATCGGAGCACGCCAGCGCGTCATCGTCGCATTCGTTGCCACCTCGCTCGCGAGCCTCGTGAGCCCACCAGTGGCTGCACAAGTTCACTCTGACGTTTCCGCACAGGTTGGCCTGATGAAGCGCTTTCTCACCGGCCGCCCATCAGGTGAAAGGAACGCAGGGGTTGGCCCTACTGCCGAAATTGGCGCTCACATCGCGCTTTTGCCACTCGTTCGCGCAGGCGCCTACATCGGCCACGACATCTCGCCAAGTACGGCTGCTGCGCGTGATCTCACGTGGGCAGGCGCGCGCGTGAAGATCGTGAGCCCGTGGCCGAGCTCACCCTTTCGCGCGTGGCTTTTCGCCGGTTTCGGCTACGCGGGCGTCTATGCGCGGTCGTACGCGACGCAAACGACCATCAGCAACATCGGTCACGAAAGCGCGCCCCAGCCTGCCCGCGTTCAGGGGGCTTCCGGAGGTTTTTTCGAGGTTCCGCTCGGATTAGGTGCATCATACAAGCTTCGCAAGCCTTGGGAGCTCTGCGCTGAGCTTGGCGCGCGCGTAGGCTTTGCCTACAGCGGGAGCGCATACAAAGCTCCTGGCCCCGAACTCGCCATTCCGAACGCTCCCTCGAGCCATGCCGCACCGGCGGGGCGCGACGCGTTCGCACTAGGCCTTACCATTGGACTTCTCGTCGATCTTTGAAGATCGTTGCCACCACCCCCGATGTCCGGACCCGCCGCAATCACGCAAACGCACACGCACCCGATGGCCGACGAGCCTCAGGTCAACATGGCGCTCATCGGGCAAACCATTGGCGAACGCTATCGTATCGAACGCGTGATTGGCGTTGGCGGAACGGGTGCAGTCTACCAGGCCGAGCACACGCTCATGCGCAAGCGCATGGCCATCAAAGTGTTGCATCCCGAGATGACCCGGCGGCCCGAGGTCGTCGCACGGTTCGAGCGCGAAGCCATGGCGGCCGCGCACATCGATCATCCGCATGTCGTGGCAGCAACCGACTTCGGTAAGCTAGAAGACGGATCGTTTTTTCTCGCGCTCGAATTCGTCGAAGGCAATAGCCTGCGCGACGTAATCGGCGAAGGGAAACTGGAAGTCGGCCGAGCCCTCCACATTGGCCACCAGATCGCCAGTGCCTTGTCGCGAGCGCACGCGCTCAAAATCGTCCATCGCGATCTCAAGCCGGAAAACGTCATGCTCGTCGAGCGTGACGGCGATCCAAACTTCGTCAAAGTTCTCGACTTCGGAATCGCCAAAGTCCAAATCGGCGAGCTTACCGAACGCGAGCCAAGTGCAGATCCTGGGCAGATCGTACTCACGCAAGCGGGCATGATCTACGGCACGCCGGAGTACATGGCGCCCGAGCAAGCGCTCGGTCAGCCTGTCGATGCGCGCGCCGATCTCTACGCTCTCGGGATCATTCTTTACGAGATGCTGACCGGACTTCGCCCGTTCGACGCACCCAGCGCCGTCGCGGTGCTCGGCATGCAAGTGACCGTGAAAGCGAAGCCGATGGCGCAGAAAAACCCGCAAGCCAATCTTCCCCCCGAGGTCGAGCTCCTCGTCCAACAATTGCTTGCGAAAGAGATCACTGCGCGCATCAGCGACGCAAAAGAGGTGATGGATCGTATCCGCGCGATTCAGACTGAGCTTGCTCCGGTTCGCAGCATCGCGAACTTGCTCGCGGGCAAGTCGTGGCTCCTGGCAGCGGGCGCGGGCATGCTTGGCATCCTCGTACTCGTTGTGACGATCGCGTCCGTGCGCAAAGGGCCGAGCACGGAGAGCACCGACGCGACGAGCAGCGACGCAGCGCTACTCGACGCGGCCAGCCAGGCCAGCGTTGACGTTGACAAGGCAGCTGACAAGACTGTCGACGAGCAAGTCACGGACGCCATCGCGATGATCGATCGCGGCGACTATGCGTCCGGCATCAAGCAGATCGAGCAGCTCGGCGACAAGGCTGCAGGGCGACAAGATGTGCACCGCGCCCTGCTTACGGCCTATAGCTCGATTGACCGCCCGAAAGATGCGATGCGCGAAGCAGGCGCCGTTCTCAAGATGACGACGAACCTCGACGTGCAGAAAGACGTCAAGCTGCGCGTCGAAGTTCGCGGCGTGGCACTCATGGAAGGCGACAAGAGCAACAAGCCCGCGGTCGACGAGGCGTTCTTGCTGCTCGAAAATCATATGGGCACCGTGGGCTGGGAAGATCTTTACGACATCGCCTACGGCACCTCGGGTGTGCAGTATCCAAAGGCCGGGGCGCGTGCGAAAGTGGTGCTTCAAAAAGCTGACCGAACGAAGATGACGCCTGCGCTCAGCATTGCTGTCGACCTGCAAGCTGCTGGCATGACGTGCCGTGCAAAGAAACTCTTCGATCGCGCACAGAAAGATGGCGATTATCGTACGCTCGCTCTGTTGAAGCAACTCCAGACGCCGCGCTATTGGGGCCGCGGCAAGAAGCACGACGCCCTTGGCTGCATACACGAAGGCTCGCTCAACAAGACGATCGCGGTGCTCGAGGAGCGGCTGCGATCACGGAGGAATCGATGATGGGAAAACACACTGTCGCCTTTGTTGGACTTGGCAAAATGGGGGCTGCCATGGCGGCCAACATCAAACGGGCGGGTTACCCGCTTGTCGTCTGGAATCGTTCGCCGGACAAAACGGCCTCGCTCCGTGCGCTTGGCGCAAAGGTGACTGAATCGCCGGCGGCTGCAGCCGCGGAGGCCGATTTCGTCATTTCGAGTCTAACCGGCGACGATTCGGTACGTGCCATTGTACTCGAACACAATGGCCTTCTGGCCGGGATGCGCCCAGGGGCAATTCATATTGGGACAAGCACCATATCCCCTAAACTCTCCGATGAATTGGGGGCCACGCACACGGAGGCAGGACGCCACTACATTGCCGGGCCGGTGGCTGGGCGTGTGCCAATGGCTGTGGCCGCCCAGTTGATGACATTCTTGGCCGGCAATCCCAAGCAGGTGGAAATGGCTCGTCCTCTGATTGCTACGTATGCCCCTGGAATTGTCGTCGTGGGTGAGCGACCGAGTCAAGCGGCAATGGCCAAGCTCATTGTCAACTTTTTGGTTGCATCGGCCATGGACTTGATTGGCCAGACCGTGGCCTGGGGAGAAAGAGCAGGGATTTCTTCCGAGCTCGTTTCTCAAATACTGAATGGATTTTTCGCGAATCCGGCAGCACGAGATTATATTGTAAAAATTGGCCAACGTGATTTCGATACGGCAGGTTTTACGGTTTCCGGTGGCCTCAAAGATGTAAGGCTCATCATGGAAGCCGCTGGTGACTTAAAGCTTTCCCTATCCAGCGCAGAAGCGCTGCGCGCAAAACTCGAGTGGGCCGTTGCTAGCGGTTGGCAAGAGAAGGACTGGAGCTCTTTCACCGAGATGGATCGCAACAGCTAATCGATGTAAAGTGTTGCCATAAGCCGCGCAGTAAAAGGATAAGCGGGGGTGAAGCTCACGCCCTCGCAACCTCCGAAACCTCCAGTTGCCGGATCCATCGCGACACGCCCATTGCTTCCGCAGAGGCTCGAAGGCAGCCTCGACAAGGGTGTTCCCACCGGTGGATCCGTTCGCAATCGACTCACCGTATCGAATTGGGCAGAGCGGAAATTGCCATTGAACAAGTTCTCGATATCCAAAGCCAGATCCCACCTTTGCATGCGGTAGCCTAGATGCAAATCGAACTGGGTGAACCCGGGGGCCACAATCACGCCATCGTCGGACGCAGGACGATTGCCGATTCCGTAGAAGCGTAAGCCGGCCCGTGCCACGCCTGGACCAAGTTCGTGGCGAGCCGACAAGCCTCCAGACCACGTTTGCTTCGGAGCGAGCGCAAGCCCGCCGCCGTTCTCGTTGTCGGTGCTGAACTGCGAATGGGTGAACGTGAGCGCTCCGTCAACGGCTAGCCACGGAGTAAACTCGTAGCGACCTTCGAACTCCACGCCATACCGATGGGTAGCGGGGCTAACGTTCGTTGTACCGTCGTCGCCATTCCAGGTTGTTTCGTTGTCGAGATCGAGCATCCACAAAGCCGTGGCAAAATCGAGCTTTTCGAACAGGCGCGTACGTGCACCAACTTCTTCGCCAACCGCACGCGTGATGGGCGTTACCGAGGGCGTAGTGAACACGCCACGCACGTCGTTGGTGTGAAAACCGTTTCCCCAGTTGATGTAGAAATCGAGCAGCGCATCCCGGCTCCGGAGCGGCGACAAGATGGCGCTTGCTTTGGGGCTAATCTGCTGGGCGCCATCGACACCACTGTGAGGGTTTTGCGGATCTGTGCTGTTCGGCAAGTTGTTGTCCACGGAGAACGCGAGCGAGTCGGCACGCACGCCGAGGACGATTCGTGCCCACGACGTTGGAGCGACTTCTTCGCTGACATAGGCACCCATCATGGTCTGCCTTACGTTGTTGTCGCGGATGGCATCGAGCTGCATTCGGTTCGCGGTGTGCCAGAGCATTTCATGGATGTCGTCGGCGCGCACGTCGCTGCCAATCGTGGTGTCGAAGCGAATGCCACCCACTTTGTGAGCCACGCGGTAGCTGACTTTACCGCCATAAAAGGTACGGCGATCTTGCTGGTTGATTTCGTCGCCATTGTCGGGATCGTGCAAGTACAACGTGAAGTTCGAAAACAGGTTGAACGTGTAGGTGCCAACGTACGCGAGGGCTCGCACTTCGCTGTTGCTCGCGGGTCTAAGCTTGTAAAGCGCATACACTTGATGGCGCATCGTGTCGCCGCCCTCGTTCGGATCCATCGAACCGAACCTGGTAATCAACCCTTGCTCGACGGCTCTTGCCGGGATTTGGCCAGACCCGTGCCAGTTGCCACCATAACTCATCTCGCCAATCGAAACGCTCGACGTGGGCGAAACTTTGAATGTAATCTTATTGAATAATTTATATTTATTAAATTTATCTGGGTTCTCGAAGGGACCGTTCTGCCGCCCAATTTCCGCGGCGAACGTGGCAGTGGCAACATCCCATTTCGGGCTTGCGATAAGAAGCCCGCGATAACCAAGCTTGCCATATCCAGGCGAACCACTCACACCGAATCCAATGGAGCTCGCATCGAAGTCGTCGCGCGTCACCAGGTTTACGGCGCCCGCCGTAGCGAAGTCACCCTGGTTGGCGAAGTACGGCCCTTTCGTGATCTCGACCCGCTGGACCGCCTCGGGAATGATGAAATTCGTGTCGGCGTACCCTTGCCCATGGGCATGGTCGACCATGTTGATCGGAACGCCGTCGACCGATATCGCGACGTCCGTTCCATGGTCAGCGTCGAAGCCACGAAGAAAGTACTGGTTGGCCTTTCCGCCGCCCGAATGCTGCACGGTCACCAGACCCGGTGTAACGCGCAGAATGTCCTGAACACTCCCAATGGGTCGAAGCGAAAATTCTCGATCCTGAACGGCAAAGGACGACGCGGCACTCATTGGCCGCTGAGCGAAAACGAGCGTGCGCTGGTCCGCGCCGGTTTGCGTAACGGTAGTCGCGTCAGCCACGCTTTCGGAAGAGGGGGCAGCGGGCTGGGGCGCGCCTGCGTCGTTGGCGTCGTTTTGGGCCGGCTCCGCGAACGCCATCGCCGGTGCAAGAAGCATCGTCGCAGCTAGAATGCTTTTCAGGCAATGCATCGGTCTTCGTTGTTTTTTCGTCAAGGACACGAATTTAAAAAAACGTGTTACTCCGGATACCACGTTCTCGAAGAACCGTGCTAACCCTCTCTCACGTTGCTTTCTCGACTCATGCCGCCCGTGATGCCACTCGCCGCTTCGGCGGTGGCGCACCTTGGGGTTGTCTTTGCGGTCGTTGGTCACCAACCGTTGACCGCGGCTCGCCCTACCGATGCTCAGCCCAATGTTTCTGATGTGCAGATACCTATCGAGATCGCAACGTCCACGGTATTCGAAGGGGCGCAGCATGCGGAGCCCCTACCGCGCGACGCACCGCAGTCGCCAACGAAACGCATACCCGTTGGGGCGTATGGCCATACGCCCCAACAACCCACAAAACGCATTCCCACGACCAATCCGCAGCGCACGGATGGATCCCTCAATGAGGATCGGAATAGCCTTCCCCGGCCGCGCGCAGGAGGGGCCGCTTCGGCCCCGACGAGCACGAGCCCGGGGGAAGGCAGCGCAGCTCGCGTAGCGAGCGCGCGGTTGAGGCCCCTAAGCACGAGCCCGGGGGAAGGCAGCCACGGCGAAGCCGTGGCGGATGGGGCACCTATACCTGAGGCAGGGGTAAGCGTTGCTGCTCGTTTGATTTCCGGCAGCCCATCCTTCTATCCAAACCAGGCTCGTGAAGCCGAAATAGAAGCGGATGTGCCGCTCGAAATCATCGTCGACCAGCAGGGCCGGGTAACGACTGCGCATGCCATGCAACATGTGGGCTACGGGCTAGACGACGCCGCGTTACGCTCTGTCCGCGCATATCGTTTTTCGCCTGCTCTGCGTGGTGGCCACCCGGTGCGCGTCAAGATGCGGTGGGTGGTTCAGTTTCGCCTCCGGTAACGATCCGCGTAACGATCAGCCGTGGCGGTGGCGATGGCGTTCCTTGCTCCTGTTGTGAACTCGCTTTGTCGGCGTTGGTTGGTCGGCATTCGCGGCATGCGCGATGATCTCGATCCCTCCCTGTTTCACCCCACGCGTTGCCAGGATTTTGCTTGCGATGGAACGAAGCTCGCTCGACAGCCCACGCATCACGATCACTTCGAGACACAAATCGTGGGCAAGGTGGACATGAAGCGTTGCGCGCACTCGTTCGCCCAATTCGTGCTGAAGCTCCGTGAGGCGTTCGGTGAGGTCGCGCACATGATGGTCGTACACGATGGTCAGCGTTGCGACGGCTTCGACGCCCCGTTCTACTTTTGAACGACCCACCTCCGCACGGGCAAGGTCCCTGAATAGCTCGGAACGCGTGCAACCTCGCTCGCGAACAAGAGCGTCGAACTCGACGAGCAAAGGCGCTTCGATGGCCACACCGAACCGAGTCAGGGGGACTTTCATGGTGATCTTATACGATGGATTCACTCACGTTCGATGTGCGCACCGCCGCGCGCTGACCAGCCTCGATAAGAGCGACGACGTCAGCCAACACAACGTCGTAGCCAGGCGTGGAATGGGCAATGCTGGTCTTCTTGTGGGTCACGACAATTTTCGCTGCACCTTCCAGAATGGCTGCGGCCTGGTCTCTGCCTGGAGAAATCGGCTTGGCGTAGCCACCGTGCTATGGGCGCCAAAAAGATGCGTAGGCTCAAATGTCGATCTCGAGGGTCCCAATCTGACCGTCAGAGCAACAGCGATGTCTGGGGTCGCGGCACGAACCGCGTGATCGACGAGTGCCGCGCGTGGGGAATCGAGGCGCCGACGTTCAAGGCCGACATGGGGGTCACGACCGTCACGTTCAAGGCGGAGATCCTGCCGGGTGGCGACATCCAGGAACCAAGTTTAGGCACCAAGTCTTGGCCCCCCTGCTCGAGGCTGGCCTGCTGGAGATGACCATATGCTCATAGCTGCACGCTTGCGGAACAGCGTTGTGTACGCATTTTGCTTTGCTGGCCGATGAGGAGCGCTCGACGACCGAATCGGGCAGGACGTTCGCGTAGCGCTGGCCGATGGTCCGACGTCGGGCAGGCAGCGAAATGCTGCGCTGGCCGCCATGGCCAGGTCCGAGCGCGTTCAGCTCGATTCGGAGAAGAGCTCGCCCGCCGAAGTGACCGAGGTAGCCTCGCGGATCCAGCCGCTGAGGATCGCGATATCCGAGCAGTCGAGAATGCGCGCCTTCTGCTCCGAAGAGACGTGGATGCTGCGAGCCTCG
>Ga0123357_10002196_pt1 | contig 21547 bp, 20 predicted proteins | sample TergutEmb28metaG_FD_89873 | JGI IMG/M metagenome (GOLD analysis project Ga0123357, IMG submission 89873) | Embiratermes neotenicus P4 segment gut microbial communities from Petit-Saut dam, French Guiana - Emb289 P4 | ecosystem: Host-associated > Arthropoda: Insects > Digestive system > Gut ... | reverse complement strand
TATCAATGACAATATGAAAGTATTTATGTACAAAAGTAAGGTATGAAGAGTATTATTACAAGATAAAAGAAATAAAAATATACCGAATTTCGCGATGAAATTTTAGAAAAAATGGACAATAAAATTTTGCATTATCATTTTTAGATATTAGTTGTCATTTTTAGTTGGGTGTTTTTTTTCAAAAATAGATTCTGTATTAAAGTGTCGTTTCATGTATCATTTTATGCACGTTTCTCAATCATTAAGTTTTATTGCAAACTGTTGAATTTACGATTGCCTGTATTTTGGTAATTTATTTTGAATTTTGGAAAAATCAATTTATCTTTGTCCTTAAATAAAATGAAATATGAGAATTTTTGTTCACAAGACCTTGGTTGAATATTATATGCAACATCCTGATGCTAAAATCGCTTTAGAAGATTGGTATAATAAAACGAAAGACGCAAAATGGAATAGTTATACCGAAATGAAAAAGACATTTAATTCGGTTGATTCAGCAGGAAACAAGCGATATGTTTTCGATATAAAAGGGAATAATTACCGATTAGTAGTTATTGTGTTATTCATTCCGAAATATGTTTACATACGTTTTATCGGAACTCATTCCGAATATGATAAAATAGATTGTTCAACAATATAATTTTTAAATATGAACCGTATTACAAATGATAGAGAGTATCACGCTATCACAAAACGCATTGATGAATTACTTCAAATAGTGTCCGATGATAATTATGATGTTATACCGGAAGCTATAGAGTTGGATTTTCTTTCCGATTTGGTAGAAGAATACGAAAATAAACATTTTCCTATTTCTATCCCAACACTTACTGAAGTACTAAAACTCCGCATGTATGAAATGGATATTAATCAGGGACAACTTGCGGCAATATTAAACGTAAGCCCTTCTCGTATTAGCGAATATTTATCGGGAAAAGAACCTACCTTACAGGTTGCCAGAAGCATGTACGAAAAATTAAATATTAGCGCAAACACGATATTTGGAATAAATCCTTCAGTCAATTATTATACAAAACAGGTAACAGCATAAAATATTGCAAATATGCCTGACGGCATATTTGCAATATCGGTAAAAAAACAGACGATTTTTTCCGTTAATTAATCTTTGCCGTTTTAGCGCCGCTCTTAGTTATCACTTTGACAATCAACGGCGATTGACCATAATTTTTCTGCAAAGGATAATAATTAGCGCCTGATGCGTTCTCATACAGTTTCCTTCCCTGTATATCATACACAATCACTTGTTGTACAGAATCGGACGAAATAACATAAATTCCTTTCGAGTCTCCATACACTTTAATATCATCTGAGGCGTTAACATTGGGCAAAGATGTCATTGAATTAGTAATCCGAAGTGAAAACCGTCCGTTTTGAATGCCTTTTTCAGTATGATTGAAAGAAAAGGTATAGCTTGCCTTTCCCGTCAGATCAACTGTTTTATTTTCCAGAGCGTCAATAAGTTCAATTTTCGAGGCTTCGAAATAATTGTCCATACCGGTGAAAGTCAGCTTGATTTCTCCGGTCTGACCGGTTTTAATACCTAATGGGACGATAACGCTCCCGTTATTGTTGATGAAATTGATATTCACAGGAATGTTTCCCGCTAAAGAATATATTACCGGAACGTAAGACAAAGGAGTAAATAATTTTCTGACGTCTTCTCCCCGTACAAAATCGCTTTTTGCTCCTTTTTTGTATCCAACCACCGCATGAGAGCTTGCCTGCTTGTTCTCGGCTTTGATTCGCAGGACGTTTTCTTCTGCCGGTTTCCTGTTGCTCCTCAGATTGAACGTGGATCCCGACGGACGAACCGTTGAAATATTTTCTACATTAAAGACAACATCTCCACCTTTGTATGTCAGGAAAAAACCTTGCATCGGAGATACATAAAGCGAATTATCCGAAGGATTTGAGGCAAGTCCGCCGCCATTTACACCCATACTGAAAGAGTCAAAATCTTCTCCGTTCCAGATTTTGTATTCCGATTCAACAGAATTGACATTGTCATTGAAAAACGCAACCATGTCTATTGAAGACATGTAAGGATTGCCCACTAAAAATTCAACTCCGTCAATCAACCCGTCAATCGGATGATTAATCTGATTTTTGAAGATCCAATCACCGCTACCGGAATCGTAGTATTCCGGCGCGAAGCGGTAATTGCCGTCATTGGATTTTCGTATAATAGAATCGCTTTTACCTGTTAAGAAATTTAATCTTGATTCGTCGCTATCAATGTAAAAAAATATGCTTTTGTTTGAGAGTGTGTTATATACTTGTGTGCGATGAGCGTAGATATTTGTAGAATCGGCAAAGAAAGGCAATTCGAGAATACCGTTTGCTTTTTCAAGACCATAATTTATTCCGCTCCATTCATCCGGCAAGTAGTCTAATTCGTTTTGCTTGCCGAAATAGCCGGATTCTTCGCAACCGGCATCGTCGCCGGTCTTATTTCCGGCTCCGAACATGTAGAAAGCAAAGCCATCTGTGCTGTTCGTTGCCACATCTTCAACCATACTGTTGTAGGGAGTTGTCCAGTTTCCTACAGGATAGTCTCCATTGTCTTTCTCAAGCGGATCAAACTTCATCAGGAATGTGAGCGGGAAACCGCCAAAGCCCAAGTCTCCGGTAACTACATCTTTCAACGGAGAGGAAAGCATATACCAGCGTTCCCGTTTCAGCGGATCGGCGGAAACAGCGGCGGAATACAGCATCCGGTCGTCGGTAGTACTGCTGTCCAACACAAGACTTTTACTGTCATTATCTATTTTTTGCGGCTCCTGTTTCAATCCAAAATTGTATTGTACGTATGCTTTTTTGTAAGTCAACAAATCGGGACGTCCCAATTCGGCGCCTTGCATGAAGTAAATTTTATTACATTCGGCAGCGCTTGACAGATTCGGGTAATAATCAAGATTACCGGGGATAAAGACATTGTTGCACGAGGCAGGAACCAAAGCAGGCGTCCAGTTGGCAGAATTATCCCAATTGTTTTCATCTTCGGCTTCAATATCAGGCGTCCAAACGACAGGAATTCCACCGATGAAGAAATGAGTAGTATAGGTTTTACTGTTAGCAATCATATCAACAGTATAATATCCTTCCGGCAAGTCGTTTTTAATGAGTTGATTTCCAGCGCCGGCAAACGCTCCGTTGATGTTCCACGTAACATTTGTCAGCGAATCGGGATAAGCCTTGAAAATGAAGCCGGAAGCATCGCATATTCCTTTCCCTCCAAAATCGGCATAATCAACGTCATTAATGGTAAAACCGGCTGACAAATCCCTGTAATTTAATCCCACAGCATAAAAGTAAGTGGCATACGACCCTTCTGATGAGAAAGCCAGCGCTATCAATCCATCCGGATTATCAACCAGAACAGTTTTATTCTTCGCTTTATAACCGACACCCATGAAAGTGCTGTCAATCTTGAATGTTCCGAAAGAATAATCGCTGCCCCCGATATTATCCGCTACCCAGCTAAAATTGGGTACGCTTCCTGCAGGCTGCGGCGCATTTCCGTTAAGAGCGATAGTGGTATTGTTTTTTCCTGAAGTATGAACAATAACAGTAAGATAGTGATTCATACCCATATACGCATACTGTCCGGCAAGACCGAGCGGACTCATTAACACATTGCGCGTCATTTGCTGCACCGAAGGCAACCAGGCAGAAGCAGGAGCGCCTATTTGCGGCGGGCTTTGCTGAGGCATATTGGGTATTTGAAAAGCGCAAACGCCCACCGGACTGCTTGAAGTGAGATAACAGGCTTTGGCGGCAGTATTTGTGTAACCATCTATTCTAATATCGTAAGCTCCGGGGTTTGTGATCGTAACGGTGTTTGTCGTGCCATCTGTAAAGGTATATTTAAGAACAGTAGATGCGTCTTTGGTATAAACTCTGAAAAGACCGGCTTTATACCTGTTAGTCGGCAAAATAAATTCCTTACCCCACTGGCTAACCGGCGCTAATTGTTCAAAATTATAATTTTGTTGATAAAAGGTGGGGCCTGTATATATCATAGCTCGCGTAGTCGAATTAAAAAAAGCAACCGGTTTATCAGCTACTATATGCTCTCCCAACTTATTGTTATTCGCACCGGTATTATAGTAAAAATATACTTCCCCCGCATTTAGAGTAATAGGTCCGTTAATGCCACTCATACCGGTGATACCGGAAACTGTGGTATCATTTTCTTTCGCAATCACAATATATCCATCACAGTTATTAGCTGTATTGAGAGGAGTGAAGCCAATATTATAATATTCCGTTCCCCAACTGTCGGTGGGCCAAACAAGCGTAGCTTCATACGATTGATTAACAGTGTTTACCGCAACCAATTTGATTGGTTGTGTTGCAGTTACCCTGACCGATTTTTTATTTGCGCCAGCAGTAGCAGGATCCAATTGATATACTCCCGTATAAGCAGCATTGGCTTCCGGACGCGTCAATATGTAGTCAAAGATTGTATCGGCAGGAAGCGTTAATATCACAGGAGGCACTGTGCCTGTCGTAAACGTCAAGGTTACCTGTGTAGCTTCTTGAGTCGCAATCCGCAATATCAATTCAACATTAAGATTGCCGGTAGCGGAAATGGCAGCTTCCTGATTGTTTTTTCCGAATGCAACGTAGAAATCTGTTCCTAAATTACTCTTTTCAGATTGAGCAAAGGAATGGCTTGCTGCGATAAAAGAAAAAAACAGCAATAAAGACGCTTTCTTAATCAGTCTTTGTTTCATAAGTTTCATGTGTTTCATATTTTTATTTTTTCTATATTGATTTTTATGTCAATATGTAAGTAATCTGCTGCAAAAGTATTGTAAATCGCTTATTGAAACAAGACAAATAATAAAATAATATAACGAATTTTGCTAAATAAATTTACAAAAAATGAATTATATATTGTAATTATATCAGTTTTTGAAATGCACAGTCATTTTTTGTTTCATATTTTTTTTCATATATAGATTTTGCTTTGTATTTTTTTGACAATGTATTATTTTGATTTCATAAAAAGTATTGTGAAGTCTGCTAAAACAAAAAAAACAGGACGCCCGAATTTTCTCAGACGTCCTGTAAACAATGAAAAACAAAAATCGAGCTACATGCTCATTTTCTGATGCCAAGTTCTTTAATTATGGTACGGTAACGCTCGATATCCCTGTCTTTCAGGTAATCCAATAAACGGCGACGTTTTCCTACCAACATTTTTAAAGATCTTTCCGTACTATAATCTTTCTTATTTAACTTGAGATGCTCAGTTAAATGCGTGATACGGTATGAAAACAATGCTATCTGTCCTTCCGAAGAACCGGTATCAGTGTTAGACTTCCCGTACTTAGCGAAGATTTCTTTTTTCTTTTCCGAATCTAAATACATGATAATTAATTATGAATTATAAATTATGAATTAATTTTTTGAGGTGCAAAGGTAGGAATTTTTTTTAATAAAGCATGCGAAATAATAAAATATTTTTTTTAAGAAGTATTATTTTAATTACCTTTGCGCCTAATTCATAATTTATAATTCATAATTCATAATTTATAATTCATAATTCATAATTGCCTCATGATTTCTATAGTTATTCCTTTATTCAATGAAGCTGAATCGCTCCCCGAACTGTATGCGTGGATAGACAAGGCGATGAAAGCAAACAGTTTCAGTTATGAATTGATCTTTGTAGATGATGGAAGTACTGATAATTCATGGGAAATTATTACTCATCTTAGCCAAAGCCATCCGGAAATCAAAGGGATTCGATTTAGAAAAAATTACGGAAAGTCGCCGGCTTTGCAATATGGATTTCAGAAAGCGGCAGGAGATATTATCATCACAATGGACGCTGATTTGCAGGACAGCCCCGATGAAATTCCCGAACTATGCCGGATGATTACGGAAGATAAATTGGATATGGTTTCGGGGTGGAAAAAGAAACGTCACGATCCGTTGAGCAAAACAATTCCTACCAAGCTGTTCAATGCCACCGCTCGGACAATTTCAGGGATTAAGCTGCATGACTTCAATTGCGGCTTGAAAGCGTATCGCAAAAGCGTAGTTAAGAATATTGAAATATATAACGATATGCACCGCTGGATACCTTATTTAGCGAAAAATGCCGGATTTACACGGATTGGCGAAAAACCGGTGCAGCATCAGGCTCGCAAATACGGATCAAGCAAATTCGGTTTTGACCGTTTTTTCAACGGTTATCTTGATTTGTTTACTTTGTGGTTCTTATCGAAATTCGGCAAAAGACCCATGCACTTTTTTGGATTCTTAGGCAGTTTGATTTTCATAATAGGGTTTATATCTGTCCTGATAGTCGGCAGTATAAAACTTTACTGCCTGCACAAAGGAATTATCGCCCCGCTGATAACAAATACTCCTTATTTTTATGTAGCATTAATTTCGATGGTCATCGGCACACAATTGTTCCTCGCCGGATTCATCGGAGAATTAATTACGCGAAATTCATCCGAAAGAAACCGATATATCGTTTCAGAAACAGTTAACTAATTATTTTTTTAATTCAAACGTATAAGCCAAGCCGACATAAAATATTTGGTGGCTCATATTGAATGGATAACTGCTATCCCACCAATATTTTTTATTCTGCGCTTTGACGTTTGTATAACGCCATCCGCCGTTTAATTTCAAATTATCCGTCAAATTAAAGCGGATATGCCAGCCGATATTAAATCCCAAAGCGCTATAATCGTATTTTCCGGCGCCGCTCGTGATACTGTTCACAATATAGTATTGACCGCCTAAAGCCGGTCCTGTCGCCCATACCTGTTGATGAATAAGATACAAACGAAAATCCAGGTTAGCGGAATAAGCTGCTAAATTATCTTTAGCGCCGTTTTCGTCGTTGCGTGAAATATTTGGATTTAACAAACCGGTAAAAGCAATCTCCAGCGGGTCTGAAAGATGATAAGCCACATCAAAACCGTAAAGAATTCCTTCATATTTTAAATCACTCGAACTAAGCACATATCCTCCCTTTGCCCCTACCGATAAATTGCCTCTTTGAGAAAAAGCAGAAACAGACAGGATTACAAACAATAAAGCTAAAGCTGTTTTTTTCATTTAATTATTTATTTAATTTTCGGACAAAAATACGCAATATCCCGAATAAAACAAAATTTTAATATAAATCGGGGGCTGTCCAAATTTTATGAACAGCCCCCGATTTACTAAAACCTATCTTAAATTTTGCATTTTACTTGCTTTGATCTTGATTGGCTTTGTTGTTTTTGTGGCGTTTACCGTAATGTTTGCCTTGATTGCCATCTTGTTTCACCTTTTGATTTGCATCTTTGTTAACAGTCTGACCTTGTTTCATTCCGCCTTTTCTCATGCTCGCTTGCTTGGCTTGATACGTTTGATATTGGTCGGGCGTAAGAATAGATTTTACTTGAGCGTCGTAAGCATCCTTCTTGGCTTTCAAATCCTGTGCACTTGCTTTTGTAGCGCGAGCTTGGTCTTGATCTTTCGCAAATTGTGTCTGAACAGCCTGTAACTTTGTTACCTGATCAGGGGTCAAATTAAGAGAAGTTTTCATCATCTCAACTTGTTTTGTAGCTCTGTCTTCAGCGCTTAGTTTTGCTTTTTGTTCTTTGTGCTGAACAGCTTTGCCTTGAGCCGGTTGTTGAGCAAAAGTCATTCCGATACAGAAAATAGACATCAATAATGTCAACGAGAAAAATTTTAATGTTTTCATTTTTACTGAAATTTTAATTTGTTATTTATAAATTTTAATTCGTGTCTTGCTTTAAAAGCAAATACGTCATATAAGACATTGCGAAAATGAATAGGTTTAACAGAATCAATGTTAATTATTCACAATAGTACAAGGGAAAAAATACAATAAAGATAAATTATAATTAAAAATTTACAGCGTATTTGAAGGGGCGCTATGCGGGTTAATTTGCCTTATAATCGTATTCACTCCAATCAGTTCGCCAGAAGTAAGAATTGAACCGATGATAACGCCCAAAATGCCGTGAGAATTGACATTTTGTCCTGTTTGAAAAAGATTGGGAATGCGCGTGCGTTGCGAAACCAGCGAATGTATAGATTCGTTGCAATCGCGCAGCACGCCATACATCGAACCGCGTTCTGTGCCGGTATAATCCAGATATGTGAGCGGCGAAGAAGTATAAAAATGCTCAATATTTTGCCGCGTGCCGGGGATTTGCCTTTCCAACAGCGCCAATAGTTTCTCCGCTTTATCCTGTTTAAAATCTTTATAATCTTCGCCGCGCCTGCCAACTTTTGTACCCGCCCACTGCGCCACATCATCGAAATCCATATAACTGATAAGCACGGCAGTATCGGCAAACTGGCTGTCGGCAGACGAACAGAGGTGCATATACAAAAAACTTTTAGGATAAGTTTCCCGCACATAGCGCTTGCCGCTCCAAACATCGTCGGGCGTGTCGTAGTGGTAAAAATTACTGTTTAAATAGGATACGGTATCCTTTTTGAAATGAATATAGACTGTAAAATTGGAAATCGTATTATTCAAACTCGCGATGCGGTCGTGATACGATTTGCGTATCAGATTCGTTTCCAGCATTTCCACCATTCGCGCGGGATGCGTATTTGAAATAAAATAATCGGCGTACAGTTCATCGCCGTTGCGCAACATAACGTTAACGGCTTGCCTGTCGTCGCAATTGATTTTAATAACTTCAGCCGACGGAACGACCTCTCCACCCATGGCATGGATGGAACGCACGAGCGACTGTGCAATGGTTTCGCTTCCGCCCACAATGCGGCAGGCGCTGCGATTGTAGAAATCGTTGATAAACGCAGGAATATACATGGGCGTTTTGCCGCGTTCGCCAGCATACAGCGGAAGATTACCAGCTAAAACAAGACGCAACCATTCGTTTTGCGTGATATTTTCGAGGAAAACGTCGTAGCTTTGTTTGACATGGTTGGGATTAAGCATAATCGTACCTTCGGTAGTACGCAAGGAATGTATCGGCGAACTTTCGGTGGCTTCATGAATTGCCTGCCAATAATTTTGTAAACTTTTGCGTTCATCGGGAAAATATTGCGAGAGTTGCTCCGTAAAATTTTCCGTACCATTGGCAAATGGGAAACGTTTGCCGCCGATAGAAATAATGTCGTAAGCCTGTTTGTCAAGCGAACGCAGTTTCACATCGGGCAACAGCGACAGATAGTTGAAAAAAGAATGCAGCAACTGCCCTTCTTCAATACTGCCGATATAGTGCATGCCGGTTTCAAACTTTACGCCGCACCGAACAAAAGTCTGCATACAGCCGCCTATCTGTGCGTTTTTTTCCAACACGGTTACCCGAAAGCCGTTTTTTGCAAGAATATAACCGCAAACCAAACCGCCCAAACCGCTGCCGATAATAATTACGTGTTTTTCCATTCCGAAGTGTGATATATCGTTATATTTCTTGGCAAACCTGCGCAGGCGCGCGCTAAAGCTACTTTTTCTTCATCTTCTTCAACAGCGACGACATTTATATCCTTGTGCGAAAGCGCATACAGGAAAGCGTAAACGCCATAGCCGCTGTTTTCAATTATAACGGTTTCAGGGGATCCCGCGTCAAGCGCGGGATGACAAGCGTTCAATACTCCCCTACCCTCTCCTATTTCTTTTAATTCTTTTTTCGCTCCTTGCCAAACTTCTATGCCTTTATACATATAATTATGCAAAACGAAACTTTTGAAATAATCCATCGTTTCTATCTTTTTGGAAATTTCGGCAAAGGTTTCGCGGTAATATTGGCGAATTTGTTTGGTACGTATGGAATAATCAGCATCGAAACGGTTGTCATTCAGCGTAATGCGTTCTCGCACCTGTACAGTGATTTGTCCTTTGCGCAATAGAAAATCGTTTTTCGGCAACACATGCCCTACCCCATGCAAAAATACAGGCACAATATCCAAGTTCAATTTTTCCGCCAGATAGAATGCTCCCCTGTGAAAACGCCCGATACTGCAATCTTCCGAGCGCGTGCCTTCGGGAAAAATAACAATGGAATATCCACGCTGTACAGCATCGGAAAGTTGAGCAAGGCTGTTTTCGATACCTTTCGACACAGGATAATAATCGGCGTACCGGATAGACCGTCCATAAAACGGACTGTTCCACACCCAATCATTAGTCAGGATAATCAGTTTAGGAGTGAGCATCATCAGGCACATCAAATCGAGGTGCGATTGATGATTACTGATAATAATCGCAGGCTTATCGAAAGTTTCGCCAGAGAGATTTTCATAACTGAACTTCACGCCCGGCACCCGCCGAATAACGAAATCAGCTGTCCACTGCAAGAATTTGTGGTAGCGGAGTTTGTTTTTGGGATTCGCTTTCTTTCTGAAACCGAATAGAAAAAAAGTGTAAACTGTTGCCAGGAAAATACCAAACAGGAAAACGATAAAGGAACACGTCATTTTAAGGAAACGTTGCACTGTCCACGGAACTTCGCGCAGTTTACCTTTTTTTACCGTCAAATATCTGAAAATGAGCGGCGGAAAAACGTAAGCGCAGACCACAACCGAAAACATACCTATAATGGTCAGATTAGCCAGTGAACGCATGGCAGGATGTTTGGCAAAAACCAACATTCCGATGGCAATAAACAAAATAGTCGCCGATAAAATAATTGAATTTTTGAATGAAGCGAGCATTTTTTTTCGGTAAGCGTATTCATAAATCAGCCCTTCGGTAACGAAAATCGTATAGTCGTCGCCCTGTCCGAAAATGAAAGTTGCCAAAATAATATTGACGATATTAAACTTCAACCCGAAAATATTCATCAGACCTAAAATCCAAAACCAGCCGATCGCCATCGGAATAAATGTAATAACCGTAAGTTCAATTTTCCCAAACGAGAAAAGCAGAAAAACAAAAACAATAAAACTACAGATATACAGCACATTATTGAAGTCGTTAGATAGCGCGTTGACCATTCTTTCCGCAATAGAACTGTCGTCGAAAGTGAAAACGTGTGAAGAAAGCGACGAATCGCTTGAAACGTTATTCCAGACATCGTCTTTGCCAAGTTTTTGCGGATTAAATTGCAGCATCGTATATATCAATGTTTTATCGTTATTCATTGAAATATAGTTTTCTGCTAAATCTTTCAGTGGATTATAAAAATATTCATATTCCTGCGTTTGAAAATCTTTATTCATCAATTCAATGAACCCATTGAAAACGCCTGCGTTAAAATTCTGTTTTTTGGCAATTTCATTAAAATCGCTCATAAAAGCGGCTTTTCTATTTTGCCAAAATTCATTCCAACGAACGATTTTTTGCTGTTGAGTTTCCTTCGACGGCAAATATTTTCCAATGCCGAAACAATTTTCTATCAGATTACTGTCGAGAGAATATTTGGTATCAGGAATAACAACCTGTTCGTAGTATCGTAATGCGTCTTCAACCGTTTTTCCTTCCGCAACTACATAAAGCGTTTTATTGCCTGAGCTTTGCGCGACTAATTTATTCATTTCCGCACGTTGCTCGGCAGTCATATAATTAATTGACTGCAAGTTAGTTTCAAATTTTGTTCCAAAACTGAAAAAGAACAGTACAACAGTTAAAACGAGAAAGAACAGCACGATAAATTTATTCTTTTCCGGAGAAAAATTGGATAATCTTTCAAAAGCCTGCTTTTTGTGTACTTCTTCATGCCCGTCTTGCGTCTTGTGTCTAACATCTTGCGTCTCCTGTCTTGTGTCTTGTGTCTGACGTCTTGTGTCTAACAAAAAATGCGGCAAAAAAATCAAAACAAACAATATCGTCCCTGCCAGCAAGAACGATGAAAACCATCCCAAATCTTTCATTGCATCGCTTGAAATAAAAAGAAGGGCAAGGAAAGCGCCGACCGTAGTTATATTTCCGGTTAACAGCGGATTAACTATTTCTTTAATCGTTTGTTTCATATTTGGATTATGCCGGAAGTGAGCCAGAAAATGCAGCGGATAGTTTATCGCAATACCAATAATAATAGAGGAAATGCCAACGGCAATAATCGAAACGGTCGGTTTGAAAAGCGCAACCATACCCAACGAAAACAATGCGCCAAAAGCTACCGATAATGCAATGTAAAACAAGTCTTTAAGATTTTTGAAAAAGTAAAACAGCAAAGCCAGAATCAGCGCCAGCGCAATCGAAACGGAAAACAGCGCGTCGTTTTTGATTTGATCGGCGTTGGTAATCGAAATCAGCGCCGCTCCGAAAGGCACAATTTTTACTTCATTATTGAACTCTGCAATTGTTTGATTGATAGACTTGTATATTTCATTGGCAAGCAATTTATTGTTATCAGTCTCGCTGATCGGATATTTTGAAGTAATGATTACAATACATTCGTCTTTATCGTTGAAAATAAAACCATTGTCTGTATTGTAATTATCGTTTTGCTTAAAATTTTCGAGATTTTTCAATGCGTTTTGCGAAAAATGCAGCGGGTCGTTCAGAATCACATTTTGCACAAAGCCGCCCATGGGCGACATCAACAGATCTTTGTTCACTTTCAACTGATTCTCAATTACCTGCGGCTGCAATATCGAGTCCATGCGATGATAGTCTTCTTCTTCAAGAAAATAAGGCAGGTTTTGTGTAATAAAATCGGTTACTCCTTTAATTTTTTCATTATCAACTTCATACATCAGCTCTTTGATATGCCTCATGCTGTCGTTTGCCTGCAAAATTTCGGCGAAACGTGTGGCGGCATTGGTCAAAAGATCCTCGTCAACGCCGTTGGCAGTATCCTTTTGCGAAATAGTTACCATTATCTTATTCGCCATTCCAAGATGTTGATATGCTTCGTTAATTCGTTTGTTATCGGCATTATTCGGTAAAAACGAAGAAATATCTTCCACAAATGAAATCCGCGAAGTAGAAAAAGCCAACGCGCCGACTATCAGCGCTAAAAGCAGCCACAATAGCGCTTTGCGGTGTTGAAAGAAATTGAATATTTTTAGAAAAAAATTGCTCATATTTTATCCCAAAATTACAGTAATTTTCTCAAAAACATGCTTGGATAACCATAAACCACCGCAAAAAAGCACAAAACCGTATTCAAAACCGAAATCCTGAAAAAATCCCTGCCGCCGCGAAAATGCGATACACGCTCATTCATTGGCGGATAATACACATCTACCGGTTGCGAAACGATCGGTATATTTCGCCAAGCCGAACGCACTAAAATTTCTAATTCCGCTTCGTAACGATTTGTAAATAAGTGAATCTTTCCTGTTTCATGCAGCGGATAGATGCGAAAACCGCTTTGCGTGTCAGGCAGTCGCTTGCCTGTCTGCACCATAAACCAGAAATTCGAGAAATTGTTGGCAAAGCGGCTGCCTTGCGGCATATTGGGATTGTCGAACTTCCGCGCTCCAATAATCAGCGCATTGGGTTTATTCTCAGCTAATTTCGTCATTATTTCCAGATTACTTGCCAGATGCTGTCCGTCGGCATCCATCGTCAGCCCGTGCGTAAAGCCAAGTTCTAACGCACGCTTGAAAGCCTGTTTCAAAGCATAGCCTTTGCCGCGATTTTTTTCGCAGGATATAAGTGTGATACCCTCGTCAGGGGATTGCGGGTGATCCTGAATCGAGTTCAGGACGCAATGACGGATTGCATCAAGCGTTCCATCTGTCGAACCGTCATTAACGACAATCAGATTTTTTGTGTGTTGCATAACCGATTTGATAACGTCAATTATCAAGTTTCCGCTATTATAAACCGGTATAATTACACAGATTTTCATGCCAAAACCATACTTATTTTCGCGAAGACCGTTTCACGCTCTTTAATCAAAACTTTCAACAGCCAATCCATTTCGCTTTGAGTAAATTCGAGCGTAAAATCCACTTCCGGAAATTCCAAAGGATTAATGACGGCAGTGAATTTTACATTTTTCAGCGTTTTAATTTTGAAATTCGCGCCTTTCAGCAAGCCGAAAAGTTCCTCCGCCATTTGAATCAAACACACGCCGGGCGTAACCGGATTGTTTGGAAAATGCGCTTGATAAATAAAATTTTCAGCATTCAGCTTTACCCTAAATTCAGCTTTTGCATCCGAAATATTTTGACTTGTAACTGTAAAAAAATTATCAATAAGTATCATCTTGCATCTCGTGTCTTATGTCTTGTGTCTTATGTCTAAAACAAAAACTTATCTTGCGGAATCTCCGAATTTAATACAACATCTATCAATGAAATAACCGTTTTATCGCCCGATTTTTCATCTAATGTTATGCTTGTTGCGAGCATCGTTTTCGTGTTGATTCTCAGTTTAATGTCATTATAAAAATCGCTTAGCCGCTTTTGAACAGGCGTCAGAACGACCAACATTTGTGCGGCGTCAATTTCGTATAACTCCGCCGCGAACTGCTTGTTTTGTGTGATTCCATTGCCGTTGATCATCGAAATAATGATGCCGCCGAGTTGTTTCAGCATCTTTTCATTGCCTGTCTTTTTGCCGTTTCTGTCGAGCAAAGCCGCATTGTTTCTATTCAGAATCAAAGTTGAAGGGGTTGGCTCTGTGTATTCCCAACGCAGCATTGCCGGCGATTGATAGAACATGACGCCTTTTGCTACAGCCTTATCCGACACTAACTTTGATGTTTTCTCCTGCACGAATGCGCATTGCAAAGTTTTAATATTTTTCGAATGTTCAATTATTTTTTGCTCGAAATCCTGCTTTTTCTCGTCGCTCAATTTTTTACCTTCCTGCGAAAAAACAGTTCCGCAAACCAATGAAAATAGAATCGTTACATAAATTGTTTTCTTCATTTTTTTAATTTTTTTATTCACAAATTACTTGGCAACAAAAAACACACCCAGAATTATTAAACCCACGCCAATCCAACGTGTGAGCGGCACAGTTTCCCTGAAAATAAATATTGCCGCCAACATTCCGAAAATGTATGCAAAAGCCGTTACGGGATAAGCAACCGAAAAAGCGTAATGTTTCAAAATGCTTCCCCACAAAATGGTTGCTGAAATCAAGCATATACCGCTTGCAAGCAACCACCAGTTGGTCAGTAAACCGGCAAAATACGTCCACGACCATTGGAAATTATTAATTTTTTCTACAGCAAGTTTGAAACAAACCTGTCCGCTTGCCAGCAAAAAACATTGGAATATAGTTAGCGTGATTATTTTTAACATTAAACCGTAATTTATTTGATTATTATGATTGCTTTGATAATAATATAAATGTATGATTTTTACCTTCGGAATGATTGTAACACAGGATTTTGCGTAGGGGCGATTTTTTTGGCGCCTCTATAAATAAATGTTCGGGGATTGCTCCGTTTTTCAAACAAACAGCCGCTGCATAAACGCCCAATGCAGGCGCAGTATAACTCTCGCCGAAAATATTTTTGTATTGCAGGAGCGGAATGTCGGGAAATAATTTTGCGCAATTTTCAAAGTAAATTTTATCATTCTCCTCTACCCCATTCGTTCCAACCATTATGCAGTCAATGTCCGTTGTTTTGAATTTGATTTGCAAATTCATAATTTCGGGGGATTGCGGGTCAAGCCCGCAATGACAAGCGCCGGTATAAATTTTTTCCACCATTTCGATTTTGCACAGCGCCTTTTCCGTTTTCTCCCTTGAAATCATCATCGCAACCGCTGTTTCGCCGGCAAAGGTCTGATTGGGCTTACCCAAATAACCTGCCTTTTTCAACAAGATAAAATAGTCGGACGTCATTTCGTCGTAAGCGCCCACCAACGCCGTTTGAATTTTACCCGCTTGCATTTGCAAAAACGCATCCTGCAAAGCGCATTCAAATGAAATACCCTTGTGCGCATAAGTGGAATTGTAGCCGTGACACTTCGCATCAATCGCTACAAGCGACGAAATAGTGTTGTGCGTAGATTGCATAAAATGCGTAGGATTAAGCAGTTCTTCACCCTCTCGCACGAGTTTGTCGAGAAAAATCTCTGTGTTTTCGATACAACCCAAGCCCGTGCCTGTGATAATTGCATCGGGATTGGTAACGCCGCTTTCTTTCATCGCCTCACGCGAAACGAGCAAAGCGCGTTTAAGAATTTTTCCCAGACGCCGCGCTTCATTCGGCGTGAAATATTGCTTGTAGTCAGGCTCTATCGGACGGATGTACGGCTCCGAATAAAATACGGGGCGCTCAAACCAATCGTCAACTAAAGGTTGTTGAACGGAGATTTGCTTGATTGAGGTTATATATATTTCGTTTGCTTGTTTCATTTCCATCCGGTTTTAAATTTTGCTGAATATCAAACTCGTATCATTTCCTCCAAATCCAAAAGAATTAGAAAGTACATTACGTAATTGATAATTCGTAATTCGCGATTGAGGAGCAACCGGCTCAAAACTCAATTCAGGCATCTTTTCCGAAAAATTCAAATTAGCGGGAATAAAATTGTGTTGCAAAGCCAGAATTGAAATCACCGCTTCTATGCTACCCGCAGCGCTCGTCGTGTGTCCCATAAAAGATTTCGTAGAGGAAACCGGCGGAATTTTATCGCCGAAAAGCCGCATAATCGCTGCGCCTTCGCTCAAATCATTATTTGATGTACCTGTACCGTGCGCGTTGATATAGTCAATTTGCCCTGTCGTGAGTTGAGCGTCTTCGAGCGCTTTTTTCATTGCTAAATATGCGCCTTCGCCGTCGGGTGAAGAGGCAGTTTGATGAAAAGCGTCGCAAGCGTTGGCATAGCCTGAAAGCGCAATCATGGGAGATTGCGGGTCAAACCCGCAATGACAGCGGTGAGCGTTAAAATGCTCCGCCGTTTCCATAACTACATACGCTGCGCCTTCGCCAAGATTTAAGCCTGCCCGCGTGGCGTCAAACGGTCGGCACGGTTCCCGGTCGAGTATCATCAATGTGTTAAAACCATTCAAATGATATTTGGTAATGCACTCGCTACCGCCTGCCACGACTATGTCGGCGCGTCCGCTTTTCAGCAATTCCGCACCCAAAACAATGGCATTTGCCGCCGAGCTGCAAGCCGTTGAAATGGTATCAACCTGTGAAAAAATACCGAAATAATCGGCAATCATTTCCGTGCAAGCGCCGCAATCGTGGGTTAATATATAAGCATTTTTCGTATCGTTTTCAAAAAAATCAATGTAAAATCGTTCGCTCTTGTCCATTCCGCCAACGGTTGTGCCGCTGATGAAAGCGATTCGCCTTTGTTGATTGATGGCAGGGACAAGCCCTGCCCCTGCGAGCGCCTCGCGCACAGCCAACATTCCCATTAGCGAAGTGCGAGTAGTCGGTTTATTTTCAGGAATTTTTAGCAAGGCTATCATTTCTTCATCGGTCATTTTTACTTCGCCGACCGGAAATTCGGTGTGCGAAGTCCGCAAATAATGCAAAGGAGCAATGCCGCTTTTTTCTGCCTGCAATGCCGCCAATGTTTCATCCACATTGTTGCCCAATGCCGAAACGATGCCCATTCCGCTGATTAGAATTTCTTTCATACATCAGAAACAGCTTCCAATCTATTTTGTCCGGTTTGCCTCAATATAATCCGCCAACACTTTTACGGATTTAAAAATTTCCTTACCCTGTGCAGGGTCTTTGAGCTTGATGCCGTAATTTTTTTCCATCAGAACAATAAGTTCCAGTGCATCAATACTGTCCAAACCCAAGCCTTCGCCGAAAAGCGGAGCATTTTCATCAATATCCGCGGGCTTCACGTCTTCGAGGTTTAATACGTCAATAATTTCCTCTTTTAATTTTAAAATTAGATCTTCCATTTTTTTAATTTATAATCGGTTTAAATCAATAAGCATAAAAAACATTTTTGTTTATTCCCAAATCAAAGCGTCCATCGGATACAGCAACGGGAAATTCGTCGGTTCCACTGAGATAACGAAAATCAAACACGCCCGACAGTATTACGCGATTGGGCTGTTCGTCAATCAAAAGCATTTGCGCACGGCTAAAATCAAGTTCGCCATCTACTACATTTAGCGTATCCGTCGTTCCATTTTGAGTAAAAATAATTTTACAATCCGGCGTTGCTAATTCCATTTTTTTATTATCAAGCGCCAATAAATCGGTATATTCGTGTATCTGTTCAAATGGGAAAGCAAATGTCAGTGTGGTTTCAATATAGTTGTTACAGTAACCGCTTAACGAAAAATTCAACATTCCGTTTTTGTACAGAATTTTACAGGGAGTCATACTGTTGGATGCTAAAAAATAATTCCGGTCTATTTTCGCTCCAAACGAATTGTAACCCCATTCGCTATAGGCAGGTAGTTGATTGTCTATCGGATCGGGGATGAAAATAGTCCGTCCCATTTGCGGATCATCTTTTGTGCACGAACTAAAAATTGCTGTTGCGATTGTAAGTATAAAAATATATTTTTTCATTCTAAATTTCTTTTTATTAACAAATTATTCACAAGTATAACTCAATTTTTTCTTTCCTACAGGAATATAAAATGTAGTTTGCACTCCGAAACCGGCTTCCGGTTCTCTGATAAACGACGAGAGTTTTTTATCCTTAAACACACAGATAGGAGCTTGTATTTCTATACTTCCGAAAGGATGATTCATTCGTCCGAATTTCAATCCGATTCCCAAATAAAGATAGCCTGACTGAAAAGATGGCTTGCCCATCATACTGCTGATTTTATCGGCATATTTTGCCATATTGTCATCAATAAACGAAACAGAGTTGTGCGACGCCGTCAAAAAGTTGAAAAGCATGCCTACTTTAAAATACTGACGACCGGGAAAATCAGTACTACTTGGGAAAAATTTAATTTCTAACGGAATACCAGCATAATAATTATTCTGATTTACTTCGCGAACTCTCACGTAATTAGTAGTCCTGTTTTCTTCGGAAATTTTCCAAAGAAAATAATTCTGATCGGAATTTAAGTTACTTTTATTGAATGAAAAACGGAATCCGGCTGCCACCGCAAAATGATGACTGAGCGAATACTCAGGTTTCAAGCCGAAGAAATAACGCGTGTAATTGTATGAATCATACATAAAACCGCCATAATAGATATCGTCGTAATAAGAGGAATTGTAGTAATACGACTGACTTTCGCGGATATTGGGATTTTTTATTGTGCTACCGCTAAACATATCAGCGCCAGCCTCTATTCCCAATCGTAAACGAGGAAATTCATAAATTTCTTCCTCTTGCGCTAAGATCACAAGCGGGGAAAAAAACAAAATTAACAATATAACATTTTTCATAATGATTATATGTTTAAATATTTAACTGCAAATTCCAACTCCGTTTTTTCTTTTGTTACCAAAAACATTTTTACTTCAAAAATATTATTAAAATATTCAATCCATGCAACAAGTACAAAATTAATACTCTTATCTGAGAAAACGTTTAAAACAGTCCGAAAAACTTGCTCTTCATCGAAATTTTTGCAAATATAAAAGGATGTTTCGCCAAAAAACTTGTTGCGTATAGCAATTTCACCTGTAACAATATTAGGCAGCGTATAAACAAAAAGCGAAGGCGAAGGAAAATAATCATTGTTGTCTTCGATAGTCGCCTGATATTGGAAGTCAATATCAAGCGAAGATGAGGAGTTAAAACACAATACAGCAATATCTTCACGCGGCACAAAGCGGTTTTCATCGTCTTTGAAAATCATTTCAGACGCTACAAATCCTAATTTCGACAAACCGTCCATTTTGAAGAATTTAGGATAATCAACATGCAATGAGCGATAAAAGTCCACGATTTCCGCCGGATTTTTAAAAGATAAACCGATATGTTTTTTGATATATAAATTCATTTTTTAATCTTTTCAAAAAGCAACACTGCATTAACGCCTCCAAAGCCGGACAGCATTTTGATAAAATATTTTTTATTCGAAAACTGATTTTCCCGCGATATATTTATCTGATTTTCAAAATCATATTCTTCAAAATTCATGGATTTCAGCGAAATGTTTTCTTCCATCGCTTTCATCGAAATAATGCTCTCCAACGTGCCTGCCGCGCCTAAAGTGTGTCCGAAAAACGCTTTCAGAGAATTGACCGGCACTTGCTCCAAACCTGCCCTGACGATAGCGCTCACTTCCATAGCGTCATTGTAAGGCGTTGCCGTTCCATGTGCGTTGATGAAAGAGATACAAGACACGAGACTGTTAGACACAAGACTGTTGGACAATATGTATTTTAAAGCTCTGTAACTGCCCTCGCCTGTTCGCGACGGCGCAGAAATATGATTTGCATCATTCCTGATTACTCCATTTACCAACGAAAAAACCGTCTCGTGTCTCCTGTCTTCTGTCTTGTGTCTTGTGTCTAAAAGTCTTGTGTCTAAAAGTCTTGTGTCTTTTGAGAAAATAATCGTTGCCGCCGCCTCGCCCAAATTCAATCCGCAACGGTTTTTATCAAAAGGTCGGCATATCTCTGACGATAAGGCTTTAAAAGACTGAAAGCCTGAGATAATAAATTTCGACAAAAAATCAACACCCACGACCACAGCATAATCGTAATTGCCCGACTGCAATTCCCGCATGGCTACGATTTGCGCCGCCGCGCCGGAAATACATGCGTTGGAAACAACAACCGGCGTATTGGGATTTTTGAAAAAGCCGGCGATTAATTCGGCGGTATGCCATAAATAAGCCCCCTCTAACTCCCCCGAAGGGGGAGAATATTCCTCCCCTTTGGGGAGGTTGGGAGGGGCTGCTAATAAATCTACATTTCCTTTTGTTGTGGATATAATAAATAAAACGCTGTCACTCGACAAATCTATTTGCGCTTCTTCGTTTGCGTTATGGACAGACAATATTGCCGCTTTTTCGAGTTCGGTTAGCGTTTTGTCATTCTGACGAAAGTCAGAATCTCCTGTTTTTTCGGGGGATTGCGGGTCAAGCCCGCAATGACAGAATCGTATAGGGTCAAACCCGCAATGACAGAATCGTATAGGGTCAAGCCCGCAATGACAATTAAATTCGTCATTCAATCTTTCTTTATCAATAAGCGACGCCACGAATGCTTCGGGCAAATCAAATACGCCGGCATCATACTGTTTCAGACCGGAAATTCCATTCTTTACGGCGCTGAAATTTTCTTCTGTCGTGAAACCCAATGATGAAATGATATTGTCGCCTATTCTGTAAATCATAGTAATCCGTTTTTCCGTTTCCACGCCTCAAAAAACGGCGGGTTTGTCCAAACCAACTGATAGCGTTTGTCTAAAAATACTTGAACGGAATAGCCGGTAGCAGCCAAAGCGCCATCGCCCAAGTCGTAAATTTCATAATCGAAAATTAGTTTGGCGGCTTCCGTATTGCGGAAACTAATGTCAATGCGGGCTTTACGCCCATAACTCAACGGCTTTTTATAACAAAACCGCAAATCAACCAAAGGCGCATAATAACCATTGTCAAAAATATCGAGGTAAGCCAAACCGTATTTTTTGCCAAACGCCTCGCGGGCATCTTCAAAATAACAGGCATACGAGCCATGCCACACAATATTCATTGAATCTACTTCGCTGAAACGGATTTCAATCTCTTTTGAAGCTTTTA
>Ga0123357_10002195_pt1 | contig 21549 bp, 15 predicted proteins | sample TergutEmb28metaG_FD_89873 | JGI IMG/M metagenome (GOLD analysis project Ga0123357, IMG submission 89873) | Embiratermes neotenicus P4 segment gut microbial communities from Petit-Saut dam, French Guiana - Emb289 P4 | ecosystem: Host-associated > Arthropoda: Insects > Digestive system > Gut ... | reverse complement strand
GGATACAGGAAGAGGTTTCAAGAATCCCGGTCGACGTGTTACGTAGGGCCATGAGTAGTGTTCACGATCGGCTTGCTGAGTGTGAGCAGCGTAATGGAGGGCATCATGAGGATGTAACGAGTGGAATGATGTGTTTTTTTTGTTCTGTGTTATGTTTCAAAACCACTGATTCACTTATTTCTGCAAATGCTAAAGTAAGTACTTCCTTATAAATGTAACTGTATCATGATATCCAATACTTTTAATTTTTTTAACACTTAAAAATCTCCCGATTTGCTGGTGGACCCTGTATAAAAAAAGTTGGCCAGGAGAGTGTTTTGTGGTGCTGCTAGCAGTCTTTGGTGGACAACCAACTAACCACCTGATACTAAAGTGTTAAAACTACATGGCTTAAATAATGGATCTGAAGGTAACATACTTGCTGATATACTCCCTTGCTACTTCCATTGGTTCTGTAGGCTCCTGCTCAACCTCATGACGCTGATAGTTGTCCCGCAAGTTCTCACCAAACTGCTCAGGAGTTAATCCAAACTTCTTTGCCAAACCATCTAGAAAGTAAATGAACTAAACAAATATCTGAACTTAAATTTGATCCATACCATCCATTAGAATGAAGGTAAATAATAAAGAAAACTAAATCTGAAGATACAGGCATTCAATATTCTATGAAAAAAATAACCCACAAGAAACACAAATAACCCTCAAGTTTCAAAACACTTAGTAACATCACAAAAAAGACTGAACTCAGCTTTTAGTACTTACTACAGGTCAACTAAAAGGACAATCTGTGGGGTTGGTATATCATCAAACTGTTTGGTTTTGTAAAGCATACATTTGTCGTTCCTAGGGCCACGCATCGTAATATTATTTCTATAGTAAAACCAAAGAGCTGCACCAATGTATCAAATTTATTTTATTTTGGAATGACACTCTACATATTTTGGACGGTATTTCAGTCCATCATCAGGAGTTCAAGACTACATACAGCAACAGGCATTTGTCAAACAGATACTGCTGTTTGCTTGCTAGCGGGTACAAGATGGAAACTGGTAAACATACCTGAATAAAACCTGACCAGGTAACTTTCTCTAAATTATCAATCAACTCTGTAATTCTTTCTCCACATAATCATCCTTGCAGTCTACACACTTTTGCCTATGTTCAAGTAGGTTTGATAAGTCTGTCGTGCTACAATTGTGCATTCTGATGTTGGAATCACAACTTAACCACTATCTTGACTTCACTGTCCAACACACAGTGATGTCCTCAAAGATGACAAGATGCAACAACAAAGCTGAAAAAGGATTATGAGAAATACAATTCAACAGTAGGGGAAGGCACAATCAACCAAAAAAAAGGTTTTTTATCAGTTTTAAAAGGTTTTAAACTTGACATAATTTTAACTAAATCAATAAACCCCAAAACAAACAACCCTAGGCCTAAGTAATATAAACAACAAACTTGTGTAAGGTGTACAATCTCATCATCACATGGGATTTGCATAATAGGTTACTGTTATATCTTTACATTTTTATAACGACAAGCCTGAAGATGGCTTTACGAAAAAAAAAAAACACAACATGTAGCTAGTACTGCAAATAAGAAGAGCTGTCTACTACTGAAATTGTATTGATTATAATTTTGTAATGATCTATAGGATGAAATAATAACAGTAATAGTAATGATGATGATGGTGATAATAATAATACTTTTAATTCATATTCCTTCAGTTTGGGAAAAAGACAAAAATCCTGACAGTGCCAAGTTTGGGCTATATACAAGATGGTGCAACCAAGGTATCATATCTCTGCAGTTGTTCTCACACTTGTGTGTGTGGTCATTTACTGCCATGTTGAAGGAGATGCTATTCCATGCGAGGCTAACTCTCTGAAGTCAATCTTTCCGCCTTCCCATTGTTTCAGTATACCACCTGGAGTTAATGGTTGTGCTGGGAAGCACAATTTCTGAATGCATGATTCTGTAGTGTCATAAACTTAAGCAATCCAATGCCAATGACACTACTGATATCTACACTGTCCTCTCCCTAAACAAATTTTATTCAACAACTGATGTCATTCAGAGGCATGTTTCCTGCAGTCAAGAACTCTAGCACAGCATGTTGTTGCATCCACACTGACATACTTACATTACACTCCACCTTTACAAGCATAATTTACAGCCTTCTACGAGCAGCACTGTTTAATATTCGGCCACAGGGAGTAGGAAAGTCTAATGAATTTAATGCAGTGCAGCTTGTACTCCTACATGCTACTCTTAAGTAAATAAGTAAGAGGCACTGCTTTTCAGCACCCCTTCACATGAACAACAGAATTCCTCTAACAAGATAAAAAATGAACATAATGAATACACAACCAGTGGGGAGAACAGGGATCAGGTGGAGAAGCCACCCAAGGACTGACAGAAGAAAGAGGGGAATGGGTGAACAAAGATACAAGTGTGCTTTAAGTTAATCACTGGTATTAGTAATGTAAAAATGATTGTTCCCTCTTGGTCCAATGCCCTGTCAGAACATACATTCAGAGCTCTTTTATCAAAATATTAGTGGCCTTGGGATGCGGCGAACGGAATTTTATGCCTGTGTTTGCTCCATGTGCTACAATGGATATTAATTGAGACAAGGTTTCATAACTTCTGTTATGATCACAATTTATTTCTAAACTGCTGCACTGTTTTATGTCCTGACAAGACGTGTGCAACTAAGACACACAGTGGGAGAGTTTTAACAGCCACTTCCCAAAGAATTCATGCCTGCAAATGCAGGTACAATTTAAAGCACAGTATTCATCATTATCAGATTGCTCTTCTATAATATCTCAGATTTCCACTTGCTTCCTCCACTGTTCTCGGTTGGGAGAGAAAACATCCTTCATGTGCCCTGTTCCCATGTTCTTTCGCATAATCTATTGCATGCAATTTGAACCCCACAGTGTACAGAAACCTCCTCTATTTTGTATCCACTTAATTAAGACCATAAATTTACTACAAGCTCATACCATACTGAACATTACAGAAATATGCAACTGAACAGGTGTCTGCCTCCCGCCACTGGTGAGTTATTAATCTAGAATGCATTACCATGACCAAGGGATCACTACTTTGGATGCAAAACACTTCTGATTGCAGCACATGTGGATCACCGCAGGAAACAGGGTAAGGAAGATGGGAGTTGATGTCTCACATACAATGAAGGTGGGGCACAGCTCCACAGCAATTTCTTATACTTCTTTACAGAAAAGGTGAGCTCTGAATGCAAGCACAGCCTCATTTCCATAGGCCAGGCAATAATAATATAAAGTATAATGTAAAAGCAAAGAAAAGAAAAGAAAAGAAATACTGCATAGCAGCACTCATCCATTTTACCTCCAAAATATAAGACAAAGGAGTATTGTAGTCAACATTTTCCAGCAAAAATGTGCCTTATGGTCCAGAAAATGTGGTATGTATAACATTTCTTCATGATTGGAAAATTACTTCTCATTTGATTGCAGGGTACTGTTTTGCCTCCTTTGTCCTGTGTTCCATTTTTGTCTTACTTTTTGTTTGTTTGGGTGTTTCTATATTTGTGACTTTGTAACTGACCATTATGCTGTTCAGTCAGCATATAAATCAACATAGTTATGAAAACAACACACTGTTGCTGGCCTTGCTGCATGTTGTCACCACCTCTGTAGTACCGGCGGCAGTGGCAACAATGGCAGCAGCAGCAGCAGCAGCAACTATCTTACACTATTCCATTCTACATATGAAGTTGTGGTGCTGGTGATAATTATAATAGTCATGTGTTTAACCCACTAAAATAGGCTCATTCAAGAGTTCTGTGCTATCATTTCATAATGTGACAGCCAATTTGATTATCTGTTATGTTATGTTTATGCCAACTTCATAATTTGCAACAGAATTTCCACATACCAAATGCTGTCCAAATGCCATCCACAATAAGGCAGCCCAAAACAACACTAACTCAGTACTTAAGTCAAAATAGTGATTGACCATGTCAGTGCCATGATTACACTCCTGACTCGCAAACGAAAGGTACTTCAAACCTAGGTCACATTACTTGCCATCTCTGCTAAGGCTAGGACAAAGTACTTCCAAACAGGCGACAACTGTCACTATCTACAACTCCTAACCCATCACCATTCAAATCATCACCCACTCCATCCTCAACAGCACAATCTATGCACTGTGAAAAAGGCTACCCTAATCACATGTCACTAACATTGTCTGCGAATCTGGCTCTGTTTGGATTATAACACAGGGATAAACCCAGGACAAAGTACAACACCAAGATGGAGTATGAGGTCAGAGAGGTGAAATATCAACAACTGAAGGCTTCAGCATTAGAGAGAGGTAAGTGGTTGGCTTCATATACCAAGCCGCCTCACTCCTAATGAAAAAAAACCTCTAGTTCCACTGAATAAGAGAATGGATGGGCACAAGAGCTCATCTCCGTATGGTGGCACACAGAAGAACTCCTGCCTCTGTCAAGAATTAAATGTTTGCCATCTTCTCCACAAGCAGTCAGTTAATCACTTCACTAAGCTACACCTACCCTTTTTGTACACTCACTTACAGATGTAATCTACTTGGGTCTACAAACTTACCCAGTCCAGCTTTCCTACACATTGAATAGGGGCCACTTCGAACAGCTTGTTTCAGAGTTTCATTTTCTGGAGGTTCATCTTCCAATTCTTCCAGCTCATTTTCCTGATCTTGTACATCATCACCTTCTACGTGTTCGCCATCTTCTCCTTCTACATTAACTCGACGCCTGAGCTTATTCCTTCGTGCCATTTGTGCTGCTTCACGTTCTTTGGCTCGCCATGCCTTCTGCATTTCTGGTACTTCATGAGAGTAGTACAGCAGAAAATGTGTGTGGACATCTTTTAATTCTTCTGTGGTTTGCACTGCTCGGAGTCTAAACAAAATTAACAGATCACATTCATTGTTTTTAAATCTTCTTTTATCCTGTTAACTGATTCAAAGGCAAAACCACTACAGTGAACCTGGGCACCTGTTAGCTCCCATTACGAAGAATACAGTCTTGAGCAATGTGGTGCCATGTAGAAACCTCTACCTCATTCTATGGCGCCACATTCCAGAAAACACGTAATCTTTACAGTCCCCAGTACAAGAACATAAATCCTGCATACTGTTATGAATCTTCTAAGCATCTCAGCAACCTCCAGCTTGAAATATATGATACTAGAGGCTTTGTTTTTTAAATCTCATAAGCTCTGACTGCAGAACAAGGATGATTTTACCGAAATAAAAATAAGATAATACTGGTGTGCATAAACAGAAAGCAAGTGCACTGGAACAGGAAGCAAAACCTTTAGTTTCCAACATTTCAAACCAGAGTCACTGTATGCCTAGAAGCTTCATAATAGGAGTGTATCTCCTGTTACGATAGCAGCACACTAATCTGCCACTGCAAATTTCGGTCCCTAATCAACGAATGATAATCACATGAGTTTTCCCCCGCTGCAAATGAGATTCACAAGCATAAAAACACAAGTGTTTTTTTAACATATGTTGTTTACAAACAAAGGAGCTTTATTATTTCATGTCCTATTGTGCCTAATATTGGTTGCTTAAAATATTGGTAAATTTGGAGTTTGAAGCATGCACGCAAAAAAAAAAAAAGAGTAATGAAAAGGATTCTACACTCAAGACAATGGAAAACAGGGCAGATTAAACCATGTACTTCCTATCAGAATACTGACATCAAGTAGCCCAGTAAACAGAAATGTAAGGTTCTTTACATACCAACAAATGATGAAAAGAGCTGACACTTCTGCTCATCTCTCCCTCCCTCCCTCCCTCTCTCCCCCTCCCTTCTCCCCCCTACTACCAATGATCACTCACTACACCATCACCATCTGATATAGTTTCTCTAATAGGTGCCGTCCATCTGCTGAGAAATCACAGTATAGGCTACAAGGAAATAAATTCTGTATCATTTAATAACATATATTTGATAATTTTTTTTTATACAGTTACAAACATCCACATTACAGTTGAGTCTAACTACCAAACATTTCTTGAGACCAAGAATCTTACACTCAGTATCAAGGGTTTCTACAGCAAAAGCAATGTGTCAGTCCTTGAAAATAACCAGAAGCAAGGCCTTTAAACCATAGCATTCCTCTGGTTACCCATATACAAAGTACACAAAAAGCATTCTACTACACCAAAGAGAATGTTATGCTTTATAGGGTAATATGGAGATAAACTTTGAAAGTTTACCTTCATAATGGCGCACAATGAATAGGAGTGTGTAGAACATTTTTCCTGATCTGATTTTTCTTTTTGAAATACCTATCAACCAGACACTCTGTATATTACAGACCATGGAAACAATTCTCAGTTTGACAATCTAGAAAATTAAATAATCCAGCACCTGTCTGGTCCTGTGGGTACCAGATTAAGGAATTCTAAGGCACTCTTCTTAATCTTGGCCCACAAGTGTAAACTGACAATCCTGTGCACAGCAGGGCATGTGTTGGTATGTTGTGTTCAAGCAATAGGAATAGAACAAAATAGTATTACCTGTCTATGTCCTCATCCTTCAGCAGTCGAACACTATCAGGAATAGGTTTGTCACATTCTTTCATCAACTGCTCAGCCTGATAATCCCGCATTTTTTCAAATAATGCAATCAGATTCATCTTCCGAGTTCGTAACTGGCACCACTGACAAAATAAAATTGTGAAAAAATGAGGAAAATCATGAACAGCAGTGAAAAATCTATGTAAATCAAAAAAATTGAGAAAATATCACTAGTAGAAAAATGTTGTATTATGTAACAATGAGAAGAACAATTTCCAAGTGGTGGCAGCGGTGATGACAAAGATTTAAAAATGATGGTCACCCACATAAGCTGGGGAAAATTGACTTCACAGAGTTAGAAACAAATTCACAGTATTAGTTTACATTATGGGCACAGAACACATACTGTAATACGAACTAAACATGTACAGACTGGATGGTCCAGGCATGGATTTCCAGTGGAGGCAAGATTTTCCACACCTGTCCAGACCAGCCCTAGGTTGCATACAGCCTCTTGTACAATGGGTACTGGGTCTCTTTCTGGGGGTAAAGCAGCCAGGGCATGGCAATGACCACCCACCCCCATCTAGCACCAAAGTTAAAGAATGGGTACAGCTATAACTCTACTCCCCCTCTTGGCCTTCATGGCCTGTTCTAGGGCACACTTTTACTAAATATGTATACTGCACTCTCAACAACAAAGTTCAGTATGAAATAACATTTTTACATGAAACTAGCAAATATTGTTCAGAGAAATTGACTGTCACTAGTTATTTACAGTATTAGTTCAATCTGCAGTCTCTGATTCTTTAAAAAAATTAGAGCTGTATTTCACACAATTCATAACAAAAAGGACCCTGCATTAAAGAAAAGAAAAATTGAATTAAAAATTTGCAAAACTGCAATTTTACATCCCTCCTACTTTCAATGCCAAAATTCATTCTAAGTCAGCACAGGTGATATAAAAAAGGATCCTTTCCACTCAAAGGTTTCACAGTGGTAAAAGGAACCGAGTTTGGGGAGCACAACCTGGCATTATTTATCAAGCTGGAAAGCTCACAATATAAAGTAATATCTTTATGTGGAATATCCTGTTGTGACTTATACACCATAGTGTGAGAAGTAAAGACACTCAGTCACAACTGTTTCATGGTATCTTGCTGCATAATTTATTGTGACATGTTTTAGTTTCATTTAAAAAGCTATCACCAGGCAGTGTAAAATACAAAACAAAAAACTGTCACGGCACATTCAAATATTGCTATTCAATGTAGTTCAGATCTCAACCTTTATAGTGTGACTGGTGATTAGAGAGCCGTAAATAGACAGACAGGAAATGAAATATCTTAAAATATATTACAACCATTATCTCATAATTTCAATGTGCAAGGGTAGCATTATCTAGGCTAAACAGACCTTGAGGGGAACCATTTCTTATTTAATTGGAATAGAATCCAGTTGAAGGAATTTAACTTCCATACATATAAGTTGTCGACTTTTTTTATTTAATGGCTATTCTACCCTAATATTATACACATCTAGCATAATCGTAACAACTATGAGGCCACCTTTTGCGTTCACTGTTGAAGATATACTTCCTACTACAATACCCTGAAAAGCAAAATTTTACTGTGGTGTATATGATAATCTTTCCTTGTGTATTTTAGGCTCCCTGATGATAACTTTTTTGAAGATGCTGCAACATGTCACAATAAATTATGAGCAAGAGACCATCAAACATAATTGTGAGTCTTTACTTTTCATTTTACTATGAAGATTAGTGCTGCACTGTAAATCTTCATCATATGGCACACACAGTTCAATGTAAAATATAAAGCAACTTCCTTAGCACCTGCTCAAAATCAAATGATCATTGCCTGTCCACATATTAATCACTAATGAAGTTACATCACAATGCCAATCTATGCATTTATAAATTAGAACTTACAAAAAGTAGCATACCTTTTCATCAAACTTGTAAACTTTCCACAAGTCATTAATATTCAGTTCTGGCTGAACATATTCCTTCCTATAAAATGCAATAAACGGTACTTCAAAATGTTGATTTCTCATGAAATCCAGAGCCTTCTTAATCTTTCCAATGGTTTGAGGTCCTTTTCTTGCTCTGTCACGGGCATCGGCACCACCATGGCCATCCTGGACAATGTTGAAATGTGTACACATTGTAGACAATGTAGGGACATTATGTACATCAGTTAAAAAACAAATGGGAAAATGTTTGTTGATAAAACACAAAGCTAAGACTTTGTGGAATATCCATCAGACTGGTTAAGACTGCCTTTAAAACCTTAACTTACACTTTTAATTCCTGAAATGCTAAAATTTTATTCAAAGCACAGTGAAACTTCAAGACGAAACTGTCAAAATTGTATTTTGTTAAAGATATTCGACCTCAATACCTTGAAGAAGATGGCCATGTTTATACTACCATAATGAACTTCATACAAGAAACTGTACTGCTATACATATACATTTTTCCATCAAACGTGATCACTGCAAGATAAACTCATGGATACCTTACAATGCTGTCTGCTCCTATTCATAATTAGTTGCTAAGACACACAACAAACACATACAGAATATTCCAGGACTTAAAAAGTCAATACTGAAGCATAAACTCCATAAGTAATTCCAAGCCAGAAATGTGATGCATATACAGATCCAATCCACAAAATTCACACAGCTATGAGTAAACTGAATGAAGTATAAAAGGCAGAAGCACATACTGGTACATACTGGTTCTAGCTGTTAAGAGAACAGGTACAGTTAACATTGGTCACTACTCATGCACGTTGTTCAGAGTGGCCTTCATCTGCTTAGATACACTTTCTGAATCACGTGACCAGGGAATGTGTAACTTTACAAACCACTGCAGCGTTATTTATATGTCTTGCAGCATTGAAAAAGCACCAAAGTAGTTCTTCTCCCATGTACATCTTGCATGCATATACCACAGCATGAACATAGCCCCATACATAGTTATCTAAGAGGTTCAAATCCTTTCACCACAGTGGTCAATTTTGCACACTATCACAAACAATTGCCTGGTTAGGGAACTGCTGATTCAGATAGTGTATGATGATCTGAGTGAAGTAATGGAGTACTCCATCACACTGGTAGTGCATCTGACATCATTTTCAGAGCAAAATGTTCTCTATAATCATTGCCAGGTCACACTGAATCACAAAGAACCCTTACTTTTGGGATAAGTGTGTTCATAGGCACAGTCAACAGAACACCCCATGATTATGTGTTGTAGAAATGCATCCAGAAATCAAGAACTGAAACTTATAATGGATAAATAAAGAAACATCATTCAAGGATATGAGAGCAAACTGCATTCTTTTTCATTATTATAGCCAAAAAAGGAGAGAGGTTTTTAAAAATTTGTTCCCGCAAGCATTGTGTTCAAAGTTAGGCTTCTCTGAAAGAGATGGGGCTACAGGGGCAAGCAGACAATAAACCATCTCATCCAAGTGACAGCATTGTGCTCTCCAACAATGGCCTATGATCTCATAACTGTTAAGCTTCTACATCCCAAAGCCACAGGTATTATCCAGCCCACTGACAAACATGTGGCTGTATCCTTGAAATGCTGCTTTGAGGTTAACCTTCAGAAAACTTCATGACACAACTGCACTGTGAAAAAATAAATGGCTGCAGGCCATGTGGAGTGTATCGGGTCTTCCATGTAACCAGGAACATTTGTTTGAACATGGTAGAAACATCTTCCAGGTTTGGAAGAAGATTTGCATGGCCTTCCTAATGAAAAAATCAGGAAGGTAAAAATTACTGGTATGGTATATGCTGTGAGGTCTGAAAATCCTGAAGAATGGGTTCAAAGTAATACATGTCAATTGGGCTTCCATTATAACGCATTAACACAGCCAGTCAGTAATGCCACAAAACAAAACCCACATCACTAGCAATGCTGCAGATAACAATGTGCCTTTACATGACATGTGAATAGGTCCCTCTCCACTTTAACTTGAAAAAAACCAATTACACACTTCAGTAACATTGTTTCCTCTCTAATAGCAAACTCTAACATTTCACACGTTTCTGCAGCAGTTCTGCTTCATTTCAAAACTTACCATTTTTTTTTTTAATACAAATCACAGGGGGCATAATACATAACCTCACTACACAAGTTCTTACCTATGGTCAACACAAGCTACAACTATGACAAGAGTGGCAACTGACTCAGCAGCTTTTTCTACTGTATCTGCACCCATCAGAGAAGTTTGGTCCTACACACAAGCTATCATTTTGCTGGATGACAGAATGCAGGAAGTAATGCAGTACTTTTAACATACTACGCTGCATATATGCTGTCACTATAAGAAGTATGCAGTCTGTTTGTGAATCACTCTCCTGTATTCTAGTGACAAGTCAATCAGCTTCAACCACTTATATTTGTATTCAACAATGGTGCAACACAGTACTAAATAACTGTTTCTTGTTGACAGTTAGTTATATGTAATTCAGAAGGATAACACACCAACCAACACCAAAGAAAATTCACCAGATGAGTAACTGAACAAATAATTGGAAAAGGAAAATGGTCATTTTATTCTCCTACATCTAAATGTGTACAAGGGTGATGTCTGCAGAAACTTTATTAAAAGAAAAGAGAGAGAGAGAGTGTGTGTCTACAAAAAGTGATACAGATTCACAGGCCTGGAAAACTGACATATTTAAATCTGAAATGTTATTCTACAAATCAAGGATGGTAAACTTCAAAGTGTCACATTATTTGTTACAGTGGTATAGATATGCCTGGAAGTTGGACACCACTCTTCACAACTACTAAAGTAGCTGACGAGTTGTTTTACTGAAACATTTTTCAGGCATGCATGGAACCCCTTAATCAGATAGTGGCATGGCATACAATTTCCTTACACAAGAAAACTGCCAACCAGCTTGTGTCTCAATTTACATACAGGCAGTGACCAAGCTAGAAGGCAACCGTGAATTGCTTTATACATGTCTACAGTTCTTTTAAAGTACACACCTGGTTGGAAATTGTTGGCTTGCAAAAGGCCTGTTTATATATCCATTCTGCTTCGTCATCCAACTCATCAGAGCCTTCAGGAACTGCAGTAACTGGAAAGTCACGAAGCTGCATTCGCTCTGGGATGTCAGTGTTTCTGATCTAATTTCACCATACACAAATATATTACTATCAACCAGCTGACATGTGGGTTGAGGAAAAAGTAGTGGCAACAGTACTGTCACATGTGTCGAACAGTTACACATCCACCATCTGCACAGTGTAGAGCTCGAAGACCATGTTTCTGATATACTGTATCTGTACGATGGTACAGCACAGGTGCACAAATCCCAGGCACCAGGTCACTCAAATGACTAAATTTTGTACAGCAGCACCTAATACTATCAGCATAATTATTGCAGTTTTTGGCCTATGTACAAGAATGTGTATCAGTTCCTATGCACCAAGTAGAAAGCAGCACCAGGTTACACTGAGGTTCACAAGTCACTCCAGGACTGTGGGGACTCAATATGGAACTTGTTATACACAAAAGCACTTAATGATACAGTTATTATCTCAGGCACTCCCTATGGTTGTAAAATGTCAATTATGTATTGTTAAAAATAGGTAAAATTTATACTGTCATTAAAAAACATACATAACTGTTTCTGACAATATATAATCTGACATTTTACAATCATAGGGAGCACCTGAGATAATCAAACTATCATTAAGTGATACTAATTACCCTATTTGGCAATTTCTTTATAATGCTGTATATAATTCTGCTGGCACCTAGAATTTGTATGTGACTCCTAGATTTTTGGAAAATTTGTGGCACCCTGTGGTACAAAGCAAGTTAACTAACCACAAAAGTCAGTACCTCACAGCACAGCAACCTCACGTGTGTTTGTAAAGTAGAAAAAATACTCATGAATCAAAATAGTGATGGCACATGGGCAAAGTGTCAAAGATTGTTCACCATGTCTGCATAATGCATGTGGTGACAAAATGGTACCATTCTAAACTGCCATAGGACGGGTGAAAGCCTTCTGCCAGGTGTGGGATGCTACCAAGTATAATCACCAGGCATGACAACACATCATCCCAGATGAGTAGTTTCAGCTTGCAAATCACCGCAGGAAGTGGACAGGCAAGGAATAAGATGCCATTGGGCTGTGAAGTTCAGATAAGTGACTTCTGTGTTTGTCATATTATTGAAGATATCACTACATGTCAAAAACTGGTTCACATAAGATCACGTCATCATCATGAAATGCAAGCGTGGCATGTCTATAATAATGCTAACTTCAATCTTAAAGAGCATCACAAAAAAGTTTATGCAATTCTGCATCACATGCTTATAAATCCTGGGGATGGGCTTACAAGAGCCAACTGAAATGATGTGAGACATACTGTGACATTCAGGTTGTCCATGTCCAAACAATGCCAATAACCTAGAAAGGTCAAAGTGATGCTGATTCCCTCTTATAATTCTGATGGTGTCAAGTGTCCACCACAAGGTCTCATGGGGCCAAACCATGAATGAAGGGTACTACCAAAAGTTACTGGAGAATTACCTGAATCTAGCAATGCAAGAAAGCTCAGAATCTCATCACAGGTGCTCCACCACTTGTGGCACCTGAAAATCCATGCTGTCATGTGCCAAGACCCGTTAAGTACCTTTCGGCACAATAGCAATGGGAAAGGACTCCTTTCAGTTGGGCAGTTTCAGAGTATAGTGGTACACCAAAAATATCAACAAGATTCAGTCTGCTGATGGCATTAGCCATTTTGAACAAAGTTCATCGCATAACAGGAGATACATTTAAGGCACATAATGGTAGGTTCCAATGCAATAAAACTTTTCTTCAAGTACCACACATGTTGCTGCTAATTTTCACTCAACCCACATACTTTACAATTTGAAATTGTACCCCAATGTTTATAAATATATGCAAATAATCAATATTCCTGTGACAGTTGATACCTTGTGCAACAATACTGTATTTACTTGCATAACATCCCCTTATTTTTAATACCATATGCAGAAAGGAGGCATATTATGCAAATTATTATTCTAACAGGTTCTCGGTGCTATACACACACACACACACACACAAGCACTATAGCATTGCTCCAATCACGCAGTTACCTTAATGTACCACATCCGAGGCCACAACACTTTTCCTCATCATATGTCTTAAAAACAAGATGCAGAATTTGCTCAACCAATATTTTTGCACCATCATCATCATCATCATTATTATTTTACAGTGTAAGGGGCGGGACAGGAAGTGGTACAAGTGTGGATGAGTTAGAACAATGTTCATGGGCAATTCAATTAAAAAGTCAAGAGTGTGTGGGAGGGATAGAAAGTTATGAGTGGTTCAAGAGCTAGTGACTCTTGAATGTCCATATCAAAATTATCAAACATTCTGAAATGATCATTCTAAACTTTGGTCCTCTTTTAAAAACGAGTGAATAAATCAGCAAGACTGAAGACATTTACCTCATTATCAAGATCAGTGAAATGTCCCCTTTTCAGTTCACTTGGCTCATAAATTTCGAAAATAGATTTCTTAGTTGGTTTTTTGCGAGCTGTTTTCTTGGGCCTTGGCCTGCAAAGATAAAATTAATTAATCCACTGCTGGATACAGTTAATGCAGCCATTTCAATGTGCACATCAAAATAGATGCAGTCATTCTAAGCTGACAGCACCTTCTTTCAGGATCTTCTCCTTCTTCATCCACATATTCATCTTCTTCTTCCTCTTCCTCTTCATAACCATCTTCATCGAGTGTCTCCAAGATTCCATAATCAAAGTCAACACCAAAAATATCTTGGGCTTCTTGCAATGCTCTGAAACAGATATACAAAATATTACACGCTTTAACAGTTATTCATGCACAAAATTTCTTGGTTAGAACCCTGATATTGCTCAATACCAAAGTCTGAAATCCACAGTGCATCCCTCACCCATAACACCTTTTACTGTAGGAAACTTTTGCCATCACAATTTCTGGGCAAGAACTCAAGAGAGTAAATAACGTGTTCTGGTGGTATATGGACTGCATTTGGTCAAGCGGGAAATGTTTTTCAGCATCTGTTGTAGCAATGGTGAGTATTTATTAGACTTTCCATAGATTATCACAGCAAATCTTTTTCTCACTTCCTTCACCGGCTATTAAACCTCCTGAGAGGCGGTGTATGATACAATGCCAATGGATAGTCAGGTGGGTGTTTATCATTCAAGCGGGGGGGGGGTCCTTTCTTTACAGACAGACAAAAAAATCTGAAAAGAAGATCAGTTTTCATAGCATGTCAGGGAGGCTAACAGTCCAGTAAGTCTGTGATTCAAGAAAAACATGTTAACTGGCTATGTGTAGATCATATGGGCCATCACAATCCCATAATTTAATATGTTTGGATACGTAGTGTTTGGCTCAGAATATCACAAGAAAGAAATGAACCATGAAAAATATTTGATGGTACATGCAGCCCAAAAAAAAAGTCTTGTGAAAACACATCTGAGACACACCACAGAAAGACAAGATTTCCTACCACTTTTTTGTCCTCCTCCTCCCAATATCAGAGTGTACTGTAATGCTTTTCCACACAAGTGCATTAATTCACAGTTCGCTCATACGCAGGTGTTAAATATTCTTTACAAAACATTTTCCCCATTTTCAATTACAGAAACCAAGACTGCATTCTAGTCATAGTCATAGAGGGGTCATCACTCATCCAATATGCAAAAAACAAATGAACAAATAAAAGACACATACAAACATAAAGAGACAGCAAGAAGACAGGAAGGACAGAAATAAGAGGGTAATGGAAAAATGAAAAGAGAAAAGAAACAGGTAACATTTTGTGATAACAAATAAGCAAAAGTAATAAAGAATGAATAAATAAATGAATCAGAAATCAAATGCCATATTTCCTGCCTTGTTATCACTTGTAACTTCTTGTAAGGTGGAAAATATGCATGTATACATATAAAGATGGGTTAGCCATTTCAAGGTACAACACATATCACTTACGCATCTGTAAAGATTGGCTTTCTTTTCTTCCTTCTATCTGCAATAGGTCGCCCGTCATCATCAACTATAAAATCATCAGAGTCAGAATACTCTCCTTCTTCATCATCCTCATCAAAGCGTTCTGCTTCAGGACGATGACCTTTCTCTGAAGCCCGCTCTTCCTCCTAAGGCAAAATTTCAAAAACATACAGATCCACAATAAATACACTACACACTGAATTAATGAACCTTCAAAATATTACATTTTTAAAGTGGCCCACAGCAGAAAAATTTGTCACTTCAGTTTTTAATATTTGTTCAGACAGTATTAATTAGATCTTGTAGTTGTTAAGTCTTAATTCTGATATTTTCCAACATGGATGCAATAAGTATCAACAGGTACAGTAGCTGACATAGAGAATATAAAGTTGGCCCCAAACTACACTTTCTCAAGGAAATTTTCCCACATTCACTCAATCCTGGGAATCAATTCCCAACATTCTTCAAGTGGATTTATCTGCCAAAAGATAGTCAACCATCTGGGGATGCAACATGGCAACATATAAAATGCTGTCTACAAGAAAATACCAAATTAATATGGTGCTGGAAACCAAAACCCATGCTGCAGATGAGATGTGAAGGAGTTTACACCACCATGGCCTTTAAATTACTTACTGTCCTGTTATTGTGACCAAATCCTATTTACACCCATAGAATTAAACCACTTGCAGTACTCCAGAAATACTTGCCCACTCACCACAGGCAACTTCATAAACAACGGTGGGCAGTACAAAATCACTTCTTCTTCCCCTTCTTCTTATTCCTCCTCCTCCACCTACTCCTCCAGAACAAGTTGGCAAACCTCATACAAAGGTCACTTAAACTGTTGCACCCCTCCCTTCTCTGGGAGGAATATATGACATCTTGTATGACATCATGAAAGTGTGCTTGCCATTACATGTTCAACAGGCATTCACCCTACATGTTCTAAACATGTCCTTTGGTAATGTTTAACATCTACTATACATTTCATTCATAATCATTTATGTATAACTTCACGTACTTTAACTTTCACTGTAACTACATGTAGACTCAGGAATCTCACTCATCTGGGATATTTTCCTTTTTGATGCTGAGTTCTAGCACCCACATTTCCCTACAGCTCACGCAGCAAACTGTTTATCCTTTGCTGTATGTGTGATATCAATTTTGTCCCAAACCATTTTTTGAAAGCAGCATTTGAAATACTCGATTTTTAAACATTCCTCCCACAGTAAAGTTAGGTTGTCCCTGTGCATGCCTTTAAGGCATCTGGGGGATTGGATGGTATAGCTTCACTCATTCTTTACCTTGACACTAGAGAGAGATGAGTAGTCAGCTTCTTGTTCTAACTGCTTTAACATGGAGGAAGAGCCCCCCATACACACCAAACAGGTTGATAGGTGGATGCATAGGTGGTATGGACGTTTTGAAATGTAGGAACATCTCTTGCACCCTCTGGGAATTGAACCACAATTCCTGAGCCATCCAACTCATGGACTAGTGGCTATACTGACTACATTATTTCAGTACCTAAGATCTTTTTCCATACCATATTGTAGCTCTTGGTAAGTATTAACAATTTGTCCTCACAAACTGCCTCTGAACTCTTGCAAATGAAGTGAATTGCCTTACATCTCCTTCCCTGTTAACTCCCTGAATAATGGTGTCACAATCAATTTAGCATAGCAGTCCAAATCTGTTTCTTTAAAAAATAAAAAAATAAAAAAAAAAAAAATATGAACCTGGTGCAATCACAGCATACCAGACTCAAAATTTTAGTTCATATAAAAGAACTTCACAAACTGCTTTAACTGTTATTTTGACCATTTACATTCCTACTCAACGTAAATCATTATCATCTGAGAAAAGCACAAATTTCCATTTTCTCTCTTTTTCCAGCACATGACACATCAATCAAAATTTTCCACAGTTCTGCATATTACTCTTGTATGTAAATTGCTAACATGGAATGTTGTACAAAATCTTCAGTAATTTTTTCCATGAGACATACTTTGCGAATGTAGAGCAAATGAATATTCTTAATTCAAAAGAATACTTCTGCATACATTTCAAAATTGGACCAAACAGCAACAACAAAGGCATAAATGTCAGCTATCACGCCTATAGACAATTATATTGCATTTTCTCGCACTCCGAAATATAACATATCTACTCCTCTGCAGTTCCCGTTCAAGATATTTGTACTAACAATTATATGTTCAAGATACATATGACAAAATTCACAACAACGTGAATGGTCAAACAACAATGCATTAGTACTTACATTATCTGATGTGTCAAATAATTCTGTTGCAATTAATTCTCCTTCAGTCTTCAGATCTTGTTCTTCTTCGGATTCTTCATCTTGTATCCTGCGAAGACGTCTGAATCTTTTCTACAAAAAATTTATTAGAAATACAGTTAACACCCCTTACCATGATTATAGAACAACAGTTAACATTTCATATACAAGGATAGATACCAAAGTTCACGAGTTCTGAATTCTTATGATACCTGTCAATATACAATATCAAACAGTAGATGCTACAGTATAATTTAAAGGCAGTGGGTGCTATTTCTGAAACCAATGTCTTCAACACAGAAAACATACCAGCAAGCACATCTGTTAAAACGCAACAAGTCCATCGAGTACAGACCTTTCTGAAACATTAAGTGTTGTTCACTTAGATCAGAACTCCTGTTCCACAAATACCCATATGTTAAATACAATGTACACAAGTGACTGTCACTGGCCCATATCTTGAACCAGATAGTCCAATCCCTGACAAAATATTTCCTTAAGAACCATTTTATACTGTCTTCCCATCTAGGCCTAGGTTTTCCATTGAAACTGTTGCATACGTTTTTCAACTCTTCCACACATGACACACACTCTGCCCAGCTCATTCTCTTCGCATTGATCACCCTAATCATGTTTGGTAAAGGGTAAAATACATGAAACTCCTCATTATGCAAATTACCACAACTTCCTATTGCTGTCTCTCTCCAAGGTACAAGTAATCTCATCAAAACCGTTTCCCAAACACCCTCAGTCTAAGTTTTTCCCTTCAAATAAAATAACAAGTTTCGTGCCCATACCAAATAAATGTCAAAATTAAAATTCTGTACAGAAATGTACCTCCTAAATCTAATCTGCTCCAATATCTTAAGGAATACAACTTTCATTTGTTATGGTTATACTCAACATTTGAATGCTGCCCCAATTTCAAAGAATTTAGTAGACATCTTCATGTTATAATCTTGTCCTGCATTATTCTGACAAGGTAAAAACATATACTACTAATTGCATTTACTGCTAGACCACCCTTAATATAACCTAACACTCTTCTTCTTCATAATATTCATTTTCACGCTTACTAAAATTAACATAATCACAGACAAGGCACAGTTGTGTACTATTAAATGTCAAATGCCATTTGTTTTCTTCGACCTTCCTAATGACATATTGTAAAGTGAAGTCAAAAAGCAACAGTAATAAAGCACTTTGAACCACTCTGAATAGTGAATGAATAAAAAAAATGTTTGCCAACACTGACATTACAAATCTAACTTAAAAACACTTTTCATTATCGTCATTCCATACCAAATCATCACAGTTCACAGCTGAGCCTCCACCAACATATAAAAATTGCAGAGTCAATAGGTACCACACATGTTGGTACTCAAACTAATTTTGAATGCTCTAAATACTATAGTTTTGAAACAGTTACCAAAATTTTGGAACTAAGGAGAAGAGGTGTTGCCTTGTAACAGTTGTAACTTTGGCCTTATTATGCCCAAATTGCCCAACTGAAGTGTGCTGCACAACAGATAACATGCACTTTTCAACCACGTACCTTACAGGTACATTACTAGGGTAAAATTGTACATGTCAATAACTTCGACTTCCATTTGCTAAAAATATAGACCTTTAATTCTTCCAACTACATTTCAAGCACCACTTAATATCCAATCAATTCTCCACAATTCAATCTGAGAACTACCTTGTTGTGAACAATTATAAATTATTATAATATGTGACACACCCTTTACAGGTCTGTCAGATGTAAGACTACCTACAAATCCTTGCTTTAGCTGTGTACAAAACAAGCTGATACCTGTTTCACCACCTGCCTAGTTCTTTACAAAATTATGAATTTAGAATGGCAAATATGCAACTTTCATTACAGCAATTTTTACCATTAAAAGTGGAAAACAATACCATAGCAATGAAAAACTTTCTTCACATCATGACAACGAACAAAAAGGAGTGGGTACAGCTCACCCTTTCAACTTTGACACCCAAGTTTTCTTCAATCAGATCATAATCCTCATCTTCCAGCCGGTCATCAAAATCATCATCGCTCTTTCCTTTTTTACTTGGCCGTGAAGCATCTGAATCTTCTCCATCACTTTCCTCAATTGGAGCATCATCAATCAAATCCTTCAACTCTTCTCTGAGTTTCTCTTCATCATCTAAGGAACACATCCAAAAACGAAGTTCACATAAAACCAAATATAGACACTTAACATTATGCATACTCAAAAAGAAGTTTGTTCAGTTCTGTATAATGAACACAGAAAATCCACAAATACAAAGTCAAAGGTGTTAAGGTAAAACAAATACTGCATTTACTTGAATACAAAATGAGAATTCTTATCCTAATTCATCATATGAAAAACAGGGCATCACCAATACAATCAAACACGAAGTTCAACATGCTGTGTGAGTACGGTGCATGTTCTTGTATCTGCTGCAGCTATGGAAACAAAGAAAATTACATAGTTCCTACAATAATTGTACTTCTTATTTTATAATTCTGATTTCATTAGTGACTTGTTGACAGCTCATTTCATGTCAGATTACTGATGTGAGAAATTGTTAGAGTATTCTATAAAAATCATGGGTGATCATGCTGAAGGGAAGGGTACAACAGAATCTAAATACACAAATCAGTTCATTATGAAGACGATGCCGATTGTAAATCTGTATTTAATGGTTACTTAAGAGAGAAAATGGGAACACTAGCTTCCACCCTAAACACAGTTAAGTGATCGTGACGGAAGGCATGACCCCTCGCCTAGAAGGTTGCTGATGTGGTAGTTGACAAACTACTCAGAGGGACTATGTTACCTGTATGGAGGACAGCTGCTATGTGGGAACCACCCACTAACACCAGCAGGAAACATGAACATCTGAATCAATGCTTGGGCAGTAGACTAAAACTGCTTGGAATGAAAAGTGACCGCAATGCACTGTCATGAGTTCACAATGTGATGTGTGTCACACAACACGAATGGAAGACATTATGATGTCCTGCTCGAGAAAGATCATGAAGAACACTCTCCTTCTAGTAATGAATGCATGGGCAGTTAATTAACTCAGCAATCTGCTTGTAACTTTTGACCACCATAACACTCTAACATTTTCACTCCAGTGAGTATTTAATTCCAGAATATTAAGCATGAAGACACTGACATAAAAACCTAACCAACCCCTGAAAACTGAAGACTGTGAAGGGAGGGCAGTCACCTTGTTCCACGGGTTGCCTTATTTTTAGTGACCATGTATATGTCTTTTTCTGTCATTTTAAAGCTAATTTCAAAGATGGAAATGGTGAATGCATAATCTACCCAGTTCTAACAATAATGTACTGGCCTCAGGCAAAGTTCTTGACAGTGAACTCAATGCCACTCAACAGACAACAATCACAGCTGTCTGGAGCTGCTGCAAGTTCTTCAAATTTGCGCAGTTTGTCATCATTGGCAGCTTTCTTACTTACTTACTCCATGGAGCAGAGTCCTTCTTGAGAAGCTAACTGGTCTGCAGCTAGTCAGGAAATTCCCCGCATTTCACGGAACCCGAAGGTTCATTACCGCACTCACAAGCGTCCG
>Ga0123357_10002194_pt1 | contig 21559 bp, 23 predicted proteins | sample TergutEmb28metaG_FD_89873 | JGI IMG/M metagenome (GOLD analysis project Ga0123357, IMG submission 89873) | Embiratermes neotenicus P4 segment gut microbial communities from Petit-Saut dam, French Guiana - Emb289 P4 | ecosystem: Host-associated > Arthropoda: Insects > Digestive system > Gut ... | reverse complement strand
CTCGACGCGACGGGTCAACTCGTCGATGGCGGCAGGCTGGTCACCGGACGGGACGAAGTCGGCGTGCACCTTGAAGGGTGCACCCCGCCTGGTGATCTGTTCGACTGGACGCATGGCTACAAGCCTAGCCATGACCACCGACGTCAGATGGCAGCAAAGGGCTGATGACCGGGAGTCTTCTCATAATCAGGGCCGCCGTGTTGCCGAGACTTGGGCCTGGGCACTAGCATGCCGTCATCCGCGAATTCCAACTCCCATAGGTGGACGTGACCCGGTATCACTAGATCGAGACGTCCATCGGCTCGTGCGGCCCACACGTCGGCCTCAGCCCCTCGTCCTTCCCGCCGCAATCTGCCTGCTACCGCTTCTTCAGTCTCTCGGGAGAGCTCATGAAAGCACACGTCCTCCGATTGGCTCACAGCTAGACGAGCCGCCGTCATCGCCTGGTCGATGGTGCCACAATCGACGTTGGCGCAAGCCCGTATCGCGAGCGCCTCGGCGACGTCCATCGGGTGTGCCCTTCCTTTCAACATAACATCGACCAACTCATCGGCAAGCGCCAACGCCTCGGGCGACGGACGCACAAGGTACATCAGTCTTGCGTAGAGTCGCAGAGTTGATCCCTCAACAAAACCGTCATGGCCGTGTTCATCACCAATGCTGCGCAAATACGCAATGCCCTCGCGCGTAACTTGCTCGGCCGCTGCCAGATCTCCGGCACCCGTGAGGTCATCCGAAAGGCGATCACATGCCATGGTCGCCAACACCAGGTCACCAGCAGCGACCGCTTCATCGATGGCCGCGCGGTCAGTTTGTTCGCCGCTCACATGGTCTTCTCTCCGTCGCCGTTGTCTGCACCCACCGCAATCGCGATCAGGTCATCCAGTGCCCGAGAGAGCACGCGGCGATCAGTGTCGTCATCGTATTGCCCGATCATGCGCGCTTGCACGCACAACAACTGCATCGACCTGGCGAAGATCAGACCGTCGCGAGCGGTGACAAGTGCCTTGATCACCCGGTTGTTCCAGTTGATGACTAGCTTTCCCGGGCCGTGCTCGGCAACACTAACGTATGCCGCAGGCATCTCGACATCAGGTAAGAGTCGGACGACCACCGAAACAGGTTGATCGCTTAACGCTGCATCAGCCCTAGCCTGGAATGCCATGACCTCGCCTGCATCCTCGATCATTGGCGAAAGCAAGTCGTCGATCTCCGTGGCCGGGTGCACATACTTGACGTTGATGCCAGGAAATATCGATGGGATGGCTTCGACGATACGTACACCATGAACATAACCAGCGTTGACGATCAGGCGACCTTGCGGGGTCAAGGACGCAAGACGATGGAAGTCGGCGAGCGAATCGGAATAGAGCACCGTCGTCGACTGGGCAACAATGTCAGCGATGCGCATGCGTCCTTGGGTGGTCTCCATCGGTAGCTCAGGCACCACCGCCTTGGCCAGGTTGGGGTCAGCGAAAGCAACGTCCTTGAGCGCCGGATCGTGAGCGTCGACAAACAGTTGGAATCGAAGTGGGTCCTCATCTGCGAGTTCTTGAAGCCACCTCTCAATGGCATTCGCAATGCCTTCTTGGGTGACATGTTGGGCATTGTCATTGACGATCGTCTCCCGTGACGCGGTTGGGTGGAGCTTGGTCGAGTTGATGACACACCACGCAAAGAATGCCCAATCGGGCATCATCGACCGATCCGAATCTGTCACAAGTAGGTTGTCGACGTAGACGCGGCTGGGCCAACCATGAGCTCTGGATCGTTGCGCGTCGGTGATGTAAACGACGCCGGTGGTGCCTGTTGCCGGGATATCTATCGCGATGACGTCGAACTGTTGGCCAACCCCGACACCGCCGTAGAGGACGCCAACATCGCCGCTGCGCACCAAATCGCGGTGGGCGGGAAAGTCCTTGAACGGAAAGCTGCACGTCATTGACTGTTCGCCAGATTGCGTGTTCACGACAACCTCCGCAGGCAGAAACTCGCCGTACTTTCGCACCAGCATGCACACCTGCTCAGCCCGCACCCATCCGACTGCGTTCGGACGAGGCCTTAAGCGCACCGTCGTACCAATCGGCCTTTCAGCGCTTACTTCGTCGGTGCGATATGTTCCATCCGAATGGCCAACCCACCGGATCGCGGCCCCACCAATTGCTGATCTCGACTCAACCGTTATCTCATCGGCAATCAGAAAGCACGACAACAGGCCGATACCGAATTGTCCAATGAAATCATGTCGATTGACGACCAGATCGTCGCGCTTGGAACTGGCGCCGACCACGGCCAGGAACTGGCCCACCTGCTCAGCATTGATGCCGATACCGCAGTCATGAACGGAGAACTCATCGGCGGGTGAGTCACTGGTAGAGATCGCGAAGGGTGACACAGTGATTGTCCGCGACGCCGGCGAGCCGCCCAATGCGTCTCTGGCCGTGATCGCGTCAATAGCGTTCTGAAGCAACTCGCGCACAAACACACCTGGGGACGAATAAAGGTTGCCGCTCAGAAGAGCTATCACGCCCCCAAATCAACCTGGAATCTGTTTGAATCGGCCATGCACCAAGCCTAACTTTGGCCACCGACAAACATATCTGTCCAACCGCCAGCACAGGCCCGCTTCGCCCGTCAAAGATAGACTGGCAGCGGAGGATGACCATGGATTTCAAGAAAGAAGCGAAGCAGCTTTATCAACCCGGCACAGCACCGTCGATTGTCGACGTTCCGGCGATGGTGTTCCTGGCCGTCGACGGTGAAGGTGACCCCAACACCAGTCCGTCCTAGGCTGCGGCGATCGAGGTGTTGTACGGCTTGTCGTACGGCATCAAAATGTCCAGCAAACACATTCTGGAGTATGTTGTGCCGCCTTCGGAGGGATTGTGGGACGGCGGCGATGCTGGCATTGGCGGCCCCACGAACAAGGCCAAACTCACGTGGACGGCCTTGATCCGCCAACCGGATTTCGTCACCGCCGAAATCCTTGACGCCACCAGGCTCGCGCTGGCGAAACGCAAACCGTCCCTGGACACCACGTTGGCGCGTCTGGAAACGCTGACCGAGGGACTGTGCGTCCAGGCTTTGCACGTCGGCTCCTACGATGACGAGCCTGCCACCATCGCAACAATGCAGTCATTCGCTGCCGACCAGGGCTATGCGCCCGACTGGTCGGATGGCCGTCGTCACCACGAGATATACCTGTCCGATCCGCGCAAGACACCCGTCGACAAGCTGAAGACAATTCTGCGCCACCCAGTCAAGCCCGCGATACCCTGATCAGATATCACATTGGCATCGTTTGTGCTTGTGGTGACTTGATTTGTGTCGGGTATATGGTGTAGAATCGAACACATGTTCGAGGGGTTTGATGAGTGGCGGGCCGACCAAATACAGGTCATGGCCGATCATGTCGCGCTCATCCAACAACGCGACGAACTCGACGCCCAGATCGCACAATCCCTAGCACATGTCGTCACCGCGTATCAGTGGCCCGACGAACCCGAGCCTTCACAGTTCGACGAGTTCCGGGTCACCCATATCGACGAGCAAGCCTACGGTGAAGACCTGACCGCCGAGCTAGCCATCGTGAACAAAACCTCCCAAGCGGCGGCCCGTAACCTGGTCGGCGATACCGCCGCGATGCAACGTGGCCTGCCCCAATGCTGGGGCAAGATCGTCACCGGTGAGGCGCCCCTGTGGCAGGGACGACGTGTCTCCCAACAATGCCAACATTTGCCCGAACATCTGTGGCCACAAGTCGATGACAGTGTGGCTATCGTGATGGGGCAGGTAGGTGCCGCCCGGTTTTTCCGCGCAGTCGACGCCGCTATCAAAATCGCCGACAGTCAAGCAGAACTGGCAGACCCTGTCCGCCCGGCCCGTTTCGTCCACACCCGGGACGACAGGCTCGACCCCGACACCGGTTGGCTAACCGCCCGACTGGACAAAGCCGACATCCTGTTCTGGGACGCCATCATCCAACAAGGCGCCGATCAGCTAGCCGACACGCCAGGTGGAGCTATCACCACCGACGACGAACGACGCGCCACCGCGTTCTCGGTCATGTCGAACCCGGCCGCCACCATCACCTGGCTCGGCATCTCCACCACCCGCAGCATGAACCCAGCATCCGAAACCGGCGATTGGAAGACAGCATTCGTCAAACAAGCCAAGAAGTTGGTGCCTCGGTTCGCGCCGAAAACTCAGGTGTATGTTCACATGTTCGCCAACTCGCTTGTCGACCCCACCGCACCCGTCAGGGTTGAAAACTACGGGACAGTCTTGACATCCCAACTCGCCCAGATAACCCAATCCACGAAAGTGCGCTTGACCCCTGTAGTTCACCTAGACGGCACAACCATCGCCGTTGACCAATACGAAATACCCGCCCACATCCGCCGTCGCGTCCTCCTTGCCAACCCCCATGATGTGTTCCCCTGGTCCACCACCGAATCCAGGCACCTCGACCTAGACCACACAACGCCCTACCAACCCGGCCGCCCCGCCCAAACCAGAACCGACAACCTCGGCCCCCTCACCCGCCGAGCCCACCGCGTCAAAACCCACGCCAACTGGCAACTAACCCAACCAACACCCGGGACATACATCTGGCAGACCCCAGCCGGACAAGTAATCCAAGTCGACAACAAAGGCACCCACCGACTCAGACAGTGAGCTAATCCCAGGGATTGAATACGGGCACCCCGAACCGGCCGAAATCGGCGACATTGCGCGTCACAACCGTCAAGCCATTGACGATTGCCGTGCCGGCGATAAAGGCATCCGCCAACGGAGCCGGGTTCGGCACATGATAGGCGGCCGCGACGCTTGCCGCGTCCAGCGTCAAATCAAGGATTCGGCCACGGAACGCGTCCAGCACGACCTCAAGCCAATTGTGGTACACGCGCCCGGTTTGCGCGTCTTTCCGCTCGCTCAACAAGACGCCGCGTGTCATCTCATGAATCGTGATAACAGACACAAACGCCTGCGAAAGGTCAGTCGATGCCACCCAGAAGCGGAACGCCGGCGCGCATTCCGGACGCCCCGAACGGCGCAGTTCCGACGTCACGTTGGTGTCAAGCAGCAAAGCCATCGACGTCTCGCGGCAAATCAAGTGACCGCACGTACGGAGTTTCGATATCCCATATCTCTGGCGGGCCACTCAGATCAGCAAGCTTGGCCCCGACCCACCTCTGACGGCGACGGACGCCCTCACTTAAGATGTCGCGAGCCAGAGCTTCCATCGATTCACCACCTTGAGCCGCAACTGAACGTAACCCGTCATAGACGGATTCATCCAGCGACCGAACCGTAAGCGTAGCCATCGTGACCTCCTTCGAGAGAAGTGACAGCACTAATGCTAGCACAGCCCTCGATTCACCGAGCGAGACCTTACTGAGGGGCGGGCGCCGACGCTGCTGGTACCGCTGCCGGGTCTTGCGCTGACTGCTGAGTGGCACCCTCTTGGCCGGCGGCGATCGGCTGGACCACCACTGCCGTTCCGTAGGCGCAAATCTCTGTGAAGGCCTGGCCGATGGAGCCGGAATCGAAGCGGAATGCCAGCACTGCGTTGGCCCCGCGCGATTGGGCCTGCTGGGCCATTCGGTCCATCACCTGCTGGCGCGAGTCGTACATTAACTGGGTATATTCGTTCACCTCTCCGCCACCGATGGCCCGGAAGCCGGCCACCAGATTGGCGCCGAAGTTGGCACTGCGCACCGTCATACCCATGACCTCGCCGAGGACGGCCTGGACGCGGTAACCGGGTATGTCATTTCCTGTCACAATAAGCATGATGTCAAGCATAGACGGTCGCCGTCCCCGACTTGCGCTGTGCGCTAGCTGGTGAGCCAGATCGACAGCATCATGGCCGCGACCGTCACTACCGGTCCCAGCACCGCACAGCCTAAGCCCACAGCCGCGTATTTTCGGCCTCGGTTCATTGCCAGCGCCAGGATAGACACGATCAAACCGCCCCAACCCATGGTGGCTGCAAAGATCAGCCCGTAGCCGAACCCCGGCATCGTCGACATCTCACCGGGGGCTCCAGATGCACCCATAATCCATCCGGAGCCGCCACCAAGCAGCGTGGCAAAAACACCCAGAAACATCCCCCACATCCCCAAGGTGGACGGCCGAATCGGCTGAACGACCGGTGACCCGCCGTAGGTCGCATCGTAAGCCGTCGCCGGAGGGTAAGCCGGATAGTTGGAGTTCGGCTGAGACATACCGCAATCCTACGTCGCCTCGGTGCCCATCGGGTGACGAGCTGGCGGTAGCGCTGACGGTTTCGACCCGGCGACCATGGCGTCGATGACGCCTTGCAGGGTGCCGATGGCGGCCTGGACGTCCGCTTCGTTCAATGCGCCGGGCTGCATCAGGAACGACTGCTCCAACAGCACGTCACCTTGGCGCACCAACTGTTCGCCCACCGCGCTCAGGCTGATCAGACGCGACCGGCGGGACGCCGGGTCGGGTGCCACGACGACCCAACCCGCCTTGGCCCCGGACTCGATCAATCGTGACACTGTGCCCTTGGTCAGGCCAAGATGATCGGCGATGGCCGTCTGATTGAGTGGCCCAGGGTGCGCGTCGATCACCGACAGAATCATGAACTGCCCGAAACTGATGTCCAGTTGCGCACTCAGCAGCGCCTCGGCGTTGCGTTCCATGATGGTGGATGCCTTGCGGATGTTGAACCAGAACTGCCAGGCCGTCGTCGTATCCATACGATTATTGTACAGCAAACTATATGGTATACGATAGTTGCATATCAAACTATTGATCGAAAGGACGGATCCATGAAAGTCATGCTGGTCATAGACCACCCATATGGCGCAAAGGCCTGGGACAACACGCCCCACCGACGCTCCTTCACCGTCGCCTTGGCCCACGCCGCACAGATTGGGCTGGCTGCCGCCGGCCACGACGTCGATCTAGTCGACCTACACGCGGACGGCTTCAACCCCGTCATGTCAGCCGACGAGCTGACTGCCTGGCGGCTCGGCGCCCCCTCCCCCGACCCGCTGGCGGCCGACTACCAGCGCCGCCTTCTGGCCGCCGACTATCTGGTGCTCGCCTTCCCCATCTGGTGGGAGGCCATGCCGGCAGCCACCAAAGGCTTCATCGACAAGGTCGTCACCAAAGGCGTCGCCTACCGCGAAGGCAGCGGCCTGCGCCCCATGACCAACGCCACCAAGCTCCGCGGCGTCACCCTGATCACCGTGATGTCAACTCCCGCACTGCTCTACCGGGCACTCTTTGCCAGCGCCATCAGCAAGATCCTGCTGCGGGGCACTTTCCGGAAGATCGGCGTCGGCAACCTGACCTGGCTCAGCCACGCAAGCGTCGACACCAAACCACTGCCCGCCCGCCAGACGATGCTGAACGCCGTCGAAGCCCGCTTCGCGCGGCTCAACTGATATGCGACGTCTTCACCGCGCCACCGTGGCCGGGGCACACCCACCGGAAGTCCAGCCCATTGACCAGGCGCACCGACTCGTCCACCTTGCCCATGTCCCAAGTCATCAGCGGTTGCGACCTTTGGACCGTGCCACCGCGCGAATTCAGCAAATCACCGGCGAAGAGCACGCCATCGAACAGAAAGCAGACGTGCCCCGGGGTGTGGCCGGGGGTGGGAATGATCTGAATGCCCCAGATGTCGCCGTCCGGCAGCGGCTTCAGCCGATCCGGCACCGCCGGATGCGCCAGCGCGCCGATCAGCTTCTTAATACCAGGACGCTTCGCCATACCCGTCACATAGGGCATGTCGACGGCCGACACATACACGTCGCATTGATATCGACGCTGCAAGGCGGCCGCATTGCCAATGTGGTCGACGTCATGGTGCGTCAGCAGTATGCCAGCCACGCCGCCCAGATCGTGGGCGTCCAGTTCGGCAGCGATCTGATCGGCCTTGCCGCCGAAGGACGTGTCGACCAGCACCACCCCTTCGCTCGACCGCAGGGCATAGGCGTGCGCCCCGCTGGCCGCGTCCAACGAGTAGACATTGTCCGTCACGAACATCGCTAAGTTCCTTTCACTGGACGCAACATTAGCCGCCGGCAAACGGCGGCAGGACGTCAATCGTCGCGCCGGGCGGCAGCGGCGTGGGGTCGGTCAGGGCTCGGCGGGCACCGTCCACCAGGAACGTCGACACCCCCAACACCGCCGCCAGCGCGTCATTGCCCTGCAAGCCGGCGGCGACATCGGCCAAAGTGTTGCCGCTGACTGGTGCGGTGGGCACGCCGGCGGCTTCACGGGCAGCGGCGAAAAACCTAACAGTCGCCTCAGCCATTCATCACACCTTCGGCGACTTCCCGAATATCGGCCAGCGTCTTCGCCATGGCGTCGCTCGACCCGCCAGCTTTGGCCACGGCGTACCCGGCCACGAAGGCCGACACCGGGCCCGCCGCGTGCAGCACTCCATGGGCCACCAGGCGCACCGTGTCCAACAGATCCTGGGTGTCCACCGGCGGCAGTCCGTCGAGATCTATCTTGGCCCGCAAGGCGTCCAACCATTCGGCGACCTGGGTCATCTCGTCTGTGTCACTCATTGTTATCTCCTTTTCGGTAATGCAATCGGTTCAAATCGTCTTCGGTATCGATGTCGTCGGCGGCACCCGGCGGCACAGCGACCTCCCGCAGGTCCAGGTCGCCCAGCAGATACCCGACGGACGGGTCCGACGGCGCGTTCCAGCCGTCCAGCTTGGCACAAGCCCGGACGAGCGCCGCCCACTTGTAAAGGCCGAGCAACCACTGCCGGTGCCCACCGGCCACCCCGACCACGCCGTCGGGCCCACTCGGCGCAGCCAATAAGGCCTCCACGCCCGGCGCAGCGTTCGGCATGTCGCAGGCCAGCACCAGCACATCGTCCGACGCGTCCGACGCCAGCCGCGCCAACCCAGCAGCGATGGCTAGAGCCGGGCCCGACCCAGGCGGGTCTTCCTGAGCCACCTCGACGCCCGCCGTCACCGGCCTGTCCGGCGGACCGACTACGACAACGCGCCTGGCATCGACCTCACGACAAGCCAAAATGGTGCGCTGCAAAGACGTTTTCCCGTCTACACCGATCAGCGCCGCCTTGTCAGCGCCGCCCAGGCGTGAGCCCTTGCCGCCGGCCAAGACAATGGCGTCCACGTCAGCCACCGATCGCCGACATCGGACGGGCGGGTTGCACAAACGTCGGTTCCCCGATGCCGTGGCCGGCCGCCTTGCCTTTCACGCAGGCTGAGATGATACTGGCCAACTCGTCATTCGAAGCGCCCGCCCGCAGGGGCGCGCGCAGATCGCACTCCGCCGTCGCGAACAAACAGCTGCGCAGTTGTCCGTCGGACGTCAATCGCAATCTCTCACAGTTCGCGCAGAACGGCTCGGTGACGGCCGCAATGATACCGACGGTGCCGGGCCCACCGTCCACCAGCCAGCGGACCGCCGGCGCGTTGTCGTGCGGCAGCGGCGTCAGGTCGTGGACGGCCGTCAGCGCGTTCAGCGTCTCGTCGGCCGTCACCATGGTGGTCCGCTGCCAGATGTGCCCGCCGTCCAGCGGCATCTGCTCGATGAATCGAAGCTCGTACCCGTGGTCGAGCGCGAAGTCGAGCAACCCGACCGCACCGCCGTCGTTCAGCCCCCGCATCAGCACGGCATTGAGCTTGACGGGGCTGAGTCCGGCCGCCTTCGCCGCCGCCAGGCCCTCCAGCACCCGGGCCAGATCGCCACGCCTCGTGATCGCCCGATAGGCCGCCTCGTCCACCGTGTCGAGCGACACATTGACGCGCTGCAAGCCAGCGTCCGCCAACGGCCGCGCCAGCTTGTCGAGGCCGACGCCACACGTTGTCATCGACAGTTCCGGCGGGTTCGGCAAAGCGGCTATTGCCGCGACGATCGCCACGACATCCGGGTGCAGCAGCGGCTCTCCACCGGTCAGCCGCACACGCGTGATTCCCATGCCGACAGCCACACCGACAGCCCGCCCGATCTCATCCGCCGTCAGCAGCCCTGCCGCCGGACGCGGTGGCACACCCTCGGACGGCATGCAATAGACGCAGCGCAGCGAGCACTTGTCCGTCAGGGACACCCGCAAATCGGTGTGCCTCCGCCCGAAAGTGTCCACCAACTCGTTCGTCATGCCAAGCCCACCCACTCCAGCGCGCCGTCGGCGAACTGCTGATGCTTCCACACCGGCAACTCGGCCTTGACGAGGTCGACCAGATCGGCACAGGCGGCAAAGGCGGCCGCCCGGTGCGCCGACGACACGGCGGCACAAAAGGCCACGTCACCGACTTCTAAAAGCCCCACCCGGTGAGCTGCGGCCACCGCGCAGACGTCTGAGTGCTTCGCCCCCCAATTCTCAACCAGCGACGCCAGCATGGCCGCCGCGTCGGGGTGGGCCTCGTACTGCAACGCGGTGACGGCCCGTCCGCCGTCGTTGTCGCGGACGACACCCGTGAACAGCACGACGGCACCGGCGCCAGGGTCCATCACCAGCGCCTGTAACCCGGCCGGGTCGATGACGTCGGCCGACACCATGATGGCAGCGACCCTCATTTGTCGGCCTCGTGATCGCCGCCGTCGATCTGGGATATGATATGCGGCAAAAGTGGCCCGAGATAGGCGACGGCATCGGTGACGGCCGACGCCGAACCCGGCAGTGTGACGACCAACGCCCCGCCGACAACGCCCGCTATGCCCCGGCTCAGCGACGCCATCGGCGTCTGCGCCGCGCCGGCCGCCCGGATCGCCTCGGCCAGGCCTGGCACCTCGCGGTCCAACAAGGCCGACACGCTCTCGGGCGTCACATCCCGTGGCCCCAGCCCGGTGCCGCCCGTGGTCAAGACGATGCGACGGCCCTGCCCCACCATATCGAGCACCGCCCGGCGGATGGCGTCCGCATCGTCGGGCACCAACGCCGACGCGACGTCTGCCGCCCCGGCGCGCCGCAAGGCTGCCTGCAGGGCCGGACCGGACAGATCTTCGCGCACCCCGGCAGCGCAGCGGTCCGAGACGGTGATGACGCCGGCGGGCGGCAAGGTCGACACACGGGCCAGGCCATCGCCTTCGTCGCGCCAATCGCCCGAAGCCCCACCCGACTTGGCCACCAGGTGGACGTCGGTGACACAGGCGGCCCGGTCGATGCTCTTGATCATGTCGATGACGGCCAGCCCGGCCACGGCGGCCGCCGTCAGAGCCTCCATCTCGACGCCCGTGCGACCGGTGGTTCGCACCGTCGCCACGATGTGCACCGCGTCGTCGCCGACATCGACCTCGACCTGAGCACCGTCGATGCCAATCGGGTGAGCCAAGGGAATCAGTTCGCCGGCGCGCTTGGCGGCCTGCAGCCCGGCGATGCGGGCGACTGCGGCCGCGTCGCCCTTGCTCAGGCTGCCCGACCGCATCTGCTGCATTGCCGCAGGTGCGCACTCGACACGCGCCACGGCTTGGGCCACCCGCACAGTCTCGGGCTTCGCGCCGACGTCGACCATGCGGACATGGCCATGACCGTCGACGTGGGTTGCCACAGCCTGACTTCGCACCGTACCCATTATGCCCTGGCGGCTTGCCGATAGACGATCGGCGGGCGCGTCAGGTAACCGACTGGCACACTCCACATGTGAACCAGACGGGAGAACGGCCACACGGCGAACAACCCGAGGGCCAAGGCCGCATGCAACTGGTATATCCACGGTGCCGCCGCCATGACGGAAATCGCCGGGTTGGCCATGAAGATCGACCGCAGCCACACCCCGATGCTCGCCCGGTAATCATAACCTGGGCCCAGGACGTTATAACCAAGCGTCGCGGCCATGCCGACCAGGATGATGAGCCCGAGCAGGATGTACATGACGATGTCGCCCGGCCGCGTCACCAAGCGGAAACGCGTCTTCAATATGAACCGCCGAAGGATCAACAACACGACGCCGAGCACAAAGACGAGACCGGCTACGGTGCCCAAGCTGACGGCCATGATGTGGTAGCCCTCGGGCGACACGCCGAGAGACGTCATCCAATCCTCCGGAATAACCAACCCCATGAGGTGGCCGATGAGCACCGCCAACATGCCGAAGTGGAAGATCGGCGACGCCCACATCAACAGCTTCTTCTCCGACAGCTCGGACGTACGCGTCGTCCAGCCGAACTGGTCGGTGCGCCAGCGCCAGATGTTGCCGATGACGAACATCGTCAAGGCGATGTAGGGCCACACGCCGAACAATGCGATAGACAACCAGTTCATGCCACGACTCCTTCCAGGTCGGGGGCTGCCCGGAGAGACGAAGGGGATACCGCCTCTCCAGGCAAGCAACGGATGACCGCCCGCAGAACGGCCGCGTATGGCGATCGGTGGGCCTGCAGCGCCTCGTAGATCGCTTCGATGCCGTCCCGGGACTGCGCCAACACCGCGTCCGCTTCGGCGTCGCTCACTTGGGCGGCGTACTGCAACACGGTGGGCAGATAATCCGGCAACTCGTCGCTGTTTTCAAAAAAGCCGGCGTCGTTATACCGGTGCCGCAGACTCGCCAACGCGTCACCCCGGCTGCGACTGTCACCGTAGGGCGCGAACGTCACATACAGCGCGCTTCGCCTCCTGTGATCGAACGTTCGGACGTATTCGATGCGACGCTCCGCCGCATCGATGTTGACGGACCACGCCAGAAACTCTCGCAGATCGGAGGCTGCCGGGCTGGCTGGCAGCGACCCGACGGCCTCCGACAACTGAGCCTGAATAGCGGACATGGCGTCATCCGGGTAGCCGAGCAGCAAGCTGGCCAGCGCCATGACATCACGACGCCCAGCCCGCTTGGTCACCCGCCGCCGATGTGTCCTCGGCCGGGTGGTGGGGCGGCTATCGGCCGCCGGTAGGGGCCCGAAGCTCATGGCAGCTTCCTTCCCTGCTCGGAGCGAGTCAGCGGCCCGTCCGGCGACTCGAGTGGGCAACCCGATACCCACGACGCCACCTCGGCCGTCGCCTCCCGGTGCGCTTTGGGAATGACGAACCGGGACGAGAACTTGGCGACACCCAGTAGCTGATACAACTCGTCGAGCTCGGCCGCGCTGACGCCGTCCGGCAAATTGTCTTCGCCGACGCCCGTCATGACGGCCCTCATATGCGTGCGGATGGCCGCCAGCTTGGCCAGCACCTGCTCGACCATCGCCGAATCGCCAGCCGTGAACAACTGCGCCAGATAGTCGACGGGAACCCGCAGCGACGATATGGCATGGAACACATCGTCCGCGTCCTCCGCGTCGCCACCCAGCGCAGTCGTCGCGCCGAGCACCGGAGACAATGGCGGTATGTACCAGACCATCGGCAGTGTGCGGAACTCCGGGTGCAGCGGCAACGCCACCTTGTGCTTCATCGCCAGGGCCCAGATCGGCGACGCCTGGGCCGCCTGAATCCAGTCCCGCGACACGCCGTCCGCTTCGGCCTGCGCCATGACGGCTGGGTCGAAGGGGTCGAGGAACACCGCCCGCTGGGCATCCACCAGGAGGGACGGATCGGCAGCGGCGGCGTCCTCGACGGCATCCAGGTCGTACAGCATCACGCCGATGTAGCGGATACGGCCCACGCACGTCTCGGAGCACACCGTCGGCGTGCCCTCTTCGACGCGGGGGAAGCAGAACGTGCATTTCTCGGCCTTGCCGCTCAGCCGGTTCAAGAACACCTTCTTGTACGGGCAGGCCGACACGCACATGCGCCAGCCGCGGCAACGGTTCTCGTCCACCAACACGATGCCGTCCGACTCGCGCTTGTACATCGCCCCGGACGGGCAGGCCGCCACGCAGGCCGGATTGAGGCAATGGTTGCACAGCCTGGGCAGATGGAACATGAAGGTCTTCTCGAACTCCAACCGGACGGCCTCCCCCAACGCCCTGAAGTTGGGGTCGGCCGCCGCGTATTCCTGCGAGCCAGCCAGGTCATCGTCCCAGTTCGGCCCGCCGGTGATCTCCATGGGCAGCCCGGTGTGAGCCGACAGCGGCCGAGCGACGGGCTGAACACCAGCCGGCGCCGACAGCAGCGTGTCGTAATCATAGGTGGCCGGCTCGTAGTAGTCGTCGATCGACGGCATCTCCGGGTTGGCGAAGATGCGCACCAGGCGGCGCAGCCGGTTGCCCGAGCGCAGACGCAAGCGTCCTGAACCGTCGAGTTCCCAACCGCCGCGCCAATGCGCCTGATCCTCCCAACCACCGGGATATCCGACGCCCGGCTTGGTTTCAACATTGTTGAACCAGACGTAGTCGGTGCCATCACGGTTGGTCCAGGTCTGCTTACAAGTGACGGAACAGGTTGAGCACCCGATGCATTTGTCGAGGTTCAGCACCATCGACATGGCTGCCATGACTTTCATCAGAACACCACCTCCTGGCTGCGGCGGCGAATGCGAGTGATCTCATCGCGCTGGTTGCCCGTCGGCCCATAGTAGTTGAAGCCGAAGGTGAGCTGGCCATATCCACCCACCAGGTGCGTCGGCTTGACGTACACCCTAGTCAACGCATTGTGTATGCCGCCCCGACGCCCATTCGCCTCGGTCAGCGGCACATCGATGTTGCGGTCTTTGGCGTGGTACATGAACACCGTGCCTTGGGGCATGCGATGGCTGACGATGGCCCGGGCAACGACCACGCCGTTGCGGTTGTAGGCCTCGATCCAGTCGTTGTCGGCCACGCCGATGGCGGCGGCGTCGGCCTCCGACATCCAGATGGTCGGACCACCACGCGACAGCGCCAACATATACGGGTTGTCGGCGTAGGACGAGTGGATCGCCCACTTGTCGTGCGGCGTGATGTAGCGCACGCTGACGCTGCGCCCTGGTTCGTCGGTCTCGCCGGTGTAGCCGAGCAAATCCAGTGGCGGCCGGTAGATGGGCAGCAGTTCACCCATTTCGGCCATCCAGTCATGGTCCAAGAAGTACTGCTGACGCCCCGTGACCGTGGCCCACGGACGCAGCCGCTCGACGTTGATGCAGAACGGCGAGTAGCGACGCCCGCCCGTCTCGCTGCCGGACCATTCCGGGCTGGTGAACACCGGCGTGGGGCCGGCCTGCGCGTCCGCGAATGTGATGCGGCGCTCGGCGTTTTCGCCGATCAGGTCGGCCATTGGCTGGCCGGTGCGCTTTTCGAGGAACTTGAAACCCGCCAGGGACTGGTGCCCGTTGGTCGTGCCGGACAGCGCCAGAATGGCCTCAGCCACTTGGGCGTCGGTCACCATCTTGGGACGCCCGGCGCCCGGCCCGTCCGTCTGCACGCCGTTGCGCTTGGCCAAGAACTCCACCGGGTCGTCCCCGGAAACCGTGACACCCTTGGTGGACGTGCCGAGCGTGCTGATCAGTGGGCCGAGCGTTCGCATCTTGTAGCCGATGGCTGTGTAGTCGCGCTCGACGACGATCAGCTTCGGCATCGTGACGCCCGGTGTCGCCTCGCCGTCACCCGACGCCCAGTCGTGCACCTCCCCGTGCGGCTGTGCCAGCTCGTCGGGGGTGTCCGTCAACAGCGGTATCGGCATGACGTCTGTGCGCGTGCCCAGGTGCTTGGCGGCCAACTCCGAAACCTTGTCGGCCAGGCCGGTGAAGGCGTCCCAGTCGGTGCGGGCCTGCCAGGGTGGCGCGATCGCCGCATTGAAGGCGTGCACGAACGGGTGCATGTCGGTGGTCGAGATGTCGTGCTTCTCGTACCAGGTCGCCGCCGGCAAAACGATGTCGGACAGCAAGGCCGAACCCGTCATGCGGAAGTCGATGGTGGTGACCAGGTCAAGCTTGCCGATGCCCGGCTCGTCGCGCCAGACCACCTCGCTGGGGCGCCTGTCTTCTGGCACCTCGGACGCGGTCACGGCCGAGTCGGTGCCCAGCAGGTGACGCATGAAATACTCGCTGCCCTTGGCCGTGTTGCCCAGCAGATTGGCCCGCCACAGCGTCAGCACGCGTGGGAAAACGGCCGGATTGTCGGGGTCGGTGACGCCGAACGCCAGCTTGCCGGACGTCAGTTGCTGCTTGACGTAGGGTCCCGGCTCCATACCTGCCGCCTTGGCCTCATCGGCCAAGTCGAGCGGGTTGCGCGTAAAGCCCGGGTGCCCCGGCGTCCAGCCGAGACGGACGGCCTCGGCATAGCAGTCGGCCACGGTACGTCCCTTGAGTGTGCCGGGGCCCGTCACCGCCGAGATATCCTCAGCCGTGAAGAGGTCGTAGCGCCACTGGTCGGAATGCAAATACCAGAACGATGTGGACGCCTGGTGACGTGGTGGCCTGGCCCAGTCGAGCGCGAACCCGACGTGCTGCTGCCCGGTGATGGGGCGGGCCTTCTCTTGGCCCACATAGTGCGCCCAGCCACCGCCGTTGACGCCTTGGCACCCCGTCAACGTCAACAGGGTGATAAACGTGCGGTACATGGTGTCCGAATGGAAATAGTGATTGGTGCCGGCGCCCAGCACAATCATCGAGCGTCCCTTGGTGATCTCGGCGTTGCGGGCGAACTCGCGCCCCACGCGCGCGATGTCGGCGGCCGGAACTCCCGACTGGCGCTCTGCCCAGGCCGGGGTGCCCACCTCATCCGGGTCGTCGTAGCCCTTCGGCCATTGACCGGGAAGGCCCGGTCGGGCGACGCCGTAGCCAGCCATCAGCAGGTCGAAGACTGTGGTCACGACGTGCCCGGCGATCGTCACCGTCGGCACGCCACGGAGCATTTCGCCACCGCGGTCGCCACCCACGTCGAAGCGCGGCAACGCGACCTCGGCCGTCCCCGCGCCCTTGAGACCGGCCAGCGTCAAGGCCGGCGTGTGCCCGTCCAGGCTCAAGTTCCACTTGCCGACCCCGGCGTCGCCCCAGCGGTCACCGATGGTACCGTTCGGCACGATCGGCTTGGCGGTGGCTTCGTCCAGGAACAACGGCTTGGACGCCGCATTCGCCTCACCGGCGAATTGCGGCACCAGATCGGCCGTCAGATACTTGGAGGGCAACCACGTGCCGTCTTCACGCTTCGCCAATGTCACCAGGAATGGCGCATCGGTGAACTGACGCGAATAGCCGTCGAAATACTCGACCTGACGGTCGCGGTAGAACTCGCTCAGGATGACGTGGCCCATCGCCTGCGCGACGGCCCCGTCGGTACCGGTGTGGGGGGCCAGCCAGTCGTCGGCGAACTTGACGTTCTCGGCGTAGTCGGGGCTGATGGCCACCACCTTGGTGCCCTTGTAGCGGGCCTCCGTCATGAAGTGGGCATCGGGGGTGCGCGTGACCGGCAGGTTGGCGCCCCACATGATGATATAGGACGAGTTGAACCAGTCGGCCGACTCGGGCACGTCCGTCTGATCGCCCCAGATCTGGGGGGACGCCGGCGGCAGGTCGCAGTACCAGTCGTAGAAGCTCAGCAGCGTGCCACCGAGGAGCGAATAGAAACGGGTACCGGCACAGAACGAGACCATCGACATGGCCGGGATCGGTGTGAAACCGACACACCGGTCAGGACCGTACTTCTTGATCGTGTAGACGTGCGCGGCGGCCTGGATCTCCTGGGCCTCTTCCCAGGCCGCCCGCACGAACCCGCCCCGCCCTCGGGCTTTCTTATAGGCCTTGGCGCGGTTAGAATCCTCAACTACTGCGCCCCAAGCCTCCACCGGATCGCGACCGGCGGCTCGTTCCGCCCGGTACGCTTCAAGCAAAACCCCTCGCACGTAGGGATAGCGCACACGGGCGGGCGAGTATTCATACCACGAGAACGACGCCCCACGGGGGCAGCCTCGTGGCTCGTAGTCCGGGCCATCTATCGTCGGATAGTCGGTGTTCTGGTGCTCCCAAGTGATGAGCCCGTCCTTGACGAACACCTTCCACGAGCACGAGCCGGTGCAGTTGACACCATGTGTGGTCAACACCACCTTGTCGTGCGCGTAGCGATCACGGTAGAAGCGCTCCCAGCCGTCATCGTTGCGACGACTGGCAACACGGCCATCGGGGGTTATCTGTTCGCGCGTCAGCAGAGCCCGCGCCTTCAGAAGCGTCCCCACTATCGGTGACAGCTGCCTGGACATAATTGCCGCCTAACTCTTAGCCTCAGCGCCTGGACGAGCGTAGAACCAGAAGTCGATGACGGCGCAGATCAAAGCCAAGATAATGACGGCGACGAATACCGGAATGATATTCTGACCGAAGTTGCCCTTGGCGTTTCCAGTACCAGCTCCAGTCAGCGCATTGATCGACACGCTGAAGATGAACGGACCGAAGGCCGCGATAGCAGCCGTCCAGCCGATCACGCCACCGGCCTGGCGTGGCGGGAAGATCATCGGCATCTGCTTGAAGGTGGCGGCGTTGCCGACGCCGGCGAAGAAGAACAGCATCAACATGCCGGTCAGGAACATGGGCAGAGGCACCTGGACTTTGGCGACCTGGGTGGTCGGCGCATCGGCGATGATCGTCGTGCCCTTGAGTGCGATGATGACTATGACGCTTGAGATGGCGATGCCGAGCGCGGAGACGAGCGTCCAGATGGCGCCACCGAAGCGGTCGCACAGGGGGCCCCAGATGACGCGGGACAGCGAGCCGGTAAAGGCGCCGAGGAAGGCGATCGTTGTGCCGCCGAGCCAAGCAATGGTCGGAACGTGCGGCACCATGTTGTTCAGCATCAGGGCGAACGTGCCCGCCAGGCCAGAGAAGCAACCGAAGGTCAACAGGTAGATCAGCGTCATCAGCCAGGTGTGCTTGTTGCCGAAAATATCGATCTGCTGACGGAAGTTTGCCTTGATGGGCACCGACTTCAGCAGAACGAAAGCCAGCACCGCTGAGATGATCAACAAGATGATGATGAAGGCCGGCGCCGTCTGAAGATAGACATGCGGCTTGGGGACCGCAGGGTCGGTGCCGGGCTTATTGCCCTGAGCCAGACCATGCGCGGCGCCGAAGACGGCAACAGTGACAAGTATCGGGGTAAGAAGCTGGACAACGGCGACACCGAAGTTGCCAATGCCGGCCTGCAAGCCGAGGGCCACGCCCTGCTTGGCCTTCGGGAAGAAGTACGACGTCGAGGGCATGTAGCCGGAGAAGATGCCGCCGCCGATACCGGTCAGGAAGGCCAGAACCATCATCAAACCGAACGAGAGGTGGTCACCGCCCTGCGGTTGGTTCTGAAGCCCCATCAATAGCCACAACCAACCGAGCATCGGCAGGATCAGCGCGACTGTGGACCAGGCGACCATCTTCTTGGTGCCCAGGATCGGTGGGAAAAACATCCAAACCAGCCGCAATAGGCCACCGGCCAAGCCAGGCATGGCCGTTAACCAGAACGCATGGGACTTGTCGACGATGCCGCCGTTTTGCAGCATGGGAGCAATGACCGACACCATGTACCAGACCATGAAGCCGAGGATTAAGGAGAATGTGGTGACCCAGAGGGTCAGCCACGCTTGTCGGGACGACCAGGCCTTGGGATCTTCCGGGTTCCAGTCGGTAATTGTGCCGGACGATGTAGTGCTGAGCGTATCTGCCATGACACCTTCTCTGATTGTAGTTAAAACGATAGCTATCGTTGCAACCACCAGTCTAGAACTTTGCGCCACTATTGCAAGTTGGGTGACCGCATGTCGCGCAAGCCGGATCGTGGGCGATTTCGATGACCTGCATTTCGCCCGTCGCCAGGTCCACATTCGCCAGCCGACCGGCCAGTGACTTGCCCATTCCCCCAAGCTGAAGGACGGCCTGGCCGGCCGCCAGCGACCCGAGTACGCCACAGGAGGGACCGAAGGTTCCGACGGGTTTTGGCGAACCGCCATCAGCAGGCCTAGGACCGGAGACGCATTCGAAACAAGGCGACCCGTCGACCGACACGGAACACCGCCCAGCGGTGCCGCCGATGGCCGCCCAAACGTACGGCACCCGCATCCTGAAACAGAGTCGGTTGAGCAGGTAGCGGGTGGGCAGGTTATCGGTGCAATCCAGCACCACGTCAGCACCTGACACAAGAGCTTCGGTGAACTCGTCGTCACCTAGACGGGCGATGATCGGTTGCGCCGCGATATCCCGATTGAGACGACGCACGAACTGTGCCGCGATGTCGGCTTTCTGCTGACCAACCTGCGATTGCGCGTACAGCACCTGACGATGCAGATTGCCCAGTTCGACGACGTCCGGGTCGACGATCGTCAGATTGACCCCGGCACCGGCAAGATAGCCAGCGGCTGGACAGCCCAGACCACCCGCCCCCACCACCAGGGCCCGGGCTTGTGACAGCCTGTCCTGAACGGCCGATCCGAAGCCCGGCAAAACCATCTGTCGGTCATAGCGAGACATGTCGTTTCACCCTCCTTCGGGGTCCACTGACGGCTTTTCTCGTCTCTTATTAAAACGATTATACTAGTGACGTCTGCACGGCAGCAGACCTTGAAACCAGAAAAGAGAGGGTGCCATGAGTAGCACCGATGAGAGCCTTGCCACCAAAGAAAACGCCGGCCTCACCTTCCGGAAAGGCCGCTGGATCGACGGTTGGAATCCCGAGGACAACACCCAGTGGGAGGGCGCCGGCAAGAAGATAGCCAAGCGCAACCTCAGCTTTTCCATCTACGCCGAGTTCCTCGGCTTCTGCGTCTGGGGGCTGTGGGCCGTAGTGGCGCCCCAGTTGCAGCAGGTGGCTGCCAAGGCCGCCGACGGCACCGTGATACCGGGCCAATTCGTCCCGGGACCGTTTGGGTTCATGTTCACGTCCGCCCAAGTATTCAACCTGATCGCGATGCCGGCCCTCGTCGGCGCGACGCTGCGCTTCATCTACACCTTCATGGTGAGCAAGGTGGGCGGTCGCAACTGGACCATCATCTCGGCCTCGCTACTGCTGATCCCGACCATCGCCATGACGATTGCCATCTACAACCACCCGACTGACGGGGTTGGTGGCACGTCATACGGAATGATGATGTTCATCGCGGCGCTGGCCGGCTTCGGCGGCGGAAACTTCGCGTCCTCCATGGCCAACATCACGTTCTTCTACCCGCAACGCGAGAAGGGTTGGGCACTCGGCCTCAACGCGGCCGGCGGCAACATCGGTTCTGCGGTGGTGCAGTTCATGGTGCCGCTGCTGATCTCGGTGTTCGCATTCACAGCGGTGTCAGGCATTGCCGCCGACCCGAAGACCCACACCGTCAAGAACATCCCCCTGGCGGGCTGGTTCTGGATCCCCTTCATCGTGGCCGCCATCATCCTCGCCATCTGGAAGATGAACAACCTGTCGAGCGCCAAGTCCGACATGGCCGCCTACGGCGCCGCCCTCAAGGACCCGCACCTGTGGCTGCTGTCGCTGCTCTACATCGGCACATTCGGTTCGTTCATCGGCCTCGGCGGCGTGTTCCCCAAGGTCATCAACGACCAGTTCCCCGGCTACGCCACCCCCATCCACATCGGCACGGCCTTGATCGCCCTGTCCTTCCTCGGCCCCCTGGTCGGCTCGCTCGCCAGGCCGTACGGCGGCAAGTTGGCCGACAAGGTTGGCGGCGCCTACGTCACCGTTGGCGCCTTCCTGGTTATGGCCATCGGCACGCTGCTGGTCTGGACCGTTCTGCGCGGCTCCACCCCGAACTTCTGGGTCTTCTTGATTT
>Ga0123357_10002193_pt1 | contig 21563 bp, 21 predicted proteins | sample TergutEmb28metaG_FD_89873 | JGI IMG/M metagenome (GOLD analysis project Ga0123357, IMG submission 89873) | Embiratermes neotenicus P4 segment gut microbial communities from Petit-Saut dam, French Guiana - Emb289 P4 | ecosystem: Host-associated > Arthropoda: Insects > Digestive system > Gut ... | reverse complement strand
TATATTTTTATAAATTTATTAAAAATATATTTGTTTTTTTTTTTTTTTTTTTGTTTGCTCTTTTAAAATTTTTTGGTTTGTTGTTTGGTGGGGGGGGGGGGGGGGGGGGGGCGTCGATGGCTGGGTTTGTCAGTGATGGGACTCTGCCAATAATTGGGAAAAATAATGGAACTGCAGCAAAATTAAAAAAAGGGGGAGGGGGAGGGAAACAAACCAAAAGAATTTGAGGAACCATTTCTATCCTTACCACCTGCATTAACATTAAAAAATTCTGCATTTTGCCCACATTACATTTTTGTGTTGTGTGTGACTTGTCACATTTATTATCAATTATTACTCTACACAGCATTAAATGATAGTCTTCACAGTAGAGACACTTTGTTTACTGTTCGGTAGGGACTCAATTTTTAAACATACTTGAGATAATGTTCATGCCTCAAAGGGTCAATAGAGCCTTTGACTATGAGGGAATTTAATCGATCCTTAATTACTTCATAAACATACATGCACAAAAAATTACAAGATGACATTCAAAACATGGTTGCTACTATTTCATTCAGAATCTTGTACCTTCTGCATTCGATCCTAAAACTCAAAGACTACAGTAAACTAACTTGAAATATTATCTGTCAGTCCCTACCCTAATATAAAAACACAGATGGAAAATATCTGAACTGGACGACAAAGCAGTAACAACACTCTGGAGGAAAATGCATAACAAGGAACTTACTAATTTGTACATTTTATTAAATATCATTATGGTGAAAAAGTCAAGAAGCATGCATGAAACAGATACTAAATGCCAAATGTTTGTCAGGAAATCTGCAGTGAAACATAGGCAGAGGTACAAGGATAATAATAAAAAGGATCTTAAGAAAATGAAGGTATGAAATAGAATCCCTTGGCTGACAACAGGGGTCACTGGTAGACCTTGGTGAAGATGGTAATGGACCTTCAATGGGTGAAGAGTTACTAGGATAACTCAAATTAATGGAATCCATTCCACTGTGTCTAATCATTATTCACACATATAAAGATTATTCCATCTAACACAACCTTTTTATTGTTATTTTCAAACGCTAAATGTACCTTGATTTTTAGGATTCTGTAGAAGAATGTCTGACGATGGTTTTCGATCGAAACTTGTAGCATTTTAAAATAAAAAATTATGTGTTAGACAGAAAAATCTTTATCAGCTTCTTAAGGTCTCTGCTCCATGGAGTTACTGCAAGCCAAGAGAGAGGGGTCATGTGTTCATCATGATGAAAATATCTCAAGTTTTCCAGTCCACTGGTGGACTGATAACCCACTACATTCTATTGGGCCTACTGCTATGGCAGCCTTGACACCAAGTCCCATAACTTCCACTCCTATGCTGAAACACCTGCCATTTTGCAGCTTGAACAGAATCACTCAAACTTTCAGCATAAGACACTTTATATATGTCCTTACTTAGGGAGAATGTGTGAAAAATAAACTGACTATACCATAACATACCGAAGAAATTTGTACCAGTAATTTATCAAATATTATAATCAGTGTGTTCCCTTGCGTTATGTTAATGAAGGGTGTCTACAAGAAACTGCCTTTTGCAAACATTTGTCTAAGAGTCCCTTAATTCTCTTATGCTGGGTACCCACAACAGCAGTAATGAATTCTATTATATACAAAAAAAAGTAACTTTCCTGTTTCCTGCCTTGGCCCTAACAGAGAACACCCTAAAAGAATTGGATCATAATCTTGACAATATATACAGTATTCGCAGCTGTTACAGCAACATGCAAGTACTGTGGTAGAGTGCTGTTCCATCTTGGGAGATTTAACCACTGAGATAGTAAGAAAAGGGCAAAGAATTGGTGTTTCTTGCTGCACAAAAAATTCTCAGTATTAAGAAACTCCTCAGATTAGGAGTCTGTAGAATATTTAATACCTGTCCAAAGCACTAATTCATTCACATATTTCAAACAGCACTGGCTTTCCATAGGTAACCATATGATACGAACCAGTACCATATATTCTTGTCCTGCCCACTGGTTGTATGAACTTGTATATGCAGTTCTGGCAGTATACTACGGTTCAAGCTGCTTGTGACAGACTGCTCATCAAAGGTAGAAATGGACTTAGAAATGGAATTTCTGGGCCCTTTTAATAGAGATGAAATGCACAGCATTTGTGCCAGCAACAAGTGCACTTACGAGGTATGATCAATAAAAGACCGAAGTGAGCGCACAGCGCCTAAACCAGTGAACGGAATGCACTGCGGCTACTGGAGCTGAGTAGCAGCAACCGTTGGTAACACAACACTTCTTGCCACATCACTCTATCACTGCCAGTAAGCGAGCTACAGTCACTGAAGTAAACAAGTGCAGTGACCAACTTGCGATTTTTTTAGGCAGTGAAAATGAAGGACTTGGAAGAACAACATGTGTGTGTGAAATTTTACTTCAAACTCGGGAAAACTGCTACTGAAACGTGGAAAATGCTTCAACAAGCCTTCGGAGACAAATGTATGAGCCGAACGCAGTGTTTTGAGTGGTATAGTCATTTCAAAACAGGAAGAACATCGATTGATGAAGATCCCCGAAGTGGACAACCTTCCACGTCAACAGACGATGTTGACATTGATGCAGTTCGTGATTTGATTCTCCAAAATCACCGTTTGACTATCAGAGAGATTGCTGAAGATGTAGGCATCAGCTTTGGATCATGCCAAGCAATTCTGACAGAAAAACTCAACATGCATCGCATCGCCGCAAAATTCGTGCCCTGTGTGTTGACTGAGGACCAGAAAGCAAACCGTGGTAACATCAGTCAAGAACTGCTTGACCATGTCAGCGTCGATGAAAACTTCTTGAAAACCATCGTAACAGGCAATGAAACCTGGGTTTATGGCTATCACATCAAAACGAAGGCTCAGTCATCACAATGGGTAGGGCAAGGATCATCCTGACTGAAGAAAGCTCAAATGAGTCGATCCAACATGAAGGTGATGTTGGTGGTTTTCTTTGACTGGCAAGGTGTAATCCACTACGAATTCATTCCACGTGGTCAGACAGTAAACAAGGAGTTTTACGTAGCAGTTCTGAATCATTTGAGGGAAGCCATATGCCAGAGGAGGCCTCAGTTGTGGACGAACCAGAGTTGGGTGTTGTACCATGACAATGCACCAGCTCACTTGTCGTTCCTTGTGCGCAATTTTCTGGCGAAAAACAAAACAACCATTGTACCTCAGCCACCCTACTCTCCAGATTTGGCTCCAGCGGACTTTTTTGTTTGCTAAGCTGAAGTCTACCTTGAAAGGACACTGTTTCAACACATTTGACGAGACCCAGAAAAATTCGACGAAGGGGTTGTTCGCCATTCCGAAAAAAGCGTTCCAAACTTGGCAGAAACGTTGGGAGTGGCGTGTTGCTAGCAAAGGAAACTACTCTGAAGGCAACAAACTTGAATAAGTTGTATCTATCAACATACAGCTTTTATTACAACAGTCCGGTCTTTTATTGATCATACCTCATATAGCTTCTTTATTGGAGTTGACATAAGCACCTCTCTTGTGAGCAGGTGTGGCAATGGGACTACTGAAATGCAGTCTGACTATATCCCCAGTTGATGGGCTACACGGTTGCCATAAGCATCTTCACAAAGCATCCAGAGCCAGCAAATATGGGTGAATGAGACAACGCATTTAAAGTGGTTCAAAAATTATGAGATTGTGTTCAGTGATCTGGTAACTACTCTGCAATGCTGACGGATATGAATATTCCAGATGTGGTCACATCAATCACATGACAGAAAAGCTGCAAGAGGCAGTTAAAGCAAAAGGAAAACAGCCAAAATGGAGGTGACTTCTGAAAATTTCTTAACAGCAAGGATCCACAATCAAATCAGCATCACAACAGAAATCAATAAAACAGTCAATATCACGCAGACAAGCCACAAAAACATCAGTCTCAGAATGGATCAGCAGTACAAGATGGCCACCCACTTCTGCCAACACAGCAAGTAGAGTAAACCCCTAATGTTATGTAATGGTAGGGACTACCTAAAAATGGTGTGAAATATGGGGAAGTGTAAAATCTGGGAAACACCGTTCTTATGGGCATGTGGCAGGGAGCAAAAAAACAAAAAGTTTGTAAACTGTGAATAGTGCAAAATGCAGAACAAAAATTGCAGTTGTACTGTATTAATTAGTCCATATTACAGAGCAAGTTTAATTAAATTCTTTGAAAATACGGCAGCAGCAACAATAGACTGTCAAATGGTACAGTGATTATACCTGGTCAACTGTAGGGGTGACTGAAATGACTGTGGCTTTAGGCTAGCAAGCTGATCCTGACAGCACATGCTCTTTCTAACCTAAGCCACATCCACTTTACTTTCCTGCATACCTAGTGTGTATGACAACACCACATATTCATTGCAAATGCCATCTTAATTTTCACACCTGCCTCTTCAATTCAACTCCATTTATGGCAATATATAGGCTTTTTTCATGTATATTATAAACCAAGAATACAATTGCATACAGTTCACTAGTATGCTCGATGAACAACAAATGCTGTTCAAAATATTGATTACTGCAATATGCAGTACAGCCATTCCAGTCCTGTTGATTGTATGAGAGGATCTTTCATTAAGGTGAAAATAAAACTATTTCAAATTGGCACATAAGCAACAACAGAAGAACAGACTGTCTTATAAAAGCTGTCTACATTTAATTGCTGTAAGTAAAATCATTTCATACATCTTGATACAATAATCAAAATGGAAAAAGGAAAAGCTGGTAAAAAATTTAAGTATACACATCGATCAGCTGATAATTATGTTTACAATGAAGTTGGAGGAGCGTTAATAAAGCTACTGATGACCGCTGGTAGCATAACAACATGATTTCACAGACGCACAGTATTTCTGCATCATCTGTTCCTATGCAGTCACCACTACAGCGAGAGTGTTTCCCCTCTTTGTCTAAAATGTTCCTCCCTCACTGCATATCAGACACATTTACACTGAAGTTGGCAGCCAGGCGATGTTTCTTAGGACGGGGAACTATAGGCTTTGCTGCAACACTATTAGGTCGATCTACCACGGGACTCTCCTGTAATACAGATAACATGCTTCCATAACTACAAAAGACAATTTTTCAAGTGGCATAATCACATAAAATAAGTAACAGATCAAGGGACAGAAATCCAAAAGAGACTATGAGATAAATGGGGAGATGTGCTTATTAGATGGCATGCCTAAAGTGAACATTCCAGACATTGTCAAGAACCCAGTTGAAAATTCCATTAGGTTACTGGCTATCATGTTTTTTCTCAGTCTTTCCAAGCAGACTACTCTGAAACTATAAACAACCAGATTAGTACTTAAATTTTTGTGCATGATTTATGAAACACAGGAATATTATTCGAACAGAAAAAAAGATAAAACTTAAGAAATAAATGGCAGTTTGTAGAAAATATAACAGAGATTATGCAGTATGTCTTAAAAATGCAGTAAATTCCCCTGTTGGCTAAATATATAAACTGAACTTCTAGGGGGGTTTTTTATTGTGCATTCGCATATGTGAATGTAGGTCATTTAAAGGCTAAACAAGGTGTGACTGCTTCCATCCAAATCTTTACATATATACTGAATTTACCTTAATGGGCAATTACTTGCCTCATCTAACTGAACTTGTTATTTCCATATACTTGGGGAAATGATTACAACTACAATGTGTATGTACACACAAACACACACACACACACACACAATCACTGCAATTAGTGATGAATTAACCATCCTGATAATAATACCCTAACAATAAACAATGTTTGCATTATCCAATAATTTGACTCTTGTTGCAATAATATTTGCCCTATAGACACTAGCCAAGCAAAATCAGTTGTTGGGAACACCAAGTCACAACAACGTAACATATTTACCCAAATATAAGACCAGAATTTTTTTCCTAATTCATCATTTGAAAAATGGGGGATCATTATAATCATGCACAAATTTAAAGACGTTTCACACAGGTACTTTCCTGACAACAAGATTGTAAAGAGGGAGGTGCAAGGGACATCTTATATTCGGGTAAATGCGGTGTGCTCTGTAAGAAAGAGATCCCACTGTTACATGATCATTCTACCTCAGCATCTCTTTGCAATCGTTACACCACAACAGAGCTAACAAATTCTGACTGATGCTATTGAAACATAAGGAAAAAGGACAGTGGCAGGGATGGACAGAATGTAGAGATATTATTGTAGCAACTCCTGAAAGTAGATGGGGAAGACTAAGAAAACCTTAATGAAAATTAACAATTCTAATACATGGCATCACGCAAGTACCCCACCAGTGTAAGGACCTCAACAGTTCACTCACAGTAGTGATTAGGCTATGGGCTGGATGACCAAGGAATCGTCATTTGATTCCTATTTTTCACTTCCATCTAGTAAGGTATAGATAAAGTTTTCCCATTACAGGCCCGGTGTGGCCCAGAGGGTGGGTAGAGGTATAGCCTTACTCTTCCATGATGGCGGCACTAGAAGGGGGTGAGTGGTCAGGAGCACACCCCAGCCGCACATTACCCACAGGAAAGACCCGCTACCCATTTTACAGGAGGTTGGGTGGGCCCTAGGGCCGGTCTGGAAGGGCGGGAAATCTCGTCCCCACCGGGATTCGATCCCAGGTCATCCAGCCCGTAGTCAGTCGCTATACTGACTGAGCTACCCAGCCCATACTTCCATCTAGTGCCAAAAGAAAAGAAAGACTGGAGTTGTACAACATAAGTAGGCTAAGGCTCAAGTTGGGCTTCCCATCTGTGATTCAGACAAAGTCTGTAAAATGAGAGTGTTTTGTTACCTTGGTAGTACAGGTGGACTCTGTAGGTAGTGGTGGGTTCTGCTGTTGATATGGCCATGCCCTACTGCCATGCTGCTGGGGCAATGCCTGGAGAGGGGCTCCCAAGAGTCTGTTCCTTTGCTGCTTTACAGCCTGCAGTGGGATGAACTGTCGCTGTAACTCCTCCACTGGTGGCTGTCTCCAGTTGTTCATGCCACCCCCATGCCACAGCTACCAACAAAGCATAAAAGTGCAGTGCCTAAACCATAATTCTCTCATTCTTCAAATGTGGAAGCTGAGGCAGTGTAAACAATATAGTGACTAGGCTACATGGTGATGATCTGGCAGGTCAATTCCAGCCAGGGGAAGAAGTTATTTTATTCTCCCAAATGTCCCAAATACCTCTGGAGCTCACCCAACCTCCTACTCAATGGATAATGGCAGTTCTTTCCCCAGGAGCCACGGCAGACACAGCATGAAGCTGACCATTCACCTCCATCTTGTACCAAGTCTGGGTTGAACTCTGTCTCTACTTCCCCTGTGTTCCCATACTGTGTGAACATGAACATCTTTACCTTTATCTTTTACTTCTTCAAACTCTATCAGTTTTACACATACAGGTTATAAGAGGGACACTGCTTTTGTAGCTACAGTTTAAACAATATTGTCCCCCACACATTTAATGGGGAGTTGACTTACAGAACTAGCAAGAGAAATTCAAATAAATGAAAGGCTAGGACTTCCTAGCCTATACACACACAAACACACACACACACACACACACACACGTGTGTGTGTGTGCGCGCGCACGCGCATATGTGTGTATGTATGTATGAATGTATGTGTGTGCATGTGTGTATGTATGAATGTATGTGTGTGTGTGTGTGTGTGTGTATGTATGTATGTGTATATGTATGTATGTATGCATGCATGCATATCAGTCAGAACTGGTAGAATTAACAAACAGGAACAAAAAAAGGTAGCAATCAATGACAACTGAAGGTATGCCTGAGTCATCGGTACTGCATCAAGTTCAGTATCTTAGATCACAGCATTTGTACATCCGGTATGAATGGGATAACAAAATGTTTCACTGAGGCTGAGTATTTTTGATTCAGTCTTTTATCATACACAAAAAATACTATAAGTGTGAAGAAACTACTATCTCAGCAGAGGGCATGTTCCACAACTTCCTGCTTAGATTACAATGAGCTTTAATATAGATCGAAACAATCAATGCTACACGAATCATTCTGCAGCAGGATGCCAGTATGTCTATGAGGGAAAAAAAAATCTTCATGATGATGATTAGAAATGTGTATTTTATTTTAGATATTACTTTCTAGACTTTACATCATGATGTTCAGAAGGAACAAAGAACCCCATGAACTGTTCATAATTTCTTGGGGAGAAAGGGGCAGGGAGAAGATATTTATCCACATTATTCTACTGCAATTATAAACTTTTTGTGTTAGTTCCTGTACTGTACTTTAAAATTATGAAATTTTATTGTGTGAAAAAATTACTGATAAAATTTGGTTCCATTAGAGTCTTCAAAAACTGGCTCTTCCAAAATCTTTAAAAATAAATTATTTACAAATCCTTCCACTTTCCAGTGCTTTTACAAACCACTGTCATAAGTTAGTGCAGCTGATTTAAAATAATTTGGAAAAGAATGTGTTATCCTTTATTTGTCGAACAGGTTGCCCATTTGCAGTTAAATGTAACTCTTCATGGATGAAAGGGTAAATGCTGTCCCATGCAGAGGCAGGCATTTTGAAATGAAAATAACTCAGCCATTAGTAGCTGCATTGGCACTGTAAGGCCAAATGTTAAATGTTAAAACTATTACAGTCACAAATAAGTACATTTTCACTTTATTTAGTTAAATAAATAAAATATCAATCACTTCACTGCTATGTCCTACGGACTTCCATTGTTTGTGGTACAGTTTAGTCAGTACCTCTATTAACCAAAGTGGTTCTCCAACTTTTGCAAAACTAGCCCAGAAAAATGTACAAGTTTATAAATGAAAATTCAGTGCTTTTCATCATGACCTGTTTTAGTCATAGTCTTCTGTGCATACAAGGTGTGATCAGTTTCTGGACTGGCTGCAAGATTGCACATCTAATCCCAATGAACAGAGTTCTTGAGTCTTTGCGAGCTACTCAGCTATTCAAAAAATTCCCTGTTTTTTTATAAAAACTTAAGTTTCACTGCTATGTCCACAACAGCTTGCCACTGATTCATATGCGAAACCAGATGAATCCAGTTCACACCCTCCCATCCTATATTCTTAATAGCCATTTTAATATCCCTCTTAGCTACATGTAGGTCTTCCAATTGGGATCTTCCATTCATGTTTTCTGATATTACACAATGGTTAGCAGAGCTGCCAACATGCAGCTGCAGAAAAAACACCAATACCTCTTGCTGTCGAGAGTCTCTCAAAGGCTGCTGCTGGTAACCCTGTCTCCAGTTGGTAGAACTGCTAGCTGCCCCACTGCCACGCCAATGCTGCTGCATGAAAATAATGCAATATTAGCCATATATACTGTCTTGCTTTCAGAATTCATTGCTGATGGGGGGATCTTGTCTGTCAAAACCCTAAGTACTCTCTGACTGAGAAAATACAAATCTAAGTTTCTGATGCTGTATAACAATATTTTTGCAAGATATAAGGTTTTTGTGGTGGTGATTACGAAGTTTACTGTCTTCTTCAATCGGACACCATGTAATCTGTTAGATACGTACCAGAGTTTCTGAAGAATCTGCTGCCTTTGTCATCAGGATACATAATGGAGACAGCAGGTTCCTCTGATACATCCATACACATCAACCCTGATAACATAGCACCGCATGCCAGAAGACAGCAGTCTTCAATAACAATACTTCTGATTAGTATTTGTTACAATGTTCACTGTCAGCACATTTAACCACAGTCACAGTTGTAAATGTTAAAACTACATAATGTTATACAGAATTAGCAGGTACATCAGCGCAGAGACCAATAAAATTTCAATGTAAAACCAACAAAAACCCATAACCTCAATCCACATTAAACAATCGAGATTCTTCCAGTGACGCACACGCACTCTCTCTCTCTCTCTCTCTCTCTCTCTGACATTTTATAAACTCCACAACTATCATTTTGAAGTATCCACCACATATTCTTTTTCTTCCCCCCCCCCCATTTTTGCAGTCACTTCTTTCTTCTGGTCCATTATACCTTCCATATTTTAATATTTCTGTCTCTTTCCCTCATCTCTCTAACATTCCTGTCCTATTCCTTCTCTCTGTCTAATCCATCCTAACAATGGTGTCATGGGTTTCCTCCAGCATGACAGGAATTGACCTGATTAAACAGTTCATGTCTCCAGCTACGATTGCCACTGATAATCCCTTAATTGAATCATCTATAAATACCACAGCCTTAGCGGGACACTATTACTTCAAAATTTTACTTAATATTCATGCCATAAATTTGAGAGGTTCTTGTGAGACTGCTCAACGTGTGTTATTGGGACCGTATGATGCCATAATGCTGACTGGAGTATAGGTACTATTTTGATTATATTTGGCAGAGCAAATCTCACACTCATCCTAAAACTACTGACAAAATTTCAAGTTTCTCTCTTTATTTTCCGATGGGTTGCTGTCACAAAGACACAAACATCTTCTTTGACTCTGTAGATAACTGGAACAAATTTCACATGCCTGACTCCAACATTTCGTCAGTTACATATACATGCACACAAAAAGGTTGTGTGGCTGTAATCTTGTTCTGCACTGCACAAAACCATCACAACAAAAGCTTAATACTTTTCAAAGACTCATTATCACACAAAATTTCAACCCTCTGTGACAAGTACTGTTACTCCCATCAAACCATGGGGATTTGTGTAAGTACTACCTGCCTAGGGTTCAAAAACTCTGTTCTGCACACAAAGAGATTGTTTTATATAACTTAGAATAAACAGTGTTACTTCCCCAGACAACTGATTTTTTTAATACCACTGAGATTAACTTTTGGTTTCAAAAAGTTAATACTGTGCCAGCTGCTAACCTGATGCTGGGGTTGGTATGATGGATACATGTAAGGTGGCGGCTGTGGCAGATACTGATGTGGTTGCCTAGTGAATGGTGTCGCTCCTGGAGGTCCAGCAGTTGGCATCATCTCTCGGCCAGGACCACGCCACCAATCTGGTACAGAATCTGGAGACATCAAAATATGTACAGTACGTAGTAAGTCCAGAACACAATGTCACATAATACCATATTTACACTGATGTGCTACAGTTTTGAGTGCTTGCTCACTTTAGTATGTGCATCTGTGTCAGCTGTAACATGAATGCATAATGGAGAATTTATGTTGGTCCACATATTTAATTTTCAGTCCTACACAACAAATTAAACAAAATATGGTATTTCTACAGCACAGTATATATTACAGAATACGATCCTCTGGGACGTGACACCACATAGTATGGTAGATAATGCCAATGCTTCAGAGGAACATACTGCCTACAGTTTCTTGGTTAATTTGTAAGAAACTCAATGGGGTCACACTGAAGAAGACTCTTCATAGCAATAATCATGAGAACCTCAAGCCTAACCAAGGGCTACCAAGCAACATATCAGTTATAACCCTGACAGATAGCTCATTGCATAACAAAAGACTGGTACTCACCTAAGGGTTAGATTTCACTAAGACCCACAGATTTTTTTAGGAACGAGAAGCGATTAATTGTACATTATCTTCCTTAACATGTTTTTACAGCTGTTTAAGAGCTTGAAGATGATCAATTTAAGTCAAGACATGTTGCTCAAGTAAGACATGAAGACTATGCTGGAGTTGTTTATTCATATCACTGACTTACAATGGGTTTTCACATGTAAAATTATGCCACTGGCAGTACTTGGCACCCATCCATTAGGGAATACCAGACCAAACACAATATTCCACTGGCTCGGCTCCTCACATTCTTCACTCACAGATTTAGCATCTTTTTGTTCCCTAAACTGGCAAGTACCCGAAAGAGAGATTTCAAGAAACATGAAACCTCATTCAGTATTTGACAAAGGAACTGAACAACAACCTAAACAATTTTCTTGAGATGCCAGTGGCAGGATCACTGGAATAAATGTGTTCACATCACAGTAAAAGAACTGAAAGCTATGAAAGGGTGAAGATACAGTTCATCCTACAACAGGCCATGAAGGCCCAGAGGGGAAGTAGAAAATACAGTCCCAATCTTTCTTTAATCTTGGCACTAGAACAGGGTGGGTGTTCAACACTGCACCCCAGCTGCTTTACCCCCAGGAAAGAGACCCAGTACCCATTGTACAGGAGGCTGGGTGGGCCCCAGGGCAGATCTAGATGGGTGCAGAAAATCTTGCCCCCACCGAGATTTGATCCCCAGACTGTCCAGCCCAAAATGAAAGGTAAAAATTTGCTTATTGCAATTCATAAATTAACAAATCACATGCATCTCATTTTGTATTAGACTGTACCTTGGCGGCTGTGTTGTTGATGCTGGAATGTTTGAGTGGGGAAAGGAAGCTGCTGTTGCTGATGTTGGTACCATTGTTGTGGAGGGATGGGTAGGGTATTTGTGCCAGGCTTTCCAACACTTGATGAAAGGCCACTGTTCTGTTGGTCTGAATCCAGTGACAACTGAGAGAGAGCAAGCCTTGCTGCATTCTCTGAGGCCTGCCAGAACAGAAAAATACAAAACAAACAGGTTTCACGCATGTTTGTACGCACACAGATGGAATGATTACTGGAGTTTCAATAAACAAGATGCAAGGGTGTGGAATGGATTCAATTGGCTCTAATCAATTCCAATGACACAGTTCTTGTGAACATGGTAATGAAACCTGACATTCCGTATAAGGCAGGAAATTTCTTGACAAGCTCAGCGACTCTGTTTTTCTTCAGACTTTGTTCCTTGAAGGTACATACTTTTTTTTTTTAAATTTATTTATGGTTTACTTGACAAAAGTGTCAGAAAATGAGGCCATAAAGCACTGGTAGGATTTGTGAATAATGTCCTGTAAAGGATGCAGAAGTTGTCATAGAATTTACCTGTGGGACTAAGGAAAACCATGAAACTTCAATCATTATACTATGATGGGTGTCCCACATAAAATTTGAAATGGAAATTTTACCAGTGCAGGTTGAAAGCACTACTGCTTTAATTAACTTGCTCAGTGAATCACAAAGAAACAGTCACATCCTGCTGACCCTCAAAAGAGCTGCATTCTCCTATGTGAACACATAAAAAGGCAACCCTAAAATTTATTTTATACTTTTAAGCAACACAGAAATTTACTGGATTCTTAAGACACACTGCATAATCTCAAATTTATTTTCCACACAATGCTGTTTATTTAAAAATATTATTTTTTCTGTTCACATTACACTCATGTTTTTTATAAACCATGTGCTAAAATATAAATACCAAGCTGGTTGGATAAAGAGAATAAGGAAAACAAGAGGGTCAGGACATCCAGTCCAATGATTAACATTCCAACTATGTACAAGTAACATACATTATCCACATTTTTATACATCTGCATTTTATTTTACCACTGTGCCTTGAATTGCACCATCTGAATTATCTAACAATGACAACCGAGCTGTCCAGTAATTCCTCCAGTCAACTGCCCCAGAAAACTTCTAGCTGCCCCATTTATAGTTAGATGTATTACTTTTGAATTTAAATATTATATTAACAGTGTAACCTTTCATTTATTTTGTTCTGTGTTTCACATAATTATGTACTCTTTTTGTGCCTTAGTGTGTACGAAAAGTGTGCTAATGTTTAACTTAATCCTGAAAGGTCAAAGTATTGCATTTTATGATCACAACCTCTATTATTACATGTTATAAGTTCCCCATTCTGCGATGTTTCTGATACAGGTGGTGACCTCCTGGTATACAACACCTGCTAATAATTCATGTTACCCATGCCTGTCAAGTACACAAAGATGCATTATTCCTCAAGCAAGAAAGAGGAAATGAAACTCACTGGTCATGGGATTCAGTCCTTTTACCTACCAAATTGATTACAATGCAATTTCTTATGACAGAAGCTGCCAACTGCCAAGAATACTAACAAACTGTGAATGAAGATGTGAGAAACCACAACTCAAGTCTATGGACTTAAAGAAAGAAGAGTGAACCAAAAGAGAAATCTCTTAATGATGCACTCACCTGTTCCCGTGTGGTAGCCCACTCTCCGGTGAAGGTCCGCTTGTCTGGCAGCATAATTTGGGCTTGAACTGACCCATCTTCTTTGTTGTTGAAATAATTATAGTGAGGTATGCCATACTCTACAACACCACAATTTTAGAGACAAACATGAATCTACTTTACTTCAAATGAACTTCCATTACATTTAGGATAAACAAAAGTATAAGAGAACTATTCTCAAACAGAAGACACAAAACTCACAAATGTGTTCTTTGCAATCCTGCACCACATGCCTCGACATTCATTTATTGCAGATGCAAGTTTACTGCCGCCATGGTAATCACACCACATTTATCCACAGATTATCCTCAGTCACATTTTATTAAATACTCAGTACCCTAAAGAATGTTATGAATATAGGTTGCAATATTGAGATCTGTATCATATGTCACACATAATATTTTCCATCACAAGCCAGACCGGGCCGTGGGTCAGGCTGTTAGTTGCCAGCCTTTCACCTTGGAGGGCCATGTTTAACCTCAGAATAGTCCATGTGGGAGTTGTAGTGGACACAGTGTAACATGGACAGGATTCTCCCTGAATACTTTCATTTCCTCTGCCAGTATCATTCCCCCACTGCACCTTACTCATCCATTCTACTGTCACTGTTGCTATAATCTTAGGAACTGAGAGCACCATTAAATTACACACCTAAAAAGAAATTATTTCCTGGCACTTTTTGACAAAATTCAGGCCATTTAAATTTCATGTAAAGTGAGGTTATACTGGAATTGACATACACCAAATTTACTTTCTACCAAACAATTTTCATGGAAGACCCCAACAACAAAGCTATCAACAGCCAGCCAGAAAGTCAAAAAATTGAAACAACCACCTCACATAATGATTACCATTACAAGCATAAAAGAAAAAAGACAGCACATATTTTTAAAATTTACTGAAGGTTGCTGTTTTCTGGAATGCCAGCAGTATAGCAACATTCAAGAAGAATCTACTGCCTGCAGCAGTGTATGTGATGATGGAAGCAGTAGTTTCTCTGAAATTTTGGTGTAATTCCATAAAACTACATGGCATGACATCCTAGAAAACAGCAATCTTCAGTCATTGGGATAAACCAAACAGTCTGCTGTTTTTCAAAGTATACATACTGCATGCCTTACCTTTCTGCTGGAAAGTGTTAAGAAGCTGAACACAGTAGCCAGTTGTGTTCTCTTTGGTGCTATTTGGAGCAGTCACCTGCGCGTGCTGAACCACACAAGGAAACAGTATAAACACAAGTCACCTCCACAGCATGTGATTCTCAAACTACTTTCCACACTCATATACCACTTTGTGACCACCTTCAGTACTCATGCTTAACATGGTCAAGATATGATATAAAGACATGTCCTTTTACTGAAGATAGCACAGTCAGTATAGTACAAGGTAATGTCCCTGATGACATCACAAAGCTGTACAGGGGAAGCAGAGGTACAGCTCCACTCATTCTTAACCTCAGCACTAGATGTAAGTCTGTGGTCAACTTCATGCAACAGCTGCTTTACCTACCATTCAACAGGGACTAGACTAATGGCTGGATGACTGAGGATCATGGTTCAATTCCAGGTGGGGATAGGTTTTTTATCCAAAGCATCCACAGCAGCTCTGGGGTCCAGCCAGCCTCCTACACAAAGGGTAAAACAGGGTCTTTTTTCAGCAGTAAAGTGGCCAGGGCATACAGTACCTCAAAACACACGTAACACATGGTCTCCAGACCAAATTTAATAATGCCTAGTGAGGAGCAGTAACAAAATAAAAACAAAACTAAACATGACTTTGGGGGGGGGGGGAGAGAGACTGCTAGGGATAACTTTAAAAAGATCCCCATGCTCTTCATTTCTGTCACTCCCAACAGCCACATAATAATGTGTGTGTGGGGGGGAGATGATTGGTTTGAGAAAATACAGAGCTACCGTTACCTGTTATTCCTTTTTGGAAAGTACTAGAAGATGCATCAAAGAGGATAATGGGCAGCAAAGGCATAACACTCAGCAGGCAATCAAAACAGTGTGAAAAATTCATCAGGTTTCTGTCTGAAAGTGGACCTGTACACTACAATTATGATGTGCAAAACCCGCCAACAGAGGATGAAGGGGTTATGGTAGAGGTTACTGCAGGGAAAATTATATACTCAGACTTGAAGTTCTCAATGCTGCGTTTTAAAAAATACCGTACTGTTGTTTTGAATTTGATGCTGTGTAGTCTGGTAGAAATTTACCACCTTTATAGGCAACCTACTACTTTCACATCCAAAGCTGAAGGCTGAATTTATACACCGAAGATGGAGATAGTAAGTTCCTCTGAATACCAGTAAATATCTACAAGACTACATTACTCCTTACAGGCACAGTTAAACAATACAAAAAGGTATGAAGTAAACTGGAAACAGAATGCAAGATGATCACTAAAATGACATACATATATACTGCCAGTGGGTCACAAGATAAAAGGTGACATGTCAATGTAATGCAAAATGGCAAGCATCCTTTGCCTGAACCATTTAGATCATAGTGCGTGGTGCTACCACTCCAGTTTCTTCCTAGTATTTGATTTTCAAATGAGATTTAACTACATTCTATGCTAGCGCAGACAGATTTTACTATATTACAAGGAGAGAAGGGCTACATACTGAACTATGAACACGCAGTAGGAAAAAAAATAAGAAACTGGTGAAACATGGGCATTCCCTTTTTCTGCACCTGATACATATAGTCTGCTAGCTGCACTGACATGCTCTATAATAGTATGTATTCAATGGGACTTGACAAATATCAAGGCTTATATAACACTCAAATCATCAATGGATATATCACCACAGAACAGCTATTTTACCTATTTCACCACAACAAAAATAAAAATTATAATAAAAATAAATACCAGGAGGGGAAGGAGGAGGAAACATAACAAAAACAAAAACAACAATAATAATTTACGTGATGGCATTGCGTGCAAGTGGACAGTATGCCAACCTTTCATGCATATCTGCTGCCCCTGTCTCCAGGGTAGACGACTCTTCCATCCTGGAGATGAAAGCAACAGATTCCTCCAGAACAGTGTAAATATAGCACACTTCCAAGTGGTGCCATCACATAACAAGCAGGATAAACATCATCTTAAAACAAATTATGAAGCTACAAAGTAATATACTTCAACACATGCAAAAACATTACAAACCTCAACCTAGCCATCTTAGAATCTTTTTTATTTATGGTTTATTCAAGTACTCCTTCAGCATCTCACAATATATGATGCTGAACAACACGGTAAATTACTGAATAATGAATGTGAAAGGATGTGGAAGGCAGCAGTCATGGCCTAATTTGGGGTACTATGCCAATATTTGCATGGAAAGACAGAGAAAAACTAAGAACACTCAGTGAGTGCAATCTCCATGTCAAGGTATGAATATACAGCCACTTAAATAGGAAGTTTCAGAGCTAACTGCTTAACTGTAATGTTAATTTTTAAGCATCTTACTTTTTCTTGGTTGACAGTTACACTTCTCCAGGATCTTAACATTTTCTCAAAGTGATATTTCTACTTCTATCTATTAGCATTCTCATTTTATAGAGCCTTTTAGTGGTGATATTTATAACTGCCAGTAGCATCAACGCCATTAAATTTAAATAACAGATTAATTAAAACCAACTTAAATGCATGTAGTTTCAGTAAATAGTATTAATCAATTTTAATACCAATACACAATTTGTAATGTACTGGCTACACTTGTATAAAGAAAAATTACATAATATTCAATAATTTTTATGTCTGACAATGCAAATACAGTAATAGCACACCAAGAATCCCATGGGGAAACTTCTAAATCACAGTTTCACTAATATGTATGACGCTGTATTTAAAAGGATGAATATGATAACCAAATCAGTGGTTTCCAACCTATCCTGACTCACAATTTGCTCAACAGCAGTCAGTTTTCTGGGAACCAGCATACCTAATCCCTGTGGCACTGTAAATAACATTAAGAAACCCTATGGTATTAGAACCCCTACTTTCAACACTGTTAGTGTCACAGTCTGCCACTGAACAGAAGCTGACCCAACCCTCCTTTCAGTGCCATCCTTCCACTCTTTCCCAGTCTTCCAAGTGGAAATTTTCCCAAGTTATTTTCCAAAAAACTTCCATATTCATTTATGCCAACTTTTTGCACAATGTTTTTATTTGTCAATTACTGCTCCAACATGTTTCGGCCACAGTTCTTGGTCATCTGCATGGAGCTGGTACGTTGGAGCAATAATTAGCAAATAAAAACATTGTGCAAAAAGTTGGTATTAAATGTTATATATGTAATATAGTTGCACGAAAAATGTACAATATTAAATTTCCATATTCACTGTCCCAGCCCACCACAGCCTTCCACATTTCACTATCATAACAACACTAAACGACCTGCATAAATCACCAAGTTCCTCAATACACATTATCCTAAACTGCTCATTTCTACTTCAGTCATTACTCTTAAGCTCAAATATTTTCCTGTGGGCTTCATCTTCAAATGCCTGTCATGTATGTTCCATACTGTATGACCTGTTCACAGCTGCATGTGGGAACCCGTACAAATAATATGCTACAATCTATTACCAACGTATCTAACATGTTTCTTTGCAATACAAAAACTCATGCCTTCCCTTGTAGTCTTTGATATACTAAGAAGTCACTGTCACTGGTAACAGAAATTTGAAACTAAAAATAATGTGCAAAGGCCTATGGAGAAATCTGTCAGACCTGACAACCTTCCAAGGATCTGGAATTTAAGAAATATTTTAATTTCTGGACACGCAGTGACCAACCCCAAAATTCCTTTCTTTTCATCACCACTCATTAACTACCACAAACAAAGCACTGGTAGTGCTCAGGGCAAATGTCACACCAGCTGCAACTCATCTGGGTGGAAGGTTATGGACTTACTATGGGCAATAAAATCAGACATTAAGTGGCAGAAACAAGAACTGAACACACATTTATATGACTTTAAGTGGCTTATAGCATCTTGGAAACAGTCACTAGGTGAGCTGTTATGACCATGGTTAATAGGACACACGTGTGACCCTGGCTGACCACACCTGGAAAATTAGCAAGAAAAGATACTCCTTAAGGAACACTTCGCTAAAAGAACTAGGGAACTATTAGAATTAAACAGAAACCAGCTGAGGAAAGTGACAAGGCTTTGTAGGACACTGGCACTTGAAAGGACACATACTGAAAATGGGAATGGTCATGGAGTCCTACCTGTGAAAGGTATCCTGCATAACAATACAAAATCTTGTGTCATGATTGTGAGGTTCTAGCTGAATTACAGAATTCATCTCGGAAGTCACTTCACGAAATCAAGTGACTATCAAAGGGCTCCATTACACAAGGTACTGCACTGCATATGAGGTTCAGGAATATTGGAGAGCATTCAGATAGGGTATGCACAACAGACTGAAGAAGGCTGTAGTGCATAGACCATTTCAGGCCAATCTTTTCAATTTAATCTATTCTATTCCACATTCCAAAAGCAAACATAACATGTTAAGGGCGGTATATTATAAAACAGTATTTTTCCAGCTGTAGTGAAACTTACAGCTTATGTAAAGTAAGAATTTCCAATACGCTTGAAACAAACAAGAAAATATAGGGGAAAGCATCATACAATGGAAGACAGTAAGTGTTCAACCTGAATGCCTCACCTTAAACATTTCTTCAACAGAAACTTGTTTCATATTATGTTGATGTGGTGGCAGCACTTGCTGCGAGGTACTTCTGGGACTGAGTGGCGTAGATGGGTCATCAGTGATTCGTAACATTTTCTTTAGAAGCTCGGTACCAGGCTCCTCCCCAATCTACAATCCAAAAAATAATTTTGCCCACAAAGTTGTTTTAGTAACAGCATACATAACAGAGATGGCAACAGCTAGTGACCTCCAGATAGCTTATTTTGTTCAGCCACTGCAATAGGTGTGTTTATGTGTGTTTCCCATGCTTGTCAGTGCGCAGACACCTCTACTATCCTGTAACGGTGTATTTAGGAACATGTATATGAGATTCAAGGATAGCAGTGGTTTGGTTTCCTTGGCTATGACACTGCATGAACTGTTAGGTGGGTACAAATGTTCTGGAAGAACCTGCTGCTTCGATTTTTGAAGCACAATAACAGTTCGTCAAACCAGACTCAAATTTTGTCCTTAAACTGACTTCAAACCTCACATATTTAAATTATGTTTTGTCAGTTTGAGAAACACTGCTCTTAAGTTTCATAATGTCAATATATGAATTACACAGTGTATGCAACTTGTTCAAAAATGATGTAATGACAAATGGTAAAGATAAAAGCACCACCATGCCTGTATGTCTGTCAATTAACGTTTGCTAACATCTGTGCAGTTAACTACTGACTTTGACATATCCATCTGCTTGTTAGCAAGAAATACATACAAAGTACATGGATTCTGACAAAATTAGGAAGAGGGGATTAGACAATTAATGTTCTCTTGTGCTGATGTACCACTGCTGCTAACAAATGAAGATGAAAATTCCACTTTGGTCTCAATGCAAATCTATTTGATACAAACAAAATTCAGTGAATTAATATCCAATAAAACTGTTGGTAAACAAACTGGACATAATGACAAGGTAATCACAGTGACAGATATGCATATGAATGCAGTATTATAAAAGAACCCATCTTTGACATGCCATGTTTGTTTCCAGTGCTCTCTGTACCGTTTATGAAAACCATTGCCTTTAAACTCACCTTAGGGTTTGGCACTGGCTGTTTCTGTTGCTGTGGTGATGACTGATCAGTCTTCTGTGGTGATGTGGCAGCTTTCTGAAAAACATGAAGAAAAGCACTGCTCTACACCAGAAGCTGCAACTATTGGTACACGGCATGGAGGGCACTTCTAGAACTGCTGTTTCTTTGAATGTCACCATCTTCAACAAGCTTGCTTCCAGCTCTTTGCAGTCACATGGGCTGGACTCCTGCTCTTCATGTAGCAGGTGTTGGATTCAATCTCAGTCGAGAGACAGGCTATCTACACCGAGGTCTTTTGTGATTTTCTTTAGCCCTTCAATGCAAACTATGGCCCCAGGGCCAACTCAGCCTCTAACAGAAATGAGTACCAGGAGTATTTCCTGGGGGTAAAGGCGGCCGGTGCATAAGGCTGACAACCTTACCACCATCCTGTGCCATTGTCATGAAATCTGGTAACCTTAACCTCCTGGAACCTTCTGGGCCTGTCCAGGCCTATAATGGGACTGCTCTACCTTTACCTTTACCTTCAATGCAATATCAGAAAACTGTCTCAAATTAAACTACAGGTGACAGAAGCAAACAACCCTTTCACCTATGTCACTGTCTGGTTGGTTTCATCATCACAATGGAGTCAGAGAGATCACCATGCACGCCCCCCCCCCCCCCCCAAAAAAAAGGGGGGGGGGGGAAGGAGACAAAGAGAAATGAAAATTACAAAAG
>Ga0123357_10002192_pt1 | contig 21565 bp, 20 predicted proteins | sample TergutEmb28metaG_FD_89873 | JGI IMG/M metagenome (GOLD analysis project Ga0123357, IMG submission 89873) | Embiratermes neotenicus P4 segment gut microbial communities from Petit-Saut dam, French Guiana - Emb289 P4 | ecosystem: Host-associated > Arthropoda: Insects > Digestive system > Gut ... | reverse complement strand
CGGAAGAAATTAAGAGCAGACTGAGGTCAGGAAATGCTTGCTATCATTCGGTGCAGAATCTTTTGTCTTCCAGGTTGCTATCCAAAAATTTAAAGATCAAGATATATAGAAATATAATTTTGTTTTGTATGGGTGTGAAACTTGGTCCCTGACATTGCGGGAGGAAAGGAAGCTGAAGGTGTCTGAGAACATGGTGTTGAGGAGAATATTTGGACCTAGGAGGGATGAGGTAACAGGGGAATGGAGGAGATTGCATAATGAGGAGCTAAATGATTTGTACTTCTCAACCAATATTGTGCGGGTGATAAAATCGAGAAGAATGAGATGAGCTGGGCACATGGCACGTATGGGTGAGAAGGGGGGGTGTATAGGGTCTTGGTGGGGAAACCAGAGGGAAAGAACCGCTGGGGAGACCTAGGCATAGATGGGTGGATAATATTAGGATGGATCTCCAGGAGGTGGGGTGTGGGTATGTGGACTGGATTGGGCTGGCCCAGGATAGAGACAGGTGGCGGACGCTTGAGAGTGTGGTAATAAACCTTCGGGTTCTGTGAAATGCAGGGAATCTCTTGACTAGCTGCAAACCAGTTAGCTTACAAAAATTATGAAATTCAAAAGACAAGTAGAGGCTACCAATGACTGACAAAACCACTGAAAATTTCACTGGGCCACAAACTGAAAACTTCAGCATTCTAAAACACTCACAGTTATTCAACAAAAATTATTCTTCAGACAACAGAAATTGTATGACTGTCTTACATGATGTTGCAGAAAAAACTGTTTTTCAAGATGCTCAGAGTTTTCACTGGAATGGCATACTAACTTCCATGGAGAGGGTACACGATGACATGGCAAGATGGCTTGTGGCAACAGAAAGTTTCTAACTGCACTACTGTGATTGGATTATGACACCAAAACTGCCTGACTAAGCCCAGCACAATACAGCGAACAGAAACCTGGCATTTCTACTAAGTATTTGAGTACCTAAAGGAAAAGTTCTAATTTTGTAGATTCTCATGGCTCAACCCTATTAGCAGAACAAAGAGGCTTGACACTTTTCTGCCAGCAGCAATAAGCCCAGCACCAAGAAGTATGTTTTGTAGTCAGGTATTATTCCTCTTCGAAACTTATATATGACTATCTATGCACAAGAAATATGTTCTACTTTAAAAGCAGGCAGGTTTATGTGATATGTTTATGATGACTTCCAGTTTGTTTGGTTGTGTACTGTCCACAAATGAAACCAATGAAGCAGTGAAAGATGGCTGTCTTCATCCTCAAGGTCCTTCTCAAACATGGTTTCCCAATTTACCCAGATAATGTGTGGATTCACCAATCAACAGGTTTGACTAAATTGAGCGGAAGGCAACAAGATGAGCCTACTTCACTAACATTACAACAGCAAAGAAATGCCAGGAAACTGCTTAAAATCAGCAAGGTCTGTTTCTAGGTACATAAATAAGACAGGAGTTAATTTTAAATTTTATAACTTCGTTTGTAATATTTTAAGTGACAATGTCTTAATTTACAGCATCTGCATAGCGACATGATTTTATATGAACACATTTTATGGTAGTCATTAAATAATCCTATACGTTAAAGTGGATGGCAATTTATAACCCTAAGTACATTATTACCAAACCTAGAAATTACAGAAGTGGTTTAAATGAACTGTTTCTACACAACTGAGTATGTCACAGAACTAAGTGAAGCTCTTCCTTCATAAAAGAATATAGCTGACTACCACTCTGATTAAGCACTATAAACAAAGTGATTAAATTCTGCTTCCCATTATCTAAATCAGAAAGAAACATAGTCTTCACAGAAACAAAAGAATCAGTAACTAAACCATGAAACTGCAAGATTTTTATACTTATTAGAACATGCAACAATTACATGTCCATACTACTGTTATGTGATGTCCTTTCCACAAATAGCTGCAAGTCTATTTGACCATGAGAAACAATAAGCAGGATAAAACACAGGGCCACACTGGAAGAAGCAGGTTTGACTTAGCATGTATGACCTCAGGATAGGCATGGTCATGTGACTACATTGTAAGTGAGCATTAATTGTAAATCCCTTGTCCCCATATCCCATCTTTCTCTCTTCCTCCTCTCAATAACTCAGTTCTGAGAGCTTTCAAACCTGATCCTTCAGTTTTCCCCATAAAAAATCAATAATAACAGACCTGTTGGCATGTTACGAAAAGAGCGACCCACACAAAAGCTCCTGCTATACCCTGGGCTGCTTTGGTCTCCAAGAAGATAGGAGCGGCTTCAGCAGGAGGGGGCGAAATGTCACCAACTGCAGTCGTTGGAACAGTTTCAGAATGAATCGAACCACTAGTCCCTGTCGCATTTAACACACCAAGTACAGTGGTGACTGTAGAACTTATCGTAGTTGAACTGCTCATTGCCATTCTGAAATAATACCAATTACTAGAAAGAGAAGGGGTGGTTTTGCCAGGACATAATCTATTCCTTAAAAATGTTAACAATCTGTCAGCAGGGCCCTATATATTAAAATAATAATTTCAAGGACTCTTACATGAAAGGATGAAGAAATGCTGATCCTATCAATTCTTACCACACGAAAGAGCTTCTTCCAGGGTTTCAATTAAATTAAACATATGCTATCTACTGATGATCATTTCTCGAACTGAGAAATATGTTCCAACCACCTGTTATATCGCTACACGCCATCACACAGACATTTGACACTAACCATTTCATGTCAAGTCACACAACTTACCTGAGTAACCTAGTTGCTGTATGTCAAATCGCAAAATCGAACAAATGGTACGTTTACACTTAAATAAATTTACCACCACCAAGCTGAATCTTGCTACTAATATTCACTTCAGTAATAAATAAACATGTAATTAACATTTTTAAAACTGTTACGTATCAACATATTTCACAATTCTCACTTTAAACACAACTGATTCAACAACATACTTAACGACAAACGTCACCATTTTTTTTTTTCGCACTCAGTCTGCGCTTGCGCATCAATACCATGGATCAGCGGTTGATCGGGTACCGTGCACAGATTATTTACCGTCGACCACGTTCATAAAATCTATGAATTTCAACATGTACGTGCGGCCAATATGTTATGGATGAGAGTCAAGTACAAACACTCGTTTTCTCGGAAATCAAAATCCTGTGAACAGAAATCACAGCAAGTGGATTTAGCTAATTACACACACGGTGGTGACAGTCAGCTCTTTTCCTTGAGAAATCCCAATTTCATGGGTTGTAAACAGCTCTAGCCAGGTGTACTGTAAACTGCAGTTTGGGACACCAAATTTTCCAGTTGTTTCTTACTTACATGCTTGCTTGCTTACTCCATGGAGTAGAGTCCCTCTTGAGAAGCGAACCGGTTCTCAGCTAGTCAAGAAATACCTCGCATTTTACGGAGCCCGAAAGTTCATTACCGCGTTAACAAGAGCCCGCCACAAGTAACCTAACCCAGATCAGTCCAGTCCATGTCCCCATAACCCACTTCTTGAAGATCCATCTTAATGTTCTCCTTCCTTCTATGCCTGGATCTTCCAAGTGGTCTCTTTCCCTCGGGTTTCCCCACCAAAACCCTGTCTTCTCCCCCATACGTGCTACCGGCTTCGCCAATGTCATTCTTTGGGATTTGATCACCCGAATAATGTTTGGTGAGGACTACATATCAGTGAACCCCTCATTACGTAGTTTTCTCCACTTTCCAGTAACTTCGTCCCTCTTAGGCCCAAATATTCTCCTCATCACCCTATTCTGAAACACCCTAAGCCTCCTTCAATGTCGGTGACTAAATTTCACATTCCCAGAAAACAAAAGGCAAAACTATAATTCTGTATATCTTTATATTTTTATACAGCAAACTGGAAGACGATTCTGCACCAAATGATAGCAAGCTCTTTCTGACTTCAACCTATACTTAATTTCTTCCTGAACAGAATTCTGATTTGTTAGCATTATTCCCAAAACTATATGAACTATTCCACCCTTTCCAATTCTATCTAAATTATAAAAATACAAAATTTCTAACAACACATACATTTTTATTTTAAATGGTAGAAGAAAATATCTATAGGAGCAGAACGGTCATCAACTAGCCAAAGAAGAGTAAATTAATACCATCATCATCATCATTATTACATTTGCAAATATGTCATAATTTTTATCCGACTTATCTTCATGTAGTAATGGCAATACATTACTCTGCTTTCTTCAATTTGTAACGAATTAAACATATTCTCTTCACCCCACCTCCCAGGCCAACTAAATGCAGAAGTATCACAGCTGCAGGTTTTTAAAATTGGAACACACTCTCACAAACACATGCACCTCCTAAGTCATTTACCTATGTCAAGGAAGAATAAAATGGCAAAGACAATATAAACTGTTGCCAAATGTAGACGAGATGTACCATATGTCCCTCACAATAAAAAGAAGACACAAATGGGCAAACCAATTAAACTAAACTAAACTCAAATTAGCACTGTCATGTCAAAGAAAATATACCAAAAATTATTGAAATTTGTATAGTGTCCACCAAGTTATATCTGATGGTTGCAAAAGTTAGGGAAAGATTGGCAGTAAGTAAACAAGCAGCACAGAGGTTAGACAGGAAAGATTTAGTCTGAGGAAGTTAAATGACCTGGAGGTTAGGAAACAGTATCAGATTGAGATTAGAAATAGGTTTGCAGCTTTGGAGAACTTAAGTGATGACGAGGACATAAACAGGGCTTTTGGGAACAATAAAGAGAACATCAAAACCTCAGCTAAAGAGAGTCTAGGTCTGAAAGAATTGAAGCAGCATAAACCATGGTTTGATGAAAAATGTTTAGGTTTTTTTATATCCTAGGAAGCATGCTAAAATGCAGTGGATACATGACCCAAGCCAAAGCAATGTAGATAATCTCAACAATGTAAGATGTGATGCTAGGAGACATTTTAGGAACATAAAGAAGGCATATCTGAAAGCTAAAATTGAGGAACTTGAAACTAACAGTAAGATCAAAACTATTAGGGACTTGTAATTTGTTCCTTTTTGGGTAATTCCCCGGCGTCTGAGTTCTAATTGCCAACATTTTGGAACTCACTATCGGTTCCATTTTCATAGGCAGGTGAATGAATTCACCTGCCTATGAAGATGGAACCGATTGTGAGTTCCGAAATGTCGGCAATTAGAACTCAAGACACTGGGGAATTACCCAAAACAGAACAAATTACATTTAGAACACGGCGAAAGCTTAAAAACAAGTATTAGGGACTTGTATAAGGGCATCAATGACTTTAAAAGGACTAGAACTAACAGAGTGAAGGATGACAAAGGTGATTTTGGTGCAGACTGCCACAGTATTTTGGCTAGGTGGAGGAACTATTTAGATCAAAAACATACGCAGAAGATTTGTTGAGTCAAGAACAGAATGGGTTTAGGAGAAACACGTCAACTACGGACAACATATTTATAATGCGACAGATATTAGAGAAATGTAATGAATATAAAATTGAAATACATGTACTGTTTATTGATTTTAAGCAAGTTTTTGACTCCACTGACAGACAAAAAACCATGCAGATACTACAGGAAATGACAATACCAAACAAGTTGGTACAATTAATTAAAATGACAATCCAGAACATGGAGGCAGGTGTGAACATAGAGGAACTTAATATAATACATTCTCAATCTCATCTGGTGTGCATCAAGGTGATCCACTCTCTGTAACAATATTTAATTTAATACTTGATTTGGTAATTAAGAAACTCAATCTTAGAGGAGACGTTAGTTTAAAACTGAAGCAGATTGTTGCTTATGCTGATGATGTTGCCCTTCTAGCTAGATCTCTGAAAGCTCTTAAGGATAGTCTATAAATTAAAAAATGAATTAACCCTAGTAGGATTAAGTATCAATGAAGACAAAACCAAATATATGCAAATAAAGAGAACGGGAATAAAAGACATCACACACTTAAAAATTGATAATTTTGCCTTTGAAAAAGTGGAAAATTTTAATTATCTGGGTTAAATTTTGAATGGAGATGATAAAATAAATATAGAAATTGCAGAAAGAATAGCAAAAAGCAGCAAAGCATACTATGCCAATGTAAATCTAATAAAATCAAAATTCCTAAAGAAAAACACCAAAATCAAAATATATAAAACGATGATAAGACCAGTTGTTACATACTCATCAGAGACTTGGACTTTAACAGCAAAAGATGAAAACAACCTACGCATTTTTGAATGGCAAATACTAAGGAAGATGTTTGGTCCTGTCGATATTGACAATGTATGGAGAATATGAAACAACGTGGAGATTGATAAACTAATAGAAGGTGCAGATATAGTGAGATTCATCAAGGCACAAATAATCAAATGGCTGAGGCACATTCAAAGAATGGACCAAGCAAGAGCAACTAGGAAGCTATTAGATTGGAAACCCATGGGAACTAGACCAGTAGGATGATAATGACAATGATGGCAAGAGGATGTTATGGAAGATCTAAAAAAGCTGAAAGTTAAAAACTGGAACGAAATAGCTAAGGACAGAACTTGGAGAGACTTGGCTGAGAAGGCGAAAACCCACAAAGGGTTGTAGTGCCAAATGATGATGATGATGATGATGATTATGAACTATTTCTCTCAGATATTGAATGTACGTGGGGTTAATGATGTTAGGCAGACAGAAATACACACAGCAGAACCATTAGTGCCTGAGCCTAGTGCCTCTGAGGTTAAGTTGGCTATTAAAAGCTAAAAAGTCACAAATCACAGGGTACTGATCAAATACCAATTGAATTGATTAAAGCAAGGGATAGGACAATTCACTGTGAGATTCATAAACTAATTATTTCTATTTGGAATAAGGAGGAATTGCCTGAGGAGTGGAAGGAATCGATCATAGTACCTATCTATAAGAAGGGTGATAAAACAGATTGTAGTAATTATAGGGGCATATCACTTTTGCGAACTATGTACAAAATTTTATCCATCATCCTGCTGTCAAGGTTAACTCCATATGCGAGGAAATTATTGGGGGTCATCAGTATGGATTTTGACGCAACAGGTCAACTACTGATCACAGAATCTGCACTCATCAAATACTTGAGAAAAATGGGAATACAATAAAGCAGTGCATCAGCTCTTTATAGACCTCAAGGAAGCTTATGAGTGAGTTAGGAGGGAGGTCTTACATAATATTATCATTGAGTTTCATATACCCATGAAACTGGTAAGGCTAATAAAAATGTCTGACTGAAATATATAGCAGAGTCCAGGTAGGCAAGAATTTGTCCATGTTTCCTAGTAGGAATGGTTTGAAACAAGATGCTCTTTTGCCATTGCTTTTCAACTTTGCTTTAGAGTATGCCATTAGGAGGGTTCAGGTAAACCAGGATGGCTTGAAATTAAATGGTACACACCACCTTCTGGTTTATGCCGATAATGTTAACATATTGGGGGGAAGTGTACATACTGTAAAGGAAAATGCAGAAGCTTCGATAGTGGCTAGTAAGTAAATGTGGATAAAACTAAGTACATGGTCATGTCTCAAGATCAGTATGCAGGACAAAGTCACAGTATGCAAATTGATAATAGTTCCTTTCAAAGGGTGGAAGAGTTCAAATATTTGGGAACAACTTTAACAAATCAAAATCTATTCAGGAAGAAATTAAGAGCAAACTGAAGTCAGGAAATGCTTGCTATCATTTGGTGCAGAATCTTTTGACTTCCAGTTTGCTATTCAAAAATTTACAGATTAAGACATACAGAACTACATTTTTTAGCAGTTGTGGGTGTGAAACTTGGTCCCTGATATTGAGGTAGGAATGTCGGCTGAGGGTGTTTGAGAATAGGGTGTTGAGGAGAATATTTGGGCCTAAGAGGGATGAGGTAACAGGGGCGTGGAGGAAACTACATAATGAGGAACTTAATGATCTGTACTGTTCACCCAATATTGTGTGAGTGATAAAATCAAGAAGAATGAGATGGGTGGGGCATGTGGCATGTATGGGGGAGGGGAGAGACATGTACAGGGTTTTGGTGGGGAAACATGAGGGAAAGAGACCACTGGGGAGACCCAGGCGCAGATGGGAGGATAATATTAAGATGGATCTTCAGGAAGTGGGATGTGGGGGTATGGACTGGATCGAACTGGCTCAGGATAAGGACAGGTGGTGGGCACTTGTGAATGCGGTAATGAACCCTTGGGTTCCATAAAATGTGGGGAATTTCTTGACTAGCTGCAAACCGGTTAGCTTCTCAATAAGGACTCTGCTCCATGGAGTGAGTAAGTAAGTAAGTCCACAAAGTTCTAGTCTGTGGCCAGTTCTCAAGTCAATACTCTCTTCTGTTGAGTGAAAGGTGGACGTGAAGAGTCAGAATATGACAAAAATTTTGCGAGATGTAGAACATTTTGTGAATTTTAGTGTAATTAAAATATTCAAAAGTTTTGCTTAGTAACATAGAAATAAAACGTAGACATTTCCAAATACTAAAAATCCACCTGAACGAAAATTTATGGGTTGAGAAATACGACATACCCGAAGAGAAAGACGATGCACATTAGCATAGACCATGTCCACACTATAGGTTGCCGCACAATGGGTAAATGCTTAGCGTGGCAATACGAGTTTCTTGTGCCAGCAGACAGATGGGTGCTTGTGCATGTTCCAAACATATTTATATATCTTCTGGCAGGTTGGTCAAACTGTTTTGCAGACAGGCAACATTACAAAATATATCCTAAAAGGGAGGAGTGGATAATGTCTGCCATAACCCACACAAACTCAACGTTACAAAAAAAATGCCCTAAACCTACCTCTTAAATTTTCTCCTACCTTCGCAGGAGTAACATTTGGCTCCATTTTGGAACCATAAATTTGCATATCATACACACATGAAAATTGTTCTGTATGTCAAGTGGGGTACTCACATGTAATATGTAATAAGAGTTACACATGCAAAATTTTGCGCTCAGCTGTATAAACTGAAAAACAAGATACTAGTAGGGAATTATAAAAGGTAATTAAAGTTTCTGGTTGAATGCAAAACTGAGTTATATTGCAATTCAAATAATTCAATAGCAATTTTTCCCAGCTTTAATGTGGAGAATGTGTTTTCCAGTACCTGAGTAAAGACTGTATGGCAATGAAAGTCACAGTATCATTTTAAAATTTTCGCTCAAGGAATCCATTTCTATGGCTGGAAAGGTAAGGATTCCAGATCTGTCTTTATAAAGTAACTTGTCCATCTATGTTTGAATAGTACAAACTTTACTTAAAAGTCTCCAATAGCCTCTAACATGTCAGAAATGTGTTTCTGTTCGATGTTTGGCATTTACACCACTTTTATGGTGGTAGCCATAACATTATAATGCCTATGACTGACACCACTTATCAATTTTCAACCCCAGCCTTCCTTTCTTATTAACATTTCTACCTCTAATCTCAAACCTAAAAAAATGATTCAACAGTCCCACAACTTAGCTGTCAGATTTCTGTATGGTACACTGCCTCCCCACATTCACAATTAATATCTGAAAAAACAGATAAAAACAGTCAACAGTTAAAGTTGATACGAACAAGTTCACCAAACACCACAACTTTCAAAACACACTCAAACTTCCAAACTCTTCACACAGTGGCTGTTGCAGGACAATACATTCAAGTTCCAAGCAATATTTGAGAGTTGGTTCATTCATTACTCCCCTAATTCTGTGTAATCTGCCATCTTTACAATTATTCTTTGTGTTGTTTTTTACAGGGCAGCTCATTGTCTTTCATGGCTTGACAAACACTCAAAGCACAGGTCATATAATTTTTTTGCCATGCAGTATTTTAAAAGCCACCTAAGTGTACTGTTACACCTCACATGACAACAAAGCATACCACTCACATCTTTACTCTCACCTAATGCTGAACAAACCTTCCAAATTATTTGGCTTTGTTGATTAAGTCAGTATTAATATCTCCAATTAAGTCATTGTGACGTGAGATGAACTTACAATATTGGCAACATTTTCCGGACAAATCTCTTGCACTATGTGCTGCAAACATTTTTATATACAGTGCCCATCAGAAAAGGTTTCCTTAATTTAGCTAAGAGGTGTGCAGCTTGACAACTTACCCATAATGCAGAGAACTATCACTGGATTGTTGTCTGAAGACATTTGGTTATCTCTGAAGCTTCCAAGTTTAAAGTGACACTTCATATACTTTCAGATGAACAACAGAGTTTGTGTACTTTTAACTTCAAATTGTAATGCTTAGTAATGTTGTAAACTTTCTGAATAGTGATATCTTTATTACAAATGAAACAGACTTCCCATTCATAGAAACGTAAAAATATACATCCATCTTCATCAGTTGAAAAATTACACAATCAGGGTTCACTCATACATCTTTAATAAAGGCATTATACAAACATTTTTAGATTAGCCCACTTTTCTTTAGTTGACAACCTAATGAAAGTAATGTTGTTTAAAAAACCTACTCACTACTTACACACTGAACACTACTTGCCAAAGAACTGAATTCCTATAGACATTCCAAAGAATAATCTGTCTGTCTTATAAACATATTCTAATCAAAAGTGAGTTCAAACATGTCAACAATGCACAATGGAGAAACCTTGCATAGACTGCAGTTGGTATGACACTTAACACAGATATAACACACACATATATATATATATATATATATATATATATATATATATTTTTTAATTTATTGTACAAACTACTCTTCAAAGTGAAACTCTTCCTTCTGCTAAAACTAAAAGGCTTTTCTCCACTGTGAATTAGTGCAGGTGTCTTGCAACTGTTCAAGTATATTACATAAAAGATAGAAGTCTTCTGGGAAGTGACCTGGTGTATATGGGTGATTAGTTCCGAATGTTTTGTAGGATCAAAGTACCTTCATTGTCACGGTTAAGCAGTCCAAGAATATATATTCCCTTTATTAATATATATTTCAATCAACACAACTATACAATAAAGGGATGAGTTGTGTTGATGGAAATATATAATAAAGTGAATAATAGAATCAGTACACAATGGGATGACTTCATTCAAAAAGTCCAAGAATAGCTGCTTTGGTAAAACAGGGTGTGGTATATAGGTCAGGGTGGTCAAAGATGTGTGGGTGGTGAGCCATAGGGGTGGTGGTGACATGAACTGAGCTAGGCCTAGACAGACTACCTGGGATTGATGTGTGGTTAAGGTGTACAGTATTGTGTGGGGAGATGGCTGTTGAGGTGTCAACACTGTAAACAAAGGTCCTATGTACTGGCAGTGGGGATGACAAAAAGTTCAAGACCTGGTGGAAATAAACTAAAATAACATTGAAAAAAAAATACGCACGCACGCACGCACACACACACACACGCGCACACACACACACGCACGCACGCACGCACGCACACACACACACACACAGAGGTCCTGACATGGGCTGTATCTTGGCTGATGAAAGGCTAGTGAATATGAGGTGAAATGGACTCTCCTGGGCCTTGTTGTGATTGTGAGGTGTCCACCTTGGCCACTTTGGTGTGGTTGGGGGTGTAGTTTAGGTGGCATCAGGAATACATTCAGTATCAGGGGGAAAAGAAAGAATGTGTAATTATGCCCTTAAACGTGCCCATAAACACCTTAACCATCTTGGGGAGGCTGTTTATGCTCTCTCAGATAATGAATTAAGTTTGCCAGTCCTGCCCAAAATCAGGCTGTTGACCCTGACCATGCAGTCCATGTAGCAGGGTTTGCTGGCCAGGATTTGGGTGTCCTAGAGTTGGATAGGATGGGCTTGGTTGAATCTGTGCTCTGCCACTGCCGACATGTGAGGATGCCTGAGCCAGATGTGCCAGTGGTGTCCTTTCAACGGAGTCCCAAAAGAATGACTGGTTTGACCAATGTGGACCTCAACTCACTTGAAAGGAAATGCTGTTCCCTTCCAGAGTTTTCAGTTCCAGGTTGTACTTCAGAAGCTGAAGATCTTGGGTGGCAAATGCTTCTACTGTTGGGCCTGGACGGTGCCCTGCTAATGTGTTTCAAGGCGGTCTGCATGTATGGAAGGAAGGTGACCGAGGTTGGTTTCCCATTGGATCTAGTGGTCATCAAGGGTGGACTGAAGGATTAGCATATCCTTCCCTGGCTCCATCTATCCTCCCTGAAAGTGGTGTTGAGTAAATCCAACCTATTGTGGAGACGTCCTCAGTCACACAAGGTTCTGCCATTATGTACCATGGTAGAAAGGAGGGTGTGGTAATGGAAAGGGTGATGACGTGATCTAGAGTTGAGGTGGTAAACCTGTTACCCAGCAAGCCATTGGGTCTCCTGAAGATGTTATGTCCATTATCATAGCAAACTGGATGTTGCAGTGGTATTCAGGCATTCCAAGAACCACTCTAGTTTTCTTGGTTCATGAGACCAGATCACGAAAATGCAATCCAAAGAGTAAAACTAGCAGATGGTTTGTGAGCCACTTGGTCCACTGCTTTCTTCTCAACAACTCTACAAACAGAAGTCACTGATAGTCAAAGGGCCAAGGTTCCACATTCTCTATACCACCCTACATAAATTTTTGGTACCCAATATTCTTTTTCTAACGGAGCCCCCCCCCCCCCACACACACACACAAAACTTGATGATATCCACATAGGAACAGTTTTACTCCAGAGTATGAAGTAAACGGTAGTAGTGTTACAGAAAACTAAATTACAAGTGAATAGTGCATAGAGTTCACACGTGCTCAGGCATCCAAAGATGAGTTATTATCCACTAGCACTACTTCAACTTTTGTAACTTGTGAATTTTAAAGCATCTCACTCTGAAATATCTGCTCATAGTCCAAGCATGCAGAAGCACTTGCATAGTTTCCAATCAGTTACTGCTATCTCGTGAATGAAAGACCAACTTTCTGATGCCAATAGACCTGAATATACAGTACCTACACTTGTTTCTGCTTGCTGTCACAAAGAAGACCAGTGTAAAGTTCTTCATGTTTTTGCTAAGCAATGTACAACACTCTTCATGCTGAGAGAACCTAAGGTTTCAGAAGGGAGGTGAAAAAGGGTACCCTACAGTGATAACATGACAGTTTGTGACAAGGTGTGGCAACTGGGGAAGGAATCGTCTTTACTTCTTTGTCCTCCTCCTACCATCCCTGCTGCCGCAGCCACCCAAAAAATATGGACGTGCTTTAGTTGGTAATCTCATAAAAAGACAAAGACATGGAAGAAAAGGATTACTAAAATGTGTGAGAGGAAGTAACTGCAAAAAAATTGTCATGAAAATAATTAAGATACATGGGCAATAAAGTACAAATTAGGGATTCAATGAATGCTAATGAACTGCAATATAAGTCCCAAATAGAATATATATATTTTTCTTATTTTCCATAAATTGTACAACTACATGTATTTAAGTACAGGCAGAACCGAAACCAAAAATTATGTGGAGCTAGGAAACAATACACACATCATGAAATACTGGAATTACTGTTATTCTTATTACATTCCTGCTGCATACCTTTATCAGGGATCTGTTTCAATTCTGCACACATGAGCAGATTGATTCCTGACTTGCCTTTTTCTTTGTTGATGACAGCTACAACCAAACCTTCTGCCTGCTTCAGGTAAGTAATGGAAGCTATTCTTTAAGTACATCCTTAACAAAACAATTACAGAAGACTATTATTCCAGCTAATTTCTTTGAAACTACACAGACTATCATGTTCCTACAATTATTTCATGCTCTAGAAAAACTTAATTTGCTACATGTAATGGTGCTACTGCAATAAACAAAAGCTTTGTTTAGACATGGTGTACTGGTACTCATGTCTGCTGATTACAACATGTACATAGTATCTTCATTACTTAGCTGACAAAATATGGACCGGATTACTGTTTTGTTCAATTATTATTGCCAACATCAAACTCACATATACAAAATAACTCAAAAAATAAACTGGGAAAGAAATTCTGTGCTGCACTCTAAGATAGAAACTTTCATTCTCTTATTTACAATAAGAAGTTCTCTTTTTGCAATGTAAAATGGACAATATATAATTCACATAAATTCTTCACCAGTCTGGAGGGAATTACTCAAAAACGAAGCAGAGTGAGTGCGCACACGACAGTGACTAGATGAATGACGTATAACACGTCGCATGCAAGGTCTTACTGCTATATCTAGCAGGAGGGAAGTATCAGTCCACAATCTTGCAGCAGGGGAAATCAATGCAGTCACTGGTGCCTCGTCCAGGTGTGTGCTATGCTTACAATGCATATGAATGATGGTGAAGTACATCAAACAGTATAAATATTGCCTAACTTCTTGTTCTACCTACTTTGTTTCTCCATGGTGGTATACTCACTGCAGTTGTGACTCCTGGCAGGTATAAGAGTCACACTGCTCATGCAAAGATGGAACAGGATGTGACGGTCAAGTTCCAACTTGTGTGGGATGTTGTGGGAACAGACTTACAATTACATGTAGCAACGTAATGCAACACAGTGCTTAGTTTACAATTTCTCTGAGCAAACACTTCGGTTGATCATTTCAAAGTCAACCTCTGAAATCACAAAATAGTTTTAAGTACATTTCCACAACCACATAATGTGATGTGCTAAGAAATCTGCTATAACAGAGTGTGTTAATATCTCTGCCTATAGTTGCAACTGTTAAGTACCAGTATATTAACAAGGAATTAATGTTATGGGGTATTGAATGGAATGGTATTTGTATCAAACAGTATTCTGTCTCATATACATTTTCTCTAGCTGAACCATTTCATGAGAGAAGAAACAATTCCTGTTAAACATACAATCACTACATAAACAGTATTTGATGATCAGAAAATTAAGCACAGTAATTATGTACATTGGCAGACACTTTTTAGTACAATCTCTAACAGTAAGTAATACTTGTTAAATGCAAGTTCATATCCATTCCAATGCGACATCTGAAGCAATAATAAACCCGAATTCAGGACATAGAAGCCTGCCAGAGAAGTTTCATGTTAATGTAAGGCAGAAATTTATCCCAGAAATTAATAATAATGGTGTCTTTAAAATTATATGCTGGGGTTGTATAAAATGTGGCTTACATCTACGGACACAAATTTGCAAAAAAATGCTTTAAATTCCAACCTTGTGGCTATGATGATGATGATGATGATGATGATGATTATGATGGTGGTGGTGGTGATGGTGATGATCCTTTTGTTATATTTGACAATACAGGCGGACCCCCATATTCGAGGGTAACACGTTCCAAGACCCATCGCAGTTACGTGAAACTGCAGATAATATCGAACACTACATATAACGTGATATTCCTGTAACATACATAAATACAGTAGAGTTTAATTGATAAGTTATGCACAGCAAGACATTACCAATGTTAAATAAAGTAATAATAAAGTGTACTGTACACTACACTGCACATTTACAGTGTACTTTCTCACTTTCTCTCATAGTATGAAAGTAAGGGATTCTGACATTTTAGCCTAATCCTCAAGAGATGATAGAGCAATGAAAAAATACAGTACCTGTACTGTACAGTATCATGTACAGTTTCAAGGGATGACAGAATAATAAAAATCATGCATTTCCATTAAAGCGCTGCATAAGCAATGAAAAAATGTGTTATTGATACACATTTTACGATGAAAATTATACGTACATACCTGTACATAAACTGTAATAAGAAAATTTTATTTGTTAAAAAATATCTTAGCCTATTGTGGGTATTCACCAACTTCTCCTTTCTTCTTGTTGCTTTCTGAACACAAACACTGCGATAATGTGGCAACTAATTCGAACAGCAAAAACGTTAGAAGCATAATGGTGACAAGTTTGCGGGGAAGTGTGGGTACGGGGACAAAGGAAGAAGAGTCAAGTACTGGGCGCATTTGGACTGCTGGATTTCACCATGTTATGGCCTGTTCTCGCTTGGTGTGCATTCTGAAACTTATGAACTGTTCTTTTCTTTAGTTTTCCAAATTTTTTTCGGATCGCGGTAAACCGCAGATACAGGGGTCCGCTGTATATATGTGTTTTCAGAATAAGCTGTCAGTTTCACATGTTCCATCACAATTACAGTGGTGGAGCGTGACTATTTTGAATATGTTAGGCAAATCACATGACACATGGTGGGGTTCATAGGAACAGCTGCACAAGTTTGCATAAAAAGTTTTGTTGAAAATAACAGTAATGGAGTTGGGTGGCAATTTGTTAGTCTCGAAGAATTTCCTCTCAATTCTCACTTATGGTAACTTAAGGTAGTTTTTGAGTTTCCATGCAGCATAGGTTCGGACCCTGCAAAATGCAGAGTATGACCACTCAATATACAGATTCACTGGTTGCTAGAGTTATTATAACAAGGCAGATAATTTTATGACTTCTACTAATACCATATTCAGATCTGAAGCAATCAAATACTGCAGCACGTATGAAAGAGAATTAGAATTATTCTGATGAACTAATGAGTGAAAGTTCAATTTTCAGAACAGGATAAAAATAACAACTCAAAAAACACCAGCTGGAATAATTTCAGAGTAATGTTTAAAGCTTCCAAAATCTAAACTGTCACTCACTCCAGCCAGAGAACTCCAGAAAATCGGTCAACTGACTTTTCGCAGTGTCCATTGCTTCATGGTACAGCCAGTGATAAGCTTGTCAAACATTACTTACTAATTAATGCAATTCATTGTCTCTTAGCCAGACTTCTCGGAGTGTTCTTAATCTGCATGAACTTGCACATTCTGACCAAATCTGCTGCACTCTTGGTTTAAAAAATTCTGACAGTCTTCCACATATTTGGAAAAGTAACCTACTCCACTGACCTAGGGTCAGCATAATTTCAAAAAGTGTTTTGGCTTGTCGTAGTATTTCCGACAACAGTATTAAATGAACACTGAATTCTAAATATTGAAAACCATCATGCTATTGTCACTGAAATAGTAAGTTTGTAAGTTTTTTTATCTGTGTGATGACTTAAACCAGTCTTTCTGTATAGAGCTACCTACTGGGGGACAACCAAAGGCAAGCGCTGGGTGACATGCACGTCAAATGTGGCTGTCTCCCTGACGAGTGTTGAGAAATTCTGCCAAACTGAGCTATGTTCCAAAGGAAAGTTTATGCTCTGAAAAACATTCTACTGACTGCATTAGAACTACATTCAAGTCGTAAGCCTAACAGCACACAAAAAGCCTGCTTTGTACTCATTCCCAATTTATTTCTGCGTTCATTATGCTCACTTATATTGCAGTAACCCAAGAAATTTCAAAAGCTAGTTTCATTCAATACAATGAAAATCTCTGTACTGCCAACACAACCAATAAAAGTTTTTGAGATTTTCCAGAAAAAATGTACAAAGCCATTGTTAATTATAGACCCCTTAAAGTTCAAAACAGGTAGTTTTTATTGTAAAGAAAAATAGTATTGTTTTATCAATCAATCAAGTTGTGCTGGACTGTTTGTTGTTCCTGAAGAGGCTGCTCAAGTTTCCTAGTGAACACAAAGTTTCTCTTACACCAGGTCCTGTGATTGATGAAGTTATTCTAAAGAGTTTCCTCACACACAACCACCCCCACCCCCCACCCCCCACCCCCACCCCCAACTCTCTGTTTTCCAGATGCCCTCTACAAGGAATTTCTGCTAGTCCATGTAGCAAATAGTACCTATCAGACAACCAACAATGTATCTATTGTCTTCTTCAAAGCAACTTTCATGACTGAAGCTTCAAGTGTTAACAAACTTCTGTCCAGCTGTTTTATACCTCATATGATTCATTCAGAGGTCAAATCTCCTTCTTTTCAACAAATCAAAAATTAAGTCTCCATCACAATTTGCTGTCCAGATGTGTTTCAATTCAAAATGGAGACAAGTCTCACAATTCACTGTTGAGGATTTCTTACAATCACACAACACATGATCGATTCTGTATTAGGAATCAGAGAAACATCATGGTTTACTGTGCAACTGTTTCACTACTTGTGTGAGAAAATAGTTTTTTCCAGCTATTCCACTGACTTTTTCATACAAGCATAATCCATACAATAAAATACCAGTTTTAATTATTTCTCTACAACACAGCACACACATGTATGCTGAACATCACCACACTCAGAGCTGGAGTGTGTTAACATTCTGTGAATGATCAATGTTACACCTTGCATTTTCCCCTCCCCACTAAACAATACTATGTCACAGGTCTTCTCTCTGCATTCATGCCTTACTGTTACACACAAACATCCAGCACGGACAACAGCGAGCAGTGCTTGCCATGGATAAGTGGGCCTGTGTTGAGCTGCAGCATTGTTGGGTACCACTGAACCATGACAGTAAGACTTCTGAGTTTTCATTTTTCAGAGTTTTAGAAGGGCTTATCCTACTAACATGCACGCTCCACCAATGTATGATTACAGTTAACAGTATGTGCCACAAGCACAACAATCTCTGTCAGACATTATAAAAGAAAGTCACGGCATGTGGAATGTGTAAGTATCACTTGGCTATGGTACCTTGCATCACATTCTTACATAAAGAAAACTGCAAGAATTGGATTACACATGTGGTAACTTAGAAACCAACCTCCAACACACTAGCTGTCAGTCATTCACTGCGATCAGTAAGTTTTGCATCTGAACAATTAAAACAGTCTCAAATAAAATACAAGATATGAAAAATCTAGTACAAAACAGCTGCTTGAAAAGCAGTACATGAATCAAATTCCCCTGAATCAAAAACACTGCATGAACATTAAAATAAAATAATACCATTCTCTCTATGAGTAATCTATGTTCAAATTAAGGTAACAATGAACATATAATATGAAAGACAGCAGTCATATGAATAGGCACCAGCAATAATCAATGTTTACGTAATTTTAAACTTACAAGTTTGTTACGCAGAAAGAAACATTCTGGGCCACACATAATCCTAGTAAAGAAATGCTAATAATCATCTTTGCCTCAACTACTTCAATCACATAATTTTCACACGTGCAAATTTCAAATAAAATGACTAATCGTTTATTACCAGCATGTGCAAAATTTCAGTAAATTAACCTTTTATATCTTACATCCCATCTAATTACATCACGATGCTGAAGAGGATGTCTGCCTGTAGTCCAATGCACATTGATGATATAAGATAACTACCTCTTTCCTGTTATGTAAATATAACTATATTAGCCATCACTGAGTCACTATATCTTATACACAAAAAATGAAAGTACTATGCCAAGAACAGTATTTCTGAGACAAAGACAGCTGTCCCACTAAAAAACACTCTATTGTATTGGTCATGCTATGACTGTGCACAAAACTGAGGGACTGTTGAGACAAAATACTTGAAATCCCAGCAATCCACTGACCGTGCTGACACTGCCTCCCAACAATTCAGTACATACAACATTATCAATACTGCAGAAGAAACATTGTCTGAAACAGTCATCTAATGCATTACTGGTTAATTGTGATGGACAGCATGAACTGCTGTTAGCAGATTATCATAAAATGTCCAAAAGGAATAGATTTTCATATACATTCCATTATATAATGTTGGTATAATGAAAATTCCCCTTTACTTTTCAAAGGTTGTTATTCAACACACTTGTCTATGAATTTCCAAGGATCTAATTTTCTATGCTCCTCACTTCACTGACATAGAATTCCTTGCATAATGGAAATTTTAGTACATTTTGTTAAGCCTTCTGTGCAAATGATTTTGTTGGTTTCCTTCTTATCCTTTTATGTATAGGCAGCTGTGGTACCAGAGTTTGTGTAATATGTGAATCAGAACCAACAGCTACATTAAATCATCCACTGCTGCACGGTTTGGTTGGAGTGAAGTTTACCAGTATTTGTACCATCTGTTTTATGTTGACCTGAGGGAAAGAGACCACTTGGAAGACCTAGGCATAGATAGGAGGATAATATTAAGATCGATCTGCAAGAAGTGGGATGTGGTGGTATGGACTGATTGAGCTGGCTCAAGATAGGGACATGTAGTGGGCACTTATGAATATAGTAATGAACTTTCAGGTTCCAAAAAATGCTGGGAATTTCTTAACTAGCTGAGAACTGGTTAGCTTTTCAAGAAGGATTCTGCTCCATGGAGTTAGTAAGCAAGTTTTATGTTGACAGTTAACAACAATGATTGGACAGAAGGCTAAACACACTTCTGCAACACACAAATGAGAACTGCGTAGGAAGGCAGGCTAGCGTTGTTCAAGTGGTGATGGTTAATATAACAGATACAGGCTCAAACATGCATGGTCAATGAATAATACCTTCCTGTTCTCAGTTTTGTACACAAGAAGCAGTCAGTGCCACTAGCATTTGTGCCTTACCCACACTCCTGAAGTATCAACATACTTCGGTTGTGTAAAAAGGTATGCGGAAAGGAAGAATTCTGGCTTACGAGATATTACTGACTACTGATGATCATACAGCACTAAAAATTTTGAATTTTTGAGACTTGAATTAAACATCAACATCAGTTGACTTAAGAAAAGAAAAGACAGCTGAAGCACCTGAAATTATCACTAACCAAGTAAATGCTGGATGACCTGTGGAAAACCACCCACACAGTAAGGTGTCTGTTTGTACTGCAGATGCATTAGTACCTCTGCTGGAATTCGTGATGCCATCTGTTGAAGTCAATGTGGAATACAACCAAAGACCCTGTTGCAAGACCAGCCAGTAGGAACCTGAAGCCACAAAAAATGTGTGCTTGTCAACACTTAACGGTAGTGGAAGTATGTAATCTGAAAATATACTGAAAGTCCAACAAGAAGGGTTGCAGTGACGAAAAGCTAGTGATATAGATGAAATGCACAGTTCAGTCCCAGTCACTGTACATGTACACATGAAATGGACACAGAAATGCAATCGGACTTCAATTGTGTTGGAAATAAGAATGTAAATGTCACTCTCATTTGGATATTTAGAGGATATTTTTACAAAAAAAAGACAAGGCCAGATGATTTAAGAAATAGTATTACATTAAGAACTGATAAAGCATGACATGTTCACACAAAAATATCAAAACTGCAATTTGAAATTTACAAACATTTATTAGTAAAAACAGATATGGTAAGTTAGGATTACTAGGAAACATGAAATGACAAAAAAGTAACACATTTATATATTAAACAGGAAACGCTTTAAAGACTAATGAAGAGAGAGAGAGAGAGAGAGAGAGAGAGAGAGAGAGCGCAATGTCACCACTGGAACCAAATTCAACTTCCAGTATGTGACATGATGTAATCCCATTTAGTAACCCATGCACAATAGAAAGGAGTAGGAGTGAAGGACAGAAGTATGAATGTTTATACAGAGTGTCCCAGGAGGAATGTGCCAGACTTTGGGAGAGTGTTCCTTATGTTAAACTATACCGATATAACCCAAAACACCTATATCCAAAGTTGGAATGGTTACGGAGATAATGGCCAGAGAAGTTTGAAACTTTGACAGCTGTTACTCACTTATTGATTACCAAATACATATTGAAACTGGCAGGAATATGTGGTTTCTGTAATGTTAATAGCT
>Ga0123357_10002191_pt1 | contig 21565 bp, 12 predicted proteins | sample TergutEmb28metaG_FD_89873 | JGI IMG/M metagenome (GOLD analysis project Ga0123357, IMG submission 89873) | Embiratermes neotenicus P4 segment gut microbial communities from Petit-Saut dam, French Guiana - Emb289 P4 | ecosystem: Host-associated > Arthropoda: Insects > Digestive system > Gut ... | reverse complement strand
TTATTTCACCGACCACATCAACGCCCCCTCCATCAACGCCCGTTACAACGCCAGCGCCCTCGGCGCCTCGCTCGAAGCCGGACGCCTCATCCAGCTCAAAAACAACTGGTATGTGCAACCCCTTGTGCAAGCCGCCACCGTGCAACTCTCCTCCGCGAACTACACCGCGACCGGCGCGACCCCGATGAACATCACCGCCGCCTCCGGCAACACGACGCAACTCCGTGCTGGCGCGCAAGCCGGCTGGAAGCACCTGTTCGCCGCCGGCTCCATTCTTCAACCCTATGCGAAACTCTATGCCGCGCGCCAATGGACCAACGGCTGTGGCCTCACGGTGGCTGGCGACCCCCACGGCCCCTACGACACGCGCATCAAAGGCACCCGCCTTGAAACCGGCCTTGGCCTGAACTACCTCATCACCCGCTCGACCCAGCTCTATTTCGACTATCAATTTGCCTGGGCCGAGGACTACACCCAACCCTACGCCCTGACCGCCGGCATCCGCTACCAATGGTAGCCCCCCGCCTCTCTCCATCCGCCCGTCGAACCCCGTCGCCCACCAGCGCGAAGCGCCTTGGATTGCGGCAGTCCTCTGCCGCTTTGGCATGTTCAACCCGAAATCCGCGATTGGACGGATCGAGTGGCATGGGCGACTCGCCCATGTGGGTCGTGTGGCACGGGCGACTCGCCCGTGAGTCGCACGCACAAATCGATGCGCCGTCCAAGCACATGGGCGACTCGCCCATAGGGACTAGCTTAAAATACGTAACTTCTCATTTTACCTACGAAGAATTTTAAGTTATGAAAGTCCCATGTGTTGCTGAGAAACGTCGCAGAAAATTTCATTTTTTCCCTCTGCTCAGAGGGGAAAACCATGAAAATTTCAATAATTTTTCAAAAAATGCACATCCTTAGGCTAATCCCTATGGGCGACTCGCCCATGCCACTCGCTCGCACCCAATTCCACGGGCGAGTCGCCCGTGCCACTCAACCCAATCGCGCTTTTCGGGTTGAAATTGACCCCGCGCCATCCCCAACGTTGTCACTCATTATATGACAAGCCACCCCCAAAAAAAAGCTCCGTCGCGTGACGGAGCTTTTTCATTTTTCAATTTTTTCAAAGCGGGCGTTTTCCAAAAAACCCCGCGTTTCCCGCGCTTCTCACGCGCCGAGCTGGTAGCGGGTGAAGCGGCGGATGGAGATGTTCTCGCCGATTTTCGCGATTTTCTCCGTGAGGATTTCCTTGATGGATTTTTCCGGCTGCTTCACGAAGGGCTGGTCGACCAGGCACACCGTCGAATAGTATTTCTCAAGTTTGCCTTCGACGATTTTCTGGATGGCCGCGGGGGGCTTGCCTTGCACTTGCGCGACGGCGATTTCGCGCTCGGCGGCGATGGTCGCCTCGGGCACTTCGTCGCGCGTGACGTAGAGCGGGCTGGCGGCGGCGATTTGCAGGCAGAGGTCGTTGCAGAACGCCTTGAAGTCGTCGTTGCGAGCCACGAAATCGGTCTCGCAATTCACTTCGAGGAGGACGCCGACTTTGCCGCCGATGTGGATGTAGCTGCTCACGAGGCCTTCCTTCGTGGAGCGTCCGGCTTTTTTGTCGGCGCTGGCGGCGCCTTTTTTGCGGAGGATGGTGATGGCTTGCTCCATGTCGCCGCCGGATTCGGCGAGCGCTTTCTGGCAGTCGAGGAGGCCGGCGCCGGTTTTTTCACGGAGTTCTTTGACGGTTTGCGCTGATACGGGTGTGCTCATGTTTTTGTGCGTGTGTGTTTGCGTGGTTTTGCGGTTGGTTGGTGATTCGCTTTCGCGCGGTGGCTTATTCGGATTTGGGCGCGGCGATTTTCTTGCGGGCGGCGGCTTTCTTCTTGGCGGAGGGCTTCTCGGCCTCGCCTTCGACCTCGGCGTCAACCTCGGCGGCGACTCCGGCGGGGAGTTCGACTTTGGAGAGGTCGACTTCCGCGGTCTCGGCGGGGGCGGCGGCGCTGGTGGCGTCCGCGGTTTCGGCGTTGGCGGCGCGGAGGTCGGCCTGGCCGCGGGCGGTGCGGCGGCTTTCGCGTTGGGCGAGGCCGCTTTGGACGGCGGCGACAACGGTGTCCACGATGATGCGGATGGATTTCACCGCGTCGTCGTTGCCCGGTATCGGGTGCGACATCGCGGTGGGGTCGGAGTTGGTGTCAACGAGGCCGACGCAGGGGATGCCGCAGCGGGCCGCCTCGGCGACGGCGATTTTTTCGTGGCTTTCGTCGACGACGAACATGAGCGAGGGCAGCTCGGACATTTCGACGATGCCGGAGAAGTTGCGTTGCATGCGGGCCATTTCGCGCTTGATGGAGGCGCTTTCCTTGCCGCCGAGTTTGGCGAGTTCGCCGCTGGCTTCCATCTGCTGGTATTTTTTGAATTTGGCGATGGAGCGTTTGACGGTGGAGAAATTGGTGAGCGTGCCGCCGAGCCAGCGGTCGATGCAGTAGGGCATGTTGGTCGAGGTGGCGGCCTCCTTGATGATTTCCTGCGCCTGGCGCTTGGTGCCGACGAAGACGATTGCGCCGCCGTTGCCGATGGTGTCCTCGATGAGGTCGCAGGCTTTTTGGAGCAGTTCGTGGGTTTTGCCGAGGTCGATGATGGTGATGCCTTGGCGGTGGTCGAAGACGTAGGGCTTCGAGCGCGGGTTCCAGCGCTTGGTTTGGTGTCCGAAGTGGACGCCGGCGTCGAGGAGGTCTCTGGGCGTGATGCTCAAGTTCATGTGATGTGATCTATGTATCTTTGGCGACTACACAGGCCGGCCGATGGGCCGCCTTGCGATCGTTATGGATGTGTTGGTTGTTGTGTGTTGTGGTTGTGGTGTTTGGTTTCCCCGCCCGCGCGAGCGGACGGAAAGGGCGAAAAGACATAGAGCGCGGGGGCGTCTGGCAAGAGCGAATTTGCCCGCGAATTTGCCCGCGAAGCTCATTCAGAGTCTTCATAAGCAGTTGCGGATGCTCGGGCCGTCAACGAATCGCGGGGAAATCAATATCTGCCGCGGCACCTCGGGCACGCCGCACTCGTTTTGCCCAAGCTGCGTCGCCACCAAGTCCACCGCCGCCGCCGCGACGTGGTTGCGCCGGTGGTCGATGCCCGCCCAATTCTCCATGCCGGCCACCCAGTCATGCACGACAAAGCCCACATCGCCGGGTATCCGTAATTTCAACACGCGCGTTGTCCACGCGGGCACCACGTCGTGAAAGGAAATGAGCGCGTCCGGCTTCCAGCGTCGCATCCATTTGCAGAACACCTCCTCGTTACGCTCCAGCGCATTGTGTGGGAAAACCAGCAACGGCACCCGCCGCCCCGCTGGCAGGTTCTGCTGGTAGTGCAGCAATGCCCCCGAGTAGGTGTTGTCCGCGCGCTCGTTGATCCAGTTGGAAATCGCCACGCCGATGCGCTTGTAGCCGCGCGATTCAAGCTCGCGCATCGCCCGGAGTATTCCGTGCGTCATGTTGGTGCTTGCGCGGTGCAGGATCGGCTCCATCAACCCGTAGCCAAACGTGGCCGCCGCGAACTTCGAATAGTCAAGCTCCGCGCCGAATTTTCGCGACGATTGCACCGACACCAGCACGCCCTCCACGCCGCGCGCCTCCAGGATTTGCTGCACACGCCCCGGACGGAAACCGCCGTAACCCAGCCGGAATTCCTCCACCTCGTAACCGTGCTGTCGCGCCCGCGCGCGCACGTCCTCCACGCGCATGTAGTTATACGCGCCGCCGTGCAACTCGTCCTCGGGCAGGTCGTCGCGTATCAACGCCAGCGCCACGCGGCTCTCGCGGCTTCGCTTGCCCCTGACCAGTCCCATCAATCGCGCCATGTGCGGGTCGGGCGCGTAATTGAGCGCGCGCGCCGCCGCCAGCACGCGCCGCCGCGTCGCCTCCGCCACGCGCGGCGAGTTGCGCAGCACGCGCGACACCGTCATGGTGGACACGCCCGCTCGCGCCGCCACGGCTTTCATGCCTGCGCTCGCGCCTGTGACTTCGTGTTTGGATGCCATGCCGTGTTATCATAACACAACCAACCTTTTGTCCACCCGAAAATCCCGAATACGCGCCGGGTATTTTATGGAATAATTATACTTGAAATAATCAATATAGACTTTTTAAGTAGGCCAATGATTCGCTCAATCACACCCGCGACACTCGACCGCGCCCTCAACTTGCTGGGAGAGCTTCTCGTCGCGCGCAATCATCCGCCACAGCGCTTTGTGGTTTGCGGCGGTTCGTCCCTGCTTGCGTTGGGTTTGGTCAGCCGCGCGACGACGCAGGATGTGGACATCCTGGCCCGCATCGATGCAAACAAACTGGTTTCGCCCCGCCCGTTGCCCGATTGGCTGCGCGCGGCGGCGGATGATGTCGGCGCGCAACTCGATTTGCCGCGAAACTGGCTCAATGACCAAGTCGCCGATGAAACCCTGTTTCATTGCGGCCTGCCCGATGGCCTGCAACAACGCCTTGTTTTTAAGAGCTACGGCCCCCGGCTTCAAATTGGCTATATCAGCCGGCGGGATCAGATATTTTTGAAACTTCATGCGGCTGTCGACCGTGACGGAGGCCGGCATTTGCAAGACCTCCTCGACCTGAAACCCACTGCGGCTGAATTGCTCGACGCCGCCAGGTGGACCCGCACGCAAGACCCTTCCGATGGATTCCTGCTCCTCCTCGGCGAAATGCTCAAACACCTCGGCCATGCGAAACTCATTGCCCAACTCTAGTGTAAACAAAAACCTGCGCCACCTTCGCCGTTCCATTGTCGATTTGCTCTGGCGGCAGTGGTCGATGCTCGGCGTTGCCGGGCACGCGTTTCAGGAAGGCCGCGCCGCCGTCGATCCGGAGGCGCTCGTCCTGTTCTCGACGGTGTTCGCGCGCCACGACGCGCGGCTCTTCGATGAAATCGCCGACTGGCTCCGGCAAAATGGAAACTGGATCAACCTGCTTCGCATGACCCGGCTCCAACGCCAGCATGCGCTCGGCGATGCCAGCGTGCTCGGCGCCTTGGCGGAGCACCTGGCGCGGCGTTCCTCGCATGCGAAATGGAAAATCCTGGCAAAAAATCCCCCTCCGTTCGATCAGCCCGCGCCGCTTTTTCCAGGTCTCCCGGCGCCAAGCCGGAACCGCGCGGACGAAATCTTTCAGCGCTGGGGCTGGTTGCGCGCGCCACTGGAGTCGCGCGGCCTCAGCAAACCACCGCGCCCCAGCCATCCCGCGTCGTTTTTGCTGAAGCTGCGCGCTCTCTTCGGACTTCAATCGCGCGCCGAGATTTTGGCATGGCTTCTGGCGCATGAGTCCGGCCATCCCGCGCAAATTGCCCGTGAGGCGGGCTATTTTCGAGGCTCCGTGCAAAATGTCCTTAATGAACTTGAGTTGTCGGGCCATATTTTTGCCACTCGCGAAGGCAGGGAAAAACGCTTCATCGCGCCGCGCGAGCAGTGGCGCTTTCTCCTGACATGGGACACAGGCGCAAGCGATACGGCGAAGTTTCCGCAATGGGCGCCCTGGGCGGCGCTGTTCACTCTTATACGGCGCTTTCACGACCTAGTCTCCTCGCCTGCGTTCGCGGGTTATTCCCCCGATCTCCAAGTCATTGAGTTGAATCGAACGCTGGGTCCGCTTCTCGCGCGCATTGCAAGCGAGGGATACCGTGTGCCGGATTTTTCAAAACTCATCGCGGGAAGTTCCGCGGAAGAGTTTGCGCGACGAATTCAAAACCTGCTTGTCACGCTCGCGGAGTAATTTTTCAACAGGCGTTTTCGCGCCTTTGCTGTTCAACCCGGTCTTCCGTCCCCTGTCCTCCGTCTCCGCGGAGCGTCATGTTGTGTTATCATAACACAACAAACTTTTCGCCCCCGCGACAATCCGCCGCCAAGTTATTTATCAATGACTAAGTTTTCATTTACAAATGACCGGTTTTTCACACCCATTTCTCTCCTGACCTCTGCCCTCTGACTTCCGCCTTCTGAGTTCCTTCCTCCTTTTTCCTTTCCTCCTCGCCTTCCTCCACCATGAAAATCACGTCCTCCAAAATCCGCCGCTCCCATTCCCGCGCCCTCGCGCCAGCGTTGCTTTTCGCGCCCGCGTTTGCGCTCGCGTTCGCCTGCGCCAGCCCGCGCGCGCCGGCGCAGACCACCGCCACGCCGCTCGTCCTCTCAAGCAGCAACGCCACCGTCACGCTTCCCTCCGCCAATGACAACTTTCGGGTCGCCGCCGGCGCTCTCATCAACGTCGCGTCGGGCAACGGTATCACGGGCGGCACGCGCGCCGCTTCGCAGTGGTTCGTGAGAAATTCCGGCACCGTTATCGGCGCGAGCAGCGGCATGAATTTTACCTTCCTGGCCTCCGTCACCAACGATGAAAATTCACTCATTCAGGGCAACGGCACGGGGTCGGGGCAGTCCGGCATTCTCTTCACTTCCGCGGCGGCGGGCGTTTGCGAAATCATGAACTCCGGCACCATCTTGAGCACCACGCTTTGCGGCATCGATTTTGGCGCGACCGGCGGCTACCTCTTGAACAACCTCACCGGCGTGGTGAGGGGCGCCACCCAAGGCGTCCAGGTCACCAGCAATGACACCTTGGGCGTCTTGATCGACAACGCGGGATTCATCACCGGCGGCTCAAGCGCCATGTATTTTTCCGCCAGCGGCACGGTCATCAACCGCGCCACCGGCCTCATCGCGAACGACGGCGCGGCCACGACGCAGGGAGCCGTTTATTTCAACGGCGCCAGCTCGGTTGGCCGCGTTGAAAACTCCGGCACGATTATCGGCCAGGCGAAAGGCGTCAACCTCGGCGCCACCGCGGGCGCCAGCATCGTCGTCAACAACGCCGGCGGCCTCATCCAGGCGAACCTTGCCAGCGGCGCGAACGGAGCGGCCGTTTTCGTTTCAGGCCCCGCCCTCATTGACAACGCCGGCGAAATCCACGGCGCCGGCGCCGCCCTCTATCTCGCGGGCGGCGCGGCCTGTCTCACCACCGCGACGAACACCGGCACGATCACCAGCGCCAACGACACCGCCGTCGTGATCAACACCAACAACCTGCTCGCCAACTCCGGCCTCATCAACGGCGCGACATACGGCGTGACCGCCAGCGTCGCCGGCACGCTCCAAAACTCCGGCGCCATTATCGGCGCGACCGGCGGCGCGTATTTCACCGCCAGCGCCTCCGTCTCCAACGCCGCCGGCGCCCTGATTCAAGGCGACATCACCCCCGCCGCCGCTCCGACCAGCGCGGGGATTCGTTTCACGTCCGGCGCCGGCATCCTCGACAACTCCGGCGCCATCGTCGGCTCGAGCGGCGTGTATGGCGGCATCCACACGGAAATCACCAACAACGAAGGCGGCCTGATCCAAGGCACGGGCGCCGCGTCCAGCGCCTCCGCCATCTTCTTCACCTCCGCCGCCACCGGCATTATCACCAACTCCGGCGTCATCCGCGGCCTTCTCTACGGCATCAATGCCAACGGCGCGGGCATGCAAATCATAAATAATCCCACCGGCGAAATCTCCAGTGACACCTCCCGCGCCATCAACAACGGCTCCAGCGGCGACGGCCTCTTCATCGAAAACTCCGGCTCCATCCTCGGCGCGACCAGCGGCGTGTATTTCGTCAACACCGGCACGCTAATCAACCACGCCACCGGCCTCATCTCCGGCAACTCGACAAGCTCCGCCCAAGGCGCCGTCTATTCCAGCGGCAATGTCAGCATCACCAACGCCGGCGTGATCCGCGGCGCCGGCCCTGGCATCAACTCCGTGACTGCTCCCATCACCCTCGAAAACACCGGCACGATCATCGCCGGCAACGGCGCCGCCATCGCGCTTCTGGCCACCGCCGCGACTGCCGCAAGCTCGCTCGCGCTCGACGACGGCTCCCAAGTCACCGGCGACATCGTGAGCGCCGCCGCCGGCCTCAACACCATCACCCTCGCCGGCGCCGGCACTGTTTCCGGCAACATCATCGGCTCCGCCGGCAACGCCGCCCTCGGCGTCTCCACGCTCACGATGAACGGCGCCGACTGGACCATCACCGGCACCGTGCAACTCTCCGCCGCCGACCCCGCCGCGCTCAACGTCGCCACCGGACGCCTCGCGCTCCTCAACGACACCATCCTCGCCGACCCCGCCGGCGGCGTGACCATCGCCGCCGGCGGCACGCTCCAAATCGGCGGCAACACCGCCACCGGCAGCCTCCTCGACTCCACCCTCGCCGCCACGCCCGCCATCCTCGACAACGGCGCCCTCGTCATCAGCCGCTCCGACGACACCACCTTCACCGGCGCGCTCACCGGCTCGGGCGACTTCATCAAAGCCGGCGACGGCGCGCTCGACATCACCGCCGCGAACCTCGCCGCCCTCACCGGCAACACCGCCATCCTCGACGGCAACCTCATCGCCACCGCCGCCACCGCCAATGGCGCCATCACCCTCGCCAACAACGCCACCATCACCTTCCACCAAGACACCGACGCCACTCTCTCCGGTCTCATTACTGGCGACGGCAACCTCATCAAAAACGGCGCCGGCCTCCTCGACCTCGCCAACACCGCCAACAACTACACCGGCGCGACCACCGTCAACACCGGCACGCTCCAAGGCGCCATCGGCCAGGGCACGCTCACCGTCAACGCAGGCGCCACCTACAAAGTCGCCGACGGCATCACCAATTTCTCCATCTCCGGCATCCTCGGCTCCGGCACCATCGACCTCAACGCCTCCAGCCTCATCTTCAACGTCGCCGCCGGCGCCACCGACGCCTTCGCCTTCACCGGCGCGCTCACCAGTTCCAACCCGCTCTCCGTTCTCACCAAAACCGGCGGCGGCACCCTCGTTCTCCAAAGCGCCGCCAACCTCAGCGGCGGCGCCGACATCGAACAAGGCACCCTCAGCCTCGCCGACCAAACTCTCATCAGTGCTCCCGTCCTCCTCGGCACCGGCAGCACCTACGGCCTCATCGACTACACAAACGCCGACACCAACGCGACCCCGTGGACGCTCGACATCACGCTCAACGGCTCCCCGACATCCGCCACACTCACCGGCGGCGGCTTCACCGTCACCGACCCCGCGCAAACCCAAACCCTCGCCATCGCCGTGAACGGCGCCGGCGCCTTCATCAAGGACGGCGACGGCGCGCTCGACATCACCGGCGCGACCATGAACAACACCGGCAACACCGCCGTGCTTAACGGCAACCTCATCGCCACCGCCGCCACCGCCAAAGGCAACATCACCCTCGCAAACAGTTCCACCATCACCTTCGAGCAAGCCACCGACGCCACCATCGCCGGCCTCATCACCGGTGCCGGCAACCTCGTCAAAAACGGCGCCGGCCTCCTCGACCTCACCAACACCGCCAACGCCTACACCGGCGACACCACCGTCAACTCCGGCACGCTTCAAGGCGCCATCGGCGCGGGCACTCTCACCGTGAACACCGGCGCCACCTACAAAGTCGCCGACGGCGTTGCCGATTTCTCGCTCACCGGAATCCTTGGCGCCGGCACCATCGACCTCAACGCCGCCAACCTCACCTTCAACGTCGCCAGCGGTGCCAGCGTATTCAACTTCACCGGCGCGCTGACTGGCGGCAATCAACTCATCAAAACCGGCGCCGGCACGCTCGACCTGCAAACCGCCGCCGCGCTCACCAACGGCGTCGCCGTCAAGGACGGCACGCTCCTCCTCTCCGACCTTTCCCGCATAAACGCGCCCGTGACGCTCGGCGATGCCACGACCACCGGCCTCATCGACTACACCGGCCCCGCGGCATGGAATAAAAACATCACGCTCACCGGCGCTGGTGGCGGCTTTGTTGTGGACACCGGCACGCAAACCCTCGCCGCCGCCACAACCGTCACCGGCGCGGGCGACTTCGTGAAAGCCGGCGCGGGCGCGCTCAACATCACCGCCGCCACCATGAACAACACCGGCAACACAGCCGTGCTCGACGGCAACCTCATCGCCACCGCCGCCACCGCCAAAGGCGCCATCACCCTCGCCAACAACTCCACCATCACCTTCCAGCAAGACACCGACGCAACCCTCTCCGGCCTCATCACCGGTGACGGCAACCTCGTCAAAAACGGCGCCGGCCTTCTCAACCTCACCAACACCTCCAACAACTACGCCGGCAACACCACCGTCAACTCCGGCACACTCCAAGGCGCCATCGGCGCGGGCACGCTCACCGTGAACACCGGCGCCACCTACAAAGTCGCCGACGGCGTCACCGACTTCTCGCTCACCGGAGTTCTCGGCGCCGGCACCATCAACCTCAACGCCGCCAACCTCACCTTCAACGTCGCCAGCGGCACCAGCGTATTCAACTTCACCGGCGCGCTGACCGGCGGCAATCAACTCATCAAAACCGGCGCCGGCACGCTCGTCATGCAAACCGCCGCCGCCCTTGCCAACGGTGCGCAAATCCAAGACGGCACGCTCCTCCTGGACAACCTGTCCCTAATCAACGCCCCCATCACCCTCGGCTCCGCCGCGACCTCCACGACCCCCGCGACCGCCGCCTTCATCGCCTACACCGGCGCCGCCCCCTGGAACAAGAACCTGTCCCTCGCCGGCGCCGGCGGCGGCTTCACCGTCGACAACGCCGCCACCACCCTCCAACTCGCCCCCGCCGCCACCGTCACCGGCGCCGCCGACTTCATCAAAACCGGCGCCGGCGCCCTCGACATCACCGCCGCGACGATGAACAACACCGGCAACACCCGCGTCCTCGACGGCACCCTGATCGCCACCGCCGCGACAGCCAAAGGCGCCATCACCCTCGCCGCCCCCACCGCCACGCTCGAAATAGTGGCGGGAGTGGCGGGAGCTTCCAGCACCCAAGCAGGGCAGCAAGAAGCTCCCGCTCCCGCAACTCTCACCGGCGCCATCACCGGCTTCGGCAAACTCATCAAAACCGGCGCCGGCACCCTCACCCTCGCCAACGCGAACAACAACTACACCGGCGGCACCGAACTCCGCGAAGGCTCCCTCGCCGGCTCCGCCGCAGCGCTCCAAGGCGACATCTCCACCGCCGCCAACACCACCGTCATCTTCAACCAAACCACCGACACCGGAGACGCCACCTACTCCGGCGTCATCACCGGCGCCGGCACGCTCGAAAAAACCGGCCCCGCCAAACTCACCCTCACCGCCGCTTACCCCGACGCCATCCCCGTCACTGTCACCGCCGGCGCCCTCCAAGGCAACGCCGCCAACCTGCGCGGCAACATCACCCTCGCCGCCGCCACCGCCGCCATCGTCTTCGACCAAGCCACCGACGCCACCTACGCCGGCATCATTACCGGCGCCGGCAGCTTTGAAAAAACCGGCGCCGGCGCCCTCACCCTCACCGCCGCGCAAACCTACGCCGGCGACACCCGCGTCACCGCCGGCATCCTGCGCCCCGCCGCCAGCAATCTCCTCTCGCCTGCCTCCGCCATCACGCTCGCCGGCGGCACGCTCGACATCGGCAGAACCACGCAACAAGCCCGCGGCCTCTTCGGCGGCGACGGCGCCCTCGCCATCACCGCCGCTTTCAATCCCGCCACCGGCCTCCTCACCGAAGCCGGCAAACTCACCGCCACCAACGGCGTCGTTGGCAACATCAACCTCCGCATCACCTTTGCCGGCTCGCTCGACGCCGGCGGCTCGCAATCACTCGCCATCATCGACGCCCCCAACCCCGCCGCCGCCACCTACAACATCACCTACGACAACCGCGCCGTGCTCGGCAACCGCGACCTCGTTTTCTCGCCCGACATCGGCATGTTGGTCCCGCAATACTCGCCCGAAATCCTCTCCGCCGTCGTGCTCCCCTCCCTCGCGCGACTCATGGGCAAAGCCGGCATCGACACCCTCCAGCAACGCCTCGGCGACCTCCGCCGCCAGCGCTCGACCAACATCGCCTACACCGTGCGCGGCATTTACCGCGAGGACGACCTGAGCGGCCCTCTCTTTGGCGCCCTCAAAATCCGCACCGCCGGCGCGCAAGCCGCCGCGTCGTGGTCCATCACCAATGCCATCGACCCCAAAAAAGGCCGCCTCGACATGGGCCTGCTCGTCACCGCCGTCCAAGCCGACGCGAATTATCGCGACCAAGCCGACATCGACGCCACCTCCCGCGAAGGCGGCCTCTACGTAACCTATACGCGCGGCATCTGGTATGCCGACCTGCTCGCCAACATCGCTCGCAACGAATACGACGTGCGCCTCCGCGACGGCTCCGGCACGCTCAACTGCACCGGCTTCTCGCCGAGCTTCTCCTTCGAGACCGGCTGGAGCATCAACCTCGGACGCGACTTCGGCTCCATCGAACCTCAAGGACAGGTTATTTTTCAACACCACCAAATCAACCACAGCGTCGACCTCTTTGACCGCGATTATAATTTCGCGTCGACCGACTCGCTCGTCACCCGCGCCAGCCTCCTCTGGCGCACGATTTTCAAAACCACTTCCGGCGCCTGGACGCTCGTCCCCTACGCCCGCGCCTCCATCGGCAGGGAATTTCGCGGCAACCAGCGCCTCGTCGTTGACGACGAACCCTTCACCAACGACATGCGCGGCGTCGAAACGACCTTTGAAGGCGGCCTGACCGTGCGCGTCAGCAACTTGGTTTCCATCTACGGAAGCAGCGCGTGGACCCGCAGCAGCAACGTCAGCAGCACCAGCGTCACCGGCGGCCTGCGCTTCCGCTGGTGACGCGCAACTCCGAAACTCGACTTAAATCGATAATATTAACCACCCGTTCTTATGAAACTCCACCATTCCGTATCAGCCCTCTGCCTTCTCTCATTCTTCATTCTACATTCTGCATTCTTCATTAGCCTTGCGGCGGCGCAGACGCCGCAAGGCGAGGGATCCATCCACGGCACCATCATTAACGCCGCCACCACCGAAATGCTCGAAGGCGCCGACATCACCCTCTTGCCCTCCGGTCGCCGGACAAACGCCGCGCGCGACGGCACCTTTTCCTTCGACCGCGTTCCCGCCAGCGACGCCAAAATCAGCGTGTCCTATCCGGGCCTCGCCACGCAGGAAATAACACTCACCGTCTCCGCCGGCAAAACCTCCGAAACCATCATACGCCTCAAAAACGATGAAGTTGTCCAAATGAGCGCCTTCATCGTGCAAGGTGCCAAGGAAGGCATGTCCAAGGCCCTCGCCCTGCAAAAAAGCGCGGACAATATGATGACCGTCGCCGCCGCCGACCAATTCGGCGACTACAACGGCAACCTGGGCGATTATTTGAGTTTTATTCCCGGAGTCTCGCCCGACGACCTGGACGGACGCAGCGTGTCCCTGCGCGGCCTGCCCTCCTTCCTTACCAACGTCTCCCTCGACTCCACGCGCATCGCCAGCGCCTCCTCGGGCGACATGTCCCGCGTCACGGAACTCCAAGTCCTTTCCATGAGCAACGCCGAGACCGTCGAAGTCATGAAAACACTCACGCCCGACCAACCCGCGACCAACACCGGCGGCTCCATCAACATGATCTCCAAAAGCGCCTTTGATCAGGAAAGCTCCGCCATCAGCTACCGCGCGTTTCTGAACGCGCCCCTCGCCGGCCATTTTCGCGTCCCCGGCGTCAATTCCGGCGAAAACATGACCACAATCCGCCCCAACTTTGAACTCAATATAACGCGCCGCATCGGGCGAAACTTCGGCCTCTATATTGGCGCGCGCGCCTACGAGTCCGCAAGCTCCGACGAGCGCGCCACATGGTCCTATAATTTCAATCCCCAATATGGCGCCCTGCCGGACGACCCCACCCCTGGCGAATGGAGTCTCCGCAATGAGAGCGGCATATCAATAAGACGCAGCGCCTCGGCGCGCTTTGACTGGAAAATTTCCCCGCAAACCAAATGGAGCATCGCCGCGTCCTGGAATGCCTTTGAAAATGATTTCTACCGCGATTATTTAAACTTCTACTGGTATCCCACCCAAAACACCCTGCGCGCCCTCTCCTCCGCCGACGCGCCGCAATATACAATGTCCACCGGCCATGCCCGCAGCGCGCAAACCGCCACTGGCAACGAGGCCGGCTATATTGACCAGCAGGTTCAATCACGGCGCAAAAAAGCCGGCACCAACACCTGCTCCACCACGTTTGCGGACACGCTCAACTCCGGCGGCGTCCTGAAAGCGGAATTATATTACAGCAACGCGGACAACACCTATCGCGACATCCCTTGTGGTAATTTCGGCCAGGGAACCATGCGCATCTCCAACGTGCGCATCGAAACCGACACCCCTGGCGCGCTCGTCCCGAATTTATATTACGCGAAAAACAACGCCCCGCTCTGGCTCGGTGACATCGCCAATTTCCGCGTCCTCAACGGCCTCACCGAACCCAGCGCGGCCAGCGAGACCCGCTACGGCGCCTCGGTTTCATTCACCCAAAAACTGCCCTTCGCGCTCGCGACCTCCATCAAGGCCGGCGTCCAGTGGGATGCCGCGGCGCGCGACATGGATCGCCGCTATTATTATACACAAACCAACCCGCTCATCCCCGCCGGCAACGCCGCGGCCATGCTCTCCGTGAAAGACACCCTCCGCTCCACCCGGCCTGGCGCGCTCGGCTTTCCCGCGCGCCATGCCGTTCTGGACCTGGGAAAACTTTATCAACTCTATCCGGATTCGCTGACTCGGGAAACCACCAACAACTATCTCGCCTCCTTCAAGGACACCGACACCGCCGCCTACGCGCGCGTTGATTTCAAGCCCGGCGAAGACTGGCTGGTTGTCGCCGGCGTGCGCGACGAAAAAATCAACAGCAGCAACTGGAACAAGCTCACCGACGACCGGAGCGGCTTGAAATACGAGAATCAATTCTGGTCCCTGAACGTGAAATACACGCCCACCCCCAAGCATGACTTTCGCGCGGCGATTACGCAGTCGATGGGCCTGCCCGATTACACAGACCTCCTGCCCAGCTCCTTCACAATCACCGATCCGGCTGACACCGACACCGGTCGCGGAACCGTGCAGATAGGCAATCCCCATTTGAAACCCTATGAAGTCCTGAACCTCGACCTCTCCTACGCTTGTCATTTCGGAAGCGCCGGATTTGTGAACATCGCCCTGTTTCGCAAGGCGTTCAAAAACTACATTATTCAAGGCACGCAGGCGCTGACCGACGAACTCGCCGCCTCCATTGGCCTGGATGCCAGCGCCCTTTCCGGCGTGGTTGATAATTACGATTTGATAACGCGATTTAATATAAAGGACAAGGGATACTACAACGGCATCGAATTATCCGCCGGCGACCAACTCACTTTCCTGCCAAAGCCCTTCGACACGCTGGGCATCCAGGCGAACCTGACAATCATAGGCATCACTCCCATAAAAACCGGCGGCGTCCTTGTATCGAACGACCCCGCGCAGAACGCCGCGATGGCCGGGCAAGTGAGCAAGGCCCTGAGAATCGGCGCCATGCCCGTTCAGGCTAATCTTGTCCTGAACTGGCGCTGCCGGAAACTCACCATGCTGTGCGCCATCCGATACATGGGACGCACCCTGCGCGACGTGTCGGAGCAGACCATACAATACAGCGACCTGCCCGCCGCATACATGAACGCCCAAACTTATAGTGAACGCCGCGTCGTCGTTGATTTCAAAATCGAGTATCGCTGGAACCGATACCTGGCGCCCTACATTCAATTCCGAAACCTCTTCAACGCGAGCAACAGCAGAACCATGAACGGCTATTTGCTCTACGAGCAAAGATCCACCCCCGCGATGAAGGCCGGCATCCGCGGCAAGTTCTGATTTCCGTCAAAGACACCAACCAACACACGTCATCATTAAAAACATTAAAAACATCAAAAACATTAAAAACATGAAAAAACTATTATTATTCAGCCTCTTCCCCATCCTGTCCATCATGGCGCCCGGCGCCGGCGCGCCGGCGGGCGCCGAAGCCGGCGTCGCCGCCGCGGTTGAAAAACTGCGCGCCGCCATGATTTCCGGCAAAGCCGCCGACCTAAGCGCCATCGCCGCCGACAGCCTTGTTTATATACATTCCGCCGGTCTCCTCGAAAACAAAACCGAGTTTATAGACCACATCGCCAGCGGGCGCTCGGTTTTCGTTACAATCGATCTTTCGGACCAAATCATAAAAGTGGCGGACGACATCGCCGTCGTGCGTCACACGCTCGATGCAAAAACCAACGACAGTGGCAAGCCCGGCACGGTTCACCTCGGAGTCATGACCGTCTGGCAAAAACAAAACGGCGAATGGAAGCTAATCGCCCGCCAGGCGCAAAAATTAAGCTGCGCGTCGGCGCAAAGCGCCGTCGCGCAGCGCATCTGGCAGGGCATTCCCGGACTGGAGCGCACGCCCGACGGACGCCTTTTCTTCACTTGGTTCACGGGCGGCGAAACCGAGCCGCGACCGGAGAACACGGTGCTCCTTTGTCATAGCGACGACGCCGGCAAAACCCTCTCGCCGCTGCAAATCATGGCCGCGCCCAAGGACGGCTCGCGCTGCTACGACCCCGTGCCGTGGCTCGACCCGAAAGGCCGCCTCTGGTATTTTTTCAACCGCGGCAACAAAACAACCGCCGAGCATGGCGTGTTCGCGCGCATCTGCGAAAGCCCCGACGCCCCCGAGCCTGTTTTCGGGCCGGAATTTCGCGTCGGTTTCGACGTGCCCTTCGCCTTCCGCCTGAACAAGCCCACCGTGCTCTCCACCGGCGAATGGGCCTTGCCCGTCACTTTCGCGAAGGAGCCGGTTCATGATTGGGTCGTTGGCAAAACTTCGGGACAACCGGCGCTCCAAGGCGTCGCCATTTCTCCGGACGAGGGCAAAACATGGAAACTGCGCGGCGCGGTTGAGGCGCCGCCGTGGGCCTTGGAAGGCATGGTCACGGAACTCAAGGACGGACGCCTCTGGCTGCTCATCCGCACGGGCGCCGGCTGCCTTTTTGAAAGTTTTTCCGCCGACAAAGGCGCGACATGGAGCAAGGGCGCGCGTTCCACCATCGCCAACCCTGGCGCGCGCTTTTTCATCCGTCGCCTCGCATCGGGAAACCTGCTTCTCGTGAATTATGTGGGCTTCGACTCACACGCCAAAAAGACCAACGACAAACGCTGCAATCTCACCGCGCAACTCTCCACCGACGACGGCAAAACATGGGGCAAAGGTCTGCTCCTCGACCCGCGCAAAGGCATTTCCTATCCCGACGGCGTTCAGGACAAGGACGGCGTCATTTGGATAACCTACGATTTCGACCGGCGCGGCGCGGGCGAAATCCTCATGGCAAAATTCCGCGAGGAAGATGTCGCGCAAGGCAAAAACGCCTCCGGCGCCGTCGTCCTCCGCCAGCTAATCAACCGCCTGCCCGCCAAGTGACGAAAACCGCCCGAAACATCATCAACACCACCTCGCGCAACACCACTTCGCGCAACACACCTCGCGCAACACAAACACCACACCACTCATGCTCGACCTTCCGCCCATTCTCGCCGTCGTCACGCTCCACGACCTCGCTGACCTTCCGCCGCTCGCCGACGCGCTTCACGCCGGAGGCGTCCGCGCCATCGAACTCGCCCTCCGCACTCCTGTCGCGTTCAAGGCCATCACGCGACTCCGCGAACTCCTGCCCGACACTCTCATCGGAGCCGGCACCACGCTCACGCCGGAACAACTCGACCAAGCCCGCGACGCCGGCGCGCACTTCACGCTCGCGCCCGGCCTCAATCCGCAAACCCTCTGGCGCGCCCTTGCCTTCGACCACCCGCACATCCCCGGCGTCGCCACGCCCAGCGACATCCAGGCCGCCTGCGGACTCGGCGCGCGCCTGCTCAAACTTTTCCCCGCCAAGCCGCTTGGCGGCCTGCCAACGCTCGCGACGATGAACGCCCCCTTCGCCCATCTCAACCTCCGCTACGTTCCGATGGGTGGCGTCACCACGGGCGACATTGGCGCGTGGCTGGCCAACCCCATCATTGCGAGCATCGGCATGTCGGCCATCGCCGCGCCCGCGCTCATCGAGACCCGCGACTGGCCGCAAATCCAAGCCAACGCCACCGCCGCGGTTCGCGCCGCCGGAGGCAAATCCGCCCGATCAGCCCGCTCAGTCTGATCAGTCCGATCCCTTCTACTCGCTACTCACTACTCGCTACTCGCTACTCTCACTCTCGCTACTCGCCACTCTCCCGCAATGAAAACAATCGTCACCTTCGGTGAAATCATGGCCCGCCTCTGTCCCGCGGGTTTTCTCAAACTCCGCCAGGCGCTGCCTGGCAAACTCGACGTCACCTTCGCCGGCGCCGAGGCCAACGTCGCCGTTTCCATTGCCAACCTCGGCGGCGCCGCGCGTTTGGTCACCGCGCTTCCCGACAACGACCTTGCCGACGCCTGCCTCGCCACGCTCAAGGGCCTCGACGTCGACACCCGCTTCATCCTTCGCCGCAAAGACAGCCGCCTCGGCCTCTATTTCGTCGAAACCGGCGCCAACCAACGCCCCAGCCGCGTCACCTACGACCGCGATTATTCCGCGCTCAGCCTCGCGCCAGGCGACGCCTACGATTGGGACGGCGCCCTCGCTGGCGCGGGCTGGCTGCACTTCACCGGCATCACCCCCGCGCTCTCGCGAACCGCCGCCGCCGCCGTCAAGCACGCCGTGCTCAAGGCGCGCGCCGCCGGCTGCGTGGTTTCCTGCGACGCCAATTTTCGCAACAAACTCTGGCGCTGGCAGCCCGGCGTTTCACCGCGCGAACTCGCCCGAAAAATCATGGGCGACCTGATGCCCCACGTCGACGTCCTCATCGCCAACGAGGAAGACGCCCACGACATATTCGGCATCTCCGCCGAAGGCGCCGACATCCACGCCGGCAAACTCGACGCCGCCAAGTATCAAAACGTCGCCGCGCAAATCACCGCCCTCTTTCCCAACCTGCGCCAAGTCGCCATCACCCTGCGCGAAAGCCTCTCCGCCACGCACAACAACTGGGGCGCCATGCTCCACGACGCCGCGACAAAACGCGCCCATTTCGCCCCGCTTGCCGCCGACGGCTCCCACCGCCCCTACGAAATCCGCAACATCGTTGACCGTGTTGGCGGAGGCGACTCGTTTGCCGCCGCGCTCATCTTCGCGCTCAACACGCCCGGCCTCGACGCCCCCGCGACGGCGATTTCCTTTGCCGCCGCCTCCTCCTGTCTCGCGCACTCGATCTACGGCGATTTCAATTTCACCACCCGCGCCGAAGTCGAGTCCCTGATGTCCGGCGCCGCCTCGGGGCGGGTGATACGATAGGAAGTTAAGAATTAAGAATTATGAATTAAGAAAATAGCCACCGCTCGCTTCGCTCGCAAAAACAATGAAACACCAAATTATCAATCCCTCCCTTTTTCCGCGGCGAAGCCGCGCTGTTGGGCACGCAGTGCCCCACTTCTTAATTCTTGCTTCTTAATTCTTAATTTCTTCACCCGCCATGCCGCACCGCTTCCGTGTCCTCGCCCTCCTGTTCTTCGGCTCGCTCATCGTCTACACCGACCGACTCTGCATTTCCGTTGCCGGAAAAAGCATCCAGGAGGAACTCGGCATCACGCTCCGGCAATGGGGCTGGGTGCTCGGCGCGTTCGTCCTCTCCTACGGCCTCTTCGAAATTCCCAGCGGCGCGCTTGGCGACAAATACGGCCCGCGCAAAATGCTCACCCGCATCATCGCCTGGTGGTCCAGCTTCGCGATACTCACCGGCGTCGCGCAAAGTTTCCGCCAGCTCCTCGTCATCCGCTTCCTCTTCGGCGCGGGAGAGGCGGGCGCGTTTCCAAATTTCTCCGCCGCCATCGCCCGCTGGTTTCCCATGCACGAACGCGCCCGCGCGCAAAGCATCGTCTGGATGGCCAGCCGCCTCGGCGGCGCGCTCTCGCCGCTCCTCGTCATCCCCGTCCAGCGCGTCTGGGGCTGGCGCGCGGCGTTTTTCATGTTCGGCGTCATCGGCGCCATCTGGGCCGCCATCTGGTTTGCCTGGTTTCGCGACGACCCGCGACGCAAAAAAAACATCACCCCCGCCGAAATCGCCATCATCAAACCGACCGCCGCGTCCGCGCATGAAAAGAAAATCCCTTGGGGACAGGTTTTCTCGAAACCCAACATGTGGTGGATCATGCTCATGTATCACGCCAACGCCTGGTGCGGTTTCTTTTACCTGACATGGATGCACACCTTCCTCGCCAACGGACGCGGCTTCACGGCGGGCGACCTCCTCAAGTTTTCCTGGCTGCCCTTCGTGTTTGGCGCCATCGCCAACGTCCTTGGCGGCATCACCTCCGACCGCCTCGTCAAGCGCGTCGGGCTAAAATGGGGCCGGCGCGCGGTCGGCTTTGGCGGCTTTGGCATCGCGACATTTTTTCTTGCGCTGACCATTTTCACGCAAGGCAAGCTGGCGACCATTGTCTGCCTGGCGCTCGCGTATGGCTTTTCCGATTTCGCGCTGCCGGTGGCGTGGGCGGTCTGTCTCGATGTCGGACGCGACAACGCCGGACTTGTGACTGGCGCGATGAACATGGCCGCGCAATTCGGCTCCTTCCTGACGACGGTGCTCTTTGGTTACATCGTGGTGGCCTTTGGCACCTACAACGCCCCGCTCGTGCCCATCGCCATCATGTCCCTCGTGGCCACGCTGGCCTGGCTGAAAATCGACCCCACGCGCCCGCTCGTCGTCGAAAAAGCCGGATAAACCTCGTTACCACAATGAATCTAAAAACCCCCTTGATTGAAGGCGGACGGCGACATGCCTTTGGGCAGGATTTTGGTATCCGTCGCGAGGCGCATGTCGGCGAGGTAAATTTCGAGCGGCCTTCCGCATTTGCCTCCCTTGATTTGGGTGGCGGCATTGGCGCTGCGTTTGTCCTTGGCGCGCACCTCGCGCTCGAAGTTGGCCAGGCGCAATTTCGCGACTCCGAAAATTTTTGTCTTGAGGCCGCGCCACTTTTTCTTTCCCCTCCGCGCTCTTTCAGAGTCGGCAAGATAGCTCAGTTGGTAGAGCAGAGGACTGAAAATTCCCGAACGCCGTTTTCGCGGTTTTTCTCCAACTTTCAGAAATTCGATTTTCAGAGGTAAATTATGATTTTTCCGTTCATCGAGCTTCGCGCTTTTTTTCAAATTTTGGACGGAAAGTGTAGAACAGAGTGTAGAACGAATTGGCTCTGAAAAATCGAGAGGAAGGCTCCGTTTCCGCGACGTCCGGCGATGCCTCGAACCGGTTTTGCGCAAAGTGTTGCGGGGCGGAATAAGGCAGGGGTAGCTCGTTTTCAACGGGAGGCGGTGGCGGATTCATCGAAATCGATTTTGGGTTGATCACGCATGTAATCCCAACCGATGTGCTCTTGGGCGAGGCGGTGGTTGCGGTGGAATAAATTGCGCGTCGCGGCAATGATTGACTTGTCCTCAAGCCATTCCAAGTCGCTCATGTCGCTGTTTTTCTGACGCGCTTCCTCTGTTGGCGCGGGCACATTGTCTGGCGCGGGCGATTCCGGGGATTCGGCGAGCGGCGCTTGGTTGAGCAGGGCGCGATAGGCCCAGAGGAGGGGGC
>Ga0123357_10002189_pt1 | contig 21566 bp, 17 predicted proteins | sample TergutEmb28metaG_FD_89873 | JGI IMG/M metagenome (GOLD analysis project Ga0123357, IMG submission 89873) | Embiratermes neotenicus P4 segment gut microbial communities from Petit-Saut dam, French Guiana - Emb289 P4 | ecosystem: Host-associated > Arthropoda: Insects > Digestive system > Gut ... | reverse complement strand
GCTTCAGACGAAAGAGGGATAGATGTTGTCAGAGGAAAGATAAAAGAGGTCGCAAGGACCGCGCCTCTCGGAAAGGCCGAGTTCAAGATCCTATTCATGGATGAAGCGGACGCTCTAACATCAGACGCCCAAGCCGCTCTGAGACGCACGATGGAAAAATACTCCAAGGTCTGCCGTTTCGTTCTCTCATGTAACTATTCGTCAAAGATCATTGATCCAATACAGTCTAGATGTGCCGTGTTCAGGTTCAGCCCTCTGACCAAAGAGGACGTTGAAGATTACCTTAAAAGAATAATAGCGGCAGAGAACGTGAAGATAGACAATGACGCTCTGGACGGCCTTGTTCATGTCGCAAGAGGCGACATGAGGCGTGCGGTCAATTCTCTGCAGGTCGCCGCTTCGCTCGGTAAGCAGATAACGCTGGAGATCATCTATCAGACCACCGGTCTTGCCAAGCCCGAAGAGGTAAAAAAGATGTTGGAAACGGCACTTACCGGGAATTTTATCGCGGCAAGAGACATGCTCGACAACGTAATGATAAAATACGGTCTGTCCGGCCAGGATATAATAAAACAGATACACTCTTCCTTCTTTGACCTCAGCATAACCGATTCTGAGAAAGTAAGGCTTATGGACAAGACCGGAGAGATCGAGTTCAGGATCGTGGAAGGAAGCAATGAGAGGATACAGCTCGAAGCGTTGCTTGCATACCTCGTCATGGTTGGCAGTAATAAAAGATAAGAGGGAGTAAGATGGAAAACAAAGAACTCATTGATGCGATCTGGATGAGAAGGTCAGTAAGAAAATATCTCGATAAGCGCATAGAGGAAAGCAAGATCGAAATTCTCAGAGAGTCCATTTCTTCTCTAAACAAAACATCAGGATTAACAATGGAGTTGATAGAAGAGAGCGACTCCTTCCGTTCGATAAAAGCGTTCATGTTCAAGAACATCCGCACTGTGATAGCGGTCAAAGGGAAAGCAAACGATCCAGATCTGAATGAGAAATGCGGGTATTACGGGGAACAGATAGTGCTCGAGGCCACAGCTTTGGGACTCGGGACATGCTGGGTGGCTGCGACGTTCAATAAAAAGAGCGACTCGCTCAATATAAAGGATGATGAATCCATCGTTTGCGCGATACCGGTCGGATACGGGGCGGAAAATCTAAGTGAACCGGCGAGCGTGCCAGACGTTCCGCAGCGCAAGACGATAAGTATCTCGAAGTTTCTTGACGGCAACACCAACGTCCCGGATTGGGTGGCTGCTGGAATGAAAGCCGTTCAGTTCGCGCCCACAGCAATGAACAGTCAAAAAGCCAGATTCAAATATGCTGATGGCAAACTTTCAATACAGATCCCCTCAGGAAAACTGAACATGGTCGACCTTGGAATAATAAAGTTCCACTTTGAGATCGTTGCCAATGGAAAGTTCCATCTCGGCACGCCGAGCGAGTTTGTAAAGGAATGATCATTTTTTAACAGTTTCAATGATGCTTTTTGCTTCTTCGCTGCCTCTGGCAGCCGCTTTATTGAACCATTTGGAAGCGTTGTTCTCGCTTTTAATCATGCCTTCTCCGCTGAGGGACATCTTCCCAAGCTGAAGCATGGCTTCAGGACTCCCCTCCTCTGCAGCCTTTATCAGTATTTTTGCGGCTTTGTCGGGATCTCTTTTTGTTCCTCTCCCCTCAAACATCATCATTCCAAGTCTGAATCCTGCCTTTTGGTGTCCCGCTTCTGCACACTCGGTATATATTTTTGCCGCGCCGTTCTCGTCCGCCGGTATCCCCCTGCCTTCTTCTTTCATCACGCCGATCCGGTAATAAGCGGCAAGACTGCCGTTATCTGCGGCCTTTGTATACCATTTGAGGGCTTCGTTCCAATCCTGTTCGGTCCCGAGGCCTTCCGAATACATGTGCGCAAGGTTGAACTGAGCTCTAACATACCCATTTTCGGCTGAACTTTTGTATAACCCGAATGCTTTCTCGACATCCTGGTTGGCACCGAACCCGTGTGTGAGCATGTACCCCATGTTGCACTGTCCTTCAGGATCCCCATTCTTGGCAGAGAGCCTGAACCACATGAACGCTTTGTCCAGATCCTTCTGTACGCCGCTACCTTCAAAATACATATAGCCCAGAGCATTCTGTGCGTGAGGGTCCCCGCCCGATGCGGCATCCAGGACTTCCCTGAAACCCAAATGATCACCTCATTACCACGGCCGAGTTCCTGACGTGTATCTCAGGATGCTCCATGTAAATGCTAAGCTTGTAGTACGCGGTCAAATAACCGTTCGCAGCTGCCATAGTGTAGTATTGAATAGCTTTCTCAATATTCTTCTTCACGCTTTTTCCTTCTTCATAGAGGGTGCCCATCACGAATTGTGCGTCCTCTGACCCTGCAACAGATGCCTTGGTCATGAGATCAAGGGAGGTCTTGTCGTTCCTTTTAACATAAACTCCGGCGTGGTACATCATTGCCAGAGCGAACATAGCATCAGGATTTCCGAGTTTGGCTGCAATATTATAGTGATCGAACGCCCCTTCCTCATCACCGGACTCCAAGAGACGGTCCGCCGTTATGAGCGCCTGTTCCCGCACGCGCTTTTCCCTTTCGACGCTGGTGTTCATGATCTTTTTTTCTCTTTCATTGAGAGAGTCATGATTCCCGCCGTCAAGTGCAGAAAGTACCGACTGCCAGCATATAATGCATTTCTCATGCCCCATATCTGCTCCCATCTTGTACCATCTGCCCGCTTCGAAAAGATCCATCTCTGTGTCAAAAGGACCGTACTCGAAATTCCTGCCTATCCAATAAAAAAGGTCGCCGTTCCCGTTTAGGCCGGTCTTTGCGTACCATTGTTCCTGCTCAGATATGTCTTTTTCTACGCCGATGCCTCTGCCGTACATGTATCCAGTCATAAATTGCGCCATCAGATTCCCCTGACATGCCGCGGAATAGATCCATTTGAATGCTTTTTCATCGTCCTTTTTAACACAGTCTCCCATAAAGTAGGCGAACCCGAGGTCCACTTTTGCCTCCGGAACACCTGCCACTGCCGCAGCTCTGAGAAAATGAGTGAACTTTTTTTCATCTCTTTCAACAATGGCCCCATCTCTGAATATCTTCGCAAGCTCCCATTTCGCTCTTGAACATCCGGATTCGGATGATTTAACATACCACTCCACGGCAAGATCAGGCTCTGGGTCCGAATTCTTGCCGTGGTGGTACATATAGGCAAGACCCAGCCTTGCATATGAGTCTCCATTCTCCGCATCATGGAGTATTGTTCTTTCAGTATGCTGTCCCGTCATATCAGCGCATCCTTTCGGCTTTTATCCTGTCAAGGAGCGCCTTTGCATCAGGATCTCCCTGTTTCGCTGCCATGGATAGATATTTTTTAGCGCGATGTATGTCCTTTTTTACGTATTTACCATCCATATATACTTTTCCGAGGTAATACTGCCCCTCAAAATACCCTGAATCAGCAGATTCATTGAGAAGTCTCAGCCCCTCGTTGATTTCCTGCTTCACTCCCGAGCCTGTTACATACAGCATGCCCAGAAACGCTTTTGCGCCGGGGTGACCCTGTTCAGCGGCCTGACCGAACCACAACGCCGCATCCATTTCGTTCTTTTCCATGCCTCTTCCTTCATAACAGAAGCATCCAAGACAGTACTGCGAGTTGACCTCACCCATTTCAGCCGCCTCCGTGAAGTATTTTGCAGCCATCTTCTCGTCTTTTTCATAATAACTGCCGTTTCCGTACATGCAGGCCAGTGCATACTGCGCATACCCGTTGCATGATGCGGCGGCCTTCTCGAACCATTTAGAGGCGATCGCAAGGTCTTGCTTGAGCACCTCTCCCTCAAATCTCATGTTGGCATAATCTACCATAGCCTGTTGAAAACCAGAGTCGCATGAGGCCTCCAGAAGGCTTATGGCCCTGGCCTCGTTCCTTCTTACGTCCTTTCCATAAGCGTACATCATACCCAATTGATATTGGGCCTCCCCATGTCCAGACGCCGCTGCCTTCTCAAGATACGCGACGGTCTTGGACACATCATAATTCTTTGTTTTGGGAGCCGAATGTAGCGCAGCAAGAGCGTATTGAGCATCGGCGTTTCCCGAGTCGGCAGCGAGTTGGTACCAGATAAGAGCTTGTTTTGGGTCCATTTCGGTGTAGCAGAGGCCCGCGTCGTAAATTTCCCCAATATGATACATGGCATCCGCGCTGCCGTTGTCTGCCGCCTTTTTCAGCCAATACATGGCTTTTTCTTTGTCCTTGCTCACACCCTTCCCCATCATATACATGAAACCCACGGTGTTCTGGGCGTAGACATCATCTTCCTCGGCGCATACGGTGTACCATCTGGCAGCCGCCTTGTTGTCTTTTTTTGCCGGAGGCTTTCCGTTTGTGTAGATGTTGAACAGTTCTCTGCAAGCGTCCGTGTTCCTCTGTTCGCCATTGAGCTTAAGAGAGATGAGTTCGTCTGTTTCCGCCGCGCTGCCTTTTTCTATTTCTTTAAGAAGCACAGCCGCATCCTCATAGCCTGAAGCTGCGGATAGAGAAAGGAGTTCCATTGCGGTTTTCCTATCTGTCATAACGGATGTTCCCGTCAGCAGGAACAAAGAATAGAGATATTGAGCTTCGCCGTTGCCCTCCGATGACAGCTTTTCCAGCGCTTCTGCTGCTTTGTTCAGGTTGTATCCCGGCGACGCACAGTTCATGTATGAACGCGCCGCTGAACAAGCAGTGTTGTCAGAGGGATCAAATGGCATAAACCCCAATTGTACATTCAAATTATTTATCATTTTAGACTTAACAGGAATTATACAGACAATCGTCGTCACGGATGAAAATATGGGAGACGATCTAAACATAAAAATTATAATTGTCCTTTATCATTGCTGTGTATGCATGAGGATTCTGGCATTCCGTTCGAAAGTCAGATGGAACCTTTAGAATGGGCTAAGTTCATAATCAGAACGAAATCCGAAAAGAACTACAATACTGCGTTCTCGGTCTTTTCAGCTTCCGCAAACAGGGGTTCTTCTGACGCAGAGTTCTACATAGGCCTCATGTATTCGAGGGGCCAGGGTGTCAGGAAGGACCTGCCCGCGGCAAAGCACTGGTTCGAACGCGCATCCGCCAGCGGGAATCTCGGTGCAATGTATTTTTTGGGAAAGATGCATAGCAAAGGTTACGGTGCGGAGAGAGACATTCATAAGGCGATCACATACCTTGATATGCCTGCGCAGATGGGCGACCCAAGAGCTCAATATGAGCTTGGGCTGATATATTTCGATGGATTTGGAATTGAAAAAGATATACACTCTGCGGTAAAGTGGTTCACCGCCGCCGCCGAGTCCGGCCATTCGGAGGCCCAGTTCGTGCTGGGGCAGCTATATAAGACGGGATACGGCGTTGGGAAGAGCACCGAAAAAGCTCTTAACTGGCTTACGTCGGCGGCAATGAATGGGCACAAAGGTTCCCAGATCCTTCTGGGAAATATGTATGATACAGGGGACGGCGTTCCTATTGACAAGGAAGAGGCCGACCGCTGGTATCATATGAGGGATGACGAAGTTATTTCAGCCCTCTGACCTTTCCGTCATCCGTAAGATCCATTTTCAACGCGGCAGGTACCTTTGAAAGTCCCGGCATGAGCATCATCGTGCCGCAGATCGGCACAACGAATCCGGCACCGGCCGAAAGGGCCACCTCTCTTACGCTGAGTTTCCATCCCTTCGGTGCTCCTTTAAGCTCGGCAACATCGGAAAGCGAGTACTGTGTTTTCGCCACGCATATGGGGAGCTTTCCGAAACCCTTGTTCTCAAGGTCCTTGAGGGTCTTCTCGGCCTGGCTTGAATATATCACCCCGTCCGCACCGTAGATCTTGGTCGCCAGGGCTTCGATCTTCTTTTTCAGAGGGATGTCGTCTTCATACAGCATCTTGAAGTTCTTTTCTCCCTTTGCAATGACCTCCACGACCTTTCTGGCAAGCTCTTCGGCGCCTTTTCCCCCCTCCATGAATGCATCGGATTGGACGCAATCAGCGCCAAGCTCCCTGCAGTGGTCGCGCAGCATCTGCATGTGTTCCGGATCATCAAATGAGAAATGGTTGATCGACACGATCACCGGGATGCCATAACTTTTCACGTTGGCTATGTGCTTGTCAAGATTGGATATCCCTTTTTTAAGAGCTTCCTTTGTCAGAGTGGAAGGGTCCTCGAGGTCGGCACCTCCATGCGTCATAAGGGCTCTTATGGAAGCAACTATCACGGCGCAGTCGGGGGACATCCCCGTTTGTCTGCAAACTATGTCCAGGAACTTCTCTCCGCCAAGGTCGGCGGCGAACCCCGCTTCAGTTACCGCATAATCGCCGAGTTTCATGGCGTATTTTGTTGCCAAGACGCTGTTGTTCCCATGCGCTATGTTGGCAAATGGGAATCCGTGTACAAAGACCGGCTGTCCTTCCAGCGTCTGAACGAGGTTTGGTTTGAGAGCGTCCTTAAGCAGTATCATCATCGCGCCGGCGCACCCGAGGTCTTTCACTGTGACCATCTCTCCTGTGTAGGTGTACGCAACGACCATCCTCTCTATCCTTTCCCTGAGGTCGCTATAACTGGTCGCAAGAGCGAGTATGGCTGAGATCTCCGACGCAGAGGTTATAAGGAAACCGCTTTCGCGCGTAACTCCGCCGGCGGTCTTTCCGCCTCCGAGTCCGACGATGATCTCTCTGAGTTCGCGGCAGTTCATATCCATAGCTTTCTTCAGAACTATCCTCGACGGGTCTATCTTGAGAGGGTTGTCCCTTACAAGATTGTTCTCCAGAATAGCCGACAGCAGATTGTGCGCTGAGGATACGGCATGTATATCGCCGGTAAAGTGAAGGTCAATATCCCACATCGGGTAGACCTGAGAATATCCGCCTCCGGTAGCTCCGCCCTTCACACCGAACGTCGGGCCTACAGAAGGTTCTCTTAGCGCACCAACCACCTTCTTCCCTATGTGGCTGAGCCCTTGGATGAGACCTATGGTCGTCACAGTCTTCCCTTCTCCCGCGGGAGTGGGAGTGACAGCTGTGACAACGATCAGTTTGCCGTTCTTGTTCTTGTCGAATCTGGACAGAACATCCAGCGGTATCTTTGCCATGTATTTCCCGTACTGCTCGATATCTTCCGGCCTCAGGCCTACAGTGGCGGCTATCTCTGTTATGTTCTTAACGTTGGCTTCTTCCTCGATCTGTATGTCGTCTTTCATTTGTTCACTTGAGGCGGAAACGTGTTACTATAATAAAAAAGAATAACCGAAAATAAGCTATGATCTAGAATAAATCATTTCTAGTTCCAGTGCATTTATCTAAAAGATGAAAGGGTATGATTTCTATATTTTTGACCTAGATAATACCATATTGGATTCCAGAAAAGGCTATGAAGAAGCATTCATCACTGCCTTTGAAGAGTTCAGCATACCCTATGATCCAATCCTGTACAACGAATACGTCCGCACTCCGCTTGGATTCACGTTCTCAAAATATCATCCCAACTCACCAGAACGATACAGGGATTTCGTCTCTCTTATCAGTGCCGTCTATGAAAAGACATGCCTGAACGGCGTGAGGCTGTTCCCAGATGCGGAAAGGTGTCTGCTCCGCCTTTTAGAAGATAAGTGCGTGCTGGGGATAGTTTCAAATTCGTACATGCGGCAGATAACGGAGATACTCGCTGTGCTCGGGGTGGAGGATTTTTTCTCATCTGTGGTCGGTCGGGACAGAGTGGCATTCGCAAAGCCCGATCCGGAACCGGTGCTGCTTTGCATGTCTGAGATGGGAGCGTCCGCACGCAACACCGTCATGGTCGGGGACAGCATCAACGACATAATAGCAGGAAAGGGGGCCGGGCTGTTCTCTGTCCTGATCAACAGATATAGGGAGGACATACCATACGATGAGTACGATAGGTTCATAGAAAGTCTTGATGAGCTGTGACCGTATATCCAGCACATCAAGTCTTAACACGAATAGGTCTATCTCCAGAATGTCATTCTACGATTTTCGTATCGATAGTTTTTTGGTTTGAAACACTGTCTCTTTCATCGCTCAAATTTCGAAATTCGTAGAGCCATGTCCAATATATTTTATATCGCCTGATACATATATGGAAACGATGGGATATGAAGATAGGGATAGACCTAGGAACAACGTACTCTACAGTTGCAGGATATGATAAAAAGAACTCAAGGCCCGAGATAATCAACAACAAGTTCGAAAAGGAGTTGACCCCCTCGGTCATTTGCTTTTTGGACAATGGAGAGATATTGATCGGGGAGGACGCAAAGGACATGCAGGCCGGAGGCGCAGGCACCATTGCAGCATCTTTCAAGAGGGGAATGGGAGACAACAGTTTTACCGTTGAGGCCAACGGCAAAGTGTACACGGCGGAAGACCTTTCTGCTATGCTTTTGAAAAAACTGATATCAGATGCGGAAGAAAAGTCGGGAGAGAAAATAGATTCTGTGGTTATCACGGTTCCCGCATACTTCAATGACTTCCAGAGGAAAGCGACGATCCGCGCCGGAGAGGCTTGCGGAGTTAAGGTCATGAAGATCATCAATGAACCTACAGCCGCCGCTATTTCATATGGATACAACAAAGAGACCAACAAAACTGTCATGGTCTACGACCTCGGCGGCGGGACATTCGATGTCACGATCGTTAAAGTGAACAAAGGCAACATACAGGTAGTCGGTACAGACGGAAACCATCTCCTTGGAGGAAAGGACTGGGATGCGGCTATTGCCAAGTATGCATGCGAGCACTTTGCTGAGGAATTCGGCGTTGACCCAAGAGACGACGAGCCTACCAAGAATGAATTGATAGTGGCATCGGAGAATTATAAGAAAGTTCTCACAAAGATGGACAGCGTCAACATACCGATAAAATATGAGGGGAACTCAGGAAAATATCTTCTGACGAGAGAACAATTCGACATGAGGACCCAGTTCCTTCTCAATGCGACAAAGGACGTATGCACTAAACTGCTCAGCGACCTAGGAAAATCATGGTCAGACATAGATGAGATCCTTCTGGTAGGGGGATCCACAAGGATGACTCAGGTGCCCAAATTCCTGGAGATGGTCTCCGGAAGGCCGGTCATAAACCACACAGATACGGATCTAGCGGTAGCAAAAGGCGCCGCCATAACATCCGAGTTCTACTGCAGCACCAGCACAGGCGTCAGAGAAGTTCATATAACCGACGTGACCGCGCACAGTCTCGGCGCTCTGTCTGTGAGTCCAGGCGGAGACAGGTACATCAATGACATAATGATCAAAAGGAACTCCAAAGTTCCATCGTCGGTCAGAAAGCCTTTCAAGATCGAACCGGGCAACATGACCGATGTCATAGAGGTATACACTCTCCAGGGCGAGAGCAGGATACCTCTAGACTGTTATGTGCTTGCAAAAGTGGTCATCACCGGGTTCTATAACTCCGGAGACGGTGCGGTCATAGACATCGAATACAACTATGATGAGAATGGAGTTGTAAGGGTATCTGCTTTCCAGGATGGAGAGCCTCTGCAGGTGGACGCGGAGCCTGTTCCGGATGATATAGGATGGATGGGCGGCTCACCGAAGGATAATCTTTCCAACAACGCGCCGATCGCAAAGAACGTTGTTCTGTGCATTGATCTCTCAAGAAGCATGAGCGACTCCCTGGACGAGGTCAGGAATGTGGTTAGGGATTTTGTCACGAATGTGGCGGATGAAAATACAAAATTCGGACTCGTAGGATTTGGGGATAAGGTCGGAGTGATCAGGGATATGACCCCAGACCCCAACACGATAATCACTTCGCTTGACAGCCTCAAAGTGAATATTTACGGAAGGGGAACAGACGGCAGCCCATTGGGTACAGCGACAACGATGTTGTCCAACCGCCCCGGCGGAAAAATGATAGTCATACTCACAGACGGCAAATGGGGTAAAAAAGACTTTGCTGTCAGCGAGGCAGTGACATGTAAGAGCTCTAACATTGCGGTTGTTGGAGTTGGAATAGGCGAGGCCGAGCTTGAGTTCCTCAGACAGATATCAACCGTAAACGAAGGCGCAATGTACACCACATTGGATCGGCTCGGAGAGACGTTCAGCAGGATTGCAACCGCAATTGGCACGGGGTCTATGGGACTGCGTGAGAGTGCAGGGGGCAATGCAGCAAGGCTAGGAAGCGCAAAGAAGCTCCAGTGAGGTATGAGACCGATGACAAGTGACAGAGAGAACTACTGTCGCCTGATAGGTCTGAACCCTCTCAAGGAGAGCACATACACCTACGACGCAATAGAAAAGAAGATCGCCACCAGAGAGGGCAAGTGGGCCAAGGAGAGCAAGGATAAACAGAATGACCTTGACCGCAGGTTCCAGATCGGCAAATGGCTCGATATGGTTCCGGATATGCGCATGGTCATGAAAGACCCTGTTCTCAGATCCAAAGAGTTCGACGAAGGCAGGAAGATACTCAAAGCAAAGGCGTCCAGATTAAACAGGGATTCCATAACGCTTCACGACGGCAGCCGAGTATTGCTGCCTGGAACAGCGGAGGGTCTTGTCAAAAAACTACAGTGGGAAGGCGTGAGCAAAGAGGACCTGGTCAGCATGGCCGGGATCAAGAACACCACCGTCCGGCCAGCAGTGAGCGATAAGGTCATATCGGCCTTCAAAGCGCTGCAGGAGGTACACTCCTTTACACCAATGAATGTTCTGAATGAACTCATAAGCAATCCGGACCTGGAAATAAATATCAATCTTCTTGATGAGGGGAGTTCTCTCCCTCAGATCAGAACAGCATTTGATTCCTGCGAGAAAAGGGTCAACGCCGTAAGGCAGGAAGTGCTGCCGAATCAGGATTCGTACATTCAGACGCTGAGGGCGCTCAAGCTCCTTCTGGGTTCAGATCAGGACCTCTCAAACCTAATGAAATACGGCAAATGCATGAAGATCCTTGAACCCGCAAAACAGATGATGGACGAGGACTATGGGCAGCCGTTCACAAGGGAATATATCGATGACCTGATCAATAAATACGTCCGCAATACGAACGCCGATCCGCAGATGGCCGTGTCCATACTTGAAGAGTATTGCGTGAAAAAGAAGTATCTTTCTAATTTCTCGTCTAAAGAGAGCAAGCTCGCAACATGCCCCCAATGCGGCGCACTTGTCGAGTCCGGGGACAACATAATGTGCTGTTCCGTCTGCGGCGCGGGCATAAAGACCAAATGCCCACAGTGCGGGACTAGCCAGACCGCCGGGAACAAGGCATGCGTGAAATGCGGTTTTGATTTCCTGGGAGGAATGAACAAAGCAAAGGAACTCGAGAAGAAGTTCCGGATCGCCATATCGTATGGAATGATCGACGAAGCAACCAATTGTATCGCAAAGATCGAACAGGTCTATTCAACATACCCGGCCATATCAGGGATGAAGAACGAACTCAAACCTCTCTCAACAAAATATACTGAACTCATCAATACGGTTGACATCCTGCACAAACAGAGAAAATTCTATGCGCTCAGGGGCGCAATAGACGATGCAAAACTCGATTTCACAAAGATACTGAACAACCCGGATATCGAAAGGAAATACGAGGAAGCAGTGCAGAAGATAATCGAGGCCGACAAGATGTGCGAACGCGCCGCATCAAAAGATGTTGGCAACGTCATGATGATGTATGTGGCGGCTGTGGAGATGTGTCCGGACCATCCGATAGCCAAAGCAAAGATGAGAGAGCATCCCCCAGAATCTCCGGCCGACGCGACAGCTCAGGTCAGAGAAGGAAAGGTGTTGCTGAAATTTGCTGTCCCGGGGGAAAGAACAGGCATGACGTTCTGCATATTCAGGGGAAAGGACTCGCTTCCGGTCGTTACGGAAGACACCGTCCCGCTGGCAGAGATACCGGGAAGCGTCTTCTTGGACAAGATGGCGGACCCGGGCGTTGATATTTACTATTCAGTTTATTCAAAGAAGTGGGGGATACTATCCAGAGAAGCTGCTTCATGCGGCCCGGTCATGGTCTTTAAGGAAGTAGAGAACGTAAGTATCGAACCCATCGAAGGCGGCCTGAGGCTGATATATGAGAAGCCTAAAGGATGTTCGAGAGTGCGCATCTGGAGAAAAGAAGGAACATCCGCCGCGGGCACCGGGGAAGAAGTGGAGATAACGCATGACGGAGAAACGGTCATAGACGATTACGGTCTGAAGGGAGGGGTGAAGTACCATTACCTTTTCGTTGCCGAATACAAGAGCAAAGGACGCACGGAAAGATCTATGGGTAACGCATTCTCATTCGCGACCACAAAGTTCCCAGAACCAGTAAGGGACATGGAGATAAGGTGGAACAAGGCAGACGGTTCATTCACTGCAAAGTGGAAGAGCAAAGAGAAAGTGGTCCTTTACTCATCGCCCAGAAAGGTGAACATGTACGGAAGGATGGTCAAGATAGAAGACCTCAACGCATGGATGAAAGAGATACAGCCTCTTGAATCGTACGAGAACGGGATGAGATTCCTCCTCCCGGACGGTGCCGTGCAGTACATCTATCCGATGGTACCAGCAGGAAAGGTCGCCGTCAGGGGCAAGGACATCATGGTAGCCAACCTGAAGCCGTTCAGGGACGTCGAGAAGAGGATGAGCGGAAACGACTGCGACGTGACGATGACGTGGCCGAACGGCGCGGATTCGGCAGTACTCGCGATAAAAGAATCATCGGTAGCATCCGGGCCGGATGACATGGAAGCTGAAAGGATCACAATCACCCGCGACGCATACAACAAGGACAAAATGGTAAGGATACCGATGGGAAACTCGAAGAAGAGGGTTGTCACCCTTTATGCTGTGTATGATGTGTCCGGCGAGAAGATGACGTCGCGCGGCATGAGTTTCGACATATATTCGGGGGCATGCAACAAGGTCAGATATACAATGGCGGTAGAAGGTTCGTCGAAGGGGGAATCGAAGATCATATTGAGTATTGATACAGACCGCAGTGTCAGCGAACTCCCTCCGGTAACGGCAGTGGCCGTCAAAGAAGGGATACCGCTCAAGATTTGGGACGGAGAATCGATATGGTCATCCAATAAACCAATACCCCTTAACGCCGGAAAGGCCGTCGTCGTTTTTACCGTCAAAGACAAGGTCAGCATCGCCAGAGTGAGGCTGTTCTTTGTCAGGGATGAAGACTACAACATACTCAGATTCATACACCCGCTGTACAAGGAGAATTGAAGACATGGCAAAGAAATCGGAACTGCAGACCAGCTCGGCGAGATACACGTGCCCCTTTTGTTTCAGCTCGGTAGATCTCAGAGATATCCACTATCAATGTACGAATCCCGCCTGCACGAAAATATTCCTCAGAGAACTGGACGAGAAGAGTTCGCGTAAATACAGGTCAAGGAACGCAGATGAAGAGATCGATATAGAGAACACCATCTTCCTTGGAAAGGACCCTGCGGGCCCCTCGCCTGTCACAACGAAATACCACATTGTAAGGAACTCGTCGGGGATGTGCGACATATGCAAGAAATCGGTTTACAAGAGGCTCTGCCCAAGCTGTCACAATCCCATCCCTCAGGGGGCGGAAGAAGAGGGAAGCACAGTGTTCGTGCTTCTGGGCCCTAAGGGTGTAGGCAAGAGCCATTACATAGCGGTGCTCATAAACCAGCTGAGAAACTCATTCTCGCAGGAGTTCGGGGCCACTATGAGCCCGGCCACAGACCGTACGACCATGAAATACAGGGATATGTACTACAAAAGGCTGTATGAGGAGGGAAGGAAGCTCGCACCCACGCTTTCGTTCGAAGAGAGCAGAGAATCGAGGGAGCCGATGATCTATTATCTCAGATTCCTTGAGAAGGACTCACCCCGCGTTTACACACTGGCTTTCTTCGACACTGCGGGTGAAGATCTGGATTCCACCAACAAGATGATGGGGCTGAACCTGAATTCTTTCATTTCCAGAGCGTCAGGCATTGTTTTCCTGGTCGATCCGCTTCAGATCCCGTACATCAACACAAGGATACGCATGGATAACAAGCCTCCGACGGGAGGCAACGTAGCTAACATGTTATCCAACATTGCAAATATAATAAGAACGAACAACACCCTCAAGATGAAAGATTCCATACCGATCCCGCTTGCCGTCGTGCTTACGAAAACAGACGTCCTGATGAAGGCCCCTGAGAACGATGAGGAGAGCAACATTCTGTTCGGCCCGAGTTCTTCGCTCAACATAGAAAGAGAGAAGGGAAAGTATGACAAGACGAACTGCGAGCAGATAAGCGTCGAGATCGAAGAATACATGCGCAGAGCAATATCAAAGGAATTCGTACAGACGGTCAAAGAGTTCAGCGAGCATTCTTATTTTGCGGTCTCTGCACTCGGCAGCAATCCCACAGGGAATGTGCTTACCAGAGGCATATCGCCGATGCGGGTGGAGGACCCATTCATTTGGCTCCGTGAGAGTCTGGAGGAGAAGAAAGGATGACCGAGAAGAAAATATCCAGTAAAACAAGCAAGCTCAGAAACTTCCTTGTGACGGGTTCAGTCGAAGAAAAAGAAGAGGCCCTCGGAGAAGAGGAGCCGCAGGAGGACCCAGCTGCGCAGGAAGAGCCGATAGAGTCTGAAGAGGAGCCAGAAGAAGAGGACGCGATCGAAGATATCATAGTGGCTGAAGCGGCAGCTGAAGCTGAGCCTGAAAAGGAGTATGAACTTCCTAAAGAGCCAGTCAGGGGGGTGGAGGCAAGCGGCCTCGAGGAAGAGATCGCCGAACTCAAAAAAATGGTCGCCGAACTGACATCCAGGCTTGAGAGGTGCACAACGACAAAGGAGCAGCTTAAAGAATATTCGACAATCATGAGCAAAAGGGACGCAGAACTTTCGAACAGGAAGTTCATGGGTATGCTGGAACAATTGTCCGTGATGAGGGAGGATTTCTTCAAGCTATGCAACGGAATTAACGCCAAATTGGACAGTTTCTCACCAAAGAATGTACTGAATTCCTTCGAAGCGTACGGAGTCGATATGGAGAACATCCTCATCGATTGCGGCGTGGAGATCGGCCCCAGTAAATTCGAGAAACTGAACACCTTACACCAAAGAATCGTCGATGTCATACCAACCGACGATGAATCTATGAACGGTATGATAGCGGAGAGGATGTCCGACGGGTACGTGTACCAGGGACGCGTCCTCTTAAAGGAGAGAGTTAAAATCTACAGGTTTTCTGAAAATAGAAAAACAGAAGGAGATGAGGAGAAATGAGCAACGAATATATGATCGGAATTGACCTGGGTACGACGTACTCGTGCCTAGCGTACATTGATGAAGAAGGCGACCCTATTGTGGAGAAAAACTTCGAGCAGGAGGACACAACACCGTCCGTCATCCTTTTCAATGAGAATGGAGAAATAATAGTCGGTTCGCCAGCTAAGGATATGGCAATAATGTACCCTCTGGAAAGAGTGGTAACGGCCATAAAGAGGCAGATAGGCACAGACTACGAAGTGGACATCGACGGGGACAAATACACCCCGATAACATTGTCCGCCGCCATTTTGAGGAAAATGATCAACGATTTCAACGACAATCACGGCGTTGAAGTGAAGAGAGCGGTGATCACATGTCCCGCTTACTTCGGACAGAACGAAAGAGATGCCACTAAGGCTGCCGGAAAGGTTGCGGGCCTTGAAGATGTGACCATCATCAACGAGCCCACCGCAGCGGCGATATCCTTCGGATTTGGTTCCGGGGAAGGAAAGAAGAGGGTCATGATCTACGACCTTGGAGGAGGAACATTCGATGTCACGGTCCTGGAGATCGACGGCAACGCGTTCACCGCCGTGGCAACGGACGGAGAGAGGCTTCTGGGAGGAAAGGACTGGGATGCCGTATTGATCAAGATCATAAAGCAGAAAGTATGCGAAGAGAACGACATCGATCCGAGCGAGCTTGAAGAGGACGACGATGTCAAGCAGAACCTGATACTTGACTCTGAAACGATAAAGAAGAGACTGTCTTCCGCAGAGTCGACAAAGGGAACGCTTACTGTCGGAGGAAAGAAAGCCGTTTACACCATAACAAGGGCAGAGTTCGAGGCCGCAACGGCACCGCTCATGCAGACAACGCTGGACATAATAGACAGAGTGCTTGCTGCAAAGGGATTCGGTATCACCGACATCGAGGACATAATACTCGTAGGAGGTTCCTCGAGGATGCCCCAGGTAAAGAATGGTATAAACCAGAAGTACCCGGACGCAAGCGTAAAAGTGTTTGACCCGGACCAATCCATAGCAAAGGGAGCGGCGATATTCGCAAACGCACGCGACTGGACCCCGGCAGAGAACACTGTTGCCGCGGCGGTAGCAGCGGCAGAGGCCCCGCCCGTTGCGCCCAAAGAGGGAGAGATAACGGTTCACAACGTCCTGAGCAAGTCATTCGGCATCAAAGCGATGTATGATGATGGAAAAGAGATGATATCCAACATCATCTACAGGAACGAGGTTCTTCCGATCGTTGCCAATAAGACGTACTTCCCAATAGACGACGGTCAGACATCGATCAAGGTGGAGATATACGAGAACTCTGCTTCCAACAACGAGGAAGGAAGGAGGATCGAGATCATTGACGGGTACAGCGTAGGTGAGTTCGAGATGGACCTTCCGGAAGGAGTGACAAGAAGCACACCCATCACCGTCAAGTTCGTCGCTACGGATGAAGGAATACTCGTTTCGCATGTAGACTGCATGTCTCAGCACACCGAGTATCAGTTGCAGAACAAACTCCAGATGTCCGACGCGGATATCAAGACCTCTCAGGGACTGATGGAAAAGGTCACCAAGGGAAACAACTGAATAAACAGGGGCTTAAAACCCCCTTTTCCTGATTTTATTTTAATCCAAGCTGTTTGTATAACTCTTCTCTTTCCTTTTTGGAAATATCTCTGTAGCGGCCTTCTTTAAGATCTCCAAGGGTTATATTGACCACTCTTACGCGCTTGAGGTTCTTTACCTCATAGCCGAGCTGTTCGCACATCCTTCTGATCTGCCTATTGAGCCCCTGTCTCAGTATTATCCTGAACTCTCTCGGACCAAGCGTTTCCACGAAACATTTTCTGGTCATTCTGTCATCATCCAGAATAACGCCGTTGGTCATTCTGTCAACGAAATCACTAGTGATGTCTTTGTTCACACGCACTATGTATTCTTTCTCATGCTCGTTCTTTGAGCGCATGATCTTATCTGCAAGGTCCCCATTGTTCGTCATAAGAAGAAGCCCCTCAGAATCCTTGTCGAGTCTCCCGATAGAGAATATTCTTTTCGGATACCCAATGAAGTCAATGACGTTGTTCTCATCGTTATGGTCTGAGGTAGAGGTTATTCCTATTGGTTTGTAAAATGCAAGGATTATGTCTTCGGTTACTCTTTTGATCTCTTTTCCGTCAACGCATACTTTGTCATCGGGGAGTACTTTGTCACCGAGGACCGCCGTTCTCTCATTGATCGTCACCCTCCCGTCTTCGATTATGCGGTCAGACCCCCTTCTTGATGCTGTTCCTGCCTCGCTGAGGAATTTATTGAGTCTTATTCCTTCGTGTTCTTCTTTGTCTCCGGCCATGTTCCACTGTAGCAAAGCGGATATTTTTAACCTATTGTTTGTTTAACGTATATGTGATCCGCAGATGTTAGGAAAAAAGAAGTCGGGCCCGGTCATAAAGACACAGCATCTGAATCTTCACTGGGATACAGAGGACCCGTTCGTGTTTGCCTCGCACCACAAGGACGATTATCCAAAGGGGAATGCCCAGCAGGCCCCGCCTCTTCAAGAAATAAGCGGAAGGAACCTGGGAAGGGATTACAGGAAAGAATTCGGCTTCATGATGTATCACGGCAAGGTCGTTCCGGGGTTCCCTATGCATGCGCACTGGGGATACGAGACGGTCACAATACCGGAGTTAGGTTTCATAGACCACTTCGATTCTTTGGGAAATGAGGGAAGATATGGGTTCGGAGATGTGCAGTGGGTATCGGCGGGCAGTATGTATCTGCATGATGAGATGTATCCTCTGGCATATGATGACAGACGGAACCCCAATGATATCACACAGATCATGATCAACCTGCCGCTAAAGGACAAGGGCTCTGCACCTGAGGTCAGGATGATGTGGTCGGAGAGCATACCGATACTCAAAAGGAAAGACGATAACGGAAAGGAATATTCTGTCAAGATCATTGCAGGAAGCTTTGATAATACGGATGCACTTACGCCGAACCAAGTTTCATGGGCATCTGATAAAGATCACCGCGTCAGAATACTGCTGATAAAGATGTCGCCCGGCTCGAAGATCACACTGCAGGCTGTCTCCCCCACCGTAAATAGGAATCTTTACTTTGTTGAAGGAAGCAAGGTAAGTCTGGGAGACAAAGAATACGAAAGGTCACAGAGGTTCAAACTGGAAGGGAATACAGACATAACGATCATCAACGGTGACTCCGAAGGGACATATTGGCTCTTGGAGGGTGAACCGATAGGTGAAAAGATGTCCTCATTTGGACCAGTCATACTTGACAATGATGAAAACGTCAGGCAAGCCATGAACTTCATAAGAAAAAATGAGTTTGAAAGCTGGCCGTGGGACCTTATCGACAAGTTCCACCCTAAAGGTACCGGGAGATTCATAAGATTCTCCGATGGCAGAGAGGAAATGCCGCCTGTCTGATCCTCAGGACAGCTTGTTTTTCAGATCCAGATCGTTCTCCCCTATTATCCACAGGAGTGGGTCCATGGCATTGTTGTTTTCGCCGAGAGATGCTACTTTGAAGTACTTTACATTCTCGAACGAAGAGTGGATGATGTCTATCATCATCTTATGGCTGTTCTTGCGGAGGAAGTCGAGGGGGTCATCCGTGCCGACCGCAGATCTAGCACGTGAATCATCCATCTTGGTCAGTACGACTGCGAACGGAACGGTAGATCTCACGGATGGTCCGTATCCGTTGATCTCTGTGTACATGTGGTAGAACGACTCAAGCGTTGCGGTTGGTGTGTTCTTTGAGCCCTTTGTAGGAGACTGTGAATTATGCAGTGCCAGAACTTCAAGGGGATCAACAGCGAAAATTATGCCGTCGTTATATCTGAAATACTCTTCAAACAGAACTTTTTCCTTATCAGGCTGGAATTCGATGCCAGATATGTCATTGATCACTATCTCTCTTTCAGAAAGGTCCCTTGATCTCAGGAAGAAATACTCCGAATCAAGCTCTCCTGTCTTTGTGGGAAGAACATTTGATTTTTTGCGCTGAGCGTTGACCGATATCCCATCGGATGCTATTTCCGAAGCTATTCCTTTCCCCTTCGCGAGAGCGGTCATGGATTCAACGGCTGACAGCATCAGCGTGGTCTTTCCGGAGCCAACAGACCCGATCATAGACAAAACGATGGGCTTTGCATCGTGGGTGAGTATCTCCGCACCGCAGGAGGGACATACCGCCTTAAGCTTTGACCTTCCGCCGTCAACATTGGTACATGGTATCTTGTGACCTTTGTTGCATGTGTGATAACTCACGCCGTATTTGTTCGGAACGGGGAATGACAGAACAAGCCCGCAAGCGCACTTGATCTTCGGCTGGTGGAAATTCCTCTTACATTTTGGGCACACCGCGTATTGTGTCTCTTTTTCGTATATCCTGCGGTCTTTCGATGCTGCTGTTTTGATCCTAAGGGACATAACTGCCCAAGCTATAACAAAAAGCACGACCAGTATGATATCTGCCATCAGTGCGAACGGCAGCATGAACGGTATGAAGATTATCGGAATGATCACAGGCACCTTCTTCAGCCTCCACGCCGCTATGAGAAGGCCCCATGGGATCAGCAGACACCAAAGTATCCCTTTCGGCCTGTGCGTAAAGAGATACTCCTGAGGATCATCTGCGCTTCCCCTAAGGTCCCACGTAGGCTTGGATGCGCACCCTGCCACCACAAATACGAAACCGATAGCGAAAAGGATCATAGTAAGTATATTCGAATCATCAGCGAAGCCCGTGTAGAGTCCGACAAGATCCCAAAATCCAGTGCTAATGAAAGCTGGTACGACGTTGCCGTCATAGAATGGAATCATTTTTACCGCGAACGTCCCGTTGTTTATGTCGATCATTGTAAAAATCAATGAAAAGACAATGTAAACTAAGGCAATCCCAACAAGGGTTCCCATCAATGCCTGGTTAGTTCTGTTCATCTTGAGGCATATAAGACTCAGGAAATATAATCATTTTCAATATCCCAGACAAATAACATATAAATCTAAAACGCACTATTACTTTCATGGTAAAACAAGTTCACGCAGCGCATATACTCGTCAAAACGGAAAACGAGGCTAAAAAGCTCAAAGAAGAGATACTGGGCGGTAAAAAATTTGAGGATGTTGCAAAGAAACACTCCACATGTCCATCCGGAAAGAGCGGCGGAGACCTCGGATGGTTCGGAAAGGGTCAGATGGTTGCGCCATTCGAGAATGCCGCTTTTAACGCAAATAAAGGTGACCTGGTTGGACCGGTGAAGACCGAGTTCGGATGGCACCTCATACAAGTTAAGGATCAGAAATAAGCCGAGGGATGAAAATGAGCCTTTTTGACAAATTCAAGAAAAAAGAAGAAAAGCCTGCTAAAAAGGAAGAACCTAAACAAGATTCAAAGTTAAAAGCAAAAGAAAAGGATGATGCGGCATGGGCAGCATCAAAGGAAAAACCAGTTGAAAAAACCACGGAGAAATCTAAAATGGCAGAAGACAAGAAAAAAGCAGACGGTAAAGTTTGGCACATAACGAAAAGAACTGACGACGGCATGTGGCAGGTCAAGGCAGAGGGCGCATCCAAGGCTACGAAACTGTTCAAGACGAAAGCTGAGGCCGAGGAATATGTGAAAACACTCGTATCCAACAACGAAGGATCAAGGGTCGTGAAACACAAGAAAACCGGAGAATTCCAAAACAAAAGATAAAGATGGGAACACCCCACACTTTTTTTTTCATTTACCAGATACTAATTATATTATTTGTTTTAAAATGGTCTCTTTGTCTGCCAGATATCAGGGATGACTAATTATTCTATATATCAATAGTAAGACGAATATATTGCATTGTGGATATAGGCATAAAGAGGTGATATCAATGGCTGACGCCAAACCCAAAAAGGACGACAAGAAATGTGGCTCCAAAGCTCCTGCTGCACCGCAGAAGAAAAAGTAAGGCTTAACATTTGTCAAGATAAAACCTCTTAATTTTTTCTCCTCCTCATCTTCACTGCGCGAGCGGACACCCTTCTGATAAAATTCTACTACAACCACTCATTGATCAGACTCTGAGACCTATAAGAGCGCGGATGAAAAAAGAAAAGGTTCTATAAGTTTTTGTGTGGAAACTATTAAGGATGATCATTGACGGGATCAACATCTTTGATCGTGAAAGCGGGAGATACGTCGGGCCGGCAGGCCGGCCCTACTCTCTCCCGTTGGTCCT
>Ga0123357_10002188_pt1 | contig 21570 bp, 18 predicted proteins | sample TergutEmb28metaG_FD_89873 | JGI IMG/M metagenome (GOLD analysis project Ga0123357, IMG submission 89873) | Embiratermes neotenicus P4 segment gut microbial communities from Petit-Saut dam, French Guiana - Emb289 P4 | ecosystem: Host-associated > Arthropoda: Insects > Digestive system > Gut ... | reverse complement strand
TTTTGGTTTGTTAGTATTAGTATGTATCATGCGTTGGGTTATTATTACCATAGTTTTGCCGTTTTTGCTATCTTTCCGGTAATCATGTATCTTGCCTTTTTTAAATGGTCTATCCGGAAAAAACTTCATTTGACAATCATTGCATGCGCCATCATTGTGGTTGTTATTGCAGGCAATATGCCTTTTTTGCGTTCCAATTTTTTTCTAAGCAAAACCAAAGAACGGGCAGACTTTTATTATGTTAACAGGATTCTATCACAGGCGCCTAATCCAAAAATTATGTTTTCATTTTACGATACCGGATATGGAACTCCGGTAAACGCATTGCCGGGCTGCAAGTATTGGACAGGGCAAATGGGAGCTACTGATGAAATGGTATCGGAAAGAGAATTTGCCGTAACACAACGTCTTCCTGACTTTGTGTTTATTATGATGTACACCAATTATGATTACTTTTTAATAGATCTTTTACAACAGTCCGGATATGTAAAATATTACACATGGATAACTCAAGAAGGAACCGGTCGTTTCGAAACGCACCTCTATGGGCGGCCCTGCTTATCTTTACCTTCCAATGATTTGCATATAAGTCCGATGGATATTTTATTGAAAAAACAAATAATTCCTGTAAAATCCAAATTTTTGAAATAATTTTTCTATCTTTGCGAGGAAATTTCGTTTTATGAGTCTTTTGTCTGCAATTGTCTTTATATTTAACATTTTTTCTCTTTGACCCTTTATAGAATAGATAGATATGATAAAAAAACTCGCAGTAATCGGAGCAAGTTATTTACAATTGCCTTTGATACAGAAAGCAAAAGAATTGGGCGTAGAAACGCATTGTTTTGCATGGGAAGAGGGCGCTGTATGTAAAAATATTGCCGATTTTTTTTATCCTGTTTCTATACTTGAAAAAGAAGAGATTTTGAATATTTGCAGGAAAATAAAAATAGATGGGATAACAACTATTGCCTCTGATGCATCTGTACCAACAATGTGTTTTGTAGCTGAAAATATGGGCTTAATATCTAATTCTTTTGAAAGCGCTTTAATTACAACGAATAAATACAAAATGCGGCAAAAGTTTTGGGAAAGCGATGTTTCATCTCCCAGATTTGCTGTTGGAGAAGACTCTAACAAATTTGAAAATTTTATATTTCCTTTAATTGTTAAACCTACAGACAGATCAGGAAGTAGAGGGGTTACGAAAGTAGAACAAAAAAGCGATTTACAAAAAGCGATAGCAAGAGCCCAAACCGTATCATTTACAAAACAGGCGATAGTAGAAGAATTTGTTTCAGGCAAAGAGGTGAGTGTTGAAACTATTTCGTGGCAAGGTAAGCATTATTTTCTTGCAATTACCGATAAGGTAACTACCGAAGAACCTTATTTTGTTGAGTTGGAACATCACCAACCGAGCCAATTGGAGGAGGAAGTCCAAAACAAAATAAAACAGGAAACTATAAAAGCATTAGACGCATTAAGCGTAAAATACGGCGCCTCTCACACGGAGGTTAAAATCACGAAGGATGGGAAAATGTATCTCATTGAAGTAGGCGCTCGTATGGGCGGTGATTTTATCGGTTCTGATTTGGTGCAACTTTCCACAGGATACGATTTTCTCAAAGGAGTGATACAGGTTGCTTTGGGTTCTTTTGAAAAACCGGTTCTTTTGAAAAATAATTATTCCGGCGTTTATTTTTTATGCGAAGAAACAAAAAATATATTGCCAATTATCAATAATTCATCCAATTACAAAGGAATTATAAAAGCGGAAATTACTGATTCTGTTTTACGCAATATAACCAATAGCGCAGATAGGAGCGGGTATTTTATTTATCAATCGAATAAAAAATTATCATTGTGAAAAAAAGAAAAATTTTGATACTTGGAGGGGGATATTATCAACTGCCGTTGATAAAAAAATCTCGCGAATTGGGCTATTACACTATTGTTTGCGGTATATCGGGAAATTATCCGGGCTATAAGTTTGCAGACAAATGGTATGATGTTGATATTTTTGATAAAAACTCGATTTTGGATATAGCCACAAGAGAAAAAATAGACGGTATTTGCGTGTGTGGTACAGATTCTGTTTTGCCTACTTTAGGATATATTGTCGACGAATTGCATTTAAAAGGTCCGTGTTATGAATCTTCCGTCATTTCGTCAAATAAAGCATTGATGAAAGAGCAATTTGTCCGGTATGGAGTAAGAACGGCAAAATACAAAAAAGTTTTTTCCAAAATTGAATGCGTAAATTTTATAAATGAGAATAATTTCCCTGTAGTCCTGAAAGTTGTCGATGCTTCGGGAAGCAAGGGAATCGCCATTGTCAATACACAAGAAGAGTTTGATAAATTTTATCCTGAAATTATCAATCAGACAAAACAGGATTATCTGATAATTGAAGAATTTATTGAAGGAGAAGAATTTGGGGCGCAATCTTTTGTAAAAAACGGAGCGCTTACATTTGTAATGCCTCACGGCGATATTGTATTCAAAGGTAATACAGGAGTTCCTGTGGGACATTATGCGCCTTATGAAAAAGGAAAAGAGTCGATAGATGATATTACCGAGCAAATCAACCGTTGTGTAAAAGCATTAAAAATAGATAATGCAGCCATTAACGCGGATTTTATACTGAAAGATGGGCTGGTCTATGTATTGGAAATAGGAGCAAGAGCAGGAGCCACTTGTCTTCCTGAATTGGTAAGTTGTTATTACGGAATTGATTACTATGAATATTTATTGAAAAGTTGCTTAGGAGAAGATATTGAGTTTTCCTGCTCTCGGAAAACCCCTTCGTGGGTAGAAACACTAATTAGTGAAAAATCGGGAGTAGTCGATTCTATACAAATTCCAAAATTGCCTTCCAATGTTGTTGAATTTGAATTGTATCCGAAAGTAGGCGATATGGTGCGGAAATTTGAAAATGCTTATGATAGAATTGGACACATAGTGATGGAAGGAAATGATTTAAATGAATTATATGAGCAAGTAAGTAACTTAAAATCAAGTATAAAATTACATCTAAAATGAAATATTTTTTAATAGAAAGTGTCAGGAGATTTGGACAGTTGTTAGTGTCTTCTCAATTCTTTTCATTTCCGATCTTTTATGCTGTAAGAAAATTTACTTATAGTGTTATATTCCATATTGGAAAAAATGCGCATATTGGATATAATGTGATTCTTCATAGAGAACATAAACTATCGAATGGTAATATCGAAATAGGTAATAATGTACTTTTAGCTGATAACGTAAAGATTGATTATAGCGGAGGGGTAAGTCTGAAAGATAATGTCTGGTTGAGTGATAGCGTACATATTCATACTCATTCTCATAAACTCACTAAAAACAGAATAAATTGGGATAAAAATGAAATAGAAACGACTCATCTTACGATTGAAAAAAATAGTTGGTTGGGAGATGGTGTTATTGTTTTGCCTTCCGTGAAAAATATTGGGGAAAACTCCATAATTGGCGCTGGAAGCGTAATTACGAAGGATATACCGAGTAATGTTATTTCTGGGGGGAATCCTTGTAAGCTGATAAAAACGAACGAAGTTAATCATTTGTCTGATGAAATACTTTAAATTTATATCAAAGATCGCAATTTCAATAGTGTTGTTAGTGTTTATTTTTTATAAACTGAATATAAATATTAAAACACTATTTCAAATAATTGTAGATTATAGATACATTTTTATCGCTACTATTTTCCCAACAGTAGTCATTCCGCTTATTGTTGCTAACAGGTGGAAATCGTTTCTTAATCTTGTAAATATTAAAGAAAATATTTTTTCACTTATAAATATTACCTTTCAATCTACTTTTTTAGGATTATTATTGCCCTCGGCACAAGGTTATGATGCGATCCGCATTTACAAGATAGAAAAAAGACATCCTCAAAACAAAGGACAAGCGGGTTCTACAATAATTATTGAACGCATTATCGGTTTACTTTGTCTGTGCTTACTCGGCATTATTGCAAGCTTTTTTGTGCCAGATACAAAAATAAAATTGATGATTTATACTTTTTCTGCAATTGTATTTTTGATACTGTTTTTTTTGTACAATAAAAAATGTTATAGTTTATTACACAATCTGTTGAGTTCTGTGAGATATTTTAAGAAAGTGTTTGGATACTTAACCAATTTGCATAAAGAAACCTATTCTTTTCCTTTTGACAAAACAATTATTTATTCAGTATTGCTAATATTACTGCTCCAACTTGCAAATACTTTTATAATATATTTGTTATTGTTGTCAACGGGAAACCATATATTATTTTCTTACAATTTATTGGTTTATCCTCTTATAAGTATTATTTCCATGATACCAATTACTCTCAGCGGAATAGGAGTGAGAGACGGCGCGTTCATATTTTTTTATTCCCGAATTGGAGTTTCTGCAGATACTATAATGTGCGTTTCCATAATCAATTATATGTTGATTATGCTTCTCCCTGCCCTATTTGGCAGTATTCTTTATATTTTTGATACATTAAAATCTAAACCCAAAGTAATTCATGAAGAATAAAATAAATTTTTTATCAATAGTTATTCCTGTGTATAACGATGAAGAAGTACTACAGGAATTGTATAAACGACTAAATCCTGTTGTTACCAATTTAACGAATAATTACGAATTTATCTTGATTGACGATGGTAGCAAAGATCGCTCATGGGATGAAATCAGAAAATTACGCAGCATTGATAATAATGTGGTCGCCGTTAAATTGGCGCGTAATTTCGGACAACAAAATTCTATTGCAGCGGGGTTGTCGCAGGCAAAAGGCAATATTATTGTGTTGATGGATTCCGACCTTCAAGACCGCCCTGAGGATATTCCATTACTTATAGATGCGCTGTTTGAGCACAATGTTCCTATGGCAATAGCGCAATGGCAGCACAGGGAAGATTCATTAATAAAAAAAACTGTTTCTAAATTAAATTACAAGATTTCGGATAAAATCTCAGATGTGCATACACAACCCAATTTGGGCGTATTCCGCGCAATGAAAAAATCGATAGTTGACGAACTGAACAATTTTCAGGAAAAAACTTCAACTACACTTAGTTTACTGTATTACATCGGAAGCAATTATGTGTGTGTACCTCTGATACGCGATGCTCGCTTTGCAGGTAAAAGCGGATATAACATTCGTAAAATGTTGTCGTTAAGTTTTTCACGTATATTTTCGTTTTCAATGTTTCCGATACGATTAGCAACTTATACAGGGGTATCAGTAAGTATCATCAGTTTTGTTTTTGGCATCATTTTTATTATAAGACGAATTTTAGGCCTGGTTGCGCCCGGTTGGACTTCGATTGTGGTTTTGATACTATTCCTGTTCGGAATTAACTTTGCATTTTTAGGAATACTTGGAGAATATATCGGTAGAATTTTTCTCGAAACTAAACAACGACCTAAATTTATAATAGAAACAATAGAAAAGTAAATTTGATTTTACAATATTTGATAGAATTGCTAAAAAACGAGGAGTGAGGATTATTTGTAGAACAATTAAAATGATAAAAAATGATACCGTTTAATAAACCATATTTGACAGGTAAAGAGACTCAATATATTGAGCAAGCTGTTCGTTCCGGAAAAATTTCGGGCAATGGAGAATTTACTAAAAAATGCCAGACATTTTTTGAGCAAAAATACGGTTTTAAAAAATGTTTGCTTACGACTTCTTGCACTGATGCGCTCGAAATGTGCGCTATTCTTGCCAATATTCAACAGGGAGATGAAGTGATTATTCCAAGTTATACTTTCGTATCTACCGCGTTAGCATTTGTGCGTCAAGGCGCCAAAATTGTTTTTGCCGACAGTCAAGCCAATCATCCGAATATCGATGCCGACAAAATCGAACCATTGATAACTCCACGTACTAAAGCCATTGTTCCTGTACATTATGCAGGAATGGCATGTGATATGGGAAAAATTATGGCTTTAGCGGAAAAATATAATTTATTTGTTATTGAAGATGCAGCACAGGCAATTGATTCGTTTTACCGTAGGGGCGTATTGCATACGCCCGAAAATATGCCCAAAGCATTAGGCTCAATCGGACATTTAGCCGCTTTCTCATTTCACGAGACAAAAAATATCATATCAGGCGAAGGCGGAATGTTAGCAATTAATGATAAGCGGTTTATTCGCCGCGCCGAAATTATTTGGGAAAAAGGCACAAATCGCGCCGAATTTTTTCGCGGCGAAATCAATAAATACGGTTGGGTTGATACCGGCAGTTCATTTTTACCGTCAGAGATAATAGCTGCGTTTCTTTACGCACAAATAGAGCACTTAGACGAAATACAAAATCGTCGTAAAAAACTTTGGAATTGCTATTATGACAATCTTAAACCATTAGGAGACAAAGGTTTTTTTCAATTGCCTCAAATTCCTGAATATGCTACAAACAATGCGCACATGTTCTATTTGGTTTGTAATTCACTCAAAGAGAGGACAAATATTATTACAAAACTCAAAGAGAACGGCATCTTGGCTGTATTTCACTATCTTAGCCTGCATAACAGCGACTTCTACAAAACAAAATACGACGGAAGAGCATTGCCAAACAGCGACCGGTTTTCCGATTGCCTTGTGCGTTTGCCTATGTTTTACGAATTAGAAGAAAAAATGATACGAGAAATCGCAGACATCATTTCTAATGCTTCAGTATAATTAAAACGCGACTCCCATCGCTTTGGATGGTATGATAATATGAATCCAAAACGACAGGCATATTCAAAGAGCTAAAGTCTTCCGACGAATTATTGTAACCTGTTCTAATCGGATCGTAATTAAAATGATTCCGAAGGTACTGTTGATTCCAATAATCTTCTCCTCCTAATCGTTTAGGAACCAATCTTTCAATTAGCGGATAATTCTTAGCTATGTTTTTAATAGAAGGAGTGAAATCGATTGTGTTTTTGAGTTGGAACGTCAAGCCTTCTTCATTCTGGTTGGGATATAAAACACTTAAGTCATGCAATAGTATTTCTATTCGGAATTCCGCATAACGCGCCTGATCAGCTAAAGCGTTCCCATACGAAAAAGCAAAAATAAAAAAGCACCAGTTTAGCGCAATGACTACCACAGAAGCTATTTTCTTATAATCCGATACTATAATAATACATAGAATGGACAGTAAAACGCCAAATCCAGTTAAAGCGCGTGGATGATATACCGGAGTTGCCAATAAAGAATACAGTCCGTATGACAAGATGAAAGATAAACCAATTACAACGAATGAAACAATCAATGAAAATATTTTTCTTTGCTTCGATTGCTGTACCGATTTAATTATGAAGAAGAGAAGAACCAGCACAATGCCTATTTTCCAAATCAATCCGAAGTCATGGTTGACAACCAAGGCATAATGTTTAATATTACTCAGCAGGCCAACTATTATAGAAGAAAACGGAAGCGTTTTAGTGGAGGTATAAACATCAATATGGGGTATCATCAAGAAAAACTTAAAAAACAATAAGGCAAAACAAAACGCAACTGCTGCCGATCCTATAAAAAACAGTATTTCTTTCTTGTTTTTTTCTCGATTGTTCCATGCTTGAAAACAAAGTATTACAACAATTATCAGATAAATATTTACCTTTATTTGATATATCATACACACAATCAGCAAAGAAATCACGGAACAAAAAAAGAATGCTTTTTTGCGGGTGATAAACAAAAAAGGAACAATCGTTGTCAAGATAGCCAAAGCCCCGTAAACAGGCACATATTTATAAGATAAACTTTCTAAAGCATACGGAGAAAGCCCTAATGGAATGCTTGCAAGCAACCGGACAATGGTTATTTTCTTATTACCGACAATATAAACTAATAATACGCTGCTAAGAGCCAAAATAGGGGTAGCTAACAATTGCGGCAGCGGTGAAATATCCGTTAAGCGAATTTCAGGTTGAACAATGTAAGAGAAAAACACTACTAAATATCTACTCCAGTTATACCATTCTCGATGGCCTGTTATGGCATACGAAATATCATCCATGTATAATTGATTGGCTCGAATAATCGTCAAGAGTCCCAAAAGATAAACAGCGGACAGGAACAATACCGGTTTAAGTAGAGAACGAAAGTCAATTTCAATCAGACAATCTTTAAATTCTTGCTTAACTTTTTGTACAAGTAATCGCCCCGAATTGGTAAGCGTACAGTAATCGAAAAAAAGGATAATGAAAATGCCTCCTAATGCGTACGAAATGAGTGTTTCGAACCAAATTTGACTTAAAAAAATCTTTTTATGTATCATTCGTTCTGCCAAATGTATAATCATTTGCCTTACCTGCGGAAACAAAATGGCAATACAGGCAATAAGACCAATAATGGATATTAGCATTATCATACTATTCCACATCTTAATTTTTTGATTAGATTGATTTTGTGTCATTTTTTTCTATTTTATTTTATTTAATGCTTCAATACAATTAAAACATGTTTCCCATCGCTTTGGATAGTATGATAATAAGAATCCAAGACGACAGGCAAATTCAACGAATTATAGTCAATATAATTTTCACCTCCTGTAACTGCTTCTACATTCGCTTTCACATATTGGCTAAAATTAAAATACACCAGATAGTAATAATTTTCCAAACAATCGTTCTCTGCTAATCGTGTGGGAACCAATTGTTCAATTACAGGATTATGCTTTGCGATATTCTTTACAACCGGAGAGTAACCTAATGAGTTTTTCACCTGAAATGTCATATCTTCCTGATTACGATTAGGATATAATGTACTTAAGTCATGCAACAATATCGTTATCCTAAATTCAGCATACCGCGCTTGGTCGGCTAAGGCGTTTCCATACGAAAAAGCAAAAGTAAACAAGCACCAATTTAACGCAAGAACGGTGATAACGACAATTTTTTTGAAATCCGAAACGACATAAACGCATATAATTGCAAGGAATACGCCGAATCCATATAATGCGCGGGGCGAATACAATGGCGCTTCCAATAATGAATAAAGTCCGTATGATAAAACGACGGTTACAATAAGCGCCAAAATTGAAACAAAAAACGAAAGCAGTTTTTGCTGAGCCGATTGAGCCGTCGATTTGATTACAAAAAATAGCAAAACCAGCGCAACGCCCGCTTTCCAGATAATACCCCAATCGCTGTTAATTTGCAACAGATAGTCTTTAATATTTTTCAGCGTACCGGATACAATATGCGATAATGGAAGCATTGAATTTGATGCATAATATCCGGCAGGCTTCATTAAGAAGAATTTATAAATTATCATGGCGACAAAAAACGCCATGAGCGCCGTTCCTAAAAAAGCGAAAACTTTCTTATTGGATGCTCTTCCGCTGTTCCAGTCTTGAAAACAAAGGATTATGACAATCATCAGATAGATGCCGGAGGCTGCCTGATAAGTCATGCACATAATCAATAAAGACACAACCGAAGTAAATAAAAACGCTCTTTTTTGCGTGTAAAACAAAAAAGGAAAAATACTTGCCAAGATGGATAAAGCCATATAAGGAGCGTCAAATTTGTAAGATATACATCCTAAAAAATAAGGAGAAAGTCCCAATGGAACGCTCGCTAATAACCGTATTGCAGTTATTTTTTTGTTTCCAATCACATATACCAATATGATGCTGCTGACAGACAGGATGAGAACAGCCAACAGTTGAGGCAATGGAGAAATATCCGTTAAATTAGTATCGCCATGTATAAAAATGGAAGAAAAATCCGATACATACCGGCTCCAATTATACCAACTCCGAAAACCGCTTACCGACCGGAGCAGATCGTCTAAATATGAAAAATTGGCTCGAATAATCGTTATAATTCCTAACAAATAAACTCCGGTAATCAACAGAAAAGGCTTAATTAAAGAACGAAAATCAATTTCGGAAAAACAGTTTTTAATTTCTGATTTTGCTTTTTGCACAAGCGTTCGTCCTGAAGTGGTAAGGGTGCAATAATCAAAAAACAGAATAAAACAAACGCCGCCCATTGCATAAGCAAATAGCGCTTTTAGCCAATCCTGATAAGTGGAAGATTTTTTATGCGCAATATGCTCCGCAAAATTCATCATCATTTGCCTTACTTGCGGGAATAATATGGCAATACAGATTATAAGACCTGCAATGGATAATAGTTTTATAACAATATTCCATACGGTAGTTTTTCTGCTTATTTGATTTTGTTTCATTGCTTTTAATGTTTTAATACAATTATTATATGATTCCCGTCGCTTTGAATGGTATGATAGTATGAATCCAAAACAACCGGCAAATTCAACGCGCTAAAGTCAATGTTTTTTTGCTCTTTTGCCTCTTCATTGTTGGCATGAAACCTGTCGTCGTTGAAATAAGTCAGAAAATAGATATAATCTAATTTTGAATCGCTTAACCGGCTTGGAACTAACCTTTCAATTACAGGATTATGTTTAGCTATGTTTTTGATGGAAGGCGCAAAATCTATCGAATTTTCAATTTGAATCGACATGCTGTCTTTACTTACATCAGGATACAAAGCGCTTAAATCATGCGTAAGTATTCCTATCCGAAATTCGGCATAACGCGCTTGGTCAGCTAAAGCGTTTCCATACGAAAAGGCAAATGTGAATAAGCACCAATTCAGTGCGAGAACAACGATGGTAGATATTTTTTTAAAATCCGAAACGGCATAAATACATATAACGGCAAGAAATACGCCAAATCCCAATAAGGCGCGAGGCGCATACAACGGTTTTTGCAACAAAGAATAGACTCCGTAAGACAACAGAAAAGATATGACTATAACCGTAAATACTAAGAAAAATGAAATTACCTTTCGTTGAGCGGAACACGATACTGATTTTGTAATGAAAAAGAGCAAAGCCAGCAAAATGCCGATTTTCCATATCATGCCAAAGTCATGGTTGATAGTTAATGCATAGTCTTTAATATTGTTCAGTATTCCCGTTATTAATTGAGACGCCGGAAGCATTGAAGTTTGAGCATAAGAAGCATCATGAGTAACAGGTTTCATAAGGAAAAATCTAAAAACCAACAGCGTAAAGCAGAATGCAAAAACAGCTATTCCCAAAAAGGATAAAATTTCCTTATTCGTTTTTTCCCTGCGGTTCCAGTTTTGAAAACAAAGTACGACGACAATCAACATATAAATTCCGGCAGCAGGCTGATAAGTCATGCACATAATTAGCAAAGAAACGATGGAAACGAGCAGAAAAACTTTTTTACGAGCGCTGAATAAAAAAGGAAAAATACTTGCCAGAACGGATAAAGCCGTATAAGGCGAATCAAATTTGTAAGACAGACATTCTAAAAAATAAGGAGAAAGCCCTAAAGGGATACTTGCCAACAATCGGGTTACAGTTATTTTTCCGGTTAAGACATAGACTAATAATACCGAGCTAACAGCTAAAATAAGAATTGCCAACAATTGCGGTATAGGCGAAATGTCTGTTAAGCGAGTATCGCCATGAATAAAAATGGATAAAAATTCCGATACATAGCGGCTCCAGCTAAACCATTGACGGGAACCCTCCGCTGCTCGCCATACGTCGTCTTTGTATGAAAAATTAGCCCTGATAATCGTAAAAATGCCCAACAAATAAACGACCAATAATATTAATGACGGTTTAAGAAAAGAGCGGAAATCAATTTTAGACAGACAATCGTTGATTTCCTTTCTGAGTTTATGTATAAGCGATTTACCTGAATTGGCAAAAATACAATAATCAAGAAAAAGAATAGCAAAAATTCCTATTAAGGCAAATTTAAAGAGAAGACTATTCCAAACGTGATTGATGGAAGTATCCTTATGTATAACATGTTCCGCTAAATAATTTAAAATCAGATTTCTTACTTGGGGAAATAAAACGGCAGTACAGATAACGAGACCAATAGCGGATAATAGTATTATCCGTCTATCCCAATCTTTATTTTTCCGTACCATTTTTCTCTTATTATTTTTGTTCTCTAATAATAAAATGCGGACGCTGTTTCACTTCCGTATAAGTTTTGGCAAGATACTGTCCTAATATACCGATTGTAAAAAGTTGTATCCCGCTTACCAATAATATAATACAAATGGTTGAAGCCCATCCTGCAACCGGATCGCCAAAAATAATTCTACGAATGATAACGAAAATAATAAAAATCAGCGAAACAAAAAAAGCCACTGTCCCCATAATTGAAGCGAAGGCAAGCGGTCGTGACGAAAAAGCGGTTATTCCATCCAGTGAATATAGAAATAATTTCCAAAAAGACCATTTGGTTTCTCCCGCAACACGGTTGATATTTTCATATTCAAACCACTTTGTTTTGAAGCCAACCCATGGAAAAATACCTTTTGAAAAACGATTTCTTTCCTGCAAAGAAAGTACGGAATCCTTGTATATCCGATTCATCAAACGAAAGTCGCGAGCGCCGTCAACAACTTCTATCTCGCTTAATTTAGCCATATACCGGTAAAATCTACGGGCAAAAAAAGAGCGGATGGGCGGTTCTCCCTGCCGCGTGACTCTGCGCGTTCCGGCACAATCAAACTCGCCGGAACGAACCGCTTCGAGCATTTGCGGAACAAGCGCCGGAGGATCCTGTAAATCGGCATCCATCACAACGGTGTAAGCCCCCGTTGCCTTTTGTAATCCGGCAAATAGAGCGGCTTCTTTGCCAAAATTCCGGGACAAAATAATGTACCGGACATGGTCGTCTTGACGGGAAAGATTTTGTAACAGTTTAGCTGTTGAATCTTTAGAGCCATCATCTACAAAAACAAATTCATAATCTTCAATAATCTTCGCTTCTTTAAGTAAAGAAATTTGCTTTACCATTTCTTCATGAAACAAAGGAATAGTAGCTTCTTCATTATAACAAGGAACTACAACGGATAAATCTATATTCATAATCCATGATTTACTTTAATCCAAAACAAACTCATGTGTATATTCTTTATATGTAAAAAAACTTTACGGATAAGAGGTACTTCCCAAAAATGGAAATCGGTAACATGTATATTCGCTTCTCCGAAGATAGCGCTAAAAATCTTTAACCACATTTTTTTAGACAGAAAAGAAACGCCGACTCCGGCAGTATTGGCGCCCATCTTTTTTGCCAGCAATTTAATTGATTGAAGAGACGTAATGTGGTAAATCAGTTTACTTGGCAGCGAATCAAAAAGGATTCCATTATACATATTTTCAAAAATAGCAAGATATTTTACATGCTTGTTTCTTTTGATAATTGTTAATGTATTCACAATATTACTTCTTGTTTTACTGTACGAATCGGAAACCAAATGATGTAAAACCCAATTAATAAATACAATATCAATATTGTAAGAATTTAAGTACTTTTCCAGATTTTCTACGGAATCCATGATAATCGTTTTTCTTGGGCGCTTCGTATTAATTTCAATTAAATTTGACGCATTATCTAATAAAACGGCTTCCGATTGAGGATAATGATTGAGGATACGATCTGTAAAAACGCCGTTACCACCGCCAATATCCAGAAATGTAAATTTACCTGATGCAAAGTGTTTATCTATCAGCGCTGCAATCGCATCCCAGAATTTACCTTCTACGTATTCTGTATTGAATGTTTCTAATTGAGCGTCGCTCAAATGTTTCATCTCATTCATCCCGCCATCCATAATATATATTTATAATCTCTTTATCTATTGTCTATTGTCTCTCTTATAACTTCTTCAAACAACCGCACCCATAAATTCATTATTTTATCCTCTTGATAATCGAATGACATTTGCCGAGCCGAATTTCCCATTGTTCGGCGTAATTCCACTGATTCGATCATCGTAGAAACTTTCTCTGCAAATAATTCAATATTCCCTGATGGAACTAAAAAGCCGTTTTTTCCGTCGGTAATAATATCTTTGGGTCCGCAAGGAGCGTCAAAAGCAACCAAAGGCAATCCACACGACATTGCTTCTATCAAAACCATAGGAAGCGCATCCAGACAGCGGGATGGGAAAAGCATGATCGAACTTTCCAAAAACCGGGGATAAATATCTTTTACGGGTTCGCAGATTTCTATAACGGAGTTAAGATTGTATTGATTAATCAAATTAATTAATAGCTCTTTTTGATCGCCTTGTCCATAAATTGACAGCGACCAATCCGGATGTTTTTCGTGAACGATCCGCCACGATTCGATTAATTGATCAGCCCCTTTTTCATAGACTAACCTTCCGACAGCAATTGCTTTATTGGAAACGCAAGTAGAAATATTTTCCGGATAATAGGAAAGTGCATTCGGTATTATTTCCACATTCGTTGCGTTTTTCCAATAGCTTTTTTCTTCTTTTGTCAGTACTATTAACCGTGTAAGTTTTTTACATTTTACTTTTAGTAATCGGGTTCTGATTTTCTCAACGAGAATGGGAATATAGGATGAATACATCTTATAAGCCATCAACTGACGATAATTTCCGGGAAAGTGCAACTCGCCGATATGAATACTTCCGTCTTTGATTTTATCTAAAAAATCAATATCAATACCTAATGTAGAGACGGTAATATCCGGAGCTATTTCCAATAATAATTTTTCTAAAGCCTTCCTATATTCTCTAATTTTCAGAAAGCGTGAAGATACTTTCTGTACATAATTTTCTTTACCGAAATTTACGTAGATACCTACATTCAAATGGTGAAGATGAACTTTGTCAGAAACGGGATAAAAAACAGGACGCCCCATTTGCTCGGTTGTAACGATAGAAACATCATAGCCCATTTTTTCAGCTAAATAATTGGCTTTAATGATAACTACCCGTTCCATGCCTCCAGGGTTAAAAAGCCCGCCCGGTAATAAATAAACAATTTTCATCCGGTTGATTCACCTGATTCTTTTTGTGTATAATACTGAATAAGATAACTTGAACCAAGAGCAAGATACATCACTTCGATTACATGCAAATATCCTACCATTGACGCTTTTATTTCTATGATAAATATATAAATACATAGCAGACTCAAAAATACAATGCTTTTCCAGTCTTTGTTCGGTTCTCTGATCGATCTATTATTTAAAGCAGCTTCTATTGGGCGAACAAAATACAAGAGTTGATAAATAATCAAAACCAATAGAAATGGGATTCCTCCCAAAACAAGGGTATTCATATATCCGGCATCTGAGTGAGGATATACCGTTCCGTTCCATGCATCAGCGCCGTCTCCTGCCGTCAAAGTTTTATCGTATATATAAAAATAATGCATAGGAGTCGCTTCCGCTGAAGCTACTTCAAACTTGCCATAATCTCTATAATTATAATACCATTCAAAGGCAAAAGGAAACACGCCGTCTGTGAATGATTCGCGTTGTTTAGGTGTAAATAAACCGTAAAAAACAAACAATAGAAGAGCCGTGAATCCAATGATATATTTTAAATTTCGTATAAGAAACCGGAAAATCCGGTTATATGAAAATATTAACCATCCGGCTAATCCCACTAAAAATCCTATAAATCCGGTTCGCCCTGAAAACATAGTCCCCAGAAAGATAAAAAAGAAAACGAAGTATTTTATCCATCCTTTCATTTGATGTTTATATTTTGTCTGCACCAAGTAAAATACAATAAATGAAACCCCAAACGATGCGCTAAGTTCTACCAAACGGGTGCCGGATAAATTACAATAACGATATCTATTTCCAATCTCAGAATCATCTTCAAACAATAGCGCATCTTCCGGTTTTAATTTTATAAATAAATCACCCAAAGGAGTATATAAATAAGCTGCCAAATCAAGCGCTCCCTGTAAAGCAAAAGCATAGCAAATGATGAGGGCTAACTCTTCAAAAGCTGTTGACTCTTTGCCTTCTACGAGTAGCGGCATGACATAAACAGTCGCTCCTAACATCATGAACATTACCCATGTTCGCTTTTCTCTGGTTATCATAACATCCCCCGAGTGGTGAAAGAATACAATCAAGACAATATAAAAAGCAAGAATGACAGTTCCTATCAGAATAACTGCGCTATAACGTTGAAAAAGATAGGTAAGAGGAATTGCTTTTCGATTACCAATATAATAAAAAGTGCATATTATCATTGCTACAAATGCCGAATTGTAAAACCCCGGCACTCGAAAATTAAACATAATCAAGAATAAAATGACGATCTTAAAGAAAAATTTCATAATCTATTTTTTCAATTAATATCAATGAGTTGTACACTCCCACGAAGCAAAGGTAAAAATTTTTTCTCATTTTTTATTTATTTTATTAATTATATTTGTATTTTGTTATTCTATTTTCATGGTAAAAGGTATTTTTTCAGATTTTCAATATAGATTTCTCTTGAAAACAGAGCATGCAACCGTTCCGGATTAGCTTTCGGTAAAGCGTTGTCAATAAAATCTTTATATAGAATTTCCAATTTTGAGGAAATATCTTTCGGATCAAATGGGTCGAAAAAATGAGCGGCATTGCAAATTTTTCCAATTTCCAAAACGCCTCCATGATTCGATAAAAACAGTCCCAATCCAAGAGATGCCGCTTCAACAATAGACAAAGGCGCATTTTCATACCACAAAGAAGGTAAAACAAATACATCGTAATGCAATAATTCGGCAAACAAATCCGCTTGATTTTGCTTGGGCTTGAGCGCTATTCTGCCCTGTAAACTATATCCGGTTATCAGATTTTGAATAATCTCTGATTCTTCCCCCTCTCCAATGATAGTAAAAGAATAATCAACGGTAGAATGTCGAATCGCCTCAATAAAATTTACTAACCCCTTGACAGGATCCAAACGTCCGAAATAGACCATTCGAAGCGTTGTGCGTTTTTCTGTAATTGTTTTGGGTTTCTCAATGTCCAGCGAATTACATACATTATACATTCTTTGAATATTCATCTCCGGATATTTTAATTTGATCTGATGAGCTAAAAAATCGCTTGGAGACAGAATCAAATCAAATACTTTTTGTTTGTCACCAATCGTATAAGCCAATATCCATTGCAATTTCTTCATAAGACTATATACTAATCCTCTTGCATCTAATCTTTTAAAAAGTACATTGTTAAGCGTGGGCGGATTTTGAAAATTAACCCATTTACCTTTCAAAAAATAATTGTATCCCCGATTAGGGCAAACCAAATGAAAGTCGTGGGCATAATGAATAATTTTACAGGAGTTTCTTTTTTTATACCGGTAAAGACTGTCTAAAACCGACGGAGATAAAGCGCTGTTATAATTATGTATAATAATGCAATCGAAACGGTTATTATCAAGGACTTGGCTTAATTGTTTCTTGAACCGGAAAGAATAAATATAGGAAATCGGCGATATATCTTTGCCGGAGATGTATTTAAAAGCATAAAACATTTCTACGTGATAATCTTTTTTCAGGATGTCTTGTTGCTCTCTAAACACAGCTTCTGCGCCTCCACCTTCTAAATAGTCGTTGATCAACAAAATATTCATTTCCATTCGGCTTTATGATTCCAAACAAACATTAGTTTAAATAACCCTTTCAGATAATTTCCAATGATAAACGAATCCCAATACGGGTGATTCAATTTCAGATAGCGAAGCGATTCTCTTTTGTATTTTCGCGCTAATATGCAAAAAGTCCATGAATCTCTACGCGCCAATACTTTCTTTGCAATAGCCGGCGGCATTTTGTCTTTCCAACCGTTAACTAATTTCCATGTTGCCGTATATATTTTTAATACTTGAGTGGACACGTTTTGCCAATGCCACCGGTAGTATGCAAAATAATCATTCAAGTAAACGATAGTACCCCGGTGAGCGATTTTTAACCATAAGTCAAAATCTTCAATCATGGTATTTTCGTTAAAACCGCCGCATTTTTCCCATATTTCTTTTCGCATCATTACCGATGGCGCCGGCACTCGGTTATTTTCAATCAATAACTCAAACGGGATCTGTTTTACGGGTTCGTCAAAAGGCTCGAAAATCGTCTTGTCTTTTATGATTTGACTTTTTTCATCAACCATATAGACTTTTCCAAATACCATGTCAACATTTGGATTTTCTTCTAAAAACCTGACTTGCTTTTCTATTTTATCCTGCATTATAAAATCGTCGGATGCCAAACAACAGATGTATTTTCCGTGCGCGTATCGCCGAATCGCTTTGTTTAATGTTTTAGATACCCCTTGATTCTCTTGAAATTCAAGCGCAAAACCATATTGCTTTTGCAGACGCTCCAAAATCTCGTGGGAGTGATCGGAAGAACCATCGTCAACAACAATCAGTTCAATATGCCGGTAAGTTTGATTGACAATACTTGATATGCTTTCTTCAATATAGGCTTCATGATTGTAGGAAGGGACAATCACAGAAACCAACGGTATTTCGGTATATTTTTCCTGTTCCATTATAATTCTTTAGATTCCATATTCATGATTACAGTATTGATCTTCTTTGATAATTTAGCCGCTCCTGCGCCATTCAAATGATCGCAATTAAAAAAATCCTCAACAGTAAAGCTATCATCATTAAAAAAATCCAAGTAGAGGATTTGATATTTTTCACTTAGTTCATTGGCGATAATTCGATTTCGTTCAATAATTGATGAGTCCAAGTAACTTTTCATCAATGAATAAGAAGGATAAGCCACTAAAATTGGCGTAATCTTATGAGATTGCAATAAATTTATTAAGGCTTCCAAATCAACTATAACAGAATCGCCACCATCCCAGTCTTTTGCCGTATTATTAAAACCCTTAGCTCGAAGTTTGTTCGCTTCGACCGACATAACTTTTATATCATTTCTTCCCGATTTATTATTCCAGCCTCTAAACAACCCGCTTTGTGGTTTATTGATATTTTTGATACTATTAATTATTAGAGATAAGGTTTCTCCAGGGTTATATACAAAAAAGAATTGCAAAAAAGATTCTTTATAAAATTTACGGTTTTTATAATCAAGGTCGTAGTAATATTTATAAAAGAAATCCCTGCCTTCGTCATGATCGAAATATAAACTGTTAAAATCAAAATCAAGCAATACGTATTTTAATCGAGGTAAATCCGGCAAGTATTTTTCTGCCAGCTTCCTGTCAAAATAAATGGATTGAGCTCCGAATGCTAAATTATGCGTATATAAAGTGAATTGATTTGGGTCTATTCCATCCATCGCGTGCGAACTTCCCAGCGCTAATATTTCTATACTGTCGGCATTGGCAATTAATTGATCACGTTTTTGCATGTATGAACTGGGCATGGTTCTGACAAAGATTTCACATCCGATAGCAATGACAATCAAAGGGGTGTAAAACAAAAAAATTCTAAATAGAAAATGTTTCATTAATGTCAAAATTGAAAATAAATAAACTGATGTTCCGCTCCTTTATAAACCAAGACGCAAAACAGGATAAAATAATACAGTGAATACCGTAACCATTTTTGTTTGATGCCTAATCCTGCCAAAGCGTGTTCTCCGTCTCTCCCGAACCATTCTACGCAAAGAAGAACAAGAATCATTATGAAAGACACTAATACTTTAATTCTTCCGGCGTCGTATTCACCTATATTCAATGAAAATAAAGAGGTAGAAAACAAACGGGTTATATAGCTGAAAGCCTGCGAGATACTTTCTGCTCGGAAAATAATTAATCCAATCGTTACCAGAAAAAAGGTAAGCGCCATTCTTCCAAACACTTTTAAAGTAGGCAATCTCCATTTGTTAATTAAGATTTTATTTTTTTTGAACATGGCTCCCGATAAAATAACCGGAATAAAAAGAAGTCCATGGTAAAAACCCCATATCACAAAAGTCCAATTAGCCCCATGCCATAATCCGCAAATAATAAAATTGATAACGATTGCCAAAATCATCCCCCAATTACCCCAATAACGCCATTTTATGTTCAATGGCATGAATATATAATCCGTTAACCAGGAAGTGAGTGAAACGTGCCACCTTCGCCAAAAATCGGCGATGTTTTGTGCAAATAGAGGAAAATTGAAATTCTTTGTTACTCTGAAGCCCAATAATTTAGCAATACCCGTAGCCATATCCGTGTAGCCCGAAAAATCGCCATACATTTGAAATGTATAAAAAATAGCGCTAAGCATTAAACGATTAGCCGGCATTGTGTCCTGACTGTCAAAAATTTGATTAACAATCGGAGCTATATTGTCTGCAACAACCATTTTTTTGAAAGCTCCCCATAAAATCTGCCTCAATCCATCAATAGCCAATGCTGAATCGAATGATCTTTTTGCTTTTAACTGAGGAATTAAGGTATTGGGACGGTCGATAGGACCGGACATAATACATGGAAAAAATGCCACGTAGGTAGCAAATGCAATAATATCTTTTGTCGGTTCATATTTTCCGCGCTGTATATCTATCACATAACTAAGCAGCCGGAATGTATAGAAACTGATGCCAATCGGCACAAGGATGCTAAAAGTATGCAGATTCGTTTGCAATCCGAATCTTTCAAACAAATCCTTGAAAGAGGAGATAAAAAAGTTAGTGTATTTGAAATAAAGCAATGAGCCGACGCCGAGAATTACCCCTAAAATCATAAACAGTTGTTTACGCTTATCGGTTTTTGCTTCATATATCGCAATTCCCAAACCATAAAAACATCCGGTAGTTACTGCGAGTAAAAGCAAAATTTTCCAATCTGCCCAAGCGTAGAATACATAACTTGCAATAAGCAGCAGGATATTTTGCAGTTTCGTTTTTTCTTTAAGTAAGGAATAGTAAAGAAAAAAAACGATTATAAAAAAAAACAAAAATTCGAGTGAGTTAAAAAGCATTTTATTATATTAATAATTCAATTAAACCAACTTCTAAATGATATCTTCCATTTAATTTAGTTTTGAACAAATTGAATCCAACATTTCTCCCACATTTTTCCACGAAAGAATTTCTTTAGAAGTAAATTTGATTTTAAACTTTTTCTCAATCGCAACTATTAACTGAATATGAGTCAGGGAATCCCATTCTTCAACATCATTGGCGGCGGTTTCTTCCAATAAAATGATATCTTCATTATCCAAAACATCTCGGAAAATTTCCTGAACTTTTAGTAAAACATCGTTTTTATCCATTTTTTAACTTCTTATTTTTTAGTAATAAAATTTTCTTCTTGCTTGTAGGATTCGACGTCTAATTGCCATAAACCATTATCCGGCTCGAATCCGAGATTTTTATAATGATCGCTTACCATCTCATTTTTCGGCGTTGGAATATATTCGCCGGTAATTTTATCGTAGCCATTCGCTTTTGCCAGTTCGACTATGGAATTTAGCGTATAGGCTTCCATTCCCCGTTTCAGCACGCGGCAACTCATAAACCAAGTGTCGATAAACAGGGTTTTGTTTCCTTTTTTCTCCAGAATAATGGCGCATATCAAACCGTTATCGCCGAATTTATCTTCCAGTGTGAATGAAAGAGTCAGATATTTATCCGATTGCGAAATGCGTTTCACATCTTCTTCGGTATAACGTATGGTTCTTAAATTAAACTGGTTGGAACGTTGGGAAAGTTGCGCGATTCTTGGAACAGTAAAACTGTCGAACGGCTTTGTTTCCGAAACCATATTCAGGCTTTTCA
>Ga0123357_10002187_pt1 | contig 21571 bp, 17 predicted proteins | sample TergutEmb28metaG_FD_89873 | JGI IMG/M metagenome (GOLD analysis project Ga0123357, IMG submission 89873) | Embiratermes neotenicus P4 segment gut microbial communities from Petit-Saut dam, French Guiana - Emb289 P4 | ecosystem: Host-associated > Arthropoda: Insects > Digestive system > Gut ... | reverse complement strand
ATAACTCAACACATAAGTCGCAAGCTCCTGAGGATGGATGTATTAACATCCGAAACATGTTGAGCATTATATAAAGAAATAATAAAGCAAGTGACATCAAGTTGGTCTCTCTTTACTCAACTACGTACATATCAATATGATGCATGTTCCAATAAACATAAGATATATTAAGATCATTTTGAAACTGACCATTATTTGGGCTTGTGATTAATATACCGGTATCATCAGCAAATAAAATAGAATAGCTTTATGTTCGATGGCCATAGGTAAGTCATTGATTTATACTAGAAATAACAATGAGCCCAAAACTGAACCCTGCAGCACCCCATATTTTATTATGGTCCATTTTGAGACTTTGTTAGTATTAAGATACATGTTAATGATTTGAACTCTTTGATATCTATTCTGTAGATAAGATTTCAGTAATAATTTAGTCTTACCACTTATTCCATAAAAAACAAGGTAGTTTAGACAGTAATAAATTATGATTGATAGAGCTGAAAGCTTTCCCTAGATTTCAATGGATACTACCAGCCATTGTTTTACTATTAAAAGCATTTAAAATTACAGTTGTTAGTTTAAAAATGGCATCATATTTGCTATGTCTTTTCTGAAAACCATACTGATTTCCCACTAGTAACTTACTGCTATAAAAATGTTCACTTAATCTAATATACAAAGGTTTTTCAAAAACCTTCAAGAAAGAAGTCAGTAACAATATAGGTCTATAATTTGTTGGATTCATTCTCTCTCCTTTCATGTATATAGGTTTTGTATCTGAGAACTTCAAATGAGCAGGAAAAATTCCTGACAAGAAAGACATATTACAGATATAAGTAAATGGTGAACATATGTAAGTGGTACTAATTTTTAATAATTTAGTAGAAATCTCATTGTAACCATGAGAATTTTTTGTTTTTAGCGATTCAATTATAGGTGTAATTTCTTTGGTTGAAAAAGTTTTAAGAACCAAAAATGAAGTTGGATGAACCTAATTTGTTCTAGAAAATAATGAAAAGTAGAAAGAATTTCATAATTTATCTTGTTGTCTACATTATTTTTACTTATTTATCAACTATAGATGAGAAATAGTTATTGAAGGCATCTGCTATTTCTTGTTGAGCTATTAAATATTTACCTTCTATCTTTAGCTCTGGTATATCAGTTTTAGAATGCTGTTTTCTAGATAACTCCTTAATGATATTCCAAGTGGTTGTACATTTATTACTTGATTTTAAAACTTTACATTATACCTGGTAGTGCCCTTTTAATTTCAGATTCTTACTACTTATGTATACTATGTACAATTCCCCTTTATGTTTACATGATGTTTTGATCCCTAAGGTAATCCAATTATTATTATCATTATTCCTGTTTATTACTCTTTTTGGAGGGAAGCTGGAATAGAAGATCCTTAAATGAATATTTAAAAAGGAATTCAACATAACATTGACATCATCACTGTTAGAGATGGTATCCCTTTATTAATAAAGTCAGATATCGTGTACATATTTAATTTTTGTGACGGTTTAGGTTCTTGTATACGTGTATGGGAATAATCAGTGCTAATCTTTACTAATTGAGCATCATGGTCAGACAAACCATTTAAAATGAGAGTTCTAGTGTAACTTTCAAATTGAAATATATCAATGAAAATGTTATCTGTTGCAGTAGCAGAGGTATTTTGAACTCTCATTGGGAAATGAATAGTGTTGGTTAAGTTACAGGAAAGTAATAAATTGTCCAGTTGGTTTTTCTTTTCACTTTCCAGTAGGTAGTTAATTTTTATGTCCCCACAAATAATGTGTAGAGTATGAGTATAAAAAAATTTAAGAATGTTGTCCTATATATGGCCTCCGCCATAGAGTTGCCAACTTATGTTCATGTGTTGGCGATTTCTTGCAGCAAGGAGTACTGTTTGAGGCAATTAAAGAATGAGAGGTACTGCAGTTGACAATTTGTGCAAAAACGGGACACAGTACAATTGATCAAAGCAAAGTTAATTGACCTTATATAACCAGAACTAAAGTTATCTGATAGCCAGATCCTGGGAAATTATGTAAAGGACCCATACTTTACACTCTTTCTTCAAGAAAATGTTGCTTGTATTGCTTAGCAATGGTGGCCCCGGCATTAAAGGTTGACCTTTGCTTAGCTTCTATGCCTTTTGGTTTATGTGGCACCTATGACTGACTCTATTTCAGTCAGCATGTTTTGATTTAGAAGTAGTAATATCCAACACAAGTTTACTAAATTGAGAATCCTCTGGTGAGGTAATTTGAATTAAAATTTGATCCCGATGCCTAATAGTGCCCCATTCTTCCCCACTTCATATGTAGTCGTTTCAGGGACCATTTCTATGTTTTGGTTACAGAAAAACAAGTTACAAATCTTATATATTTGTATCATACCCATATTTTTGTAATGTTAAAAAATGAATAGAAATGTTATTAAGTAATTTATTTATTCTTATGTACTAATTATTTGGGATAAACAGTAAAATAATCGAAGGGGTAAAATCAATCATTTCATTTAATTTCATTTACTGTACATCCATATTGTTACATGTGTAACACTGGACTTGTCCAACTATATATCACAAAAAATTGTAATATATATACAACGTCTCCAACTGTTACAGTCGTAAATTAGTTGTCCATATAGAGAAATAAAACAATAATTACGGTGCACAGTCCAGTCCAGTGCACATAGTAAAATACACTAATGTTACTGTGATAAAGTTGTTTAAAATGACTAATAAATTTATTACAATTCCATTTTCAATTTCAATCCAACCAGCCATACATGTGACTCTGGATACATCAAACATAACATAGTCCAACATACAACACACTGTCATTAAAGTAATAAAACAATACAATGCCACTCAAACAATATAAAAAATGTTGAGTACAATGCAACATTGCTATGTAAGAAGCAATCGCTGATTGTACCATGTTACTTATGTAATCCCTTATTTCTTTATATCCGACCTGTCAAATTGAAACCTAGAGCTTATCTGGATTATTGCAGTGTGAAAACTCAGATGAACTCCGGATATAGTCAGCTACGAACAGTGTCTCTACACAAGTTTAGCCTGCAAAAAATCTTCAAGCGTGTAAAACGAATTTTTCAATAAAATTGATTTATTTTTTATGCATCTAGCACATATTGTCTTAGTGAATTCCAAGTAAATTTGATGGTGCAATGTATGGCAAAGACATTTTGTCTTCTTAGTTTTGCTGGGTAGTGTGTCATTTACATGGTATCAGCAATAGATGCTTCTTCATCAGTCCTTGCTTGTAACTTTCAATGCCTGGGATACATACGTGTTCAGAATTCTTCTCTGACCAGTGGTTGCAAGAGCTGCTGTCCCACACACTTTAAAAATCCCAGTTGATGGAAAATGTTCATGTTCTTTGAAGTGACTGTATGGTGCAAGCTAATTTTCATTACTGTTAACTAACACTGTAGTTGCCATGAGTCATTTTATTGTGAATCTACATGATGCATAAGTGCACTTTTGGTTGAATCTGTCAAACCTTCTTTTTTGTTAGATGATAAGTATTTCTAATTATGGTTTTCCTGTTTCTGGTAGTGGCTGCATGTGACAATAGTCTCATCTCATTGAATCCATAATGAAGGATTTACTTCTGGAAAGCATAAATTTTTGTTTTTCTATAAGTTTCCAATAAGGCCAGTTATCGGAAAATATTCAATAATTTGATCTGACATAAAACAGTTCTAAACCGCTTTGAATTTGGTTTCACCAGAACCATCAGAGCTTGAGGTAGAAGCTTATTTGCCCATCCAGTCCTTTCCTAGTACGTATGTGTTAATAATACAGATACCTTTTTTCTGCATGCATAGGTATAAATCCTCCAAACTATATTTAGGCAGTTTTATGGGCATGTAAACTTAAATTTTACGCTGATGTTGCACCAAGTGAAGAATGCTTTTGATATTTTTCAATTACTACATTGCACAGTTTCTAAATGGCTGCACTGGTATCTTCCTTCCTTTGTTGTTATTGATGCTATAGAATTACAAACATGCTAGCAGAAATACAGACCATTTCTTCAACACAGTGCATCTAAATGTGTCTCTGCCTGTTCATTAGTTGCAAAAAATTGCCTTTGCTTAATGACCAGGCTTGTAAATAGATGTCCACTTTAACTGACCTAATAGGCCTGTCTCATATTAACTCGGTCTATGCCCCGAATATATGGATTATTGTTCCCATTGTATTGCAAGTGTATTTCAATATGATTGTATTCCCTCCCCAAGACTTGGTTGAGGTTTCCAGACCAGGAATCTATAAGATTTTATTGTGGTGTCTTGTATGTACAATCTGAGATGGGAATAGTTTCACCCATTTTAAACTGTTTTAGCCACAGTAATTATTGCTTAGAGTTTGTTTATACCTCCTGTGACATTGCCCCATGATTCTGAAAAGAGTCTTCATTTATGTCGTTCACCAATTGGAGATCATTTTCATTATTTCAGACATTTTATACTGATCCTGAACTACGCGTACTTCACAAAATAATGTCCGTGTCTACGAACTGTCTGTCTCCAACTCAATGGTGAACTTCTTCAACAACCTGGCTGTGACCCGCTGCCATTGGTCCATAATCAAAAGATATTTTTAATTAAATTTACAGTTAATATGAAATAATATTACATATTCAGGCACTAAAAATTTAGAATATTTAAATGGAAACAAAATTGAGCATTACAAAGTCTAATGGCACACCTGGTACATTCCAGTTTACTAAACTCCTTGTCAGAAGTGACATTACTAACTGAACTTGCACACTAACTGTTAGGTACACAAAACGATGATTCTGTTTGACAAATGAAAGGGGAGAGGGATGGCAATAAGTGGGAAATTGAGGCACTGAGACTTACTGCACCATGCCAGTCAAGGGCTAGAGAATTTAGAGGAGTGTTGTCATTGCACCACAATGATCCACTAGATATATTATGCACAGTGTGATTTCTGATGTGTGTATGAAAACCAGAAATAAAGATAAGGGGTTAAACGAATATTTTTCTTTCTATATTATGCTATGAAAAGTACTTTAGTGGGGATTTTGAAGTTTTTGCAGTGGTGTAGTTGAGAATATGATGGTGCATCAGTGGGTAATCAGATTTCAGAATTCAAGACCTCATCTGCAAGGGTTGAAAAATCGCCTCAAAATGTCAGGATTTGTTACTACCCAGTGACACACCATCATAGCCCTGAAGAAGAAAATCCTCAGATACTTTAGTTTGTGTTACAATGAACACAAATTATAAGGATCATCATAAATCAAAGTGCACAGCCTAATTTACTGGAGTGAACACACAACAGAATTCACTGCAAATACTTATCAACTAATATTTAACATAAAATCAACTTACAAAATATAGGGAAAGAAACCATCAATCACAACAGCTGTTTTTATGTTGAAAAGTTTTACTGCAACATGTTTTGGTAGGTCATGTGCCAGGAGCAATCATCAGGCTGGCTGATAAAGTAGTAAAAAGTTATGTAGAAAGAACACATTTTTGTCATTTTACACAGTGTATGTCTGTGGATGAAATCTAAACTTACAGTATCAAAAAGCACATAAGATAAACTGAAACTATTAAATTAAAAAATTATACTAAATATGTATAAAACAATAGCAGATTAAAAATAGCATTAAAATAATTATATATAATGTGTTAGTACTTCCAGACATAGGTCAGTGATGTCCTTTCCTTGATACATAGCAAGAGTGTTCCAGTGTTTTTCTTATTTTTCTGATGGGTCATTCATTTTCCATGAAAGCCCGTAAGTGAATGTATACAAACATTGCAAATCCCCTGTTATTGTGTTGCCATTAATCCTGTGACATCTTGGGAAGTACTGAAGAACTTAAAAACTATGAAATCAACTAGCATCTTTGCTAATTTTTTTAACTAATGGATAATTAGTAATAAAAACAATATTGTGTCATTGTACAAACAGAACAGTATACTGTATGAAAAGCAGGTCTTCTGTTATATTATATTTGGTTTAATGGGGGGGGAGGGGAAATAAGTGATTTATTATTATTATTTTAAATTTATTCTCACCTATTAGTTATTGGGTGGCAGTCTTCTGGTAAGCCCAGATCTCAACAAAAGATCAAAGTGATTTAACCCATCACTTTACAAATGTTGTGTGCAGTGCTCATTAGTGTGATCTTCTGTAGCTCTGTGGCAGTTGGGTGGCCTGGGAGGAATTAAAGGTTCTGATCTGAGCCCTTCTTAATTGTTCCTAATGCTGCAGTTATAACTGGCACAGTTTTTGTCTTCTCTTTCCACATCCTGCTGACCTCAATTTACAGGTCTTTGTACTTGCTTAGTTTTTCAGTTTCTTTTGTGTCAGTGTCTGAATCGTCTGTTATGGCTGTTGTGATCAGTAGGCAAGTCTTCTGGTATTATTATTATTATTTGTCATCTACTTTATACAGAGTATTTACAATTATATACCTGAAACAACCCATGTTTCTAGGGTATATACTTTTGCAGCTGCTCTGTATTTATAATTTGTACTCCATGTAATGTTATTTCACATACTATTAAATGTTTTGTACTATTACATTAGTACTGTGCAAAGTGATTGTGCAGTGCCCTGTATGGCTGTTTTTTGTAGTTCCTTAATTTTATGCTTTCCTGGTATGTTGCTCAGGTATTGTCTGAGTGATTTCGAAATGGTTCCAGTTGCCCCTTTTATTACCAGTATCATTTTTGCTTTCACATTCCCCATGCATTTAATTTCTGTTATGAGGTCCTCATATTTTACAATCTACTCAGCTTCTTTCTTGATCACATTTCTGTCTCCAGGAATTGCAACATCTATTAACATGCATGTTCCTTTTTTATTGTCATGGATTATGATGTCCACTGTATTGTTAGGAATAGTTCTGTCAGTTTGCAGTTGTTGGTTCTGTAATATGGTAACCTTACTTTCATGACTTGTTTTGACTGATTTATTCTCAGGGGTGATATTACTAAAATAACTGAATCTGATGTTGTAGCATCTTCAAGTAGACACTAAACAAATTTCTAACACAAGCTTCTCTGGGGTGACATTACTAACATAACTGAAATTGGTATTCCATTAGCTTGAAATAAAAACTAAACAAAATTCTAACACAACAAAAGGTTGATATGAGTGACAGTTTATTTCTGACAGTGTGTAGTATATGATTTACAGTGAGATTTTTAGGGCATCCTGCAAACCTCTGTGGGGGAAGTCATTCACTTCTCCTATCAAGCCAGACCTACTGATATTTTTACTGCAAGTGGAACCAACAAATGCACAGGCTAAGTGCCATATAAATAGGCAGCAAATGCTGAAGTTGCTGTTTCTTTATACACTCGTATTCCTGGTGTCTCTATTAAAAAGCTTCTATTCACACTTTAAGATTTTCCATATAATATAGGAGTGAACTTGAAAGCCTGTCACTGATTTTCAAATTTCCTTGTGGTGAGTACTTTTTTTTAATTTCATGTTTGGTTCATATGATTATGGTTCAAGGACACTAGTTCCAATATATATCTCAGTCCTGTGGGAAGAATGTACCTTTGAAACATGGAAATTACGTGTGTTTTTCTGCTGGGAAGTAGTCAAGTAAAGCCTTTACTTGCTGTATGTTTTCTAAATCTTGAAACAGTGAAGTAATAGGTCTTCTTAGAGAAGGGAATGAAATGTTGCAAGGTCCCTTGCAGTGCAGGATAATGCAGACAAATGCAAACAGCCAACCCCAGAGCTGTTCCCTGTGACTTTAAGGAAAAGTGTTGGGTCTGTCTTCAGGTCTACCAAAATGCTGGAGCCTATGTTGTAATCTGACACTAAATGGTAGTTTATGGGTTTTAAAATGGTGCAAGATTTCCATTTAGGAGACAGCCATTTAACATTATTTATTTACCTCCCAGTCACCCTATAACTGTGACAATAAACGTCAAGGTACATATGAATGTTGACTTGCACTCGTAAAGGCCACAGATCTCAGTGAAGATGGTGGTGTGTAGTACGTATACATCAGAACTGATAGCTTGCATTGTTGTTCTGTAAGTGCATGTTTTTAGTTATACTTAAATTGTTTACTGTAAAAGAGAGAAGTTCCCAGTTATAGGTTTTCAGGCCTTCATTGGGGGTCTCGTTCAAATGATAGCTGCCTGGTTATTTTCAGGCTGGACATAAGTGCATGATGTTGAAACCCAGGAGACGACTATTTCAAGGTTCCAGTTATGTTTTTCTTCTTAGGCAGCCACAGCGCAGGCCTGACAGTATTCAGTTTCTCAAACCCTCAGTAAATTAACTTGCTTACATTCATAATTTATGAACTTTATAACCAAGAATTTGTGTGCAAACAGTGGGGCTGAGGTTTGGAAAATACATATACATATAATATTGAGAAGAGATGAGTTACATGAGAGAAATGCTATTTCCATTGTTTTGGTGTATTTCAACAAATTTGTACTAATATACATTAAATACATACAGCTGCCATAACACTTATTATTAGCAGAACTCTCAGATACAGCCAGTGCATTTGCACTGCTAGTCTGTCATGGAGGTTTAGGAAAGTCAAGAGTGAAATACTATAACCTTCATCTAGCAGAGTTTTGACTGGCATATTTGAAAACAAATACATGGAGTGGTGGGGGGATGCTGAAATTATTGAAATACACAGGGATAAATGCTGGACATTACCCCCATTGCAGCAGGTGACAGCATCAGCTATTTAATCCAAGCGTCTCAGTTTTATGGTGCTTGCTTGCTGTTTTACATGTATCATTCTACATAATCCTATTAAGATGTTCGCACATTGTGGTTTTACCTAACAGACTGTGATGACCTTCCTAATGCATGTGCTGGACAAGGAATCACTGTAAGTGTTCAAGTGAAATATGACTCTACTGCTTGCAGTTGTGGAGTGGTAGTTTATTCCAAGATCAGAAAGGTCATAGAGTACAGGGTTTCCTTACAAGTAGCCCTGTATATCATACCACTTCCTGGCCTCAACAAACCTTGAAGTGTGGGAACAATTTTTATGACATTCTCTTGAAGCTTATTCTCAAACTGAAGCAATTATCATGTTAATTCATTCTCCAGAGTATCTGTGGTTGAAGGGTAGGCTTGTATACTATTACATAAATAGGAATTACAATAACTAAGACAAGGTATTGCAAGGAGCTAAGAGTATTTTGTTGATTTTTGTACTTACATGTCTCATACATAATGGCCATGGAGATGGATATATCAGTATTATTTGCTGTAGCTGCTAAAATGTCCATACTGTCTCTCTTCAGATGCCAGCTGGTTGAAGAAGGAATCCATTACATTACATAACAATCACAAATCAGGACAAAGTATCAGATCAATGACGGACCATGTCAGCAAACCACATCCTTATTTTTCACACTGTGTAATTACAGTTATTAAGCAGTCTGATTCTCTCTGCTCTGTATTTCCACACTTTGCATATTGACATGACCACTAAAATGAAGGAACTATTATTTTATATTGTTCTTGTATTTTGGAGAAGAAAATGTTGTGGCTGTATGCAGAGTTTAGGTTGTGATGAAGTGACTTGGGGCTGTTCTGTGCTTGAATGTCCTAAACTTTTCCATAAGTATGCACATGCTGAATTAAGTGCAGTCATACCCGTGTAACCAGCAATAAAACATTTGTGGCTACAAGTTTAGAGTATAAATATGGCACTGATCTTTTCTTGCATAAATCTAAAAGTAGAAGCACACAAAATATGCATGGAAGCACAGGAATTCCCTATATGACTGAATGGATTCAAAGGTGAAGTAACATACCACGTGATTCTCAGTCATTAATATTTAAGCTACCAGTTCCACCATTCTGAACTTTATTATTGTAAATTACCTAAGGACAGCAAAAAGTTTACAGTATGAACTGTAACTCGTTCACATGTTAACTTTTTATCTTAAGCCCAAGCAATAAGACTAGATCTATTTTGTCTCTGATTGTTATTTCTAAATCTGAAACCTTGATACTGTGGTTCATTTTGCAGATGAGATGTCACAATGAATTAAAAAGAAAAAAACATTCCTCTTCACTTGTGTGTGAAGTCAGAACATCTTAGTCCAAGAAAACAGCACATCAGAAAAGTACCAACATAACCTGAACTCAGCACTACAGCTCTACAAAACAGAATGGGCCAAGTTCATTAATCAGAAAACCTAATGCTAAATAAACAAGAACCATACAAAATTTTAAGTGAACAGTTTTATTTCCTTATATTTCAGCATTAAAATGAAGGGTACAATTTTTTCCCAGACTTGTACCAGATAATGTATACAAAATGCATCATCTGTTATTCATCTGACCTACACAACCCAATCTTATTAATACAAAACACTTATGTGTCACTGAATACTAATGATCGTATGTTACGTGTTGGACCCACAACGTGGAATAAGAATCACATTACATTAAACATAAATTAAAGACTAACATATTAAACCCTACTAAAGTCAACATTACTGCAACAACGTAAAAGAACACTGCTGTCAGTATTACAAATATCTACAATTAAAGTTGCAGGCCTCAACATGGAATTTGGTATGGAGTAGTCTAGGTTATGTTTAAGTCACGAATTCCTTTAGCAGGAATACTGTCAAAATAAACAGATGAAATTGAGTGAGTGCAATCTGAATGAACCACCCTCATACAGAAACACTGCTGCCATTATTTTAATGCATTTATTACACTAAAATAGTCTTTCGTTCCAGCTACATACAGGACAAATTTAAAGCAGATCACTAATGGGCAAACAATACTTCATGTTACAAAGTTCACTTATGAGTGTATTTCCGTTTCTGGTTACACAAAATATGATTTTTATTTTTTGACAACTGCTTGCAGCTATAAATAAAACCCTGTTACAAGCTGCCACAGGCATCATGGCAATGCACTAAAGAAGATGGAAACATAAATCCAATCAGCCACACCACTAACACAACAGCTCAGTAGTAACAGAACGGGACTACTACTGCCAAAACATGATTGTATGAGGAAATGCATTCTACTGCAGAAACGTAAACCTACATACGCCCATCTGCATTCACAATACCATCATCTTCCATTCCATACTATAGCCAGGTTCCATGTCAGTAACATAACCAACATCAATTTTACAGCAAACCACTGATGATAAATTTTGATAGTTAAATAAATATAATTGCAATCCTATCCACAAAAGAGACATGCTATCCCACTGCAACTGTTATAATATCAATCATTCAATATACGATCACACTGCTTCAAGAGAAAGCAGCAACGAATACCATGCCCTCCCAGTTATCCAACACGTATTCTGTAAGTGGACCTTTGTTCATGGATCACCAACTTATTTTTATTTACTATCCTCATTCTCTGCATCTCTCTCTCACTTGCCCTTTTCTTCCTTGTCTGCAACACACATTTGCTTTAGGGAAGGACTGGAACAGTTAATGTGTGGCACACTGCACCCTACTGGGTCCATGACCTGCCTCATCTTCATCATATGCATTCTTATATTCACGTCGCCTAGCTTCCTGCTCAGGATCCATTTCCACTAATATACACTCCTCTGCAGTGTCAGGAATCAGTGTCTCAGGTCTGCAAAAGCAAAAGCATGTATTTCAGAACTGACGAAATTTGTGAGATTTGAATTACTGTTACTTTCTAACACTACAGAACAGCCATTTTTCTAAAGTTACAATGAAGTTAATGCAGTAAAATTTGAGCATAATGAACATTTTACAGAGACAGATATAGGTTATAATGGAAGTTCATTAGACAAAGTAATACAAATTAATAACTTAAGATTTATTGTTTCTGCAAACGCCCAATGTACTTTTGCCACAAGTAACATACTACACATTCACAGAAATATTATCCAGCATAAAAACAATTGTTCACATCCTGCTACTGTGCCATAAACTACAACCACATGTAGATAGAAAGAGACAGTGATCAATCATACTAGTTCAGTTTAAGTTATGCGTATGGCACATCATTTGTGTTGCACCTGAGACTTCACACTTCACTACACGCATAAAAACTCCACTGCTCTTCTCAAATTACATGAATATACACATGAAAAGCTATGAAAACACTGCCCCATATTAAGTTTAATTAAAGACGCTCTACTGCAGTCTCATCTGTCTCTTCTTTGTAATTTACCACCTGCGAGGAACCATAATTTACAGATCAAGATAAGAGAATCTCTTGGAAAGTGTTCCGTACCTAGGTGGTAGACAGTTTTCTAACTGTGGAATCAATTCCGGGGTTAAACTTGTTGGAAAGTTCACTAGGAACTGGATGATGAGACGTCCCTTCTCAAAGGGGTTCTTATATTGAGGCATACCCTCATTCATAACACACTTTACATCACCATGTTTGGTTACTTCACCTGCAACAAATTATGAATTCATGTTAGAATTACCTTCACCAACATGAACTGCAAAGTAAATCTGTCACTTAGTGTGAATTGAAAGAATTTTTCCAGTCATCATTTTTAAAGACGTCTTACACTTCTGCAACCAGCCAGTGTGTATGGTGTTTTTTGTGGTATGCTGACGGGGTTCACTTGCACAAGACATCGAACGCTCTTTCTTGATGTACTTTCTTCCATGTAAAAATGTCTAGTTCACTACATACTGTGCACTTATGGGATATGTTCACAAAGGCTGTGTTCAAAAAGCTAAAAAAATTCAGTTTCTGTCATTTCTTTCTTCCATGAGCTCAATCTCCATTTTTTCATCAACACTTTAAAACTGGAATAAAACCACAATCCCCCATCAAGTCTAGTTTTTGTTTGGTACAGGAAACTTACTTCCACTTTCGAGCGCTAGCAGTGGCCACGCTTCGCTTAACCCTCTATTTCCAATAATGCTACAGTACAACCAACACTTTCCTTGTTCAGGAATATATACCCCTGTGCAACCCAGTGAACAATGTACAAAATTCTGAACAGAAGTAGCCGGCTTGTGTCTACTGGACGGCAAGGTGTGATATGGAAGAACTGCAAAAACTGGGTGAAAGATGAAGGAACATAAACCTGTCAGTTGGCCATGCACTGCTGACTGTTCTAACTTCCAAACTGCATTAGCAGCTTGTGTTCACTAGACAGCACAACGTGTAATGGCAGAACTGCACAAACTGGGTGATACATGAAGGAATATAAACCTCTCAGCTGGCCAGGGACTGCTGTACTTTTAAAATCGGTGACACAGTTTGCAAGTGGCTGTCAACTGTTTCTGCCAATAGCCAGTGAAAGTGCCACAATAAGGGCTTCATTAAAGCAGCTTAAAAGTTAAAATATCTTGTGAAGAAGATCTTACACAAGTCTTCATACTAACCAAAAATTACGGTCCTGTTTTCACAACACAGCACTACCTCACGCATTTTAAGCACCCAGTTCTGACATGGCTGCAGGGTGACAACAATCCAACTGTACACACTGCAATTATTGTTCAATATGCACAGTGCAGGAAAGATGTTTTCAACCCCAGTATACTATTTGTAACTTCAGCACACACAACTGTGCAATGACATGCAGCAAGTGAGAAATAAAAACTACACTTCACAAAAGTCGAGTTTTGATATATCCTGTCAACATCACTTTGCTGCACATGCCCACACATCCAAAATATGCAATTTGAAGTTCTCATATAAAGTTGATGACTCAAGTCTTCTGGAATATGATGATGTGTCAAATTACTAAACAATGACAGATGCTACAGAGGAACTTGCTTTAAGACTTTAATCTTCAGCACCAAGTGAGTTAATGGTTTTTGGAATAACCACATGCTTTATGACTACAATACACCAAAGAAAGAAGCTCTGACAATCTGAGCAAGGAATACAAAGTCTGAAGTTTCTACAGCATGTGTGGTCTCCAGGTTATGGAGCTGTGCAGTCTGGTTATCTTCCCTAAAAATGGAAGTAGCAAGTTCATCCAGAATGTTGGAAACACACAGCATCACACCCAAGACGATCATAATATCATAACATGTTTAAAAACTGCTGTTTGAAGAAGTAAATATCAATTAACCATCTCACAGAATTAATGTAATAAGTTATCAAGCTAAATATGCAGCCAGTGACAGGAAGCAGGAAGACACAGTGCTAGCAGGAAGTCAGAATGGCAGAAGGAAGGTTGGTGGTGGTGGTGGTGGTGGTGGAGGCAACAATCATGGGGAAGCTTGCACTGTGAGGCCAGACAGTCACCTTTAAAACTGGACAAATGGGGAGATAAGTTCACATATTCTGGATGCAAATTTACGTTTGATGAGTAGTACCTAGATCAAACTGTATGATGAAACAAAGAGAAAATCTAACTTTACATTTGCAGTGAAGTTGAAATAGGACCACACAGTGTCTTCTGAAGCTAAACTCATCACACTACTTTGCAGCAAGCACAAAAGTATTATTTGGTCCACAGTACAACTCACCTGGAATAGCTGTGACAACAAGATCTCTATCATCAAGCGTCTTTATTACTCTCTGAAAACCACAAAGTGCCTCAACCAATTCAATATTCATCCGCATGATCAGATCATTATTCGAGCGCCTGAAAATAAAAATCAAGGCAGTCACAATATGTGTTTCCTGTATTCAAATCTGAGTTCACACAGCTGCTTTATTTCTCCCCAGATGGTGTAAGAGTCAAGACATGACAAATGTCCAGTTCCCACCATCACAGGATACTGAAAACAGGCACCTAAAGGTCAACATATACCAAACTTTGGATCATTTTCCTAGATTCTCATAAATGATACAAAACAGCATCATGTTCCAGGTTCTCCCATCACAAACTCTGTTGGGTTATGACACATTCACAACAGAGATATGCAGGACCTTGTAAATGACATATATTTCCTTGAAATTATCTGGTCACCAGCCTGTTACTGAATAAATGAGGGACAAAAACACATGCAAACTCCAAAATGTACCTTACAAAAAATAAGATAGGCAAAGTATGTATAACATAACACTGTGACATGTTTATGAAATGTTTATACCCCTATTCTACCATCCTGATAACACTTCAGTCAAAGAGAGCACTTTAACGACAATTTAACATCACTGGCAAAAATTAAACATACTTAGGTCTTCACGTAGACTGCCCAATATTTTTGCCTGATTGAACGAAAATCAGATGTTGACATGTTTTCAAACAAGCCCCCAATTTCATGAAAATCCATCCAGTAGGAGCCGGGCTGATAAAAGAAGACAGATGGACACAAGGAAGGTAACACATATTTTTCCTGACAATGCACACGTGCCTACAAAAACCAACATCCTAAATCTGTGATAAATGTTAACACGTGGAGCAGCTAAGTGTGACCACCACAAATATAAACCATAACTCCAAGATATGTAGTGTGGATGGCAGGACACCTTCAGTATATCACATGATGGATGAGAAGCGAAATATCTGTTCTAGCACACTAGAACTACATTTGCATTTTTCTTCCTGTTCTGCATTTCGGCAAATGCAAAGTACTCACTTGTACACATCATGTTCTTTCTCATCCAAGACAATAACGATGTCTCCTGGTTCAAGTCCTGGTTCTTGGTCTCCTTCCCCTCCAAATGTAATCTTCTGTCCATCCACCATACCTTTATCAACGTGCACCTCTAGGATCTTACGATCTCGAATAGTCTGTAAATAAATTACACTGTTTTGTGATCATGAAGTCACTGCTTTATTCATTAAAAGAACGTACCTGTTCTTCTCCCCCCTCCCCCCCGCCAAAAAAAACAATACCTGGAAATCCTCTTTTGAAGTCCTTTTTATATTCCCAAACTTAATTTACCTTGTTGGTGTCTTGTTTTCAGTCATAGTAAATATGTGACAATGGTATTGAAATAATATTCCAGCAATATTTCCAGGCATTGCAATGATTTAGAATACACATACAGCCAGCAGAATGTCATCACATGTCTATAAGTTTTATTTTACACAGTAAGTCTGCTTATTTGTTAGACCTCCAATGTGCATGGTAAAGAAATAAGTGACACATTCTGACCTGAAACCACGGAACAATTTGCAGATTGGCAACACATACCTTCTTTCCCTGGCATGTCTTGCAGCGATCCTTAGGATTGATCCTCTCTCCCTGACCACGACATTCCGAACACATGGATTGGATCTGCTGGATCATACCTGGACCTAACTGCTGTATTTGAACCTGCATTCCAGTACCTCTGCAGTTGGGACATGGCTCAACTGCACCCTTCTTACCACCCCGACCTGTAACATTAATTACAGGCCTAACTCATTTTCAGGAGCCACAGCAGATGGCAGTGAATATCCTGAAGTTGGTTGCAAAATTTGGATATGTGAAGAGCTTAAGTGTAACCTGCATACAGTAAAATGTGTAGGGCAGGAGTGCATAAACCACAGGTGCAACGCTGCCATGGCAACTAAATTTTGTATGGTGCTACCTAATATTTGTGGGTCCAAAATACAGAACCTGCTTCATGTTACCTTTCTGATGCCTAGAATTTTAGGCAACTCCTATACTTTTGGAAAATTTGTGCACCCTTGGCATGGGTGTACCATTTACAGCAAAATGAACAGGAATGGAAATAAAACACACACACTGCAACTAATACACTGCATACAAGACATGTAGAAGAGAAAATATACCATACTGTAGCTAGTCTTCAGTCACCATCATGGAACAACAAAGGACTATGACCAACCCCATTGGGAAGCTCAATGCCAGAGTAACACAAAATCAAAACCAATCCTTTTCGTTTCCTTAACTCAAACTGATTAACTGCACAATACAGGAACCTCAGAGAAGATGGAACAGAGTAGTCAGTATAGTGACGTTATAGGCTGGATGACCAGAATGTTCTGTTCTCCAAAACATCCAGATCAGCCCCACTGTCCACAAGGACTACAGCCACAGTTCTGAAAGCACAGAATTAATCATCTACTCCCCCATATGTCTTCAATGACAAGCAAGGGGAGCAATTCACTTTTTACACAATTTCCTTTGGCATTTTCTTGTTATCCAGAAGGGCAAGAAACCCACTGCTTTCACAGAAAAATCTGATGAGGTATTCATAAAAGCTTGCTACTGAACCACATCTTAAGTGCCTAGTATATATTTTCACACTGTCTTTCTTTAAGATCTGCTTTAATCTTACTCCTTCATGCATATCACATCACTGCCTATTTTAACTGATAATTCAATAACAATGCATTCAGTAAAAATCTCCTGCAGCACCAATACAACTTTAAAAGCAATTATTAACTGTAATATAGCTGCTGGCATCATCAATAGTAAATGAGCTGAAGAAACACAGACATTATAAACAAAAGCTTGCATCAGTCTTTTAGGTTTTCCCCCTTCTAGTTTTCAATTTCTAAACATAACTGGAGGATGTGGACTACTCATGTGGTCCAGGACAGGGTCCACTGTGCACTCTTTTGGGCATAATAATGAATCTTCAGTTTCCATGCCATGCAGGAGGTTTCTTCAGCTTCTCAAGAAGTCCTTTGCTCAATGGAGATGGCCTATGTTAAAATTCTACGATCAAAAACCCAATTACATCAGTTCAAGATTTTTCTCCGTGTAGTGTTCAGTGGTAATGAGATTTGTTGGGCATGGTGCACATGAGGGAGAAGAAAAATGTATATAAAGTTTTGGTGGAGAAACCTAAAGGAAAGATACCACCTGCAAAATCTAGGATTAGATGGAAGCCTGCTACTAAAGTTGCACTTGAAGACAGTGGATGGGATGGCATGGACTCCATAACTCAGAAACATGTACCAGGCTCTTGTAAACACTGTAATGAACCATCAGCTTCCATAAAATATGGGTTTCTTGTCTAGTTAAAGAAGAATTAGCCCCTCATGAAGGACTATGCTTCATGAAGTATTTAATACAAAACAGGATACTGTGCTCATGCTGAGGGTTGAGAGTTACAAGTGAACAGACAAACATGTTACAAATAAACTCCACCTCACAAATCTGACCTGCAAGAAACCAAACCCTATACCTGGAAGCAATATGTTACATAACTGCAAATTCTTTACCTTCACACTTATCACAGATAATATTCTTCTGCAAAGCCAACTTTCGCACAGCACCCTTGTACAGTTCTTCTAAAGACACACTCAATTGATGAATCACATCCTTTCCTCGTCTTTCTCGCCTACCCCTGGCACCAGCACGTCCACCACCAAAAGCTTGTCCGAAGAACATATCAAAGATGTCCATTGGTGATGAGAAACTACCTCCTCCCATTCCACCTTCCTTGAGGGCCTGCTCTCCTCCTTGATCATAGATGCGTCGTTTTTCTGGGTTTGACAAAACTTCATAGGCTTGCGAAATCTGTTTGAACTGTTCAAAAAAGCAAACTTGTAAGAACTCTAAAAGCAAAAGCACCTTATTCAAATGACACTAAACATATATCAGATATGTCTGTTAACACGATATTTCCACTAACACATCACCAAATCCTAGAGCCTTAATGTGTTTCAAAGACACTAACAAATTTCCTCAGTTCGAAGACACGTTTTTTTCCACACATAAATTTCTGAAATCAGGGTGCATCTTACATTTGACTGTGTCTAAGCATCAATGTCAAAAAACAGTGTAAAGGAATGGAAGCAAGGAAAATTATCACACCCACAACACTAGTCACCAGACATTAACAGAGATGATACTGAAAATATGCTGTGCACGGTAGAACTAGTTTAATCTGGCACTGCCACAACCTGACAGGTACCAGATTATCATGCTATTTTCATTTCACCACATAAAGAATTAGCATTTTTAATTATCACAGGCCCAGTCATGGGTCTTCCTTCCAAATGCATTGGTAAACCACTTACACATCATTTTAATTGACCGTAATAATTTCAACCGTTTCAATGTCTCTTGGTTGAAAAGGCCCTTCACACTTTTGTCCCATGCTATTAATGATCACAACCTGTCCTTAGTTCACATCAAATCTCATCCATACATTATACAGCACCATCCTCCACTTTGTAAGATGAATCTGTAATACATTTACCCCAATCTTCTAATTTAATACATGGTAAATGTGCTTTCTTCTTACAGGTATATCTGCTTCTCACAACCTCTTCACATCATCTGTCTAACCAGTTCATTCCCAACCTGTGTTACATTTACTTGCCATATCCACTGTATCATTTCCAAAATTCCTACACCGAAATATCTGCCACTGCTTGCCACCACTCTTCACTTAATGCTCTGCCAAACCATCTTTTGCTACACCTTCATCTCACATCCATGAAACTATTGACCTAGCTATCGTGTACAAACAGCTCTCGTGATCACAAAATATTTCCATTTACAACAGGTTATCAAACCCTCAGCCTGCAGGTCACACGAGACCCAATCATTCAATTTGTGCAGCCCTCAAACTAATAACCTTCTGATAACAGAATGTTGCCTGTAAAAGCACCACAAAACTATTTTTGAAGGTATTAACTTCTGTGTCATATGCCATGATAATACACATCATACATCAGTAAAACAGTAACAATGAAGTGAGGTATTTCAATAAGTAAATTATATGTACTTCAGTTTTATTATTACAAATAAAACATTCTTCACAGGATGCTAATTTTGAGCAAAAATACTTCAGCCTTAATTTTCATAATAATTCATTTGGTGGACACATGACTTGAGTTTGAGGCCCCTGGTTTAAACAAATACTAGGCTATGCATGAAAAATTTATTTTCATTGTTGCTCAAAGATCCAACATTTAGCATGGAATATTTCTTCCACTTGTACTTAACGAAATGGGCCAACATTTTTCTTTGCAGTGGGTTCACTATCAGTTCCTTATTCCAACCTGCCACACAATTCTGCTAATAAAAGAACACATATAACTAACTAACTGAAAAATGCTTTACTTTTCTTCTCAGTCATTCAGTCATTAAGGCATAACCTACAACACTTCCCTCCACTAGTGAACTCATCCTGAGTACACCACCATATCTACCAGTCACAGTTTCAAAGCAATTAAGTTTTCATAGCATTCATACAGTGTTTTCCTTGTACATCAACAATCCCGTCCTTATTGACCCCTCTCTCTGAGGAGGAATTCAATCATGCCCTTGTTACCTCAGTAGAAATCTGAGGTGTGTTGAAAATTCACTTACCTCTCCCTGATTAAGAATTATACCAGAAACAGATGACTAAATTCTCAGCACAGACAAAAAAAATTAGGTTATAACAATAAAATTGCTTGAAGTCAAAATCTCTTTTATTTATGCCCACAGATATCTTAGAATAACCATTATATTGCACCAACAGCCCTGGTCAGGTGAACTTCAAATTGGAGAAGATCAAAGAATCTTAGAGGTACGCAGACCTTGTGTCTTGGAATCTTAAGCAAAAACAAACACAGTATGTGCCATACAATAAGAGAATTATGAGAAAACTATGCACAGTATGTACACTAAAACATTTACATTACCTTATCACCCTCATTAGGATTCTTATCAGGATGATATTTTAATGCCAACTTCCTATAGGCTTTCTTTAATTCTTCAGTACTGCAACTGGGTTTCACTCCCAACACATCATAGAAGGTGGTCTCCTTTACCATTTTTAATGACTAGACTTCTGTTATCCGAGAGCTAAAAAAAATATTGACAATTATTACCCTGATGTACATACACCTTGCGACCAAAGAGCCAATTATGGCATGCCTAACTGTCAGTATACCTGGGCAGTACAGCTTTTAATACCTTAAATTACATATTTATAGTGTCAAATGAGAAATATACTGGTGAAATGAACAAAGCTTGGAAGTTTACTTTTAGGTATTATCCCAGCATTTAATCACAAAGCCTGAGGAAAGCCGTAAAGACCTATGGACAGCACAATGCCACACAAGCCTGGCTGTACATGTCTTAGAGAAGTAGTAGTGTTCTCACTTGTACCACCTTGCTCACAAACTGAATTATACATTAAATATTACAAACATTTAGTAACATCCCTGGTAGCAGAACATCAAATGAAACGGTACAGTGATGATAACAACCCAGCTGGAAGCAGTTGTGGCCCATTAGTACATCCCAACATTTTCGGAAGCACCGAAGAAAAAGGCAAAACAACAAAAATTTGATGTTCTTAAGGTAGTGACATAGCATGGTACCAACACTTCCAAAAAACCTGCAACCTCCAGCAGAATCCTGATATTGCAAGTTTCTCCATATACTACCAGACTACACAGCACCACATCCCAGAAAACTCCAACTGGGTCCTGAACCATGCATGTATTCAGCTCAGCAGTTTGGCTGTAACTGTTGTAAAACTTGGGAACATCACTGAGCCTCAGGAACAAGTGTAATCTAAAAAAACGGAATGAGTCACAAGGAACATAGTGGTGAGGGGCAACTCCCCCCCCCCCCCCCCCCCCCCCCCCCCCCCACAATAACATTTTTTTCTTTCTCTCTTTTTTTAAAAAACAAAAACAAAAAACCAATTTTTTTTTTTTTTTCTATCAAATCTATACAATTCTTT
>Ga0123357_10002186_pt1 | contig 21574 bp, 15 predicted proteins | sample TergutEmb28metaG_FD_89873 | JGI IMG/M metagenome (GOLD analysis project Ga0123357, IMG submission 89873) | Embiratermes neotenicus P4 segment gut microbial communities from Petit-Saut dam, French Guiana - Emb289 P4 | ecosystem: Host-associated > Arthropoda: Insects > Digestive system > Gut ... | reverse complement strand
TAGGTCTTCATGTAAAATGCCTGAAATTTTTGTCTGATGTTAACCAAACTTGAATTAGATTTTAGTAACAATCCCCAATATAAAATTTCATAGCACTCTGCTGAGTGGGAGCTGAGTTGTTCCATATGGTCAGAGATACAGACACTGATAGAGCTAAGAATTGCTGTTTGCAATTTTTTGGCAAACACACATGAAAAGGAACCATCATCATCATCATCATCATCATCATCATCATCATTACCACCACCACCACCACCACCACCATCATAGCAATGATGATTATTGTTATGAAAGCAAAATTTAAAACTTTTTGTCAGTTGCAGGAATTATAAATGCTTTCCTCAGCTCATAGAGGGTACATATTGCAGCACATTACACTTCAGTGTGAGCAAACAGAAACATAAATTTTGACTTCGTGCCAGTGGAATTTCAGGAAATGAAACCAAGTAGAACACATAGTTTTATGTAACAAGTATGTAGGACATTTAAAATACATATTATTCTTACAGGTGTGTGGAACTTGACTGCTGGGATGGACTAGGAAGAGATGAAGAACCAATCATCACTCATGGGAAAGCAATGTGCACAGATATTCTATTCAAGGTATGTTTGCATTGATTTAAGATTTTATGAAACAAGGATCTCTGTGAGAAACTCACCATGTTCAAGGAATTCCTGCTTTTTTTGGAAGCAGATAGTTATTTACTGTGGCTCATGAGCCCACTAATGAGTCCAGTCCTGAGTCAGTAGAATCCAGTTAACACTGTTGCCTGTAGTTCTAAAAAAATTCTTAATATTTTCCTCTAGTGTATGCCAAGGTGCATATTAGGTCATTTGACACTTTGTAGTCTGATAGATGTGTACCAGTGTTCCAGAAAGAAACAGTACTGCCGTCTTCATGGTTTAAGTGAGTTAGTTTGGGAAATTGGCTGTTTATATTGAAAAATGGGAAATGTAGTGTCTGAAAGTGGATGGGCATGGCAAGTCAGAATTAACAGTGGGGAAGAGAAAGAAAATAGCCCCTAGGACAGTCCAAGTCTGACACCCACATAAAACAGTAGACAAATTATTGTTTTTTTATATTTTAATTCTTGCATTCTTAGATAGAGGGTAGGAAGATAAAAGAAGCTGAACTGAGAAATATCAGGCTTTTCCAAATGTAATTTAATTGTAATTTCTTTGTAAATATAATTTTAACTTGTTACTTAAAGAAAAATGTTATTAGACATTGTAGTTTACATTATTTCTGATATATATGTGTATGTATATTTACCAAATGACTGCAATTCTGTCATGGCTCAGATTATTATACACTGCTTCTCATCACAAAAGGCTAGGTTTGATGGTTCTAGGGCAGCCTGTGTGAGATTTGAGGTGGACAAGGTGGCACTGGGATGGTTTTTGTAGAGTGCCTCAATTTTTTGCCATCAGTTAGTCAATAAATCATCCATATTTAGTCATGTGTCCTCAAGGTTGCTACAGTAGGTTCATTAGAGGACAGAGTACCAAGGGGCTCGGTTTTGTCTTAACCCCCATAAGAAACAACAAAATAAAAATATGCTCCAAAAATTACATTCGCCCTGTTGAACATGCAACTTTAGTTTTAAATTGCATAAATTTTTTTCCATATATGTCCATTCTATAATGTATCCAAATGCAGTGAACTGTGTTTCACTACCAATTAAGACAAAAGGTATGTAAAGTTGTTTATACAGTGTCACCAACTCAGAAAGAAAAGTTGTTTGCTGCTTTAAACATTGCAGCATCGTGTTTAACAAAAAAAATGCATTGATCCCTTCATATGTGAGATTCTTTATACTTTCATTAGGAATTACTAAGTTAGATTGGGAAAGAAATCAATTCATTGAGGAGAAACTGGGAGTACAGAACATCATTCTGGAAATACAGCAGTATCATTGAAAGTGGCTACAACACTTAGAGTGACTAGACGCAGTCCATCAAACCAAACAAGCACTAAAGTATAAACCAAAAGAGAGGAGATGCATAGGATGCCTGAAGGAAAGGTGGAAGGACCAGCATTCCCTTGAGGGCTAAGGAACAGTCATGACATTTGACCCTACAAAGGTCATGATGATGATGATGATGATGATGGTGATGATGATAATGACCTTTATGCATAATGAAAGTGGGATATAATTTTATGAGTAGTAGGGACTCCTTTTCTGGGGATGATGAACCAAGTTTGTGAAGCTCACCACTTACCACAGTCTTAGTGCTGGGGTTTAGAATTAACAGAGGTAGGTGTGTGTGTGTGTGTGTGTGTGTGTGGGAATGACTTTGCCCCACATTACAGTTGATGTAAAGAATGTTCAATAAGAAAGATTCCATAGGTCATAAAAATTAAACAAGAAGTCATTACAAAGTTAAATGTGGCTTATGTATTGTGCTGATAGATCATTATTTTCTATCATGAACCCAGAGAACATTGATGTACTTGTCCTATCCCACCATGAGTTTGAAGATTCCATCATGGTATAAATGTTGTTCTTGCATTCATAACCATTCAGGAATAGCTCTTTCCACTTCTTTATTATTGTAGAACCAGTGACCTTCCATGTTTTACATCAGCAGTCCAAATTGTATTCAAACTTGTTTTGTTTGAGGAGTAAAATGGTCCTCCATGTCTCATTGCCTGTTAGTACCCCATTTTCCACTGCAATGGAATTTTAAAACTCATAAAAAAGTGGGAAAGATGTATCACTACACCCTGGGATTATAGTGAAAAATGATCATATTTCTGCAGACAAGAAAATGAGTTACTTTTAATGTTGTAATTAATTCTCATTTAATTTAGGTGATATGGGGAAACCTACTTATGGAACATCTCATATGTGAAGGATAAATCAAAACATTTTGTAGAAACAATAGTTAATGTTTGCAGGATGTGATCTATGCCCTTCGTGATACTGCATTTGTAACATCAGACTTCCCAGTCATACTTTCATTTGAGAACCACTGCTGTAAGGGACAGCAGTATAAGCTCGCCAAATATTGCAATGACGTCCTTGGAGATCTGTTGTTGAAGGAACCTCTACCTGAAAGTCCTGTATGTAATTTCATGATACTGTTTTGTGTGTGCGTGTGTGTGTGTGTGTGTGTGGTGATTTATACATATAGAGAGAACTATATCTTTCTCTGTTTCATCAAATTGCCTGTGGGCCTGTACTTCTATGTGTAACACTATTCTGTTGTTTTTGTGTTTATCTTTTTATATATATATATATATATATATATATATATATATATGTATTATTACCTAAGAGGGATGACATGATTGGTATAACATTTCTAATTTAGTTACTGAAAGCATCACAAAACTTTTCTTAGGTAGTTTCAGTTTGAGTACATAGACTTATATGAGATATAAATGAGAACAATTTATTCAAACATAGTGCCGTCTATGATAATATGTCATCAGTTTTTGTACCATGAACACAACTCAAAACTCCAAGTGAGTGAACTATATGAGCAGACATGATGCTTCTTTATACATATTATAATAATGTCTGGTTGGTTACAGGAATGCAAAAACTCAGAAAATAGCAGGTATGAACATATGTGTTAGAAGTGTACTACCTGAGGGAGCCAGGATAGCGTACTCAGTATAATGACTAGGCTACATGCTGGACAATTCAGTGTTCAAATCCCAGCAGGGATGAAAGATTTTTCTGTTCTGCATATTGTCCTAGCTGGCTCTGCGACACACCCAGTCTCTTGTGCAATGTGTACCGGGTTCTTGTCAGTGGATTAAGTGGCTGGAGTGTGATGTTGACTATTTTCCTCCATCTAGCACCAATTTTAAGAATGAGTAGAGCCAGGGAGTACCTAGGGGAGTGCAAGTAGTGCACCTGACCCAGGGAGCTGGGTCCAGGAGGCAGAAAAATGGGCAGCAGAACGAACAAGTTAAATTGTTTTTCTTATTTTCTGCATGCATACCTGAACAAAGGTGCAGTTCTTGCAAATGCATTTTCATTAATCATCTTTTCTAGAAGGTACAGTACATACCAATCTGGTCCTCACTAGCCAATATTTACATTATTTCTTATGGATGGAAATTCCTCACATTAAGAAAAGTTTTCTGGTCCCAGTTCTCCACAGATACCGAGTATCCATGCATAACATTTTCAACTTCATTGTTTACGTGAATCTGTTTTCACTCTGTATAACTCAGTTGCAACAGTGTTGTGCTTATAGTCATGTGATAGCAAAAAAATAGCTGCTTATACAGTTTGCCAAAAAACTAACTGTATGGCCTACTCATATGACAGTATGATCATGATTTCTTGTACCAAGGCACAACAGGCCCACAACTCACATTGCTTTGCACAAAATAGAGTTATGTGTATATCGGACATCACAGCCAATAGCTGATGCTGACAAGCACAGAGGCAGCTGAATGTAAACGTACACTGCAACTGGTCAATCATATGGTGCGAAAGGCAACAAAGAGATTTAACTTTTCAGTTTGTGAAATGGCTTGGTAAAGTGAACACTGACATACTTTGACTGTTGCAGATCTTTTCTGCATCATTTGTGCATATTGCATTCCTTCATCAAAAATGAAGCAACTTATGCCAAGTGGTTCCCATTTAGAGAAAGTGGGAGAGAAAAGGGCAGAGGCAGCAGCAGGTTCACAAGTGCTTGTGACTGCTTTTTAAAAGGAATACTTCTTCAGCAGGTTCAGAAATTCCAGAAGAACAGGAAAATAAATATGCAGTTTTGAGAGTGTGATTGACAAATTAGTTTTTTTTTAAAGATCACAAAAATGAAACCAACTTGCATTAATTTCATGAGTCTGTAATTACTGATAAGCATAGTAGTGATGTGAAACAGTTAAATCCAGAGTGTGAAGTGCTGTGGTTTTCTGAAGATACTAGTGTACCCAACAAAGGAATTGAATATGTCAGCTCATCTTCAGTGCCTACACAGAAAGATGATGAAGTGATTGCTCTTATGGGTGACAGAAGTATAGATCATGCAGATTTTACATGATACACAAATGTGGCCAATGTGAGTTTCTTATTCATTGTGTGATTTCTTGGTAAAGAGAGGAAGTAGTCAGCTCCAGAACAGTGGAGAGATTTTCCGGAGGACAAAAGTGGAAGACTGTTGACCAAACAAAAGTTTTAAAATGCCAAGGAGGTGCATTGAGCTTGGATGTGTTTTTCTCCCCAGACAGGCACACTTTTCTGCTTCTGCTGTACTTTGTTCAATCAGAGATGTGAAAATCCCAAGAGCAAATTCACCAATGAGAATAGGTTTACTAACTGGCTTAAGCTAAACCTTGACATTCATGATCACAAAAATAGCCTTACACGCAGTCTGAAATTCTGTCATGGATAGAGGTGGAATGTGGGTTGTTACAAGGTTGACTAGTTCATGACGAACTCCATCAACAAACTGCTAAAGCAGCCAGAAAGTGGAGAGAAGTTGTTGAATGTATCACTTTGACAGTTCAAAATCTTGCTGAACAGAATTTGCCTCTTTGAGGCCACTGTGAGTTATTGGTAAGTGATACCAATCTAGGAAATTTTATGACAGTGTTGAAGTATCTGGCACAATTTTACCCTGTTAGAGAGAGCATTCAGACTTGGTTTCTGTTAAACCTGGTTGTTTGTCATACATTCATGTTCCATATGTTCAAAATGAATTAATTAACCCTTTAACACCGGAATTAAATCCCTCCATGCAATGCTGCCTGCCAAGATTTTTTTACTGGGGATTTTAAATGTTAATGCTTACTCTTAGAAAAAAGGCATATCTCATAGAATTTTCCTTCAAGGAAATAAAATTTTTCACTCTGTTTATGAATTGGTTAATCCAGGAAAAAATGTTCACCTATTTTTATAATAAATTTAGACCTGTGAATCACATGCATTATATGAAATGTGGTGTAAATAGTTCATTACTCACATAATTCTGGTTGCTGCAGAAAGTCTGTGGCACTTTGGATCACTGTTTTATCATGACACACTTTATTCATAAAGATGGTGATTTACAAATTTAGTTGTGTGTGATATTCCTTGAAACAAGGCACCACACTCAGGCCAACGTCACATCTGGTGCACTTATATGCCGTGCACTGTCTTTGGCCGTGACAAGAACACAGACGGTATCACAGTTGTGTTGATGATTTCGCTGGCCAGTGTTTCTTGTGGCGACTCTAGAGTCGTAAAACATTTTTGCGCCCAAACTTGGTCTTCCAACCAATGTGGGGGTGGGATGATCTTGGCTCTTTCTGGCTTCCTCAATCAAATTCCTCACCAGAAGGAGCCTGAAATCTCAGTGGGTATATTTAACCCCACATGAAGATAACAGTATCCAACTGTTGAGTACTGTTAGATCCACAAGGTGGAAAAATAATTTTGTAGTCCACTTGAAGGTATGTCGACTCATCGAATAGCTGTTAGCCATACGATCAGAACTGTCAACGTAACCCACATGCCAGTTGTACCATACCATGTTGTGAAGTTTCACGGGGCGGTTGCTGTTGTCACAAAAATTTCCTTCTGCTGGTGGTTGGTCCATGTTAGTCAGCATGTAAACTTCTCCTCTGTCCTTCCAAACTAATGCAGTCAAACCTACCCTAGTCCTCACCCTTACGTCACCACTTTTCAATTTCAGTCGTTTTGGTCCAAAGTCACATGGCATGTCTTTACTGTTGGTCTGTACTGTCCTACACGAATTTATTTTACATCTGTCTAAGTCATCAAAAAGTCTTGGGGATGAAAAGAAATTGTCCATAAATATTTTGTATCCTAAACGTTCAACTCTGCTAGTCAAATGTCTAACAGTTGTGTGTGTTGCAGTCATGTCGTCAGTGGCGGAGTGTGAGTCTCCACCCAAGTACACTGTCATGTCATATGTATACCCTGATTCATCACAGAGTTTGTAAATTTTGATGCCGAAACATTTTCTTTTCTTTGGAATGTACTGCCTGGAGATAACCCTCCCCTTGAATTTTACAATTACCTCATCCACTGCCAAATGCTGTGAGGGGTTATAGAATTAGCATAAGCCTTGTTCAATTTGTCAAAGACAGTCCTTAGTTTCCATAGTTGGTCATATTCTTTGCCTTCGTCAGGTCTGTGAATTGTCTGCAAAACGCACAAAACGTTGTATGTGTAAAAATCTGTCTCGTGCCATGGTCTTGCCGTAAAACAGATTGTGTAGCTGTCTAAGTCTCGACCAGTAGTCCTGTATTGTGTCTTTCAATTCATGTCCCATCTGCACAGCTAAGGCAACGAAAGTCATCACGTCCGGCAACGTAATTTCAGGCAGTCGGCAGCTAGGTCTGGCTTGTCTGTCTAAGTGTTGCTGGTAGTACACGTTGGTCTGTTCAACCAGTAGATGACAAATTTCTGTGAAAAACATCAACAAAGACAGTGGTGAGCTGTCTTTGTTGATGTGTGGAGCCTCACTTTTTTCACACCTTTTGCTGGACCGACAAAAGGATTATTATTTGTGTTCCTTCCTTGAGGAGATCCACAGGTTGGTAATCTTGCTGCAGCCTGTTTTGAATTCTGCTGAGACTTGTTGTTGTTGTTGTTGTTGTTGTCGTCGTCGATGATGATGATGATGATGATGATATGATGATGATCATGATGATCATGATGATGATGAAGTCATCGTTGTCCTCCTCCTCAAAATATTCTTCACTATCACTAGCCTGAGCACCTGATCCACAGTTGGTGTCAGCGACTAGAATTTCACTGATGGCTTCCTCTTCAAGCTTTATTCTTCTCCTGGTCATTGCAGTAGACACTTACAATGGTCTACCTTATTTACACTCCTCTGTATGACTGGGCACAGAGTCAGTAACCTAATGCTGCTTAGATATGAACGTCTTCTACAGTGACAGCAAAACAGATCGAAAGCTAGGATGTGACTGCTGTATAATATTCCAGCTATTCAGGGGTTCCCAAGACGATTTTAGTAGATGGATGACTGTGTGTTGCATGTTACTACACCACAACACCTACAGATTATCCCAGCACTATAAGAGGCATGTCTGTGGGTCCTCCTGTAGCTGTAAACATTGAGTTTTGGGGATATCTCCGATTTTTGAGCATTAGTTTTGTCTGAATTGTATGGGTACAGTATGCCATTGACAACCTTAATGGTCAACAACTAGAGTTTGTTACTTAGGCCATTGTTGATATTTCAAGCCACAGTGAACCGCAGGGCAAGTGATAAACAAGATGAGCAGTGTCTCGAACAGCATTACTCACTGAAAGAACTGCGCAGTTGCTATGTGTTGACGTATGATTCAGGGTTTTTGGTGGGGTTTAGGAGGTGGGGGGTGTCCATTCTGGCTACACAGAGAAACCCTGACCTTCATGGGTCCTGCAGCTTACCAAAACACTGCGATATTTCAGATAGGAGTGAATAAAATTCCTCCAAACTTCAACATGCTGTCTGCAACATCTTTAGAAGTCATTTGGCCATTTAAAGGGCTCACTGCACGATGTCTTTCGAAGTCATTCGGCGTTAAAAGGTTAATCTATTGCCATCAAGAGTGCATCATACATTTATATTGTCAGTCCAGAAGGCCAACTATCATATTTGATATGACATCAGACGGTGTGGACATAGAACAAACGTCACAGTTTGTCAGATTTGTGGAGTTTCATTGAGACTGTGTGGAAATCGAAGAAGCCTTAATTGGCTGTATTTCACAATGGAAAGAACAAAGAAACCAGAAGAAGGTGGACTGAATCTTGAAGCTTGCAGGTGTCAGTCTAGTGACATTCAAGCAACAATGACTGGTGTTTATCTCCGTGTTTCAAAAGTGAATTTTAGTTCTGAATCTATTGCACTCTTTGTTTCCTTCAACAGTCAGTCCCTTAGTTTAATTGGTGTTCATGCTGCTCATGTGAATGCGCATGCTGTAACATTTTTTGGTACTGTAGAAGTCTCTTTCATGTGAAGACCAACTAATGCCCACATGTAGCATTCACACCACTTTATTAGCACTGTGCTACTCTGAAATGTTTCAGCCCTCAAAGGGCCAACCTCAGGTAGTACAACCAAACATTTCCACAGCAAGATGAACAAAATATATACCAAGTGTAAAATTATGAAATCCTTATAAATCATTAAGGTATGATGAAAATTGTTAATACATAACCAATTGAGTCAGCAGCATGTATTATATAATGAGGTAGCTACAAGACTGAAGCATCAGAGCGGAATCAAAAGCCAGTTCAGGTAGCAGTATGACATCATAAATTAGAGTAAACAAAGGGTTGTTTTCACCTGGTATCTGTTCCTGAATAAATTTATGTTTATGGTAATATTTTTGCATAAATAATTGTTCTAATATATCCATGAGGCGTCCCTTATTGGCTTTGTGTATTAATGTCATAGTATTTGGTATAGGTCCAAATTCATGTGCATGTTGTAGAGTGTGAATAGCATATGCTGAGTGTGGATTGTTGTTTAGAACATATATGTGTGTACAGAATAGCGTTCCTTCAGGCTCTGGCAAGTTTGACCCATGTAATTTAGATGACATGTGGTACAAGTAATGCTGTATGTACTTTTTGAAACAGAAATTCCAAAAAATAATGTATCTGATAATAGTGGAATGTACTCCCACTGAAACACTTGATACATGTGAGGGTGCAGCTCTAATTTGTAGTGGTTCAGTAATGAAAAATTTGATTTTTTAGTCCTTTTGTACTTTTAGTGAGAAGTCCTATTGTCTGTTGACAAAATTCAAAAAATGTCTTTGGGCCAAAGAAGCAACTTTCCATCAGACATTGAATAAGCTTTGGGCTTTGATTGACCTAACTGAGAACTGAACAAAGATCTGTGTATCAGAGCTGTTTCTGATGCCAAAGACTTGTGCAATGAATGGTGTGTGCCTAGAGTTAAAGGAAAACAGTTCTTTCCTGGTGAGGATGCATGTGATTCTGGATTGAGCACTTTCTCTAAGAGAAATTCCGATAAATTTGGGGTTTTACAATTTTGCATATTGGAGAGGCAATTTGGTTTTCTTTTCAATTCAAAATCTGTGGTAAATCAAATTGCACCTTCAAAATCATGAACAGCTATTGAGTTGTAAAATAAGTGCACTTACGAGTATATGGCACAGCAATATTCTAAAGTTTTGACTGGACTAGAATTATAACAGGAGTAATTGCTTCCCTCAAAGGAGCAAAAGAAAATGGGGCAAAACTGGACTTCCCTCCAAACATACTGCCTAAGTACATTTCATCATTGGGATTGGAAGCACATAAGACTTAGCTACAGCTTTGTAGATTCTGTTGACATTGCCAGTTTCACTAGCATTGTATGAATGCTCATTCAGGAAAATGAAGCTCATCAAATCGTATCTGCAGTGTACAGTTCCACATGACAGACTCACTCATCCTGTTCTTCTTTCAGTTGAGAACGAAATAGCTCCTTCTGTCAATTTAAATAATTCTGCCAAAGATTTTTCAGTCATTAAGTGAAGAAAAGTTCAGTTTCATATTACTGACCAGAGTCATATATGAGAATTGATTTGGCACCAAATAAAAGTTTTTTAATTCTTTTTTTATTTTTTATTTTTAGTTTTAGTTTTAAAAAGGAGTACACATAGTAATCACTCAACCCAGGCTACAAGAAACTTGCCTATGCCACTGAATGGAACTGTACTCCTCTATATGCCTTTATTGCATGGACAGTGACAACTTTACTTTTTATATATACTGCCATATTTAACTCATAATAAATAGGGAGTCATTATACTACAGATGGATAGGGTTGTTCTGCAAGTACACTAGAAGGTTATACTGAAACAGAATGTTCTGGGAATATGAAATAAGTCAGTAGTGTGATATGTTACAGCAATACTGGATGAAAACAAGTGCCATATATAACAATAATAGCCACAATAAATATTACTACTACTACTGCTGCTGCTTGTGCTGCTGCTGCAACATTAATATGATGTTTCCTGGATACTGAGCCCTCAGGTATTTTTCCCAAACGGGGAATTGTAACTTGTTGTTATCCGAGGACTGGCACATACTCTGTCCTCGATCGTTTGAGCAGCCGAACTTCGGTTATTAGGGTCTTGTGGCAGGATAAGTAGCACAAGCAAAATACAGTACCAAATAAAACAACAAATAAATGTATTTACAAATCCAACAAAGAATAATAATAGAACAATAGCAAATGAAATGAAAATGGTTGCTTCAAACTTAAACTTCCACCACGCACGCAGTCGACAATTTCTCAATGCACACGTACACCTGTCGGCTCGACGTAAATTCAAAATAAGCACAAGTAAACAGCCGACCAGAGAAACAGTACAACAAATAGTACTACGTCGGCTCATGTAATCTTACATTACAATCCCTTCGAAACCACAGCCGATCAGCAAGCACATATAGTACCTAATACATCAGTCGACTCAACATTACATTTACCATGCGTATAAAAGAAATATCATCAATACATGAAGCAACAGAATAACCAAACACATATCTTTGACTCGTACAAAGAAACAAAATGACACTACTTACGGGGAGGCATGCTTGTATCAGCCCCTCTCGAGGTAGACGCTGGGCAGACGTCGGGATTCATAGCTAAACATGACCAAAGCTTAATTTGGAAAACAATAAGTGCCGAAACTAACTTTACTTTCACAAACCATGCCCGGATCGTCTGTGTAGCCCTTCTTGGAGAAAACAACTGAAGAAGGAGCTTGCGGCTGCAGCCCTGACCAGAGGTATCCCAGATGGTGGTTGCGTTGAATGCAGGAACAAGAGTACGGAATGCAAAACTCAAAAGGAAAACTCGGGGCACGCCCTTGCCTTTCACTTTTCCGCGAGAATAGCCAATGGTCAGACGGTAGCCTCAGGGGAACTGTAAGGAGGGGAGCAAACCGGTCTTCCTTGCCGGAGGGCAAGGGATGCAGGAGCGGACCCAGAAGCGGACGGCTCATCACTCTGTTTTCCCATGTAACAAGTTAGATTTTTAAGTCCTGCCAAAACTCCCATAAAATCATGTTAATTTGCACTCATGTAAAGTTCTCACGAAAAACACTTTTCCCATATTAGAAGTTCATCTTTTGAGATTATTACAAAATTGTATCCCACTTAATATATGTAACAGGCTTTATAACCATTATGCATTTTGTGATTGTCGAACTGTGCCATATTAATTGATTTTAGGCCGTTTTGTCACTTGTGCACAACATGTCAACTGTTTTACTCCAGTTTCACAATTTTTGTCTTTTATTTTTTACTGTGTGATGTGTAACATGCAAATGTTACAGCAAGGCTTGGACTCCAAGTGTGAGTTTCAAGATTTTGTAGGAGTAGTTGATAATGTGCTGTCATTTAATGATCATTGAAGACCTGTTCATTGAGAACACTGAGGTGGGAACAGAAGTGAGATAAATGAAGCAAGTGCACCTGTACCAACAACAAGTTGCTTTGGACTCATAATTTTAGGTGTTCCAGGGGCCTCCCACTGTGAAGGCTCAGGTTCAATCCTAAGGTAGTCTATGTGGAGTTTGTGGTGGACGAATTGGCACTGGGAGAGTTTTTGCTCTAATAACTTCAGTTTCCTTCTGATTTTATCATTCCATCAGCACTCCATGCTCTTTAATTAATCTGTCCTCAATGCTGTATAATCTCAGCGATAGACAGTGTCGTTAAATAACACACTTAAAGACGCGCTTCTTTCTAGTCAATTATGGCTTATGTTATATGAACTTTTAGCACTAAAGTTACTCAGTGTCAAGGTGCACTGATAACATGCATTGTAATCATTATAATTGGACTATTATGAAATAATTTCTTGGGATAAAAGCATAAAATTGGATCCAAAATGGAGCCTAATGTTATCTTTCCCTAATAAGATGTTTGTCTCTTTAAAACGTTCTTTGTTTCTGATCCACTGGAAAACTTATTTTGCAGGAAACAAGGAAATGCCTATGATATATAAGGGTCGCTAAATTCACCAGATGTATAATTTAGATATTTGATTTTATTACAGATGTTGGCAACACACGATAGTTTTGTATATTACCTGGAAAACTTTATTTGTCACATCTTAGACATTTCATTTGGTGACTGGCAGTCACCAGTTTTGCAGTGTGCTGTTAGTTGGTGTCCACATTTTGTGATTCAGTGTATTGCAGTGAATATTAAGTTTTTGGTTGTATTAATTATTGAAATAAGGCATGGGGGAGTTGTTTCCTTCAACTCACAGATGCACGTCACATCCATTAAAAATGTGTTGCACACTGAATTTGCATTTGTGAAGTTGTAACCACTGTCCTTTCTGCTTCCTTTCAGTGGGTCTTAGGTGCTAGCTAAAATTATTTCTGTATTCTTTGTCCTGCTCTGGTACCCCTGCATTTTCTATTTCTGTCCAGGCCCAAAATTACAGTGACAAGCAAAACATTTAGTTCCACAATACATTTGATAAACAACACATAAAAATGTAAAAAATAAATAAGAGTTATGCTGGACTCTGTGCCTTGAAATACAAAAGCCAAAAGGGTCTTGTCTTAAACATGTATGTATTTGCAATAATTCTTATTGCTTTATATTTTATAAATGTAACTTATGATGTGGATTTTCTTAGCTCAGAGGTATTCAATGTACATCACTTCTAATGATGGCCATTTAAAGGTGGGGGCGTGCTGAATGATTAAAAAAATTTTGATAATTTACATGTATGTTTAATAATGTGTAACTGAGTGTTACCTGATGGTATTAAAGTGGAATGTTATGGTACGGAATTAGATTCTGTAGTAATTTATAGCTACACGCAACTGTGAGAGTGTTCAGAACAGTGTTGATGGTATCTACAGCTGGAGCCAGGTGTGCCACTTCCATCTCCCAACCAGCTGAAGCGCAAGATCATCATTAAAAATAAGCGTCTGAAATTGGATGTTGAGAAGGCAGAATTGGACCTATTTATGCAGGGGCAGTTTGTTATAGAAGATGAGGAGAGAGAAGATGCATCTGCTGCAATGTTGGAAAAGAAAGAGGTAACTCATCTTCACATTGTAACTTGCTGTTGTCTGTTGCCTTACAAATCACAAATTTTTGTATGAGCCACTTACCAGCACTGCAGTTTTATACTAATTGATTTTAAATTTGGCCCTTGCAGACTTATGTCTTTTTATGTACTTGACCTCCCGGTCTTTTCCTTGATGTTCTCAGAGCAAGACATTGTCTATATGTATTTGAGTTGTTAGAGCACTGCATAGGAACTGCCTTCTAAAACATATTATTAAAGGAACAGTAGAGGGAAAGATAGAAGTGACAGAAAGAGGAGGAAGAAGACACAAGAAGTTACTGGATGGCCTGAAGGAAATAGGAGGATATGGGAAACTGAAAGAGGAAACACTAGATTGCACTTTATGGAAAACTCACTTTTGAAGAGTCTATGGACCTGTCGTAAGACAGACAGCAAAATGATTGAATGAATGAATATTAATTTTAATTTTGTCGAGATCATTCTGTTGTGTTTTATAGAACACTCAGCAATAAACCTTCAATATTCTGTCCAACACAATCTGTGTCTATTCAAGAACAACTGCATGTTTCAGTCTTAACAGAATGTCAGCAGGCTATCAATACAATGTTTCAAAAAACAAGCTAAAAATGTAATATAAGTGTTTTTGTATGGGATTCCACAAGTTTACAGTTTTTATCATTCAGTAGCTGACAGTTTTAGAACTTATATATCGATGGTAATAAGATGTAATTAGAGGTGTTAAAATATATAGAAAGTGGGATAAAGTTATTAAGTGATATGTGTAAAAATGGAGTCCAGGAATTGATTACACATATTATGTAGATCAAATGTTTATTTGTTACATATGTCACACCAATAAATATAGGAATTGGCAGTACGATGGTCTTGGTTTTGTTTTGTATCTTATATTTGACTTTCTTATTTATTAAACTTTTTTTACTTGTGCATGGTATTGTTTGTAGAATACTGGAGACTTTTGTTGTAAGTTCATTTATTGGTAATATTGGCGTGATAGTTATTTAGTGTAACCCTTGATAACCTGAGACTAAGAACAAAGTCATGTTTTCGTGGTACTGACACTGTAAATGTCGATACACTGCTGGACAACCTGAGACAGTGTATATGCATAGTTTTCTGAGGCTTCAGATATGTTGCTTTTAGTTTAGTTTCTGGTCTTTGCTATTTGAATAACACAAAAATCTATCTAAAAGGAACATGGAGTAATGTATATTCCTTTATTGTGAAGTGTGTTTCATTGCAATGAATTAAAGTGGTGATGAGTGAAGCATTGTCTCTGATAAACAAAAACTGTTGAATGCAGAAATGCAAAGTAAAAGCTGTGACTTAATTGTTAATTGCTTGAACCTTTATTTGTATAGTTTTGTTTTCTACTTTCTTCCTGAAACTTATATGAGAAGGAGCATTTCTGTCAGAGGTTATAAGTAATTAAAACAGCAAGTTAACAGATTGTGTGCAGAGTAGCTTAATGGTCTACAGTGGTGGGGGAAATTAAACATGTGTACTGTTCTTTAATATTGTGGGTTTTGTATCAGCATATCTGGCTTATGATTTTAAAATGTGCGTGGTACATGTAGGCCTATTGTGCAGTATTTTTTATGTGGAATTCTGCCTGTGGTGACATGGAAAAGTGTGATATTTCATAATAAGTTGTTAATTGCAGGAGCCACCTGAAGGTTCAGATGGTACTGTTACTCAGGAAGATGTTCCAGTACAAGTCCCTTACACTGGATCAACAACCAATGTTCATCCCTGGCTTTCATCAATGGTCAATTATGCTCAGCCTGTGAAGTTCCAAGGATTTGATTTTGCAGACCGTAAGTTTTTAGCTCGTAGGCTAATACACTTCCACACCATCTTTCAGACAGATCTTTGAAATTAAGTGGTTAGCCCTCATGATTGGATAATTGGAAGTCTGGGATCTGAAATTTGGATGAGACATGAGATATTATAACTTAATTTTGTGTAGGTTCACCAGCCTTTTCTGCAGATGCTGATACAGAACATTCATATATGCTACAATAGCTTCCATGTATATCGTTTTTCATTTATTATATACAGTGATCCTAAGATTTTATGCTGTTGAAAAGGCATTGTTAAACAACCCTTGAATCAATCAGTCAGCTGTCTGACAAGGATGCTTCAACTTTGACTTTTAAAATTTGTTACTATGTCCTTATGCTCTTTTCATGAGATTTGTGTGAATGTAGAAGAATTCTGTTGCTAACTTGTCTATATCAGTGATTCTTAATAAAAGTCCAGTGCTGACCAGTAGTAAATTACCTGTTCTCTGAGTTTGACCACAACCTGTAGGTGCCTGAAATTGTTTGAGGGCTACAACAGATACTACAATTTTACAAGTTGGTATAGACAAGGGTGTTGATTGAATATTTATCATATGTCTTACAGAATGTTCCTGATGGAACAGACCAAATAACAGAGCACTCAGTATGCAGTAAAGCTATTACCAAAAGAAGCTGATTAACATAGCATTTGTAGTATTAAAGAAGCGAGCTTGACCTGCTGCACAGAAAATTTAATGAACATTATGTTGCAGCTTGGACTTTCTGATTGCCCTAAAACGTTACCTGTTTGCTGGTTACTAGTTGCTCTCAAAGAGCAAGTTAGGATTATCCAAGTCCTGATGTGTGAATGTGGCCCTGTGTTTGTGTTTGATGTACGTCATATATTTCTGAAAGTTGCCCTGGAGAGGCATGTTGATCCAACAAGTGACATAATTATTTTAGCTTAAGTCCACAATGAAAGGTTTTATTCCATCCTCCTCCAGTAACAAACAAGTGGAGGATATTGACAGCTCTTAGACAAAAACCGTACTTGAAATTGAATATGGTGAAAATCTTTACTTAACTGAATTACAGTGTTCATTGCCAGGGCCACACAGAGTAACATATATAACAAATATCACTTAATCTATTAAATAAGATTTTCCTCTCTTTATGAACTTGGCTTTATCGGCATTTGCATTTCTTATGGAACCTCTCTCTGAAATTTATCACTGTCTGCTGTAGATATCCATTCTGTTTCTTTTTGGCTTTGGAAATATTGACATGTTTCAATGTACAGTTTGTTTCAAAGCATGTTTCTTCACTTCTAAAACTGCCTCTTCTCCCTTCTTCCATCCACTTTAGAAAATAGCGGGTACTTTGGTTTATCCATCCGTCTGTGTGTTGCAGATTTCTAATGTGCTTTGTCGTCCCTTATTTATGACCATAGCAATGTTAGAGAAGAATGCAAATTTTGAAATCTCTTGTTACATGCTTTTATTATTTCCTTTCATCTGTTGTTCCAAAATGTTAGGATTTCTGAACATTTTGAAGGTGCTAATGTGAAATGTTGTATTGGAATTTGGAACTGTTTGGTTTTCATGCATACTTATACCCTGTTGACAAGGCAGAATACTAGACCAGTATTGCATGTTCATAATATATTACATTTCCACATCATATTAATATTAAAAATTTTAGAAAATAAAAGGACAGTAGGTCCCATATTGTGAATTTTGAGGTTTTCACAGCAGTGTGCTTCAGGATTCTGTTCTTCTGAGGTATGACACTGTGTGGCTGGGAAATTTGTTCCCGTTGTTTGAAAGGAACAAAGATGAAAGCACTGTGTTCCTTTAAATGTCAGGTACCAAGTTCCCAGCAATGCAGTGTCACATCCCAGCAGCATGGAGCCCCCAGGCCTGTTATTGCTGTGACATGGCACACCCTCAACTGCAGATTGAGAAAATGACTTCCCAGTACAATGGGAGCTGTGAATATGTTGAATAAGGAATCATAGTCAGGCAACAGGGTAGCCCACTAGTGTGGAGCTTGGGTAAGAGCTAACCACTCCTCACTGAAAAACCTGGCATGTCACAAGGTGAAGTTTCAAGTCTTGTGATATTACACTGTGTCACTGGGTAACCAGTTGTTGGCCAACACATGTCTTCTCATTCATTGTACTGGAGAAGGGACAATCTACCCATCGATACAGTGTAATATTCCAGAAGGCTTGAATGTTCAGCAACACCGCTGTTAGAATCTGATATCTAAACCTTTCACAAAATGTTAGGTGGCGCTTTGGGCTTGGATGTACTCTTTGGTAAAGGTAAAGGTGAAGGTAAAAAAATAGGTACTGGGTCTTTCCTGGGGGTAAAGTGGCTGGGGCGTGGCACTGACCACCCACCCCCATCTAGCACCAAGGTTAAGGAAAGAGTAGAGCTATACCTCTACTCCCCATCTGGGCCTGTGTGGCCTGTTCCAGGGTGAACTTTACCTTTTACTTTAATAAACACTATTTGTAAGCTAATAACTTTTTAATTATAACTCTGATGTGTTTCAGCATTTGTTTACACCATTGTCAGGGAGTTCTTGACTGTTTTTTGTAAGCACCATGGCACCCTCATCAGTGAACCCAAAATACAAAAGTTTGCAAGTGCCAACACACAATCTTGGTATTATGATAATAATAGGTTACATTGTTAGAAATGTAATATTATGAAGTTGTTGACTTCAGAATTGATGTAAAATGAAAATGGAGACAAGAGTCCAAGGTTTTATGTTGTTATATGGCATGTCTGACTACTTCCTGTGTGATCCAAGAGGATCTGCGTATGTCAACATCTGTCAATACTGGATCCTGTTGTACCATACATAAAGCAGTCAGATGTTTGTATACGTACGTGTCATATAATTGTATAAAACCTTGGACTTTTACCTATGTCTTCATCTTACATCAATTCTGAAATCAACAACTTCATAATTTTTCAATTGTAGCATTTTAACATCTTATTGTTGTAATACCAAGATTGTTGTGTTGGCACTTGCAAACCTTTGTACTTTGGATTCCCTGAAGATGGTGCCTTGGTCCTGAAACATGTAGGAATGTATGGTATGCATAATTTTCAGTCATTGTATGTGCAGTTGTTAACTACTGTAATTTCTTGTTATATGCATCGTAAGCTGCTTGTACAGAACTACTACTGATGATGAACAATTACTTGTTTGAAACATGTCAAGGATAGTTCAAGTGAAATAAATTAATAAGAAATTGTGCTTCTTGTTGGTCTTTCACACGTATGAGGAGGATTATGTTTGCAATTTTTGAATTTCATTTCATGCCTTAACATTCATTACTATAGACATATGAGTAACAAATGTTTTTGATTTTATCGTTTTTCAGAAAAGAATATCCATCACAACATGTCTTCATTTGCGGAGACGACGGGTTTAGGATACCTCAAGTCTCAAGCAATTGAATTTGTGAATTACAACAAGCGACAGATGTCTAGGATTTACCCCAGGGGCACCAGGGCAGATTCTTCCAATTATATGCCTCAGGTGTGCTGCAACACATGCTGGTTATACCCATAGAAATAGGGGGATGGGGGGGCAGCAAACATCTTGAACCTCTTCAGTTTCTATATCAAAAGCATGTTGTTGTCTTTTATTTCTCTGCTTGTAACTTACCTGTCACTAAGAGCAAACTGAATAAAATGATACCACATTCCCACTAGGAATAATGAACATTGTCTAGGAACAACATGTGTTTCTTGAAAGAGTTTTTAGATTTAAGTGGTAATTATTTCTGAAAAAGACTTCTCATCTCAGTAATTCTCGTGATGTCCTTTATGAGAAGTTTGTATAGTTACATTCATACTGTATGCTTTTGCATTATGATGTTGTGTGAACTGGTAGATAGATAAGAAATATTTTGGAGGAACCTATTAACCTTCAGCTCACTCCTGTGCAGCTTTCTTGTGTGCAACAACAACAGTAAAATATATTTACACTACAGATATGTTTAAATTTCCACAACTGACCAATCTCCAGACAAATATGGGAGAATCTGTGTCTGTTGTGCTTTTCACATGCATTTCTCTCTAAAACTCCAAAATAAATAAAAGAGTTGAGGTTGTCTTATTTATTGCAAGATTGTATTTTAGGAGTCAAATCCTCTGTGATAATATGGCATGTTGATACATAAATACTTGCTGACATGTCAGAGGATCATAATGCCTTTATCTTCAATGTCAGTCCAAGAAGTGTAGCTGTGTGGGAAGATTTGAGTGTGTTAATAGAGATGGATGTCAGGAGAAATAAAGATATTGCCACTCATATTGACCCATCACCCTTGCCATTCTTTCTCCATCTTTATTGCCTGTACATATGTAATGTACCCATCTTTCAATGCAGTCACTAATCTTGAATTACTTGACCCTGAGAATGATGGAACTGTCATCCTTCAAGATGTCAGTAACTATTTGCATATTGAGAAGACTTGAATCTCCAGCAACACCTCTGTGGAAGCCTCATATCTTTCAAGATTTTATTCATTCAGAAACTGAAAATATGAGAAACAAAACTGAAGAGATGATTTTGCTTGTTTTAAAACTTTTATTTTAGTTTTTAACATTGACATACACAATGCGAAGAACTTTGAAATGTATGTTATGTTGGATAGTGCATTTGTATGAGTGGGACTGATCTTGTTTTTCTCACTGTATGTGTCAACTGAGAATTGTGTTTATAAATGAGGGAGAGCTTGATATGGTCTGTGGTTAGTGAACATGTGTAAAACACAGGTAACATGCACGTGAACCTGTTTCCACTATGAAGTGGTATGTATAATTCTGATAATCTATAAGCTGCAACTTAGCCATGGAAGACATGAGAGATCATGATTTGATGCTGCATGCCTTTCTAAATCAACAGCGTTTTTACTGTTAACCATTAAAGCTGTGTATTGTTTCAGGTGTTCTGGAATGCTGGCTGCCAGATGGTATCATTGAATTTCCAGACACCTGATCTGCCTATGCAGTTGAATCAAGGGAAATTTGAGTACAATGGCAACTGTGGCTACTTGCTGAAGCCAGACTTCATGAGACGGGCTGATCGTAGTTTTGATCCATTTGCAGAATCACCTGTTGACGGAGTCATTGCTGCCCAGTGTGCTGTGCAGGTTAGGTACTTTTAATTATATACCCAAATGTTTCTGAAGCTCTTTGACTGCTACTCTCAGATGTTAATATAATATGTTATTGCAAAATGAATTAATTTTTCCTATCTGCAAATGCATGATGTCATGTGCATCTTATGTGAACTTTAGTGTTTCTTATGACCATGTGTTTAATTATTAATATTAGAAATGAATCCTCCTGGATTTCTGACTAAAAGAAGAAATTTGAAAGCAGAAGTTTCAACCATTACACATACTGTAGCTGACACACACAGGCAAAATATATGAGCAGTTTAGAGCATAATGCCACAAAACAGTAATTTTGCTGCCCAAGTAGAAAGATAATCCAGTATAATGCAAAAGAACAGCAGCAGGTGTGAGAAACACAAGTACAACAAAAGTGACTATATTCTAGATTTTTGTGCCTTGCAAATAAAGAGGAGGAGGAGGAGGAGGGGGGGGGGGCATAAAATAATTGCACTTGGAAACAAGCTTCTGAGTTGATTCAAAATTCATGGAATTGGCAGAATCCAGCAGCCATAACAGGGCAGCAAAAGTAATCCAGTGGCACATAATCCCCAAT